>Ga0114129_10009033_pt1 | contig 14203 bp, 6 predicted proteins | sample RhiMetdeltSRZDD1_FD_80071 | JGI IMG/M metagenome (GOLD analysis project Ga0114129, IMG submission 80071) | Populus rhizosphere microbial communities from Tennessee, USA - Rhizosphere MetaG P. deltoides SRZDD1 (version 2) (version 2) | ecosystem: Host-associated > Plants > Roots > Rhizosphere >... | reverse complement strand
GTCCAGGGAGTCACGCGCGCGCGGATCGACTCGGTCCTGTCCGAGGAGCCCTATCTCAAGGTCAAGATCACGCGGCTCGAAGAGCCCGAGCCGCCGAAGGAGCTCCCGCCCGAGATCGAGGCGCTCGTCCGCAGCGTCAAGCAGAACCTCGAGAAGTCGGTCGCCCTCGGCAAGAGCATCTCGCCCGAGGTGATGGTGATCGCGGCGAACCTTTCCGATCCGGCGCGGCTCGCCGATCTCGCCGCCTCGAACCTGGAGCTGAAGCTCGAGGACGCGCAGCGGATTCTCGAGTCGACCGATCCCATCGAGCGCCTGCGCCTCGTCAACGAGAACCTCGCGCGCGAAATCACCGTGCTGTCCATGCAGCAGGAGATCTCGACCCAGGCGCGCGGCGAAATGGACCGCTCGCAGCGAGAGTACTACCTGCGGCAGCAGCTCCGGGCGATCCAGCAGGAGCTCGGCGAGGGCGAGGAGATCGCCGAGGAGCTCGAGGGCTATCGGAAGCTGATCGACGAGAAGAAGATCACGCCCGAAGCCGCGACGGAGATCGAGAAGCAGATCAAGCGGCTCGAGAGGAGCCATCCCGATTCCGCCGAGACGGCGATCATCCGGACCTACCTCGACTGGATGACCGGCCTTCCGTGGGGAAAGCTCTCCGACGACAACCAGGACATCGACCGCGCCCGGGAAATCCTGGACGAGGACCACTACGACATCGAGAAGGTGAAGGAGCGCATCCTCGAGTTCCTCGCCGTCCACGCGCTCAAGAAGACCCTCAAGGGCCCGATCCTCTGTTTCGTCGGACCTCCCGGCGTCGGAAAGACGTCGCTCGGCAAGTCGATCGCGCGCGCGCTCGACCGGAAGTTCGTGCGCCTGTCGCTCGGAGGGGTCCGGGACGAGGCCGAGATCCGCGGCCATCGCCGCACGTACGTCGGCGCGATGCCCGGGCGGATCGTCCAGGGTATCCACCAGGCGGGCACATCCAACCCGGTGTTCATGCTCGACGAGATCGACAAGATCGGCGCGGATTACCGTGGCGACCCGAGCTCCGCGCTCCTCGAGGTCCTCGATCCCGAGCAGAACTTCTCCTTCCGCGATCACTACCTCGGCGTCCCGTACGACCTTTCGAAGGTACTGTTCATCGCGACAGCGAACATCCTCGATCCGATCCAGCCGGCCTTCCTCGACCGGATGGAGGTCATACGCCTGTCGGGCTACACGCTGGAAGAGAAAGTCGCGATCGCGCGGAGACACCTGATCCCGAAACAGTTGGAGGAGAACGGGATCTCCGAGGCGAACCTGGAGTTCACCGAAGGCGGACTGCGCAAGATCATCGAGGCCTACACGCGCGAGGCGGGACTTCGGAACCTCGAGCGCGAGATCGGCGCGATCTGCCGCAAGGTCGCCGTCGCGGTCGCGAAGGGGAAAACGCGGCGCTACCGGATCACAGGCGCGTCCGTCGAGAAGATGCTGGGAGCGGTTCGTCACTTCGCCGACGAACTCCTGAAGAAGGACGAGGTCGGCGTCGCCACGGGTCTCGCGTGGACGTCGACGGGAGGTGACGTCCTCTTCGTCGAAGCGCTCGCCGTGCGCGGCAAGGGCGGCCTCCGCCTGACCGGACAGCTCGGCGACGTGATGAAGGAGTCGGCCCAGGCAGCGATGTCCTACGCTCGCGCACACGGTTCGGAGCTCGGCATTCCCGCGGACTTCTTCGAGACGCACGACGTCCACGTCCACGTCCCGGAGGGCTCGATCCCGAAGGACGGCCCGTCGGCCGGGATCACGATGGCAACCGCGATGATCGCCGCCTTCACCCAGCGCAAAGTGCGCCGTGACGTGGCCATGACCGGCGAGATCACCCTGCGCGGCGAGGTGCTCCCGATCGGTGGCGTCAAGGAAAAGGTCCTGGCCGCGCGGCAGGCAAAGATCACGACGGTGATCCTGCCGAAGCTGAACCGGCGTGACGTCCTCCAGATCGGTCCCAAGATCCTTCACGGGATCACGTTCCGGTACGTCGAGAACGTCCAGGAGGTGCTCGCGCTCGCGCTCCTTCCCCCCGAGGACGAGTCCGCGGCGGCCGGGAGCGGGCGGACCGACGTGCCCGCGCCGGAGGGGCGGGAAATCCCGGTCCAACCGCCGGAGCCGCGCGAGCGGCGGCCTCCCGCCGTTCGAGTCAGGCGGGGAGCCGTGAGACGGGAGACGTAAGACGTAAGACAGCCCGGGATCGGTTTCCGTCTCACGTCTCGCGTCTTACGTCTTACGATCCCACCGTGAAGCCCGAGGACCTCTTCGTCGAGCGCCTCCGCGAACGGCTCCCCACCGACGAGCGGCTCCTTCTCGGACCGGGCGACGACGCCGCGGTCGTTTCCGTCGAAGGCGGAACGCTCGTCGCGACCACCGACACGCTCGTCGAGGGTGTCGACTTTCTTCCGGGCGAGAATCCCGACCGCCTCGGTCGACGCGCGGTCTCCGTCGCCCTGTCGGATCTCGCCGCGATGGGAGCGTGGCCCGACTTCTTTCTGCTTTCGATCGGCTTTCCGCAATCCGCCGCGGAAGACCTTCCGCTCTCGATCTCTCTCGCGGCCGCGAAGCGCGGTCGAGAGTTCGGAGCGCTCCTCGCGGGCGGCGATCTCTCGCGAGCCGCCGACGTCTTCGTCACCGCGGCGTTCTGGGGCCGGCCCGTCGCGGCGCCGATCACGCGCGCGGGCGCGCGGGCGGGGGACGTCCTCTTCCTTTCGGGGACACCGGGCGACGCCGCCGCGGGTCTCGCGATCGCCCGCGCCCGCGAGGGTCTCGATCCGGGGCGTGGCGGCGCCGGTTGGACTCCCGAGCAGCTCTCCCCGGCCGACGAGACCCGGCTCCTCGCGGCGTTCCGGGATCCCGAGCCGCGACTCCCGCTCGGCCGGGCGCTCGCGCGCGAACGTCTCGCGACCGCCGCGATCGACGTTTCCGACGGTCTGGGCGCCGACGCCGCGCGTCTGGCGCGGGCCTCGGACGTCCGGATCGTGATCGAGAGCGCCGAGGTGCCCCGGTCCAACGCGCTCCAGTCGTTCGCCGTTCTCGCCGGACTCGATCCGACCTCCCTCGCGCTCGAAGGCGGGGACGACTACGAGCTCCTCTTCACGGTCGCCGCCGCCGACGCGCCGCGCTTTTCGGACCCGCCGCCGGAGTGGGGGGTCGACGTCCGGCGGATCGGCCGCGTCGAAGCCGGAGAGGGCGCTTTCCTGGAAGAGGACGACGGCCAGCGGCCGATCGGCGACCTCGGTTTCGACCACTTCGAGGGGCGCCGGTGAACATTCCGATACCCCGGGCGTTCCGGCGCCGCCGGAAGCACCCGCTGAAGCTCTCGCGCCGGGGAAAGGTCCTCCTCCTCGATCTGCTCGGACGGGAGGAGCCGCCCGAGCGGGTGGCGGCCGCGCTTGCGCTCGGAATCGGCGTCGGGTTCTCGCCCTTCATGGGCGTTCACTTTCTGATCGCGATCGGGCTCGCCTTCTTATTCCGGGTGAACCGCATCGACGCACTCCTCGGCAGCCTCGGCGGAAACCCGTGGACTCTCCCCCCCGTGTACGCCGCCGGTTACGCGCTCGGACGGCAGGTTCTCCACTACGACCGGCGCAAGGTCCCCGATCTGCCGTGGGACCGTCTGCTGCACCGCGATTTCTGGCACGCGTTCAGCGGAGCCGCGCTGCGCCCGCGGCTTCTTTCGTTCCTCGTCGGAACGTCGGTGATCGCGATCCTGATCGGGCTGTCGGCTTACCTCGTCCTGCGGACCCTTCTGCGGCTCTACCATCGCCGTCATCCCCGCGTCGCCGAGCGGGCGGCGCGGCTGCGGGAGCGCGCGTCCCGCCGGAAGCGCCGCCGGGACGTCCCGGAGGCGCAGTCGGACGAAACCTGAGCTCCTCGAGGCGCGGAGCGAGCGCCGCGAACCTCGCGCGGTAGGCGGGATCGGCCGCGGCGATCCGAACGAGACGGTCGAAATCGGCCTCCGCGCGGGTGACCCGGAAGATTTTCTCGGCGGCGAGTCCCTCCGAGAAGAGATGGCCGGATTCCCGGCTCGTGTCGGCGAGGATCGCGAGCGCCGAAGCATCCCGCGGCCGCCGCCGGAGCACCTCCCTCGCCTCGCGGCGAGCCTCCGCGGTCCGTCCCCGTTCGAAGAGCCAACGGGCGTAGGCGTAGTGGAACGCGGGAGCGTCGTTCGCGAGGGCGATCGCGCGGCGCCAGTCTTCGTCCGCGCTCGAGCGCCCCAGGCGCGCCCGGACCTTCGCGAGGCGAAGTGCAAGCGGAGTCGACTTGGGGTTCTTCGCGAGGCCTTCCGCGAAGGCGGCCTCCGCTCCGATCAGGTCGCCCCGAGTCTCGAGGAGGACTCCGAGGCGGAAGAATCCGTTTTCGTAAACCGGCCGGACCGCGATCGATTGCCGGAAGGACCGCTCCGCGTCGCCGAGCCTGCCCAGGCGCTGCTCGACGTTCCCCTTTCCCGCCCACGCGTCGAAGTACTTCGGGTAGATCAACACCGCGCGCGAGTACTCGTCGAGCGCGAGTGGCAGCCTTCCCTTCTCCGCCGAGACCCAGGCGAGGTTGTAGTGCGCCTTGGCGCTTCCGGGAGAGGTCCGCACCGTCTCCGCGAATAGCGTCTCGTCGTCTTTCCACACCGGATTTCTCGCGACCGTGCGGGCACCGTACGCCACGGCGATCGCGACGAGGAACAACGTGCGCCGGCGCGAAGGAGCTTCCCCGCCCCGGGCGGCGAGAACGACCGAAGACAGCGCGAGAGCGAAGCCCGCCGACGGAAGGTATGCGACGCGTTCGGCGAGGATCGTGCCGATCGCGAAAAAGACGTTCGACGTCGTCAGGAACGCGGCCGCGAAGAAGAGAACTCCGAAGGCGAGGTCCCGGTTCTCGCGTTCGCGGAGGAACGCGGCGGAGAGGATCGTGACGCCCAGGAGGACCGCGGCGATCCCCACGGGATCGATGCCCCGTCGAACCGGGATCGACCACCCGGACTCGTCGGCGGACAGGCGCAGCGGAAAGACCAGTCTCCCCACGTATCGGAAGAGGATGGCGGCGGCGTTCAACGCGCGATCCCCCGCGCGAAGCGGGGCAAGCGGGTTCTCGAGCTCGAAGATGCGGAAGGTCGGCGCCTTGAGCACGCCGCCGAGAACCGCCCACCGCGCCGCGAAGCTCCCGGCGAGCAGAACCGCGCATCCCGCGTAGAGCGGCACACCCACGCGGAGCGCCTTCCAGAGTCGCTGCAGAGTTTTGCCGCTCTCGAGCCGCCAGTAGGCGAGGAAGACGAGGAGGGGCGCCACGGTCGCACTCTCCTTGGAGAGAATCCCGAACGCGAAGCAGACGAGCGCGAGGGCGAGGGAGAGCGGCCTCGACCGCCGCTCGCGGTACCGGAGAGCGAAGAGGAGGAACCCGAAGACGAAGGCGGCAGCCAGCGCTTCGCCCCGGCCGACGAGGCTCGTCACCGCTTCGACGTGAATCGGGTGGACCGCGAAGACGAGGGCCGCGCCGAAGGCGACCGGCTCGGGAACCTCCAGTCGAACGAGCGTCCGAAGGAGGAGCAGCGTCACGAGAGCGTGGAGCGCGACGTTCACGGCGTGAAATCCGACCGCGGCGCCGTCGTGCAGCCACCACTGAATCGCGTAGGAGACGAGCAGGATCGGGCGATAGCCGGTCCCCTGGCCGCGAGGTCCCCCGAAGTAGGGAGTCGTGAAGATCGAGACGAACCGGGCCGGCGTCCGGATGCGCGCGTTGTCGAGAACGATCGCCTTGTCGTCGTAGGTGAAATCCCCCGCGAGCCCGTTCGCGTACGAGACGATGCACGCGGCGACGAGGAGCGTCGTCCGCGCCTGCGGGAGGAATCTTCGCCAACCGGCCCTCATGCGGTCGGGGAACTTTATTCCGTCGCGCTTCGCTGGCTCGGGGGCTGCTCACGCACCGGCGTGCGGCTCCTCCGCTCGGTTACTTCGCGGAGACTCCGCACGCCGCGACCCGGGACCCGATGTCAACTGGGAGCCGGGAACCGAGAAAGGGACCTACGTTCTCCTCGCCATCGTCACGTCGAGCTCCTTCATCAGATACAACAGCGCCTGGCGGGAGAGTCCCAGGTCCTTCGCCGCCCGGCTGCGATTCCCGCCGGAGCGCTCGAGCGCCTCGCGGACGAGACGCCGGCGATGTGCCGCGACGCGCGAGCGATAGTCGCCGACCACCGCGGCCGGACGGACGGCGCGGCGCACGGACGCCGGCAGGAGCTCCGCGGAAACCGCTCCCCGCGGCTCGGCGAGCGCGGCGGCCTGGCAGATCGCGTTCTGGAGCTCGCGGACGTTTCCGGGCCAGCCGTGGGAGAGGAGCGCGGCGTGAGCTTCCGGTGTAAAGCGCAGAGGCGCGCGGCCGAACTCGATCGCGTAACGATCGAGGAAGTGTCGCGCGAGGAGGAGCGTGTCGCGCCCGCGATCCCGCAGCGGCGGCAGCGCGACGATCCCGACGTGCAGGCGGTAATAGAGATCTTCGCGGAAGCGTCCGGCCGCGACTTCCTTGTTCAGGTCGCGGGACGTCGCCGACACCACTCGCAGGTCCACGGCGCGCGCCCGGTTCTCGCCGACCCTCCGGATCTCCCGCTCCTGGAGCGCCCGGAGGAGCTTCGCCTGAAGGGCGGGGGAAAGATCTCCGATCTCGTCGAAGAAGATCGTTCCACCCGACGCCTCCTCGAGCAGACCGCGTCGATCCCGGTCGGCGCCGGTGAAAGCGCCGCGCGCGTGCCCGAAGAGCTCGCTCTCGAGAAGCGCCGCCGGGATCGCGGGAACGTTGACCGACACGAACGGTCCCTGCGCGCGCGAAGAGAGGGTGTGGACGGCGCGGGCAACCGCTTCCTTTCCGCTGCCGGACTCCCCGAGCACCAGCACCGTGACGCTCTGGGGCGCAAAGTGCTGGAGGCGCCGGTAAGGCTCGCACATCGCCACGTCGGCGGTAACGACGCCGACGCGCCGCCATCCCTCCGCGTAGTCGGAGGGAGCTCCGAGTCCGTCGGCCCGGTAGAGCAGGGTTTCCAGAACGAGCGCGATCGGAGACGAGACCTCTTCCGCGACCGGGGGCGCGAGCGCCAGCTCGAATCGCGCGCTGCCAGCGTCGAGCGCCCGCCGGACGATGTCCCGGCCGGACGTCATCGGCTCACCGAGGGTCACCACGTCGCGGCCGTCACCGTCGACGATGGACAGGCTCGACAGGCCGAGCGCCCGGAGCGGCGCCTGTTTCTCTTCTCCCGACGCTGCCGCGGCGACGGCATCGCGGAGAGCGCGGAGGACCTCCGACGTCGGACCGCTCGACGGGTTCAAGGTTCAAAGTTCAGGGTTTTCGGGACGAGCAGGCTACCCACGTACAAGGATTGTCTCGAGGTCCCGGAAGAAGGCGGGATACGACTTCGATACGCAGCCCGGGTTTTCGATGAGCGTCCCGGCCGCGCGGAGCGAGAGAAGCGCCGCGGCCATCGCCATGCGGTGATCGTCGAAGGTGGGAAGGCGCGCCGCGCCGGGGGCGAAACGGCGCGGTGACCCGGCGACGAGGAGCTCGTTCTCGTTCGCGGAAGCCGACGCGCCGGCCGAAGCGAGCAGAGCGACGAGCGCCGCGAGGCGGTCGCTCTCCTTCCCGCGAAGGTGAGCCACTCCGCGAAAACGACTCTCCCCCTCCGCGTGCGCCGCGAGCGCAGCGAGAGCGGGCACGGCGTCGGGAAAGCCGCGCGCGTCGACCGTGGCCGGCCGGAGGCCGCGCGCGGCGCCGGCCGCCCGCACCGACTTCCCGCCGCGCGTGACCGCGACCCCCATCGCCTCGACGACGTCCGCCGCGGCGGCGTCCGCGTCCGAAGACGGCCACGACAGTCCCGTGACCTCGACCTCTCCTCCCGCGATTCCCGCGGCCGCGAGGTAGGGCAGGGCCGACGACCAGTCGCCCGGAACGACGTATGAGCTCGGCCCCGCGTCGCCCGGCTCGACCGCGATCGCTCCCCCGTTTCCGCGCCGGACCCGATGGCCGAACGCCGCGAGCGATTCGATCGTCGTCTCGACGTAGGGCGCCGAGACGACGGGTCCCCGAGGCTCGACCGAGAGTCCTCCGTCGACGGCGACGGCCGCGAGCAGCAGGGCCGAAACGAACTGACTCGACCGGGAGGCGTCCACGGTGACGCTGCCCGACGAGAGCGTCCTCCCGGCGACGATGAGCGGGAGAAACCCGTCCCGCTCGGGAGTTTCGATCCGGGCGCCGGCAGCGCGAAGCGCCGTGAGGAGCTCCGCCATCGGGCGCTCGCGCAGCCGCGGCGAGCCGGTCAGCCGGTACCGGCCGGGAACCGCGCAGGCCACGGCCGCGAGGAAGCGCGCCGCCGTCCCCGACGAGCCGGCGTCGAGAAGGACTTCGTCGGCGCCGCTCCGCCCGAGCGGCCCGCGGGCCGTCAGTCCCCGGCGCGAAGGAACGAATTCCGCTCCCATCGCGGTGAGGCATCGAACGAGTGCTCGCGTGTCGTCCGAATCGAGCGGGCCCACGAGCTCGACGGAACGGCTTCCAAGCGCCGCCAGCACGAGCGCGCGGTTGGTGGCGCTCTTCGAAGGAGGGGCCGGAACGGTGCCGCGGACCCCGAGGACGGGAGGGAAGGCGAGAAAGTCGGTCACCCCGCCGACGACAGTCCGACGAGTCGAGTCGTCCCGTCCTCGGCGACCTCCATCCACCTCCGGTCGTCCACGAACGCGGGCAGGATCTCCACCCGTCCCCCGTCCACCGCCTCGCTCCAGGATCGGTGGAAGTGCCCGAGAAGCAGCACGTCGTAGCCCTCCCGGAACCGCCGCGTCGCGAACGAACGGATCATTTCGACCGGGAGCCGCGTCTTGTGCTTGAAGTTGGACCGGTACAGCCGCGCTTCGACCTTCCACACGAAGCGGTTGGCTGCCTTCCGGGGTAGGAAGTCGATCGCGAGGCGGGAGATCGGATTCTTCGAGATGGCTCGCCACAGCCGGTACGGCCGATCCTCCTCGTTCAGCAGGTCCCCGTGCGTCAGAAGGAACCGCCGGCCGCCCTCGACGAACGTCTCTTCGTCGCAGACCTCCCGGAAGCGGGGCTCGACGTACGAGCCGCGCAGGAAGAAGTCGCGGTTGCCCTCGACGTAGGTGACCGGCACTCCCGCGGCCTTCAGGCGGTCCACCGCCTCGAGAAAGCGGCCGATGGCCGGGGTCTCGAACTTCGGATGGGCGATGAAGAAATGGAAGATGTCTCCCAGGAGCGAGATCGCCCGTGCTCCCCGCTTCCGCGCCTCCTCGAGGGCCGCGAGGAACGGGCCATCGTCGTCGGGCTGCCGGCCCACGTGACAATCCGCAAAAACGGCCCTCATCGGCCGGAAAGATAGCCTAAGGACCGCCGGAAGAAGGATTTTCGCGGCCCATGAGCGCCGGACGGGACTTTTTCGGAACGTCCGAAGGTATTCTGGTCTGTCGTCCACCGGCGGAACCATTCGGGGGTGAAATGTCGCGCCGTCAGCTCATTCGAATCGCGATTGCCGCTCTTTTCGCGGCTCTTCCCGGGGTCGCCGCCTCCGGGCTGGCCCCGGTCTCGACCGATCAGGCGCCCCGGGCCGACGCGAAGGTCCTCCGCGCCCTGAACCAGGGCGCCGAAGAGCTTCGAGTGATCGTCGGCGTCCGCGACGGCACCCCCTCGGCCCGCGCGCTCCTTGTCTCGCCGGACCCCGCGGGCGAGCCGGGCCGCCGCGTTCGCCGCCTCGCCGCCCAGAAGCGGCTCTCCGACGAGATCGGAGCGCCCGAGTTCCGCGTGAGGCACTTCAACGAGAGCTTCTCGATCGTCGCCGGTCGCGCGACGCGCGACGCGGTCGTGCGTCTCGCGAACCGGCCTGACGTCGCATGGGTCACCATCGACGAGACGCGCCGGCTCTTCCAGACGACCCCGCAGGCCGCCGCAACCCTCATGCGCAGCGACCAGGCGAACGCTTCCGGGTTCACCGGCGCGGGACAGGCGGTCGCGGTGATCGATACCGGCGTCGACTACACCGTTCCTCAGCTCGGCGGGGGCGGCTTTCCGAACGCCAAAGTGATCGGCGGCCGTGACACCGCCGACGAAGACGACGATCCGATGGACTGCGAGGGCCACGGGACCTCAGTATCGGGGGTCATCTCGGGCCCGGCGGGCGTCGCGCCGGACGCGAAGATCGTCGCGATCAAGGCGTTCAAGACCGACGCGACCACCGGAAACTGCAGCGATACCGCCTTCGTCTCGGACATCATCCAGGGCATCGACTTCGTGATCACGCACAAGGCCCAGTTCCACATCGGCGTGATCAACATCAGTCTCGGAGCGGACCCGGACACGGACAACCTCGGTTACTGCGACGCCGACGAGCCCGCCGAGGCCGCCGCGATCGACGCTGCCGCGGCCGCCGACCTCCCCGTGGTCATCGCTTCCGGCAACGGCGGATTCCTCCACTCCCTGGCGGCTCCCGCCTGCGTTTCTTCGGCGGTTTCCGTCGGCGCGGTGTACTCGTTCGCCGCCCCCGCTCGCAGCTGGAGCGACTGCACGGACCAGTCGGTGGTCCCCGACCTCGTCGCGTGCTTTTCCAACTCGGGTACCAGCCTCTCGCTGCTCGCACCCGGCGCCTTCTGGAGTACTTTCGGAAAGGGAAATCGCAACGTCCCGAACTTCGGGGGGACATCCGCGTCGGCGCCGGCCGCCTCCGGGGCCTTCGCCGTCCTCCGCCAGGCGCGCCCGGACCTCTCGGCGTTCGGCGCCCTCGGCGTGCTCCGTTCGACGGGAGTGCCCGTCACCGACCCGCGCAACCAGCTCCTGACTCCCCGCGTCGACACGCTCGCCGCGGTGCAGCTCGCCGCGAGCCGCTTCGGCGCGTACGTCGGAAGCGCTCTGCCCGTTCCCGACGGAACGGGCTCCGCCTCGGCGACCGCGCTGGTCTCGGGACTCACGGGCTCGGTCGCGAGCGTCCAGGTGTGGGTGGAGATCGACCACCCCGACCCCCGCGAGCTCCAGGTCCGCCTGACCGGTCCGGACGGGACGTCGGTTCTGCTCCACGACCGCACCGGGGCGATCCAGCAGCCGATCAACGCGCTCTACGGACGGAGCGACGTCCCCGCGCAATCCCTGTCGGCGTTCCAGGGTCACCTCGCGAACGGCGTCTGGACGTTGACGGTTGCGGATCAGGTCGCGGGAGCGACCGGCCGCATCCGCAACTTCTCCGTGACGGTCGTTCCCGGACAGCCCGTCGTCGCGATCCCAGCGCAGTCCGACGGGAGCGTTCTTCCGGTCGTGGGCCGTGTCCAGGGCACGAAGTTCTTCCTCTCCGACGTGAGGCTCTACAACCCGACGGCCGCGTCCAAGAACTTCTCTCTCTACTACGTTCCGGCGGGTCAGACCGGAGCGACGGCGCTCCGGGCGACGCGATCCGTGGGCGCCGGCCAGGTGCTGGCGCTGAACGACGTCATCTTCTCCGAGTTCGGGTTCGACTCGTCGCTCGGCGAGATGACGATCGTCGCGAATGACCCGGCCTTCATCGCGACGAGCCGCGCCTACACGCGCAGCTCCAACGGAACGTTCGGCCAGTTCGTGCCGGGGTTCCGCAGCCTGAACGGACTCACGTTCGGTCAGGGGACGGCCAGTGCGAACGGCTTCACCAAGAACACTCTCTTTCACACGAACGTGGGGTTCACCGAGGTCTCGGGTTCGCCGGTGTCGGTTCGGATCGACGTGCTCGACTCGACCGGGAACCTTCTCGCGTCCACGACGCGCAACGGCGGCGCGAACCAGACGCTTTTGATCACCGACATCATCGGAGACCGCGGGCTCGGCGCGACCTCGAACTTCCGCGTGAACTTCACCGTCACTTCACTGACCGGCCGCATCGTTCCGTTCGCGATCCTGATCGACGACGCGACCGGCGATGGGCTCTTCGAGCCGGCGAGCAATCCCGCGCCGTCCGCCAGCGACGTGATCGTGACGCAGGCGTCTTTTGCCCGCGGAAACAACGACACGTTCTTCAAGACGAACCTCCACGTGACGAACGTGGGGGCGAGCCCGGTGACGATCACCGTTTCGCTCCTGCCTCGTATCCTGACCGGCACCCCCGCCGCGCCGCGCGTCTACACGCTCGCACCCGGCCAGACGATCGAGAAGGCGGACGTCCTGAACACGGAGTTCGGACTGCAGGATCCCTCCGCCGCGGGCCTGCGCATCCACCCGAGCGGACCGGCGCAGCTCGTCGTGTCCACTCGGACGTTCGTCGAGAAGTTCGGCGGAACCTTCGGGTTCTACATTCCGGGGATCGCGACGTCGTCGCCGACCGTGTTGAGCCTGGGGACCGGGCGGGTCACCGCGATCCAGCTCGACCAGTCGAGCGCGGCGAGCGGGTCCCGATCGAACTTCGGCGTGGCCGAGATCGGCGGCGCCGACGTGCTCGTGCGCGTGACGGCGAAGGCCGGCGACACGGGAGCCGTGCTGGGCACCAAGAGCTACTTCGTGGCGGCGAACACGTCGTTCCAGACGAGCGTGACCGACATCATCGGAGCCGGAGCGTTCGCGACGAACGTCTATCTCCAGTTCGAGCTGGACGGCGGCGCGGGGAAGGCCCTCGCATACGGCGTGGCGGTCGACAACACGTCGGGCGACGCGATCTACGTGCCGGCTTCGCGGGAGCCGTAGCCGGTTCTGTCATTCTGAGGAGCGACGAGGGCACCGAGCGCCTTCTGCGGGCCGTGAGCTTGCGAACGGCCGCAGAGCGCGACAAGCGCCGTCGTCGAGACGGCGCTAATCTCTCCCTATAACGAGAAACCGAAAGGCCGCGGGCGACCGCGGCCTTTTTCTCTACTCCGGTGTCGGCTGCGGAGCGGGTTTCTCCCGCTTCTCCCAGTCCTTGTCCCAGCCCAGCCGCCGCGCCGTCTCCATGTTGATCGTGCCGTCGGAATTCAGGGTTCCGTTCTGAATCATCAATTGACGGAACGTATCCGGCAGATGCGCGAGAAAATCCCGGTCCGGATCGGGCCGGAAGTGCACGTTCTCGATGATTGGATCGGGATTTCGGACAGCTTCGCGCTCGGCATAGACGACATAGTGGACCTTCACGTTGCGCGACGCCTGAACCACGATGCCCTCGGGACCCTCGGCCAGGACCGCGACCGTCGCCATCCCACCTACCGGCGTTACGAGAGTCGAGTACGTCGCGGGGTCGGCCACGAAGCGGAAGTGCTCGGGAATCGGGATCCGGGTGACGCCCTGGGAAACTTGGGCCGTGCCGCGGAAGTAGACCTCGGTGTGAGGTCCCTCGAGCGAGATGTAGCGAATCTCCTTGCTCGCGTCATGCGGGTGAGGTTGGACGAACCCCTTGTTCGTGGTCGCGGTAAAGGTCCCTGCAACGTGAGTGTTGCCGAATGAGTAGACGCCGTAGATAGAGCCCCCTTGAGTGCACGCGAGGCAACCAAAAGCGAATGGTGCACCCGTCGGGTTGAGCCAGCCTGCAACCGCCGAGTTCGTCGTGGTGAGCCCCAGCACCCCATGTCCCGAGGCGCTCTCCCCTCGTACGCCGGCTTTATCGGCAGCGAATCCGGCACCTGGAGTGTCGTTCGAAGTCACGCCGAACACGCCGGCCGCATTGGATAGAGGGCTCTGCGTCCGTCCGTACACCCCTTTGCCGTTGCCTGTCGTCGCCGTGGCCTGCCCGTAAACCCCGGAAACCCCTGCTCCGTCCGTGGTCGCGTATACGCCCCCCGCCCCTCCCCCGGCAAGGACTCCGTACCCGTTCGCGCTGGATCCGTGAACTCCGTAGCCGTTCCCGTTGGTTCTGGCGTAAACCGCCGTAGCGAAATCTCCTGCCGACGTCGACGTGATCACTGCCTGTACTGCCGATGCGTTCGTGTCCGTAGACGTGTTTTCCGCCAGGATCGCCGGCGCCACGTTCGTCGAAACGGCATGAAATGAGACGCCGGGGTTGTACCGGTCCGTGAAATACCCGTTGATGTCGCCGTAGAGGTGCATCCCGGTGTTCGGGAAGACACTGATCGAGCCATTCGTCCCCGCCGGAACGACGGCCGCGTTGGCCAGCACGTACCCCGGGATCGTGTTGATCGAGGAGACCGTCGGCTGCGACACCCCTGTCGGCCAGATCGTCACGAACCCGATCCCGTCGGCGAGGATCGCTCCGAAATTCATCGAGTAG
>Ga0114129_10009032_pt1 | contig 14203 bp, 14 predicted proteins | sample RhiMetdeltSRZDD1_FD_80071 | JGI IMG/M metagenome (GOLD analysis project Ga0114129, IMG submission 80071) | Populus rhizosphere microbial communities from Tennessee, USA - Rhizosphere MetaG P. deltoides SRZDD1 (version 2) (version 2) | ecosystem: Host-associated > Plants > Roots > Rhizosphere >... | reverse complement strand
ATCTTCATAGCCAGCCAGGCGGTGCTGCACTTCCAGTTCATAAGACGGGCCGCCAATGAAGCCGATCTGCTGTCTTCTCCGTCCGATCAGGTCCTCTGTTGCCAGCCTGCCTCCGGCACAGTTGTCGCCTGCCACGGAACAATACTTCTGTTTCGGCTGCGGCACACCCCAGATAATAAACGGAGCGCCAGCTTCGAGTAGGGCCTTCACATGCGCCTGCTTGCGTGTGGACGTCATCAAGATGAAGCCATCCACGCGGCCCGTATCGTAATATTGGTGCGCCCATTTTGTGTCGTTGGGGTCCACGTGGATCACCAGCAGGTCATATTCACGCCTGGCCAGGCCGCTGGAGATACCGCCCATGATCTCGAGCCCGAACAGGTCTGCGACCGAGAAATCCTTGTGATAGGCATGGGTCACAAAGGCGATCGTGCGACTCTGTCTCATGCTTAACCGGCGGGCAGGGGCGTTAATCTGGAAATTGTGCTCCCGTGCCAGGGATCGGATCTTTGCCTTGGTCTCCTCGCCAATCAACGGGCTGTCGTTCAATGCCCGAGAGACGGTGGACTTGGAAACCCCAGCCAGCCGGGCGATATCTGCGATTGTACGGACGGATTTATTGCTCATAGCGTCTTGATTCGTGCAACCGATTGCATTATATAGCAGCGCCAAAGGCTTGTCAAGAGGGTCGGCGGCATTGTTGGTATTCCCATAGTAAAATCAACGCATTGGAGCAGAATTATGGCAAAACTGATCCCCGCTGCAGAACGTGTAGTCCGCGCCCGCCAGTTCATCCAGCAGGCGCACGAATTCCCGATCCCGCCCGAACTGGGCAAGAACGATCTTTCCTACATCGCGGGAGTCAAAGACTTGTTACGGCAGGCACGCGACATGGTCAAATTCATCCCACAGACTGCCGGCGTCTCCGCCGAGATGAAGGAAGATGTCAGGAAAATATACGAAGAGATCGAGCAGGCGAACCGCGATATCCTGTATACCGCCTGATCGATCTCCCACGACTACGATTTTGGAACGTCTACAGCCGGCGTGTTCCACGCAGGATCAGCAACAGCAGCACGGCGCCGATCAATGCTTTGATGATCTCTGCCACGATCCCGGTCCCAACGCTCACTCCCAGTACGCCAAAGAGCCAGCCGCCGATGATGGCGCCCAGGATGCCCACGACAATGGCGCCGATCAGCCCGGACCTTAATCCGCCAACCACGGCTTCCGCAATAATCCCTGCGATCCCACCGATGACGATCCAAACTAAAATCTGTTCACCTGACATGGCATTCTCCTTTTTGATGTTTCGAGGCTTAAACAAGTATAAGATTTCCTGCACCGGAGCGATAGGTAGGGAAATCCATTATTCCCTTAATCTACAAATGCGCAAACGTTGTACAATAGTAACGAAACCGTTGATTATCCTCAGTGATGGAAAGGAGATGCTTTTCCATGAGCGACCAAAATCTGAACGAACTGCTCGAAAAAATTCATAGGGAGCTGGAGCAAACGGAAGCTACAGATGAAGCCGGGCGCGAGAGACTCCGTCACCTGGAGGCAGATATCCGCAGCTTGCGCCAACGTTCGGGCGACACAGCCGAAACCGATGACCCCATGCTCGAGCGTTTTCAGGACTCGATCGACCACTTCGAAACCTCCCACCCTGAGCTCACAATGATGATCTCGCAAATGATGACGATCCTCAGCAACGCCGGGATCTGATTCCCGCAGATCCCAACACGCAGCGGACGATCGCCGAGCGACTCGTCCGCTTTTGCTTTTATGAAATCGTGTAAAATCATCCAAGCCCATCGATAAGGAAGCAAATGCAAAAGAATGTCGTCAATGCAATCGAAGTCTCGCACCTTCGGCGTACGTTTAAGTCCCATGTCGGCGTCATCAAGCGCACGACCAAAGAGATCGTCGCCGTGGATGACGTCTCGTTTGAGATTCAGGAGGGGGAGCTGTTTGGTTTGCTGGGACCAAACGGGGCGGGCAAGACGACCACTGTCAAGATGCTGACCACACTGCTCATCCCGACGGGTGGGTCCGCGGCGGTGAAAGGCTTCGACGTCGTGAACCAGGCAGACGAGGTGCGCAAGCGCATCGGCTTTATCTTCGGCGGCGAGCGCGGCTTGTACTGGCGCCTCTCCGGCATCGATAACCTGCGATACTTTGCCAGTCTCTATAACATCGATCCCGATGTCACCAAAAAGCGGATCCCCTACCTGCTCGACATGGTTGGCCTGAACGGGCGCGGTGATGAAAAAGTGCAGGGATACTCGCGCGGCATGAAGCAGCGCCTGCACGTAGCGCGCACCCTCCTGCACGACCCGGATGTGCTTTTCCTGGATGAGCCTACGCTCGGGCTGGACCCGGTGGGGGCGCGCGAATTCCGCCAGGTGATCCTCAACCTGCAGTCCGAGAAAAAGACAATTCTGCTGACCACGCATTACATGTTCGAGGCGGACGCGCTGTGCGATCGTATCGCCGTGATTAACCGCGGCTGTATTATCGCCCTGGATACGCCGGGCGGACTCAAGACCCACGTCCGCGATCTGAACGTGGTCGAGGTGGAGACTTTTGGCGCGCCCGAAAGTGCCCTCGAAAAACTGCGCGCCCTTCCGTTCGCGGATTCGCTCTCGGTCGAAGAGCAGGGGCAGAAGCAGCTCCTGCTGGTCCAGACTGCGCGCGGGGCGGAGGCGGTGCCCGACGTCATGGCGGCGCTTGACGGCCTGAAGGTGGGGCGAGTCATCGTCCGCGAGCCGACGCTGGAGGATGCCTATGTCCGGCTGGTGGGAGGCAAGGCATGAACATTCGCATGCTTGCCAAATATTGGCGGACGATTCTGGTCGTGGCGGAGATGAACTTCCGCCAGCAGATGACCGATGGCTTCATCCTGTTCACCACAAAGTGTACGCCCAAGGGTTTGCGCTACCGGCGGCTGGGGAAAATAAGGCTTGATAATGGAGTAGCGCCAAGATCAGAACAATACTCAAAAAACGCACTGCGTGCCCACTCGTTCGCTGCACCGTGGAATGATGGCGAGCGATCATTTTCCACCAAAGAACGCCTGGCTGTCTGGGCAAAGGAGGGTGAAACCTTCCGAATTACCAAGCAGAAGACGCATTTTGTGCCTATTCCGGGTACTGTTCTGAGAACGCATTGTTAGGCCACCGCTACAGAATGCAACATGTGATTTACTGAAACTGCCAATTCCCCATGGAATCATTATTTTACGTCATACCCTCTGAGACACTTTGTAGTAGGATCTAAACTACGAGCAGGAGGATGGTATGCACCAAGAAGCCCGGGAAGAATTGAGGGTCAGGCTCAAACTAGTCGTACTTGAGCTTGCCAGTCATCTCGGTGTCACAAAAGCCTGCCGGGAATTCGACGTCTCTCGTTCAAGTTTTTACCGTTGGAGACAGAAGTACGAGAAAGCAGGACGATCTGGATTGTATCGAGAAAGGCCTGTCGCCTACCGCCATCCACGCAGAACATATCCTGGAGTTGTCGAGAAAATCCTGGCAATCAGGACGGAGTATCAATTGGGAGCCCTGCTGATTTGGTATTACCTGGACCGCTATCACGGGATCAAGATATCAGAATCCGCAGTGAGCCGAGTCTTGAAAGCCCATAGGGTAAACCGGTTACCCAAGACCGCTTCTCGACGTGCTCTGCACACCAAACGATATGCAAAAACGGTTCCCGGACACTATACTCAGGTCGATGTGAAGTTCGTACGCTTGAAAGTTGGGGAAGGAAAGACCGTGAAACAGTTTCAATACACATCTATCGATGATGCGACACGGATTCGAGCATTACAGATCAGATCTTTCCGGAACATAACCAAGATCGTGCAATCCAGTTCATGGACTACGTTGTCTAAAAGTTTCCCTTCCGGATCAGCACGGTTCGAACCGACCGAGCTCATGAGTTTCAAGCTCGTTTTCATTGGCATATCTATATCAAGTCCCAAACACCCCAGCTGAACGGCAAAGTAGAGCGTTCGCACAGAACGGATCAGACAGAGTATTATCAACTGCAAACTTGCACGGATGACATCGATCTTAATGCGAAGCTAAAGGCTTGGGAGAACTTCTACAATTATGACCGACCTCATCTCGCCCTGGCTGGAAAAACACCGTATGAGGTGATGAAGTCTCTCTTACAATAACAATGAATCTGTCCCGCAGGGTCTGACGTAAAATAGCCTTAGCGACGGGCCATCCATGTTATGTAATGACCCTTCGCCCTTCAAGGTCCCCAGATCCCCCAACTCTTTCAAGATGTACCCTCATTGCTTGGGATCATACCTAGCTGCTGCATGAAGGCGGCCGTATCAACCACCAGCCAGTGGTCAACAATCTTCCTGTTCTTCACTTGGTAAGTAATATGGATCGGCACGTCCCAGGATTTTCCCGTGGGCGGCATGCCCATGAATGGACCGTTGTGCGTGCCACTTGCCCGACCAATGACCGAGACTAGGTCATCTTCGGCAATCATCTGTTCGACGAGCAACCCGTACTCTGGGAAGGCTGCCTCATACATAGCAATGTGATCTTTCAGCGGCTGCTCGGCAACGTACTGGTCCACGAGTTCTGGGGGTTTGGGCTTGCCACTGAGTGCTTCGAAGTATGCTCGAATCAATTCCTTGTTTTCTTGCGTGTTCATGAGATTTCTCCTTTCAAAATGAGAACAAGCTGTTTCTGAATCGTAGGAATATATATATTTACAATCTAGCTGTGGATTTCCACAGTTTTTACTCCCATGCCATGCTGTAATGCCCATATTCCGGCTAAAAGACGTGTCCTCATACCGATCTTAGTGAAAATATGGTCGAGGTGAAACTCAACAGTTCGGTCTGTGATACACATTTCATTAGCAATTGCTCTGTTGGTTTTACCTTCGATTACCAATTGAAGAATTTCCAATTCGCGCTGGGTTAGATCAGATAAGGTTGCCATTCTGTCGCTCCGAAGTTTGTTTCCCATATCATGACGTCCACGCGTCGAATAATCGTTTTTTTGATGAGAGTTCTACAATAAACATTCGTAATTTCCAAACCCTAAGGAAGACTTCATACTCAGGCCTCTGATCTGCTACTTGGGGACAGGGACATGAAGCGTACCCTGGTAACACATTGTGCCTTGAGCGTTATTAGGTGTCTCTATAGGACAGACGGCCAGCAGCGTGTACTCTCCGGTCACGGACGCGCCTTTCAGCCAGCCCTTCGTGACGGAGCCAGTTATCGTAGCCGTGCCAGCTGACTCGTCCTGTGTTACGTTGAGGTCCGCCGTAAAGCCGTGTTTGCCACCGTTGAAGTGGTAAAGAGCATGGATGCTCGTAATGTTGCCCATCGTGTTCACACTCAGAATCTCCCCCGTATACGTGCCGTGGCCAACAGCGCCGCCCACGACGCCCACCATATTCACAACCACGCCCGGGGCAGGTTGTGAGGTCGTCACCCATTTGGTAAAGGTGCTATCGAACGTGTGCCCTTTGTGGTCACGATTGTAAGCCAGAGTCGCTGCGGCAGTCGTCGCGACCAGCACGAGTACTAAGAGGAGACTCCACCCTATCAAAGGTAGCAGAATTTTACGGGACATATCTTTTCTCCTTAAATAAGAGGTAAAGAATTGGATAGTGGGAACAGTCGACAGAAATAAGTGCGGCTAAGTCAGTGCGCCAAGTTAAGAGTGGCTCCGCATCCGGCTGGCCGCTCCGACTAACGCGCAGCTAAGCTGCGGTTGATGATAAGGAGTGTTTGATTCTGGTGAGCGCAGAGGGTGACGGAGAATAATTGCTGAAGAAAGAGACACGCGTCCTCTCCGGTCACCATGACGCAACTATCTCCCTGATGCATCTCGTGGCTCAGACCAAAATGCTGGGTATACCAACGCAAGACTTTCGGTAGGTCGTCTGGGGTTTGTAAGTGCTTTGCTGGCTGAGGCTTCCTGCCGCCTGACGCTCGGCACCAGGATATTGGACCCAGTTACCAGTCCAGGTCTAGGCAACGATCAGATTGGCAATAGCCAAGTCTAAGATCAGCCAGCCCGCCATCAGTCCGACCCGGATGGAGCGCGCCCGTCGAGAAACTTCCAGCGTACCTGTTTGATGTGTGTCTGCGAACATTTTGGCCTCCTAATTGATGGGTTTGTTTATTGCTACACATCACAATACAGAATCATGAGCCTCGGGTCACCCGTAGAAAGGAGGGGAATTGGGAGGGGATTTTTGGGAGGGGCTGAGAACGGAGGATCAGGTTCGGGGGACTCACGTAGATCAGGCGGTATAATAAGTTTTCTCTCCGAATGCTGATTTATAGGAGAAAAGAGATGAAGGCTCGGGCAAGTAAAACAGGCGAAGTGCTCGTCGAACCGCTGACCCGTCGCGAAAGCGAGATCCTGGCTTTGCTCGCGCAGGGCTACTCCGCACCAGAGATCGCCCAGCAGCTGACTTTGGCACTGAGTTCGGTTAAATGGTATGTTCAGCAGGTGTACGGCAAGCTCGGGGTCAACAACAAACAGCGGGCCATTATCCGCGCCGGAGAGTTGGGACTGCTCGAACCTCGCTCACTCGCCGCATCAGTTCACTCCATGCCCAAACACAACCTTCCCTCTCAACTGACCAGCTTCATTGGCCGCGAAAAAGAAATAGATCAAATCAAAAAACGATTAGAAAAGCATCGCCTAGTCACCTTAACTGGTTCGGGTGGTGTTGGAAAAACTCGTCTATCCATTCAAGTTGCATCCGAGTTGTTAAACGAATATCCTCATGGAGTCTGGCTTTTAGAGCTCGCACCAATTACCGATCCATCATTGGTGGCTCAAACAGTTTGTGCTGCACTCGATGTCACCCCTCAAGGGAACATATCGGCATTGAGTGCCCTCGTGAATTATTTGAAATCAAAGAATTTGTTGCTGGTGATTGATAATTGCGAGCATCTTATTGAGGCCTGTGCACAGCTCTGCACTTCCCTCTTACATGCTTGCCCAAGTTTGCGAATGATCGCAAGTAGCCGTGAGGCACTCGGCGTTGAGGGGGAAAGTGCCTATCGTGTGCCATCACTATCTTTGCCCCATCCAAATGGCGAGTTGCAAACGATTAGGGAATCAGAGGCTGCAAAGTTATTCACGGATCGTGCCCAAGCTGTTCTACCCGAGTTTGAGTTGACTGAATTCAATGCGCCGTTTGTTGTTCAAATTTGCCAACGATTGGATGGCATAGCCTTGGCAATTGTGCTCGCAGCATCCCGTGTGAAGCTCCTCAAAGTCGAACGGATCGCATCACGCTTGGACAATGCCTTTCGTTTGCTTACAGGAGGCAGCCGTACTTCTTTGCCCCGCCACCAGACTCTGCGTGCTTTGATCGATTGGAGCTATGACCTGCTCTCAGAGGAAGAAAAAGCCGTATTGCGCTATCTCTCTGCGTTCGTTGGTGGTTGGACTCTGGAATCGGCAGAATCTGTTTGCGACAATCCGAAGACTCTCGACCTATTAGCTCATTTGGTAGACAAATCCCTTGTCACCGTTGATTTTGAGCACAGTGATGAGCCGCGCTACTACTTACTTGAGACCATACGTCAGTACGCCTATGAGAAACTAATTGAGAGTGGCGAAATTCATCAAATTCAGGTCAGGCATCTTGATTATTTTCTCAAGCTAGCACAGAAGGCTGAGCCAGAACTCTATGGTCAGGACCAACTTCAGTGGCTGCAAAAGCTCGAAGATGAACAGGAGAATCTTCACGCGGCCTTAGAATGGTCACTCAAAGCAGATATACCTGCTGGTCGCCAATTAGCGGGGGCTCTATGGTGGCATTGGGACATTAGAGGTCAAATCAGCGAAGGGTATAAGTGGCTGATGTTAATGATTGCATCTGGTTCAGACAATCGTAATTCCACATACGCCAAGCTACTTGCACAAGCTGGATGGTCCGCGGGCTTATTAGGCTTTCCTGAGAAGAAGAAGGAATTCGCTGAGAAAAGCCTTGCTCTATATCAAGAGTTGGGGGATAAGGTAGGCATTGCAATTCCACTAATTACGCTAGGATCCGTTGCAACTCGCAATTCTGATTATGGTTTGGCAACTCAACTTTTGCATGAAAGTCTGAATTCATTTGAACTCGCACAAAACAAATGGGGAATCGCCTTTGTAGGGAGCATGCTAGGCACGACTGCCGAAGATCAGGGCAATTTTGAACAGGCACAAATGTTTTATCAAGAAAGCCTCGAGAGCTTTAGATCGATTAGGGACAAGGAGGGCATCGCTTGGGCGCTTTACCTAATGGGGGGCTTAGCCCATCGGCAAGAGGACTATGATAGGGCAATCGAACTCTATGAAGAAGCGCTAAAGGTCGAGAGAGTAATAAAGAGTAAACCTGTGTTGTCCTGGATACTCAATGCCTTATCTGTCCTGTTGATTCATTGTGGAAATTATGAGAGAGCAAGAGTGTTATTAGAGGAAGCAGTGGACATCCAAAGAAAAATGGGCAACCAGGAGCCTTTGTGTTATTCTTTGCAGCTGATGGGTTGGGATGCCCGCATTCAAGGAGATTATCGCAAAGCCCAAAAACTCTATTCTGAAAGCCTCTTAATGTCACAACAATTATCCAATGAAGGCAGCACCGCCGAATGTCTGGTTCATGTGGGTCTTTTGGCAGCGACGCGCGCTTCACTTGAGAAATTTGTGCTCTTGCTCGGGATGGCAGCAGGAATCGTACCGGAAATTCAGTCAGAACTTAATCCGTTCTACCGTACTGAAACCGAGAAATATATTACGAATGCCCGCGCTGTCTTAGGTGAGGAGGGTTACAGCGCCACGTATGAAGCAGGTAAGCAAATAAGCCTGGATGAAGCTATCACATACGCGTTAAAAGAGATGGAACAATGACACTGTTGCCCGAGTCAGATAAAATGAGATATTGAGGTTCGAATGGTATCACTCCCTTATGACCGCTGCCATAGCGAATCCTAATCTTGCCTTTATCAAATACTGGGGGAATGGTTCCTGAAAATGTCGCCGTGGACAGAGTTTTGCAAATTCATAGAATTCAAAAACAGGTCAGCAAGCCATGTTCAAGACGTGTACAAAAAGCCATATACTTTTCAATAGAAGTTTCGCAATAAAGTAGGCAGGAACGACAGCTCCTAAAACTTAAGAAGATATAGATTGGGTAGCACTCGGAGCCGGGCAAGCTTGACTGCTTGTCCGGCTTTTTTGGATATTGGCTCGGCGAGCGATACGGGCAAACAGTCTGAGTCCGCTTCCCACGCGCAATCAATAGGTGGATTAGCCAAGGTAGAAGTCCCGTGGGCAATGATCTGCGGGGCTTTTAGTTATCGAGTCAGTATCACGGGACTTTTATTGTTTCAAGGTTCAGGTGGCCACATCTCAATGCTGTTTTTTGACAATTTCGCCCCAAAATAACCCTTCCCGTTAGTTCAATTGAGTATTGCTGTTGCCTACTTGATGACGGCTAAATTTCCGGGAGATGTCAACTGAAAAGTGTATGGCTTTTTGTACACATCTTGACCACAAAGTATGCGCCCAACGGTGTACGTTACCGGCGGCTGGGAAGAAAAAACCTGGGAAATGGAAAATTCTTGGAGCTCAAGAACAAGCTCAAAAAACGCGCAGACTCCCACCAGTCGGGTGCACTCCCGCATGACGGGTTGTCATGTTTCACGGAGGAACTGGAGCCAGTTCTGAGAACGCTGTGTTAGGCGCTTTTATGGAACATATACAGATAGCTCTAAGACCATAAATTCTCCGGCACAATTGCTGATAACTGTGACTCGGGAGGGAAATCGGTGGCATTCCTATCACAACAAGGACCGCGTACGAACAAACTATCATCCTGGTTCAGAAACTCAACGATGAAGTGATATTCCGACCAGGAGACTGCTTGTTCATGACCGATGCGTTTGATTCGCAAACATTGGATTAAAAATTGAATCGACTGGAATTTCGGACAATAATTTCTCTCGGCTTCAGTTAACGACAAGTCATTTATATCTCCTGCTAGATATTCGCCTAGCGCATATACCACAACACTGTTACTCACTTTAGACGCAAAATTTTGAAATTTTCGTTCTTTGTTTCAGGGAGAATTTTCAATTACACAACGAAATCCAAGATCAAAGGTAGAGTCACCAGGACGGAAATTATCGCCGCGGTAGCTTGAACGACCTTGCACCCAATCGCTGCGGTAGCTTGAACGAGCTTGCACCCAATCGCTGTCAAAGGAGCCACCTCGAATTGTATGTGTAGTGCCTGATTCTGGGCCTTGAGGGTTAGGGAGTCTAGAAGTTGAATCTCGATAATAATCTTCAGCGTACCAATCCCGCACCCATTCCCAGACATTGCCTGCCATGTCTGAGACCCCATAGGCACTATCACCCTCTGGAGAACTGCCAACAGGCATTGCGGATCCTCCCTTACCAAAACCAACGACGTTTGCCATGGCAAAGGGATTTTCTGAATCTGGCAAATAATTTCCCCATGGGTATATTCCAGACTCTTGATCAGGAGTAGCTCTTGCCGCTTTTTCCCATTGGGCTTCTGTTGGCAGGAGAGCACCATTCCATTCACAAAATATCCGAGCTTGTTCCCAGTTGACGCCAGTCACTGGAAAATCATGAAATGCGGGGTCGTCATATGCATCATTAGTGGAAGGAACACAAACTCCGGCTCGTACACATTGATAATATTGTTCATTCGTTGTTTCGTAACGACTTATTTCGTATGTATCGAGAAAAACAATGTGTTCAGGCTGTTCATTGTGTAAACTGTATTGTGCATTAGCGGGCAAATCATTAGGTAACTGTTGGGCAATCGCAAGTTCGGCATTAGTGCTTCCCATTCTAAATTCTCCAGCCGGGATAGGTACAAATACCATAGGCAAAGGTCGGTAAAGAAAGCGGTTGATTTCTCGTGTCCCAAGAACACCTAACAGAAATAGCGTAACACCCACACTGCCAAAAGCAGCTAGGCGCAAGCCAAGAGCAGCTAGGCGAGAACGTTTCTCCCTCTCTAGGCTTGCTTTGATAAACTCCACTTCCAGTGGGCTGAGCGAGTCGCCCTGCTCCTTCATCCATTTCTGTAGCTGCGTCAAGCGTGTGCCGCCATATAACTCGCTGGCTTCGCGTCCGAGGCGCTGCCATTCCCTTGCCCTTTCGGTCATCTGGCGGTGCAGACGCAGGTTCTCACGGTCTTCGTCCAGCCATTTTCGCAGGGTTCCCCATTCGCGGATCAAGGCTTCGTGCGCCACTTCAGCGCTGTCGTCTTCGGTTATGACCAAACGGGCGTTAGTCAGAATCTGGAGAACCTTTGCCACTCCTTCTTGTTCTTTGGTGTGGGCCAGTTCATCCATTTTTACTCGACGGCGGGTATCCTGCACCCCTTCGCGCAATTCGGTCAGACGCAAAAAGATATTGCGGGCAACGGTTTGCTCGGTGGGTGAAAGTTTGTTGTAAACAGTTTCGGCAGTTTGGGCAATGGACTTCTTCACACCACCTGCTTCATCATAGCCTTGCAATGTCAGTGTGCGTCCCTGCCTGCGCTTCCACGTTTCGAGCAAGGCGTGGGATAGCAGAGGTAGGGCCCCTGGTTCTGTGCCAACGTCTTGTAAAATCAAATCTACCAAGCCGGGTTGGAAGTCCCAGCCATTCTTTTCAGCAGGTTGAACAATCGCCTCGCGCAGTTCGTCAATAGTCATTGGTCCGATATTCGCTTGGTGCTTTTGGAATGTCAAACGTAAGCCTTCATATTCAAAACAATGATGATAGAAATCTGCACGTAAGGTAATCACCACGCGCGCCGCGCTGTTCTCCTCATTTGCAAGCGACAGCAGGTTCTCGATGAAGGCCTTGCGCTCGATAGGGTCTTTGCAGAGGGTAAATGTTTCTTCAAATTGGTCAACGACGAACAGCAGATTCGATTCCCCCGAACCGCTCAACATTTTACGAACATACAACCGCAGGCTGCGAGCGTCCTGCATCAGATCATCCATAAACGTTGAGGTTGCCGTAACGGATTCCGATTCGCGCGTCAGGTTCGCGGCGAGACTCTCCAATGGGCGGGCAGTAGGTGTAATCACGTGTACCGTGCCCATTGTGGCTGCTTTCCACGCGGGGATGAGCCCTGCCCGCGCTACAGATGACTTCCCGCTCCCCGATGCGCCCACAACGGCAAGGAAGGATTCCTTTTGTACTCGCCTCAGCAATTCATCGGTCAATGCCCCACGACCATAAAATAGATGTGCATCGGAGGTGTCAAAAAAGCGTAAGCCCATGTACGGTGATTCGCCCGTTTCAGGCTTCAGCAGACCCAACGCCTCTGCCATTCTTTTTTCGATGCCAGCATAAATCTCACCGAAATCCAAATCCCTGTGCAGATCGGACGTGAGCGTATTCATGTCTTTCAAGACACCGGTCAAGCCAGAAATCTTGTCGCGAATACGGTCGTACAAGTCCATATCCTCGCGGATGCCCTGCAAATTGGCAGGGTCCACTTCTTTCATGGCTTGTGCCAATTCCCTGCGCTTCATTTCCCAGTGCTTAACGTACTCCAGCCGCCTGACTGGATCGTAAATTTCAGCGTTGCTTAATACGATTGGGAAAATGCGATCGTGAAATTGTTTTCCCTCTGCAATCTCAACAAGTTCAAACATACAATTCGGCGAACGCAGGTATTTGTCGCTGATAACGACAATAACGCAATTGCTTTGCCCGATTCTTTCCATGAAGGCGCTGATCGAGCCTTTGTATCCCAAATTTCGTTTATCGCGGATGATCGTGACTCCGCGCTGTTGCAAAGCCTGGTCAATTTGATCAACGATCTCTTCGCTTTCCCCGCCCCATGCGTATGAAATAAAAACCGCCTGTTCATACTGCTGAGAATTCATCTTCGTATGATGCTCCCTCCCACGGGAGGTCTCCTTGGGGAAGGATTATACTGCCAACCTTACCTCGATTGCGGTGATTCTTCCGGCCTAGCTTTCCTGTTGTTTCGTTTTTGAATGCAAAATCAGGATTTTGACCTTCGTCTATCTAGTGACTTGCTAAATACGGGGGAAATACTTGGGCAAAAAGCCCATCTGCTAAACTCCCCTGCCCCAAAATTACGCTTGCCATTAGCTTAATTGTGTATGGAGTAGGAGTACTTTGTGAAGGCTAAATTACGGAGAGATGTCAACAGAAAAGTGTATGGCTTTTTGTACACGTCTTGACCACAAAGTGTACGCCCAACGGTTTGCGCTGCCGGCGGCTGGGGAAGATAAGGCTTGATAATGGAATAGCGCCAAGATCAGAACAATACTCAAAAAACGCACTGCGTACCCGCCAGTCCGCTGCGCGCTTTGTTAGGCGCTCTGCTCATTTTTAAGTGGGGGCAAAAATACTTGTAAGCCAGTTATTGAGAGAAGCTCTCCATAGTTTTTCTTCAAGTCCAACCAGAGCAACTCCATATCATCATATTCCTGTGCTTTCTGAAAATAGAGTAAATCCATAGCAGCGCTCTCAATCCAATCGACTTTATTATTTGTGTAACCAGAAATCATTCGAATTTCGGTTGATTGGACAAAACTGTTTAGACGGGTATCTTCAACGCTTATTGTCCCACATGCCCCAAAATGGACAATCCAGTTTGAAAAGCTTTGGCCCATGAATTGCGAAAGGACCTCTAGTGTTATCAGACCGTCGTCTGCAAGAATAATTTCGCCTGGTCTGCCATGAAATGCTAGGTAAAGAATTCCGTAATCTGATTTCTTTTTAATAAGTCGTAGATTATGAATAAACTCATTTCTAGTACTACAAGTTAAGTGCACATACTTAATCTCGTGCATTCTAGAAACTATTTCCAAAATCGGTTTTACATTTACCCTTTTTTCAATGTCGTCATACCACAGGGACTCTAGCGTTGCTATGTTTTTTCGATATTGCCCAATTCTTTTTCCCATAGCCGACCTGATTCATGCCTTTCTTTTTAATCGTTCGTCTTGAGGGAAGCGCCCAACGGCTTGCGTTACCGGCGGCTGGGAGAACCAGCCAGCTAAACGGAAAAAACTACTCGCCGAGATTCGCTTTTTTGGCAGGGCCTACCAGCCGTCCGGTAGTATCATGAAAATCGGACATGGCAGATCGATGTCCAGTAGGTCCTCGTGAGACCGTCGGGCAGCATGATCGGCATGT
>Ga0114129_10009031_pt1 | contig 14206 bp, 17 predicted proteins | sample RhiMetdeltSRZDD1_FD_80071 | JGI IMG/M metagenome (GOLD analysis project Ga0114129, IMG submission 80071) | Populus rhizosphere microbial communities from Tennessee, USA - Rhizosphere MetaG P. deltoides SRZDD1 (version 2) (version 2) | ecosystem: Host-associated > Plants > Roots > Rhizosphere >... | reverse complement strand
TTCCGGGTGCGTCTTTCGCATGATCAAGACAGCACTGCACACGATAACGAAGGCCAACAACGTTCCGATATTGACGAGCTCCGCAAGAATTCGGAGAGGTAGGAAGGAACCGAGCACACCAACAAAAATGCCGGTCAGTATCGTGGATTTCCACGGCGTACGAAAATTGTCGTGAACGGCACCAAAGAACGATTCAGGAATCAGCCGGTCCCGCGCCATTGCCAGCAGCACACGAGGCTGACTAAGCATCAGAACGAGCAGCACCGAGGTTATGCCGGTCAATGCACCTAACGAAACGATGAACTGTGCCCAGGTGAGTCCGACGTGTGCAAATGCGTTCGAGACCGGCGCGTCGATGCTGATCTGGTCATAAGGAACCATGCCGGTCAAAATTGCCGACACCGCGATGTAAAGGACGGTGCAAATGATCAGGGAGGAAATGATTCCGATCGGAACGTCGCGCCTCGGATTACGCGCTTCTTCAGCGTGTGTCGACACGGAATCGAAGCCGATATAAGCGAAAAATATTGTCGCGGCTCCAGCCATCATCCCGAGAGGTTCGCCACCCCTGCCCGTCTGGCCAAGGATTGTTTTTCCAAAAAAACTAATCCCGCTGAGGCCATATGGCGCAAATGGACGCCAGTTTCGCGGATCGATATAGAAAACGCCGACTCCAATGACGATGAACACGACTGCAAGTTTCACAGCGACCATGGCCGTGTTGAACGATGCGCTTTCCTTTATTCCAATGACCAGGATGATCGTCATGATGGCCGCGATCGCGAACGCCGGAAGATCCAGCACCGTACCCGTCGAGCTCAGCGTCCCCGTGGCGGGATTAAAATCAAACGGCGCGTTCGTGAACACCATTGGCAATTTGAGGCCGAAGATTCCAATAAAGTCCTGAAAGTAATGCGACCAGCCATGAGCCACTGCAGCTGAAGCCACCGCGTATTCCAGGACGAGATCCCAACCCACGATCCACGCAAGGAGTTCGCCCAGCGTGGCATACGCGTACGTATACGCTGAGCCTGCAACCGGCACCATCGATGCGAATTCCGCATAGCAGAGCGCGGCAAAAACGCAGGCCAGGCCGGCTACGACAAAGGACAGCATCAGGGCAGGGCCGGTCTTGTCGTGCGCGGCAACGCCGGTTAATACAAAAATACCGGTGCCTATAATGGCCCCGATACCGAGTGAACTCAGCTGCACTGGCCCTAGGACCCGGCGCAACCGGTTTTCTCCCTCCATCTCCTCCAATAAAAGTTTTACGGGTTTCCTCGCGAATAGTGGGTTTGCCATGCGGAGAGGATACTACACGGGACAAAAAATCAGGGTCAGACCCTGTTTTCCTGAAATTTAGAGTCTGCCCCTGATTGTCTCACGGTTTTCGATTTTTGTTTTTCTGGGCGGGCCCGTGGTCGTGCTGGCCCCCGATACGGGAGTCCGCACGTCTTGTTCGCGGGTCCTCCTGCCGCGTCTGCTTCGGAGGCTCGACCCGAACTTTTTTTGCGTAATCTTCAGCCTTCCGTGTGCGTCTCGTCGGTACGTTTTTGGACATGACGTCTACCGTTTATCGATTGGCACATCGGTGTGACTTGGAGTCTTGATATCGATGTCGATGCTTCTGTGTGCGCTGACGCCGCGTGCGAAAAGGAAGTAGAAAGCGAAGATAGCAAGCACGATAATGACAACGATGGCAACTGCTGCCACGCTGCTGCTAGAGTTTCCCGAATTCTCAGCCATACGGTCCTCCTTCATAAATTGACGGCTGCGAAACGCTTCAGTTAATGAAAATAGCCACCTACAACGTCAACTCCATCCGCGTGCGACTCGATGCAGTCGTAACGTGGCTCGAAAAAAATAAACCCGACGTGTTGTGTATCCAGGAAACCAAATGCCAGGACGATATGTTCCCCGCCCTGGTACTACAATCGACGGGCTATCATTTGCACTATCGCGGAATGAAGTCGTACAACGGCGTCGCTGTTCTCACACGTGTGCCGCCCGATGAAGTCTTCTACGGATTTGATGACCAACTGCCGGAGATCGACGACGCGCGCCTCATGCGTGTTGTTCTCCGTGGTATCCCGATAATCAACACCTATGTGCCCAACGGCTATAAACTCGGCACGCCTCAATATGACTACAAGCTCCGCTGGTACGGCCGGCTGCGCAATTATTTTGCGGTGCACCTTTCGCCCGACAAGCCGGCCGTATGGTGCGGCGACATGAACGTCGCACCTGAACCGATCGACGTTCACAGTCCGGAGAAACACTTGAAGCACGTCTGCTTTCACGAGGACGTCCGCCGCGCTTACAAAGACGCGCTCAGCTGGGGCTTCATCGACGTGTTCCGACACCTGTATCCCGACAAGCAGCAATTCACTTTCTGGGATTATCTGCGGCCGAGTTCACTCGAGAAGAACAAAGGATGGAGGATCGACCACATCCTCGCAACTGCTCCCCTGGTAGAGAAATGTACTGCCGTCGATGTCGATATGGAACCGCGACGCGCCGTCCGAGCATCCGATCACACGTTCCTCTGGGCAGAGTTCGACGTATAGCCTGAAAGTCTAAAATCCGCGATTGACCCGGGTTTCAGACCTGTCATAGGATGCTTGGCCTGTGATCGTCTTCGCCAAGCTTCTTATGGCCATTTCCCTGGTGGGACTGCTGAGGACATCTGCTCGATTTCGGAGCATGAGCCGCGAACTGGACGAACTCGCCTTCGCGGCTCTGAAGAGAATCATGAATACCACAGAGGAATACGGCTACCCTCGCGAGCTGATTCCGCTTCTCATACTCCTGACGGCACTGAGCTTCATGCTCTCGATGTACTTCACAGCGCCCGGCGGCCGCTAATCAGCTGAATTACGAGCGCTACCAGTGCCAAAACGAGCAAAATGTGGATGAATCCGCCCAGCGTGTACGACGAAACCATGCCGAGCAGCCACATAATGAACAGGATAACGAAAATGGTCCAAAGCATCGCTTAGCCTCCCTCGTATAAAGAGTGCACGTAGACTGCCACTACGGCGACTTGGTGCCTTGCAGAGTTGGACGTTCCACGAGGAGCGTGCGGAACGTCCAACCCCTTATCAGCCGCGTGGGTCGGGACAGCAAGACCCAGGAGAAAAATAACGGCTGTAAGGAAACGCATGTCAGTCTGGATGTTGGACGGTTGAAGGTCCTTCCACCGCGAGCACCTTGTCTTTAGGCGTGCTCACGTAACCACGGATCCGGTCTTTGTCGACAGAGTTCACAACAAACTCGTATCGCAACCGGTCTTTCCCGACCAGAAACGTGACTGGTTCGTTTGTAGCGCGGTCCTTCTTCTCGAGACGATTGTCGTCAGCCTGAATAACCACGGTGTACTTCTGCCGTTTTGTATCGGTCTTCTTCAGCTGCACCTGAACATCAGCGATTCGCTGAAACTGGTTCGTCTTCATCATGTCGAACTCGATGTAGTCACGTTCGCCTTTACGGCGCAGCGCTGCCAGTTCGCTGCCGTTGCGAGCAACTTCGGATCGCACGTCGCTGATGTCTTTTCGGCTCGATGCCAGATCCTGACGCGTTGCATCGAGGTCGGTTCGGACAACCTGGACGTCGCCCGACACCGCACCGATCTTGGTCGTCGCGTCCTGCTGCGCTTCAGCGAGCTTGTTCGCGGCCTCGTCGCGGACCTGCGTCACCATTTCAGAATCGGCCTTCGAAGCGATTTCACTGTGGAGTTTCTGGGCCGTCTTCGCATTTTCCTGTTTCAATTGTTCTGCGATCGTATGCGCCTTCTCGAGTTCCTGCGCGGTGATTCCGATTCGTTTGGCTACAACGTTGAGATCAGAAGCCAGTTGGTCGCTTTTCGTGGTGCTCGCTGATTTCACATCCTGGATCTGGTTTTCCAACGCACTCATTCGATCCTGAAATGTATGGTGCATGGACATGAAGCCGTAAGCCTGCAGTCCTATCAGCGCGAAACACGCGATGAAGATTTTTGCTGTTGTTGATTTAAACATGTTCAGTCTTCCTCCTCTTGAACACTCAATGAAAGAGATTCGCGAAACTGAAGGCTGTCTGCGCAAATGGGCTGCCAACCGGAGGAGTGCATTGTCAAGACGATGCAATGGGTTGCGATGGCACAAAAATTCCATCGCATCGCGCGGTGGGATGAGTGCATGGAAGATTTCCGTTTTTGACCTTATTCAGTGCCGGGGAGCCAGAGGGAGCGGCCAGTAATCTCGCGGTGATCCAGTCCGGCCGCACGATCCATCAGGGCGAGACGTTCGGGCAAGGGAACGTGGAATCGCCATTCATCCGCCCGGCCCCCCGCGGAGACAATCTCTGTCGTCCAGTCATTCCACCATTCTGTCAGTTTCCGGGCGATGGGTTCGACCACGAGTACCGGCAATCCCGATTGACGAATGCCTAGAAATTCACGGAGGAAGCGCGCGCGGTTCTCAACGTCAAGCTCATTGATGGTGAATGCAGCAATAACGGCCGTGCCTGTGGGCAAGCGAAATCGTTTGAGCTCCACCTTCCGCGTCGCTCCATGGATTCCGAGTTGTCTGTAATTCCAACGGCATTCTTCCAATGCCCAGGAATTAACATCAACGCCCTGAATGGTAGTTGAACGGCCTGTCTCGAGTGCCCACGCGGCTCCTGCGGGACCAGTGCCGCATCCGAGGTCGACAAGCGGAATCTTCTGTGGGATTGAAGCATTCAGTGCGCGCACGATCTCGCGTACCAGTAAGAAATGAAGAGGAGCGAAGAAGAGCGCAAAGGCCGCACGCTTACCAGCACCGCTCAGAACAGCGCCAGCGTTCAAGCGGTCGCGCCGCTCGACATAGATGGAAGAGAGAGTTTGGACGGAACGCCGAACCTCGGAGAAGGTCAGATCAGCAAGATGACGGCGTTCCAGCGCATCGAACCAGGTAGCAAAGGGATCGTCGTCTACCAACGATCACGCCGGCCACCACCACCGCCGCGCCCACCGGCGCCCCGGTCTTCACGGGGAACCATCGGTCGCGCTTCGGCCACAGTCATGTTTCTTCCGCCGTATTCTGCGCCATTAAATTTCTGAATCGCGTCTGCGGCTTCCTGATCCGTTGACATTTCCACGAAGCCGAAACCTTTACTGCGGCCCGTGTCGCGATCCGTAATGATCTTTGCAGACTGCACGCTACCTGCCTGGGCAAAAATCTCCTGGAGAGATTCATCGGTTGCACTAAAAGGAAGGTTGCCTACATAAAGCTTCTTACCCATGTTCCCCCTTCGAAGCCGCACAAGAGGACATGAGCACCATGCTCTAGGACTCTACGCGACTGACGGTACCCCAGATTTATAGCACCGCTGCCCCAGTTATACAATTCTCTTGATGACACGATTTGGCGTTGGTGACCTCGTAAGAGTCTCAAAACACGACGTGCTGCGGCCGGGTGATGCGGGCATCGTTCGGAAGGTCCTCGATAACCCAACCGGTGACGAATCCTTGCAGGAATATATCGTGGAATTTGGCGAGCGCGTTCTAGACGAGGTGTCCGAAAGCGGCTTTCGCCTGCGTGTTCACAGCGACGCAAAAATCCACTGTTACCTCAGTCCTTACCTCGAGGACGCTAACGAACCCATCGACTAATTCAGCCAGGCCGACCGCAGTGCCTTGGCTTGCGCCGAGGCGCCAGGGTCTTCCTCGATACGATAAATAAAGATGTCCGGCGCATCGAGCTGAATACTCACCTGCACAGTCTCGCGGAAGCGGCGAACAGAAACCGGTACTCGATCACCCTGCTTAAACCGGTTCAGAATCGACCTCCAGTTTTCCCGCGAAACGGACATCCCTCCTATTTCCGTGAGCACATCGCCCTCCTGCAGACCGCCGCGTTCCGCCGGCGAACCAGTCCGCAGTGCGCCCAGACGCATTCCTTCCGGGTCTTCAGGATCCAGTACAATACCCGCCGTGTACGGTTGATTGGACGGTGATTTCACCAGACGCAGACCTACGCCGCGTAGAGCCTGGTCGTATGGAAGCGTGTCGGTACCGCGAACGTACTTTGCGAAGAAATCCGTCATGTCTGTTCCTGCGACTTCGGAAACCACACCGGCAAAATCCTCAATCGTGTAACCTCTGCCCTTCAAATAGTAGGTAGCGTTCGGACTCTTCAAGTAGAACTGCTCGTACGCCCGTCGCATGACCTCGTCCAAGGAATAACGGCCAGCCGTCTTCTCGCGAATGATCAGATCAAGATTGAGAGCGATGAGTTCCCCTTTAAGGTAGTAGCTGAGAGATGTGTTCGGCAGGTTCGTTCGCTGTCGATGCAGCGCCGCATCGGTGAATGATGCGGCCATTGAAGAAGCTTCGGCACTCATGAGCTTGCTCGCCGGAGCATTCTCAATCGTGCCGATGGTATTGCTGAGACTGTTCAGGAATCCTTCAGCGTTTTGAAAGCCAGCGCGGTGATACATCAGGACGCCGTAGTACTGCGTGAAACCTTCTGCTATCCAGAGCCCGCGTGTTGCCGCAGGCCTTGTCCAATCCCACGGTCCAAGTTCAATAGGCCGCAGCCGCTTGACGTTCCAGACGTGGAAAAATTCGTGGGCGGCAGTTCGGACTGCGTCGTCGTACGAGCCACGCTCGGCCAGAACTCCGGGTTGTATGATCTGTGTCGAGGTGAGGTGTTCCATTCCATCGCCAGATTGATCATCGGCGGCGAAATGAATCATGAATGTATAGGAGTCAAACTCCGGCGGTCCCCACATCGTTGTTTCCGCCTTGACAATTTTTTGAATGTCTCGAACGAGCGACGGTCTCCGGCCACCCTCCGGACCACGTGAATGGACGACAACGCGATCCGTCTTTCCCTGGACCTTGAACTCATCAAGCGTCCAATCCGGACCGATCTCCGTCGGATTATCGATCATGATTTCGTAGTTGGGATATCGCCACTCGACCTGGTTCGGCCGCTCGGTACGCCCATTGATCACCTTCCAATTCGATGGTGGCTCGATACGAAGCTGTAGAGGGTCCGGCTTGTGACCTACGACGTACATAAACAGTTCTCCACCGGTGTAATTGGCATGACCAACGTCGAGCTGAGCGTACGTTCCGGAAAGATCATCACCAAACATTCGATATGCAACCGTGACCGTACCATTCGTCCCACGCTGAACGCGCCAGGTCTGGTTATCGATCTTCATCCAGTAAAGCTGGATGTTTCCGGACCGCGCATCGAAGTCCTGAACGTTCTTTGCAAAATCCGCAACAGAGTAGCGGCCGGGCTGCCACATGGGGATTTGAAAATCGATGTAGGTCGCACGCTCCGTGGCCGGTAGCTGAACATCGATCGTCACTTCAAACAGGTGAGATGCCGGATGCGACATCGCAAGACGGTAGCTGATGTTATATTCCGCTCCGCGGTTCTGCACGGGCACTGAAAACGTCAAGAGGAGAGCAATCGCAAAACGGATCATAGGTCCCATCCTGTCTTCGAGCGTGCCTGCTTGATGGCCGTCCGCTTTTTCTTCTGGTCCAACCGTACTTTCTTGGCTGATGCGGGAAGACGCGTCTTCATCCGCGGACGTTTCGACGTAAGCGCTCTTCGAAGGAGGTCGCCAAATCGTTCGAGCGCATCCGTCCGGTTCATATCCTGGCTCCGGGTTCGTTGTGAAACGATTTGAAGTATTCCTTCCTTGTTCACACGCTTTCCCAATGAGCGGAGAACCGCCTCTTTCTGCTCGTCAGACAGCGCCGTTGATCGGCCTACATCGAATGAGAGCGTGATCCGGCTACTCACCTTGTTTACGTTTTGTCCACCGGGACCGCCGCTCCGCGATGCGACAAATGAGATCTCATTTTCTGGAATCGATAAATTGTCGTTAATTCGAATCACGCTACCCACCAAAATCCACGTCGTCCGGCAATTCATCCGTATCGCCCTTTGTGTAAGGGAAATGCACCGATAGCTGCATGCCGACTTCTTCAATTCCACGAACAAGGCCACCGGTGAAGTCGCCCTCGCGAAATTTTTCAGACAACACAGCCGCGACTCGATCCCAGAATTCCTGTCCGACCTTGTCGTGAATGCCTTGATCGCCGAGCACCACAAACTTCCTGCGTGACGGAACCACGAAGAACAACACGCCATTGCGTTCTTTCGTGTGCGTCATACCCATTCGAAGGAAAGCCTTGTCGGCAGCCTTTTCAATACTTCCCCAGAACAGAGGAGCGACCGAAACACAGATTTCACCCGATGTCTGATGTTCGGCCTTTTCGATTGCGGCCTTCACCTTCTCTCGGTCAATGACTCGAAGTAATTTTTTGCGCGTCATTACCATGAACCGCTAGCTCCACCTCCGCCGGAGCGTCCGCCTCCGCCACCGAATCCTCCTCCGCCAAAGCCCCCTCCACCGAATCCTCCCCCTCCCCATCCTCCTCCGCCGCGCCGACGGTCGCCGCCGCTGGAAAGGATACTGGCCAGGATCCACATGGCCATGGTCGGGTTGGTCAGGAACACGAACAGTATGACGATTCCGATGATGCCGAAAACAATCAACTGTCCAAGAGTCAGATTTTGGCGGCCCCGGTCCGGCCGCTGCACAGGCAGGGCCTCGCCTCCCATGACTCGCATCAGCGCAGCGGTTCCCGAAACCACGGCACCGTCGCGATCTCCGGCCTGAATGCGGGGAACGATTACCTCATTGATGATGCGCGAGGCGATCACATCGGGTACCTGTCCTTCCATCCCATATCCGACTTCGACGCGAAGACGCCGGTCGGCGGACATAATGAACAGCGCCACGCCATCGTCGAGTCCCTTCCGGCCGACTTTCCAACTTTGAAATGCCCGGACAGCCCAGTCTTCGATCGGCGCATCGCCGGTCGTTGTGCCGATCCAGACGATTAACTGGTGACCCGTGGATCGGTCGTAGGCCTCGAGCTGGGAATCGAGCGAGGCAACAGCCTGCGGCGACATGAAATTCGCCGTGTCAGTTGCCCAATGGGTTGGTGGAGGTGGAATGGGCGTCTCAGCTGCGTACAGTCTCGCCGCCGCGAACAGCACGCACGCAAGAAAGCAGGACCGAAACTTCAAAGTTAGAACCTGACCTCCGGCGCTTTCTCTGCTCCGGGCTGTGACGTGAAGTACGGTTTAAACCGGAATCGATCGCCGAAAAATCCGGCGATTAGAACAGTTGGAAAACTCTCGCGCTTAGTGTTGAACGCCTGAGCAGACTCATTGAATCTCATCCGCTCCACTGCGATGCGGTTCTCGGTCCCTTCGAGCTGTGCCTGAAGGTCTCGAAAGTTCTGGTTCGCTTTCAGTTCCGGATAATTCTCAGTGACAACAAGCAGACGCGAAAGAGCGGACGAGAGTCCGTTCTGCGCCTGCTGGAACCGTTCAAAAGCTTGAGGATCCCTGGCAATGTTCTCGATTGCCCCGGACGTCACTTGCCCAACCTGGGCGCGAGCCTGTGTTACAGCCGTGAGAGTCTGCTGTTCAAAGTTGGCAGCGCCCTTCACAGTGTTCACAAGATTTGGAACAAGGTCGGCGCGCCGTTGATAAACGTTCTGGACCTGTCCCCATTTAGCCTGTGTATCCTGGTCCAGCCTTACAAGAGTGTTGTACGTTCCGACAAGCGTGACGCCGAGAATCACGGCAACCAGCACGATCGCCGCGACCACGCCAAGAACAATTTTGTTAGTCATTTCCAATTCCCTTTCTTATGGATTCCTCTACGCGGGTCAACGCAATGGCTTTCTCCAGACGGGAGAATTGCTCCTGCATCTTCTCGTAGAGGCGATCCGTCTTTTCATGAAGAAACGCAACTTCCATTTCTGCTTTGACGTTCACTTCGTAATCGATGTTGGACCGGACCCGATCTTTCTGCGCCTGTCGGTTTTGACTGATCAACACGAATATCGAAAGAAAAATTGCCTCGAGGGAAACAATCATGGTCAACAAGCCGAACGGATAAGGATCGAATTGACGAATTCCCACATCAAAAGAGTTGACCACGATCCAGGCGATAAACCAGGCCGTATTCAGGCTGAGGAACGGCATACTGCCGCTGAACCATGCAATCCAGTCGGCTGCCCGCTCAATCATCGTGAGCTTCTCTTCGACTTCCTCGTTCACGTTGCGGGAGACGCGCGTCCGCAGAATGTCATCTGCTTTCCGGATCATGGCGCCCATCGCGGCGATCATGTCCAGTGCGGCGTCGGGCTTTTTCTGAAAAAACAACAGGAGGTTGTCGCGGTTGAGAACAATCAGTTCGGTATCTTCGAGCGCCTTGGCTGTAGCCGTGCGTGGATGGCTGTCAAGCAGCGAAAGTTCTCCGAAAAAATCGCCCCGCTCTGCGACCGTCAGCACAATTTTTTCTCCGGCCAGGTCGCGAATCGACAGTTCGACCTTACCTGAATGAACGATGTAGAGTTCGCTGCCCCGATCCCCTCTTTCGAACAATCCTGCGCCGGCGTTCAGGTGAATCTGATCCAGGACTTTTGCGATAGATTTCCGGTCTTCTTCATCGTGAAGCTCAAAAAACTCAATGTCCTGAAGCAATTGGTGGTCAATCATTGGTTTATAGTGTAGACCCGAAATGCTTCTGAAAAGCCAGGTAAACAATACATGAAGGGCTGGATCGCCGCGGCGCTCATCGTGGTGCCGTTGCTGATTGCCGCGACGATCGCCTACTGGCCCGCAAAGCCGATCGAAGTAACGAGTGTCGTCATTGCCCCGCCCGATGTTCACGGCCGCAGCGACATTTCTGATCTCGCAGAGGAGCTCCCAACTCTTCTGGCCGAACAATTGCTACAGCTGCCGAAGTTAAAAGTGCAAATCGCAGCAAAAAATCTCGATTCGAATGGCGCGGCGGCATTCGATGCGGTGATTATAACGACGCTGACAGAGGATGCAGGGATTGTTCAGGTGAACGTGCAGGTGGTCAATCCGCGGACGCGAACAGAAATTTGGGACAACACATACCAGTCTCCACGCCAGCAGTTTCGAGACATGATGCGCGTCGCAGGCAAGTCCGTGCGGCAAGCGCTCGACTAGCGGTCTGACGCCTTTGCGCGGAATTTCTCGATGCCAAGGGCTTCGGCGACCTCGTCCAGAAGCTGCTCTTTATTTTTGGAGTGAACGTTTTTGATCTCAGGAAACTTGAGCGCCTCTTCGCGTAATTTGAGCACGGTCATCTTCTCCAGATCCTTCCATTCCATACAATCCTCCGGAGGTTTGTCTTTTGGGGTTTTGGTGGTGGGAGTTATAACAGGAAATTCGGGGACAGACTACTAATTTCCCTTTTCGCCGCCCCCGAAATTGCTCCGCGTTAATACCTCAGGCGGAAGCTGGAGATGACATCATCGAATGCGCCTTCGTAACGATTGAAGTCCGCGCTTGGCGCAACGCCGATCAGGTAGTACAGGGTTCCATCGCGATCCATCAACGTGACAAGCCAGTCCGTCTCGCGTCCACCGAGGGGCGATTCATTGGAAAGCCGCGTCGAAAGCGCGGGTTGTCCGTTGATACTAATGCGCTCGTGTCTTTGCAAGAGACGCATGTTTGGATTTGTGCGGCTCAAATCATCCACGAGCTGATCCGTCGCTTCCTCGAGAGATAGCCTTCCATCGCGGTCGTAATGCGGTTCGAAAGTTTCAATCATCATGCCCCATGCGAGATTGTTATTAACGACACCGCCATCCGGTGCGAGAGTTATCACGCTTCCCTGCCCGTATGGCCGCCAATTGTCAGGATATCGAAAATCCATATCGCGACCGTTGTACGTCACTAACCGGCTTGACGGCGCCGCGGGAGCTCCCGTTCGTGTATCGCCGGGCCGTCTGTTCGATGACGACGGTAGGCCCGACTTCGACGGAGCCGGCATCCCAAGCAGCTCGCGTTTTACCGCCTGGAATTCCGCAGAGTCTCCTCTGAGGCGCGGCGGTGCGGCGCCCAGTTTCACGATTTCCTGTTTTACATGAGTGATTCGGTTTTCGGGATTCGGGTGATCACTGAAAAATTGGCTCGCACTGCCTTTGCTCTCGGCCTGGATCTTCTCGAAAAATTCCACCATCGCATTCGGATTGTAACCACTGTCATAAAGGATCTGCGTTCCCATCAGGTCCGCCTGGCTTTCTGCATCGCGCGAATATTTGAGGAACAGCGAATTTGCTGCGAAGCCGATACCCAGTTGAGCGAGCACGGATCCGATCGAGTTGCTTCCTAATACGCCACCAAGAATCGAGAGTGGCGCCTGCGCGATATATGCCTTCGAAGCCTGGTTCGTCCCATGCCTCAGGGCGACGTGGCCAATTTCGTGAGCCATGACGCCGGCAATTTGCGCTTCGTTGTCCGCCGCTTCGATGGCGCCGCGGTTCACATAAACAAATCCTCCCGGCAACGCGAACGCATTAATCGCCTTGTCGTTCACAACCTTGAATTGATATGGGTATTTGTCGCCCGGAGCTCTGGATGCGAGCTGTCTACCGAGCGAATCGATGTAAGAGGCAACGGTGCCGTTTCGGATTATCGATAATTGGCTCTCTGCCTCTTTTGATACTTGCCGTCCCATTTCTACGTCCTGATCCGGAGAGAACAGGTTCCACCCGGGCTTCAGATGTGTCCGGGTATCGGCATAAGCCGAAAGACCCAACGCCAGGACCAACGTTAAGATAATAGGGAGTCTGACTTTTTTCGGCAGCATAAGTCCTCCAGTTAACGTAGACGGTTTCCCGACAAGAACATGAGAACCCTGCAGGAATTTCTGCCACTGATACGGCGTCTCGGACCGCGCGAGGCCGTGTGCTGGTCCAACGGATTCCGCACGTGGACGTCAACGTATGCGGATCTTCACGGTGCGATCGGTGCGGTCATAAACCATTTTGAGGAAATCAGAATTTCCAAGGGCGACCGGGTTCTCGTGGTTGCGGAAAATCAACTCGAATGGATCGCGGTCTTCTGGGCATGTGTCGCGAGAGGCATTGAAGTCGTACCGGTCGATTATCGCTTCTCGCGTGAATTGATAAAACGGATCGAAGGCGAGTCTAAACCGAAGTTAATCGTCGACAATCAATATCTGGATCGTCTTTCGAAACTGCCGCCGACTCCAAACCTCAACTGCGCGGACGTCGGGCCCGACGACATTGTGGAAATCGTCTACACATCGGGTACAACAGGCGATCCGAAAGGAGTCGTTCACCGCCACCGCAACGTCTGTTCGAATCTGAATCCCTTCGTTAGCGAAATAGCAAAATACAAAAAATGGGCAAGGCCGTTTCAGCCGATTCGCATCGCCGACTTGCTGCCGCTCAGTCACATGGTTGGGCAGTCCATGGGATTGTTCATACCAGTCATCCTTGAAGGTTCAGTTGTGATGACCACGGAGATCCATCCGCAGCGAATTATTCGACTGATCCGTGACAATCGAGTTACGGTTGCTGTTTGCGTTCCACGGATTCTTGAAAACCTGAAGAACGCGGTGGAGAAACTCAGTTCCATCGCCACACACTCCCGCTTCGGCTGGAAGTTTTGGGCATTCGTTGTTGGAGGAGCGCGTTTGGATCCGGAACTCGAATCTTTCTGGACGCAGCGGCGTTTCGTGGTTGTTCAAGGATATGGACTGACGGAGGCGAGTCCGGTTGTTGCCGTTAATCATCCTTTTCACGTGCGGCATGGATCACTCGGCAAGGTCGTTCCGGGCCAGGATGTCACGATTGCCGCAGACGGAGAAATTCTTGTTCGTGGCGAAAGCGTAACCACGGAAGGCGAGTGGCTCCACACGGGCGATCTTGGAGAGATCGACGCCGAAGGTCACCTCTTTTTCCGCGGCCGCAAAAAGGATTTGATCGTTACACCCGATGGCCTGAACGTATATCCCGACGACGTCGAGCGCGTATTGAACTCTTTTCCGAAGGTACGTGCGAGCGCAGTTATCGGTACAGATCATGTTCACGCTGTCTTGATCCTCGAGGATCCGAACACCGATGTCGCTGCCGTTATCCAACAGGCAAACGAAAAATTGGAATCGCATCAGCGGATCCGCACATGGTCGATATGGCCACACGACGATTTCCCTCGAACGCCCTCCACGTTAAAGATCAAACGCCAGGAAATTGCCCGACAGCTTGCTGGGTCGGTGGCCACAGCGCAGCCAGAGGTACCGGAGCTTGGCGCAATGTCGTCGCTCGAACGCGTTGAACTCTTATCGAGCCTGG
>Ga0114129_10009029_pt1 | contig 14212 bp, 8 predicted proteins | sample RhiMetdeltSRZDD1_FD_80071 | JGI IMG/M metagenome (GOLD analysis project Ga0114129, IMG submission 80071) | Populus rhizosphere microbial communities from Tennessee, USA - Rhizosphere MetaG P. deltoides SRZDD1 (version 2) (version 2) | ecosystem: Host-associated > Plants > Roots > Rhizosphere >... | reverse complement strand
GTGTGCAGCGGATTGAGGCCTATCCCGGCCGCGCCAAGCTCGGCCGCAAGGTCGATCAAGCCGCTCAGATCGGTGAAATCGCCATGGCCCCAGTCGCGGCGCGAGCGGATCCCGTAAAGCTGGACCGCCAGCGCCCACGACCGGTGCGGGACGTGGCCATTGCCTTGATAGGCGCGGGACGCTCCCGGCCGCGCCGCGGTTTTGTCGCGAGGCCGTGCCGCCGTGCCCGGCGCTTCCTTGCCGGCGATGCTGTCGAGAATGACGGCCAATACCTCGGGATCGACGACCCGCCGTTGCCCGAGGCCATCGACGTATTCGGTCTCGATGCCCCACCGGGCTGCACGCTCGGCCAGACCGGCGATGTCGGCGGGAATTTCCGGCAAGACGACCTCTATGGAAGAGTCCAAAGCGCGAACAGGGGTTTTGGCCCGCGATAACCCCCTAGCAACCGCATTCGGCGCGCCTGCGTTGCCGCCGGCCAACGAAATTTTTTCAAGCCTACCTCCGGCTTACCGTGCTGCACCATCACGCGAATCGGCCCGCTGCGCGGCTGGATTCGCTGCCTTCGCACGGGAACAAATTGGACCCCCCGCGCTTTCCGTAATGTCGGCCTCTCCAGCCGTCCGATGGAGAGCACGGCCAACTCCTGGGGGTCCATCGGCAAGCATGGTTGCAGGGTGAGCGTGGCTTCAATCGCCGCCTTTTCCGGCGGCCGTTTTCTGATCGAGGATATCTACCCGAACGTCGATGCAGGTCGTTTTCCGGTCAAGCGAATCGCCGGGGAGCCAGTCGATGTCTGGGCGGACATCGTGCGCGAGGGCCATGACGTCCTCGCGGCCGACCTGCTCTGGCGCGCGGAGCGCGATACCAAATGGCACCGCCTGCCGATGCGGCTGCATGGCAACGACCGGTGGACCGCGAGCTTCACTCCGCCGAAGCCCGGACGCTACCTCTACGCCATCGAGACCTGGACCGACGTCTTCGCCACCTGGCGCCACAACCTCCTCCTCAAGCGCGACGCCGGCGTCAATGTCAGCCTGGAGTCGACCGAGGGTCGCGAGCTGCTCGGCAATCTCAAGCCTCGAATCGTGGCCGATGCGCAGGCGATAAAGCAGGCCTGCGAGGAATGGGACCGCAGTGCGGATCTCGACGTATTGCTCGCGGACGACCTCGCCGCTGCCGCGCGGAAGGGCTTGCAGTCGGACCTGGTCCGTAGCCCGCTCCTCCCGCTTTATGCCGACCGGCCGCTGGCGCGGGCCGGCGCCTGGTACGAAATGGTGCCGCGCAGCCAGGGGCGGATTCCCGGCCGGCATGGAACGTTCGACGACTGCATCGCGCGCCTGCCGGATATTGCGGCGCTCGGATTCGACGTCGTCTATCTCCCGCCGATCCATCCGATCGGCCGCACCAATCGCAAGGGGCGCAACAACGCGCTGCGCGCCGGGCCGTCCGATCCGGGCAGTCCGTACGCCATCGGGTCGGCCGAAGGCGGCCATGACGCGGTCCACCGCGAGCTTGGCACGCTGGATGATTTTCGCCGCTTCGTCACCGCCTGCCTCGACCACGGCATGGAGGTCGCGCTCGATTTTGCCATCCAATGTTCGCCCGATCATCCCTGGCTCAAGGAGCATCCGGAATGGTTCAGGCGCAGGCCCGACGGGTCGATCCAATACGCGGAAAATCCCCCGAAGAAGTACGAGGACATCGTCAATCCGGACTTCTATTGCGTGGACAGCGAGAAGCTCTGGATTGCGCTGCGCGACGTCGTGCTGTTCTGGGTCGGCCAGGGCGTCCGCATCTTTCGCGTCGATAATCCGCACACCAAGCCATTCGGCTTCTGGGAATGGCTGATCCGCGAGGTCCAGGCCGTCGATCCCAATGTGATCTTCCTGTCGGAAGCGTTCACGCGGCCGAAGGTGATGAAGGCGCTGGCCAAGCTCGGATTCACGCAATCCTACACCTATTTCACCTGGCGCACCGGCAAGCACGAGCTGCAGGCCTATTTGAGCGAGATCACGCGCTACCCCGAGCGCGAGTATTTCCGGCCCAACTTCTTCACCAATACGCCCGACATATTGCCGTTCCACCTTCAGGACGGCGAGCCATGGATGTTCAAGGCGCGCGTTGCGCTGGCGGCGACGCTGTCGGGGAATTACGGGATCTACAACGGCTTCGAGCTGCTCGAGCACGAGCCCGTCCCCGGCAAGGAGGAATATCTCAATTCCGAAAAATACGAGCTCAAGGTGCGGAATTGGGACAAGCCCGGCAACATCAAGACCTATATCGGTCATCTCAACTGGATCCGGCGCAGCAATCCGGCGCTGCTGCAGACCAGCAACCTGCGCTTCGCGGCGGTCGACGACGAGGACGTCATCGGCTTCGTCAAGGAATCCGCGTCCGGAGACAACGCGATCGCGGTCGCGATCGCACTTGCCAAGGATGGCCCGCGGCAGTTCTGGCTCCATTTCGGCGATATCGAGATCGGGCCGGCGGACGCGCGCCGTCCGGTCAGGGCCGTCGAGAACCTGATGACCGGCGAGCGCCACACTATCGAATGGGGCGGCGTGCGCCTGCGCATCGATCAGCACCAGGACCCTGCCCTGCTCTTCCGCTGTCTGGCGTAACGAGGCCGTGCCGTGAACGTGATCCCCGAGATCAAGGCCGAAAGACTGCTGGATGGCGACGACCTGTGGTTCAAGGACGCCATCATCTATCAGCTTCACGTCAAGGCGTTCGCTGACAGCAACCATGACGGCATCGGCGATTTCGCCGGCCTGACCGAGAAGCTGGACTATCTGCAGGACCTCGGCGTCACGGCGCTTTGGCTGCTGCCGTTCTACCCGTCGCCGGGACGCGACGACGGCTACGACATTTCCGACTATCGGCGGGTGAACCCCGACTTCGGCAGCATGAAGGACTTCCGCCGCTTCATGCAGGAAGCCAAGCGGCGGAAGCTGCGGGTTATCATCGAGCTGGTGATCAACCACACCTCGGATCAGCATCCCTGGTTCAAACGCGCGCGCCGCAGCCGCCCCGATACCGACGCGCGCAATTGGTATGTGTGGAGCGACACCGACCAGCGTTATGCCGGCACGCGCGTCATCTTCAACGACACCGAAAAGTCGAACTGGGCATGGGATGCGGAGGCCGGGGCCTACTATTGGCACCGCTTCTTCTCGCACCAGCCCGATCTGAACTACGACAATCCGCGCGTGCTATGGGCAATGACGCAGGTCATGCGCTATTGGCTCGATCTCGGCGTCGACGGCTTCCGGCTCGACGCGATTCCGTACCTCTGCGAGCGCGAGGGCACCACCAACGAAAACCTTCCCGAGACCCACGCGATCATCAAGAAAATCCGCGCCAGCCTCGACGCCCATGCGCCCGGAAGATTGCTGCTGGCGGAAGCCAACCAATGGCCGGAGGACGTCTCGGCCTATTTCGGCGACGGCGACGAATGCCACATGGCCTATCACTTCCCGCTGATGCCGCGGATCTACATGGCCATTGCGCGGGAGGACCGGTTTCCGATCACCGATATCCTGCGGCAGACGCCCGACATCCCCGCCAATTGCCAATGGGCGCTGTTCCTGCGCAATCACGACGAGCTCACGCTCGAGATGGTGACCGACGTCGAGCGCGATTACCTGTGGTCGACCTATGCCACCGACCCGCGCGCGCGCATCAATCTCGGCATCCGGCGGCGGCTGGCGCCGTTGATGGATAACGACCGCCGCAAGATGGAGCTGATGAATTCGCTGCTGATGTCATTGCCCGGCACGCCGATCATCTATTACGGCGACGAAATCGGCATGGGCGACAACATCTATCTCGGCGACCGCAACGGCGTGCGCACGCCGATGCAGTGGACGCCCGACCGCAACGGCGGCTTTTCGCGCTGCGATCCGGCGCGGCTTTTCCTCCCGATGATCATGGATCCGGTCTACGGCTACGAGGCGGTCAACGTGGAGGCGCAATCGCGCAGCCTTGGATCGCTGCTGAGCTGGACCAAGCGACTTATCACGGTACGCAAGTCATCCCGGGTCTTCGGCCGCGGCTCGCTCACCTTTATCCGGCCGAGCAACCGCTCCGTGCTCGTTTTCGCGCGCCAGTACGAAAACGAGGTGCTGCTGTGCGTCGCCAACCTGTCGCGCTCGGCGCAGGCCGCCGAAATCGATCTGTCGCCGTGGCGAGGCCGCGTTCCCATGGAAATGCTCGGCCGCAAGCACTTTCCGCCGGTCGGCGATCAGCCTTATGTGGTCACGCTCGCGCCCTACGGCTTTTTCTGGTTCCAGCTCATCGACAAGACCGGCGAGGCGATCGAAGCGCCGAGTCTGGCGCCCGAGTTCGAGACCCTCGTCGTCACGCACGGCTGGACCTCGATTCTCCACGGGCGCACCCGGTCGATCCTGGAGCGCGAGGTGCTTCCCGCGTTCCTCGCGGGCCGGCGCTGGTTCGCCGAGCGGGGAAGCGCGTCGGTTACGGCGACTCTCAAGAATGTCATTCCAATCTCCCCGGGCGATCCCGGAGTCGCGCTCGCCTTGGTCGAGGCGAAAGGACGGCGCGAGACGACGAATTATCTGCTCCCGCTGACGATCAAGTGGATTCGGTTCGAGCATGAGCGCCGCAATCCGAATGCGCTCGCCGCCGTGCGGCGCGGACCGCGCGAAGGGACTCTCCTCGAGGTCGCCGCCGACCTCGACTTCATCTCCGTGGTGATTGAGAAAATCCGGGCCTCGCAGACGATCAGCGTCGAGCAAAGGCAGCTGGAATTCAGGCCAATTGGCGCATTTTCGCATGCCGAACTGCCGGCCATCGAAAACGTGCGCGCCATCGAGACCGAGCAGTCGAATACGACGGCCGTGGTCGGAAGCGATTACGTCGTCAAGCTGTTCCGGCGGCTCGAGGCCGGCATAAATCCGGAAATTGAGATGGGTCGTTTCCTCTCCGAGACCGTCCCGTTCGATAATATTCCCCCGCTGCTGGGGACCGTCGAGCTTGTCGAAGGAGACGCGCGCAGCGCCGTGGCCGTCGTCCACCGCTTTGTCGAGAACCAGGGCGATGCCTGGTCGGTAACCAACGCCTATCTCGACCGCTACGTCGAAGAGCAGCGCCTGCTGACGTCGGAGGCGGCGGTCGAAAGCGACGAGCAGGCCGCCTACCTGCGCCGCATGAATCAGGTCGGCCGCCGGGTGGCTGAATTGCAGCTCGCCTTGGCCAGCCGCGACGACATAGCTGCCTTCGCTCCGGAGCCGATCACGCCGGACGACGTCCGCATCTGGACCGAGGATATCCTGCAGCGCTCCGACTACGTGTTTGGCGAGCTGATACGGCGGCGGGCGAGCTTCAACGACCTCGATGGAGCCTTGGTCGATGCCGTTCTTGGGCAGCGGGACTCGCTGCGTCCTCGTCTACGCGAGCTGTTACCGGATACCATCGAGGCGATGAAAATCCGGCATCACGGCGATTTCCACCTCGGCCAGATGCTCGTCGTCAAGGAAGACGTCGTCATCATCGATTTCGAAGGCGAGCCGCGACGCAGCATCGAGGAACGTCGCCGCAAGGCCCCGGCGGCGCGCGACGTCGCGGGCCTGATCCGCTCGATCGATTATTCCGCCACGGCCGCGCTGGTGCGCGCCCTCGAATCGGCCCCGGACGAGCACGGAAAGGTCGCGCATGCGCTCGACGAATGGCGCGAGCACTCGGTCGCCGCCGTTCTCACGGCCTATCGGGAATTCATGACCGACGGGAGACTTTGGCCAGCCGACTCACAGGATGCCGCTCGGCTCCTGGACTTCTTCCTTCTGGAAAAGGTCTTTTACGAAGTCGAATACGAGCTTGCGCACCGGCCGGACTGGCTGCGCGTGCCGCTCGCAGGCATCACGCGGATTCTGTCGCCATCGGAGGGCGTGACCGTATGACTGCGCTTTCCCCCGAGGCCTATGCCGTCATCGAAGGCCGGCACTCGGACCCGTTCCATTACCTCGGATTGCACGTCGAGGACGGCGATCCGGTGGTCCGGGTGTTTCTGCCGAACGCCGCGGAAGTTGCCGTCGTCGACGAGCAGGGGCATGAAAGCAACCTGGAGCGCGTCCATGACGCCGGCCTGTTCGAGGGTCGGGTGGAGGACGAATCGCAGCGCTACCATGTGCGTGCCCGCTTCGGCGAGAAAGTTGTCGAGCTGGAAGACCCTTATCGCTTTCCGCCCATCCTGTCCGATCTCGACCTTTACCTGCTCGGTGAAGGCACGCACATGCATCTCTACGAGAAGCTCGGGGCGCATCCGCTCGTACTCGAGGGCGTTGCCGGCGTCGCATTCGTGGTGTTTGCGCCCAATGCGCAGCGTGTCAGCGTGGTCGGGGACTTCAACTTCTGGGACGGCCGGCGTCACGCCATGCGCGTGCGCGGCAACGGTTTTTGGGAAATCTTCGTCCCGAGCGTATCTGCCGGTGACAAATACAAGTTCGAAATCATCGGGCCGAAAGGGGAGCTGTTGCCGCTGAAGTCCGATCCGCTGGCGTTTGCGGCCGAGCTGCGGCCGCAGACCGCTTCGATCGTCGTCGATTTCACGAAAGTCCCGCAGCCGGCTCCCGCCCGTCACGGCGTCAATGCGTTGAGCGCGCCGGTGTCAATCTACGAAGTCCACCTCGGCTCCTGGCGCCGGGAACAAGGAGGCCGCTGGCTCACCTACCGCGAGCTTGCCGAGGAGCTTCCCGCCTATGCAAAAGAGATGGGCTTCACCCACGTCGAATTCCTTCCGGTGAGCGAGCATCCGTTCGACGGCTCCTGGGGTTATCAGCCGACCGGACTGTTCGCGCCGACCAGCCGGTTTGGAAGTCCCGCCGAATTCGCGGCGCTTATCGACGCCTGCCACCGCGCCGGCCTCGCCGTCCTGCTCGATTGGGTGCCGGGCCATTTCCCGGACGACCCGCATGGGCTTGCGATGTTCGACGGGACCGCGCTCTACGAGCACACCGATCCGAGGCAGGGCCGCCATCTCGACTGGGATACGCTCATCTACAATTACGGGCGCACCGAGGTTGCCAATTTCCTGCTGGCGAATGCGCTGTTCTGGCTCGACCGCTACCGCATCGACGGCCTGCGCGTCGATGCGGTCGCCTCGATGCTCTATCTCGATTACAGCCGGCCGCAAGGCGGCTGGATCCCGAACAAGTACGGCGGGCGCGAGAACCTCGACGCCATCACCTTCCTGCGGCGCTTCAACGCGGAGGTGTTTTCACGCTTTCCGAACGCCACGACGGCCGCGGAGGAGTCCACTGCCTGGCCGATGGTCTCGCGACCGGTCGACTGGGGCGGCCTCGGCTTCGGCTACAAGTGGAACATGGGCTGGATGCATGACACTCTGGAGTACATCAGCAAGGATCCAATCTACCGCAAGCATCACCACGGGCAGATCCTGTTCGGGCTGCACTATGCGTTCTCCGAGAATTTTATCCTGCCGCTGTCGCACGACGAGGTGGTGCACGGGAAACGCTCGATCCTCGGCCGCATGCCCGGCGACACCTGGCAGCGCTTCGCCAACCTGCGCGCCTATTACGGCTTCATGTTCGGTCATCCCGGCAAGAAGCTCATGTTCATGGGCAGCGAATTCGGGCAGGAGTGGGAGTGGCAGCATGATCATTCGCTCGACTGGCACCTGCTCCAACAGCCGCAGCATGGCGGAATTCAAGCGCTCGTGCGCGACCTCAATCGCCTCTATCGCACCGTACCCGCCCTGCACGAACTCGACTGCGACAACGCCGGATTCGAATGGCTGATCATGCACGATGCCGATCACAGCGTGTTCGCTTGGCTGCGCAAGGGGCGCAACACCCGCGACCGCTGCCTGGTGGTGGTCAATTTCACGCCGGGCGTTTACCGGGACTATCGCATCAAGGTGCCGCTTGCCGGCACATGGCGCGAAATCCTCAACACCGACGCGGCGATCTACGGCGGCACCAATGTCGGAAACGCAGGCGCGGTGACAGCGTCGATCGTCGATGCAGTTCCGGAGCTGAGGCTTGTCATTCCGCCCCTGGCTGCGATCTTCCTCGTCCCTGAGTAGCGACGCGCTTCCGGCCCACGCTCGCTAGGACATTGCTCGGCGTGCCTTGGCGGCAACATCCCTGGGAAGCTCGAACGGCACGTCCCAGATATCCTGGGCATATTCGCCGATAGTCCGGTCCGAGGAGAACCAAGCCATCCGCGCGGTGTTGAGAATGCTCTTGCGCGTCCATTCGAACGGCGCGCGCCACAGCTTTTCCACCTCCCTTTGGGTCGCGAAGTACGCGTCGAAATCCGCTGCGATCATGTAATAGTCGGAATACCTCAGCGCCTTCATGAGGCCGGCGAACCGGTCCGGCTGGTCCGGCGAGAAGACGCCGGTCTCTATTGCCTCGATCGCCTCGGCCAGGCGCGGAGATTCCGCGATCGCCGAACTGGCGTCGAGGCCGGCATGGCGGCGCCCCTCGACCTCCTCCGCCCGCAGCCCGAAGATGAAAATGTTGTCGGCGCCGACGTGGTCGCGAATTTCGATATTCGCGCCATCAAGCGTGCCGATCGTCAGCGCGCCATTCAAGGCAAGCTTCATATTGCCGGTACCGGATGCTTCCATCCCGGCGGTCGAAATCTGCTCCGAGAGATCGGCGGCGGGAATGATCGCTTGCGCGAGGCTGACATTGTAATCGGGCAGGAAGACCACCCGCAGGCGGTCGCGAACCAGCGGGTCGGCATTGACCACATTGGCCACGTCATTGATGAGCTTGATGATCAGCTTGGCCTGGGCATAACTCGATGCCGCCTTGCCGGCGAATATTTTCACGCGCGACACCCAATCATGGCCCGGTTCGGCACGCATGGCATTGTAGAGCACGACCGTCTCGATCAGGTTCAGCAATTGACGCTTGTATTCGTGGATCCGCTTGATCTGCACATCGAACAAGGCGCCGGCGTCCACGTGCAGGCCGAGGCGTTCGGCGATCAGACGCGACAGCGCCGTCTTGTTGGCCCGCTTGGCGGCGGCAATGAGCTCGTGAACTGCGGCGTCCTCGGCGCGATCGGCGAGACGGTCGATTTGGCCCGGATCGTCCAGGATCGCATCGCCGCAAACGTCGCGAAGGACACGGGTGAGCGCCGGATTTGCCTGCAGCAGCCAGCGTCGAAACGTGATTCCGTTGGTCTTGTTGACGATGCGGTCCGGGTAGATCGCGTGCAGCTCGCGAAACACGGTCTTGCGCATGAGGTCGGTGTGCAGCGCGGACACCCCGTTGATCCGGTGGGAGCCGACGAATGCAAGATGCCCCATGCGCAGCCGCCGGCCGGCCTGTTCGTCGATCAGGGAGATGTCCGCGATCCGGTCCCCCGCCGGGCTTCTCCCCTTCGCCGCTTCGAGATGCTCCTTGTTGATGCGGTAGATGATCTGCAGGTGGCGCGGCAGCACGCGTCCGAACAGCTCGACCGGCCAGGATTCGAGCGCTTCCGGCAACAGCGTGTGATTGGTGTAGGAGAGCGTGCCGACAGTGAGCCGCCACGCGTCTTTCCACGGCAGGTTATGATGGTCGACGAGGATACGCATCAATTCCGCGACGGCGACGCTCGGGTGCGTGTCGTTGAGCTGGATCGCCGTCCGCATCGGGAGAAAGTACAGGTTGCCGTCGGTCCGCAGATGCCGCTGCACCAGATCCTGCAGCGAGGCCGACACGAAGAAATATTCCTGGCGCAGGCGCAGCTCCTGCCCAGCCGGAGTGGCATCACTGGGATAGAGAATTTTCGAGATCGCTTCGGCGCGCGCCTGCTCGGACAGTGCGCCGACGTGATCGCCGCTGTTGAAGGCCTCGAGCCGCATGGGATCGACGGCGCGCGCCGACCAGAGCCGCAACGGATTCACGTGCCGGCCGCGCCAACCGACGATCGGCGTGTCGTAGGCGACCGCTTCGATGGTTTCCGCCGGATGCCAGACCGAACGTTCCACGCCGGTCCGCGATACCGTCGTCTCCACCGCGCCGCCGAAACAGATATCGTAGATCACCTCCGGCCGGGCAAACTCCCAGGGGTTGCCGAATGACAGCCATTCTTCCGGATATTCCTGCTGCCAGCCGTCTCTGATGACCTGCCGAAACAGCCCGTGGTCGTAGCGGATGCCGTATCCGCAGGCGGGAATGCCGAGCGTCGCCATGCTCTCCATGAAGCAGGCGGCAAGCCGTCCGAGACCGCCGTTGCCGAGAGCGGCGTCGGGCTCGGCTGCGCGCAGCCGGTTCAGATCGACGCCGAGATCGCCGAGCGCGGCGCGAAACACCTCTGTCAGACCGAGATTGCCGAGCACATCGAAGAACAGCCGCCCGATCAGAAATTCGAGCGACAGGTAATTGACGCGCTTGCGGCCCTCGGCCTGGCTGGCGCGCTCGGAGGCCAGCCAGCGATGCACGATCCGGTCCCGGATCACCAGCGCGGACGCAACGAACCAATCCCGGTCCGTGGCATTCGACGCGTCCTTGCCGGTCTCGAGCGCGAGCTTCGCGAGCACCGCACTTTTGACGTCGTCGAGATGATCTTCATCGAGCGGCCCCATCGCCGGCAGGCCGAACAGATCATTATCGCGAGCATGGTCCACCCCCGCCGGCGTCCGCCGGGGAGCGACATTCCTTTCATCCATGCCCGAGCTCCAAAAGGCGCCGCATCGAAATCGGTTGACCGCCTGTTGCGGTCGAGGTCCCTCCCGTCGGTCCTTGTACAATACGTATGCCGGCCGCGCTGCAATAACGCCTGAGTCGGCCTTCGGTCGCACTGCCCACAGCTATTTAGCGCGGGTTCCCGCCATAATTCGGCAGGGAGTCTTCCTACGCGGTCCTCGAACCGATCCTCACTCGCGGGGCCTCACACCGGCCATGCTTCCGAGCGAATTCGCCCGGATGGCTGTATCGTCGAGGAGGTAGGCCTGCAGCGCAACCATCGGCAACGCGAGAAGAATGACCACCTGGAGGGGCTGACCAAAGGCACAGATTGCCGCGGCGATCAGACAGACCATGGAAGCGCCGACATCCCATCCGCCCTCGGCGGCAACGTGGAATCGAAGAATGCAAGGCGCACGTTTGGCTTCGTTGTATAGGGCCGTCATCAGCGTGGGAATGTAGGCGCCGCCGATCACCGTCGCTCCGATCGCCACGCCGGTGACGACGATCGGATCGTTGCCGCAGAATGCCCTCAGCAACAGGCTGCCGCCGACGAAGGTTGCATTGAGCCACGCGGCGTGCCGGGCGTGTCCCATGTCGATGAGGTGCCCGAGCATCATGCCGCCCAGCGCGCCGGCAAGCGCGGCCGCGGCGAGCACACCGCCAAAAGCATCGTAACGCGTGTCCAGCGCCTGAAACAGGATGATGTGCCAGGTCCACATCGAACTGCTAGTGATCCATCCATCGGTAATGAACAACCGGACGCCCGTTTTGGCGTCGGCGTAGGCACGAAATGGCGCCGTGCGGGCAAACTGAGGCTCGCGCACAGCCAGCAGCGGCACGATGGCGGCCGCGGCGATAAGTGCGGACGTACCGAACGCCGCCCATGGGCCGAATATCGACAGGGTCATGCCGCCGAGGGCCGGGCCGACGATCCCCGCCGCCGCGCCGAGCGCCTGACGCACGCCCACTTGGCGTCCTCGGCCCTCGACGTCGCCAAGCGCGGCGAAGAATGCGTGATAGCAGGTCCAATAGATGACGTTCTCGAGCGCGGAGACGACGCAAAAGACAGCGAGCGCGATGCCCGGTCCATTGACCAGAGCCAGCAGCGGATATTGTACCGCCGTCAGGGATGTCCCGAGGATAAGCGCTCGCCGCAGCCCGATGACCGGAACGATGAACAGCGGAAGCGGCCGGAATACAAGTCGCAGGACAAAGATTGCCGCGAAGGTGAGAAAGATACCGGCCGGCGATATCCCGGCGCGAAACAGAAAGACCGCGGAAAAGATGCCCGAAATGCTGAACGCGAGCTGATGCAGCGTCGTGTGCGCAGCCAGATAATTGATGTCGCGATTTGTGAAGAACGCCATGCGCCGCGCTGCCCTGTTCCTCCGACGCGGGAAACAAGGCTACGTTCTACCATCAAAGGCGTCAGCCTCCATGTATGTGACTTTGACCGGAGCGGCTTTCGGACCCCTGGAAAGTCGAAGAAAACCGGCACCTTTGACGGCCGCATTCAGCTTCCGTTAAGGACGAGCCCGGTTTCCGGCTCTACCCAGACGAGATGGTCCACGACGTTTTTCACGCCCGGGATGTTCTCGGCCATCACCCGCACGGCCTGGCGCTGCCGCTCGTCGGTAAGTATGCCGGTGAGCTTGACCACACCGTCCTTGACCGCGATATCGATCGCCCCGGCGGGAGCCCAACTGGTCTTGGCGAGCTCGGCGATCAGGCGCTCGCGAATAACGCTGTCGTCGGCCGCCAGCGGCTGGGCTTCGTATACCAACCTCGCCACCGCACGCATCAGGTTCGAACGCGTGACGATGCCTACGAGCGAGCGGCCGCGCCGCACCGGGACGCGCTTGATGCGACGCCGTTCCATCAGATGCACGACCTCTTCCAGCGACGTATCTTCGCGCACCGTTTGCACCTCCGCGGTCATGACCTCTTCGACCTTGCGTCCACGCGTGTGAACGTACTCGTCTGCCAGTCGGCCGGGCCCCAGGATGAAGTCGATCCAGCGGGCGCGGCGACGCTGCGTCCCGATTTCGGCGCGCCGCAGGAAATCGCCTTCCGTGACGATGCCGACCAAAGCTCCGGTCGCGTCCACGACCGGCAAGCCGCTGATCCTGTGCTCGAGCATAAGGCGGGCAGCCTCGAGGATCGACGCATCGGGCTCTACCGATACGACATGTTGGGTCATGACATCGCTTGCCTTCATGGCCGCTCTCCCGTGGTCATCTAGAAATCCATATGCCCATTCTCGAAGGCATGCGCTTTGAGCAGATCAATCGGACCTCGCACGACAACGATAGGTGCCCTTACCGCCGCGTCGTGGCGGGCGTTGTCGGGTCTATTGGCGTCGCTTGGATGTGCCAGAATGCGGCAACGAGAAGCAGAACAGTCAGGACGGCAGATATCAAGCAGTAAATGCAGAAAGCGTGAATGAAAGTGAACTGAACGTACATGAAGTATATCGAGAACGACACGCCCGTTGCAGCGTAGAGAATGGCACCGAAGCGCAAGCCGCGCGAAAATGGATCAAAAGCGAGCAGTGCGGCAAGTCCGAACATGTAGAAATAATAGACAACGCCGAAATACCCTAGCGGCACGTCGGCGATGCGCGCATGCGGGCTACTGGCGACGATGTTGCATCCGTCGATGGGAGGCGGACACCACAGCAACTGGCCAGTATAGATTATGTAAGAATCATAAAACGCATCGGCTATTCCGATGAGCGCCAATGCAAGCATGACGCACGGGGCAAGCAGGACATTCTTCATTCCGCCTGCTTCAACCGATTTCGCCTTTCGGGCACGGTCGGTCATTGGCCAATAGGTGCTCCACGACATGACATGCCTCCTTTGCGGCGATGAAAGGCAGGATGGGCGCGCATAAGGAAGCTCGCGTTGATTTATATCAACGCGAGAAAAAGGCGGCGGGGAGCATCTTCACGTTGCAAGAAAGCCCCTCAAAGGAGCGTCCCATGGATACGCGATCGAGCAAAGCACCGGTTTATTTCTGTCCGATGCATTCCGACGTTCGTGAACCGGGCCCGGGCAAATGCCCGAAATGCGGCATGAGCCTGCTGCCGGAGGGCACCCGCTTCGCGATCATCCGGCACATGATCAGCAATCCTGTGCACCTTGGGATCATGGCGACGGTCATGCTCGCGGTGATGGCGGCCGCCATGATCATGATGATGCGTGTACCGCCGCCGTTCCCACAGTAGGGTCACGCACATCCCGGATTGCACGGCTTGATCGCGGCTGCGGTCGTGATGTCAGCCGAGATATGGAAATTGAAACTTCGGTGCGACACTCGACCGCCTTTGAAGCGTACTCAGTGTGGTGAGCGTCGTGGCATTCGGGCAGTACTCCCGCCAAACAGGGTCGGCCGGCTCTTGCTCGAGGTCATGGATGCAGCGGTCGCGACTTCCGCATAAGCCGCAACGCCTCTGGAGAAGCCGCGCCAGGGCGGCTTCCGAGAGACCAAGCTCATACGGATCGAGATCAAGCGCCATCATGCGACGCTCCAGCAGTTTT
>Ga0114129_10009026_pt1 | contig 14214 bp, 13 predicted proteins | sample RhiMetdeltSRZDD1_FD_80071 | JGI IMG/M metagenome (GOLD analysis project Ga0114129, IMG submission 80071) | Populus rhizosphere microbial communities from Tennessee, USA - Rhizosphere MetaG P. deltoides SRZDD1 (version 2) (version 2) | ecosystem: Host-associated > Plants > Roots > Rhizosphere >... | reverse complement strand
TGGTCGTTCCGCCGCCTCCCCCGGGAGTGGCCGGAGTCGTGGACAGCGCTCTTCCGCGGCACCTCGCGCGCGGTGCTGGAAGAGCTGTGCCTCCGCCTGCTCGAGCATGCCGGGGCTCGGGCGCGCACTCCCCTCGTCCAGGCCGACCTTCACGCCGTGGAGCGCTTCTTCGAAGACGAGACCTCCACGCTCGCGGCCGCGATCGCGGCGACCGGCTATGTCGGCTACCCGGTGCCCCAGCGTGACCGCGACGAGCTGTTCATCCGGTACCGCGATCGTCGCATCGCAGCCGTTCCTTGACCGGCTGCGCGCCCGCGGCTACGCTCGGCCCACTCCGGGCGCGGTGAAACGGGCCGGAGGCGCAATCAACGGGAGCGCGAGCCGATGCAATGTCCCCGGTGTCAGCACGCGAACGAGGCGGGCGCGAAGTTCTGCGAGGAATGCGCGGCACCGCTCACGCGCGCCTGCGCCAAGTGCGGCCGCCAGCTGTCTCCCACCGCCAAGTTCTGCCCCGAGTGCGCGCACCCGACGGTGGCGCCCCCCGCGGCCGCCCCCGCCCCGCGTTTCCGCTCGCCTGAGTCTTACACCCCCAAGCATCTCGCCGACCGCATCCTCACGTCGAAGACCTCCGTCGAAGGCGAGCGCAAGCTCGTCACCGTGCTCTTCGCCGACGTCAAGGGCTCGATGGAGCTGCTCGCGGACCGCGATCCCGAGGAGGCCCGCACGCTGCTCGATCCGGTGCTCGAGCGGATGATGGAGGCGATCCACCGCTACGAGGGCACGGTGAACCAGGTGATGGGCGACGGCATCATGGCGCTCTTCGGGGCCCCGCTCGCCCTCGAAGACCACGCGGTGCGGGCGTGCTACGCGGCGCTTCGCGTGCAAGCCAACCTCGCCGGGTGCGCGGACCAGTTCCTCCGCTCGCATGGCGTCTCGATCCAGGTCCGCATCGGACTGAACTCGGGCGAGGTGGTCGTCCGCTCCATCGGAACCGATCTGCACATGGACTACACGGCGGTGGGGCAGACCACGCATCTGGCCGCGCGCATGGAGCAGATTGCGCGGCCCGGCACCATCCTGATCACGGCCGACACGCTGAAGTTCGCGGAGGGCTACATCGACGTGACGCCGCTCGGGTTGGTGCCGGTCAAGGGCATCGCGGACCCGATCGAGGTATTCGAGATCACGGGGGCCGGCCCCGTGCGACGGCGGCTGCAGGCGATGGCGGCGCGAGCGCTCAGCCGGTTCGTGGGGCGCGACGCCGAGATCGAGCACCTGCGACGCGCGCTTCAGCAGGCCGGCGATCGTCGCGGCCAGCTGGTGGCGGTGGTCGGCGAGCCCGGCGTCGGGAAGTCGCGGCTGTTCTTCGAGTTCACGCGCTCGCACCGCACGCGCGGCTGGCTCGTCCTCGAGAGTGGCTCGGTGTCGTATGGAAAGGCCACGCCCTATCTCCCCGTGATCGATCTGCTCAAAGGCTATTTCAAGGTCGAGGATCGCAACGACCAGCGCCAGGTTCGGGAGAAGATCACGGGCAAGCTGCTCACTCTCGACCGCGCGCTCGAACCGTCGGTGCCGGCGTTGCTCGCGCTGTTCGACGTCCCCGTGGACGATCCGGAGTGGCACGCGAGCGATCCCCGGCAGCGCCGCCAGCGTACGCTCGATGCCGTCAAGCGGCTCCTTCTCGCCGAGAGCCGTCTCCAGCCCCTGCTCCTCGTCTTCGAGGACCTGCACTGGATCGACAGCGAGACGCAGGCCTTTCTCGATACCTTGTTCGAGAGCCTTCCCACCGCGCGCATCCTCGTCCTCGTCAACTATCGACCCGAGTATCAGCACGCCTGGGGCGCCAAGACCTACTACACGCAGCTTCGCATCGATCCCCTGCCCGCGGAGAGCGCCGAGGAATTCCTTCAGGCGCTGCTCGGTCCGGATGCCGGTCTCGATCCGCTCCGACGACTGTTGATCGGGCGTACGGAGGGCAACCCGTTCTTCCTCGAGGAGACGGTGCGGGCGCTCGTGGAAACGAGAGCGCTCGTCGGCGAGCGCGGCGCGTACCGATTGACCCGCGCCGTGCACACGCTGCAGATTCCGGCGACCGCGCAGGCCATCCTGGCCGCGCGCATCGACCGGCTCTCACCCGAGCACAAGCGCGTGCTGCAGGCGGCCTCCGTCATCGGCAAAGACGTGCCGTTCGCGCTGCTCCACGCCGTGGCCGACGACGGGGACGAGCTGGGTCGCGCGCTCGCCGAGCTTCAGGCCACCGAATTCCTGTACGAGACCCGGCTCTTTCCGGACGTCGAGTACACGTTCAAGCACGCGCTCACTCACGAGGTCACGTACGGAACGATCCTCCAGGACCGCCGGCGCGCGCTCCACGCGCGGATCGTCGCCGCCATCGAACAGCTCTACGCCGACCGCCGGGGAGAACAGATCGAGCTGCTCGCTCACCATGCCGTCCGCGGGGAAACCTGGGACAAAGCCGTCGTCTACTTGCATGAGGCCGGTGTCAAAGCGTTCCGCCGCTCGGCCAACGCCGAAGCGACCAGCTATCTCACGCGCGGCCTGGAGGTCGTCGAGACGCTGGCCGCCGGCGCCGAGCGCGACCAGCACGAGCTCGGCCTTCTCCTCGACCTTGGACCCGCCATCCAGGCATTGAACGGCCTCGGTGCCCCGGAAGCCGAGCACGTGTTCGAACGCGCGCGCGAGCTGTCCGAACGCAGCGGCGACACCGCGACGGCATTTCAAGCGCTCTGGGGTCAGTGGATGGCCACGGTGGGGCGAGGACGCATGGCGCCCGCCCGCCGCATCGGCGGCGAGCTGCTGACACTCGCGCAACGGACGACCGATCGTGCGCTCCTTCTCGAGGCGCACCACGCGATGTGGGCGACGTCGTTCTGGCTCGCCGAGCTACCGGCTGCCGAGCATCACATCGAGCGCGGCATCGCCCTCTACGACCTCGAGCAGCACCGCGCGCTCGCGTTTCTCTATGGTGGTCACGATCCCGGCGCGTGCTGCCGCACCTTCCTGGCGTGGACGCACTGGTTGTCCGGTCGTCCCGTGCAGGCGACGGCAGCGATCCATGCGGCCAGCGCGCTCGCGGAACAGATTGCTCACCCCCCGTCGACCGCCATCGGGCTCGCCTGGGAGTGCGCAGTGAATTACTTCGGGCGCAACTCCCGCGACGTGCGGCGTGTGGCTCAGCGCCTCATCACGCTCGCCATCGAGCGGGATCTTCCCGCGTGGCGCGTGGCGGGAACGATCTTCGACGGCTGGGCGCGTGTCGAAGCCGGAGAGCGTGCGGCCGGCATCGCGCAGATTCGTGAGGGACTCGTCGCTTCCCGAACGACGGGAACGCTCATGCCGCTCGAGCCGCTTTACCTGCTCGTCCTCGCCGACGCCTATGCCAGGGCTGGCGAGGCGGGGGACGGCCTCAGTACGGTCGACACGATCCTCACCATGATGTCGGAGATGGGCACGCGTGTGTGGCTCAGCGAGGTGCACCGGCTCAAGGGCGAGCTGCTGCTCTTGCGCGCGCGCTCCGATGACACGGCGGCGGAAGAGTCGTTTCGGGAGGCGCTTGCGATCGCGCGCCAGCAGCAGGCCGCGTCATGGGAGTTGCGCGCGGCCACCAGCCTCGCGCGCGTCCTCCGGCGCAACGGCCGCGCCGACGAGGGGCGAGCGACGCTCGATCAGACCTATGGCCGGTTCACGGAAGGATTCGAAACCCCGGACCTCTCCGACGCCCGAACACTCCTCACCGAGCTCTCATGACACGGCCGGCGCGCCCGAATGCGCTGAGCCACGGGAGACCAGTCCCGAGAGGGCGGACAGCGGAAGGCCGTGGGCGGGGAGATCAATGGGCACGGACCGGCTCTCGCTTCGACGGTTTTAACACCGCCGGCGATGCCGATCCGTGCAGGTTCACACGACACAACTACGCCGCGTTTCCCTCACCGGAACTGTTTCCTTCTTCGCCTTGCGACGTCGATGTCATTCAGTGCCGGCGCCACCAAGTTGATTTTGCAATCCGAGCGCCATCGACTTCGTGTTCCGGGCGAATCCGAACCCGCGTCAAGCGGCCTTTTTGGTGACCTCCAGGAGCGGGATGGGGGCGATCTCTTGTAGTTCCTTCCGTTCTTTCTCCGACACGGTGCCGGCCTCCTGTGCGTTCGTGGCAGAATCTCGCGTGGCGCTGGCGTCCGGATTCGCGCCCCTGCTTCTTGCCGGCGTCGGATCCAAGTCCGAGGGGAGACGCTAGCGTGTCCGACTCCGAGCTCGTCCTGGCGCTACTCATTGCGGTTGCCGCGCTCGTCACGGTCGCCCGCCGTGTCGGCATCGCCTACCCGATCTTCCTGGTCATCGGCGGCCTCGTGCTGGGCGTCGTGCCCGGCGTCCCGCGAATCCAGATCGAACCGGACACCATTTTCCTCGTCGTCCTGCCGCCGCTGCTGTATATCGCGGCCTTCTTCACGCCGATCCATGGCCTGCGTGCGAACCTCGGCACCATCAGCTCGCTCGCGGTGGCGCTCGTCATCGTGTCCGCGGTCGCCGCCGCCGCCGTCGCGCACGCGCTGATTCCCGGGATGACGTGGCCGGTCGCGATCGCGCTGGGGGCCATCGTGGCGCCGCCCGATGCGATCGCGGCGACCGCGATTGCCTCGCGGCTCGCCGTCCCCCGGCAGATCGTGACGATCCTCGAAGGCGAAAGTCTGCTGAACGACGCCACCGCGCTGACGATGTACCGCATCGCGATCGTCACCGCCGGCGGCGCCCTCCTCTCCCCGGCGGCGGCCGTCACCACCTTCGCCGGCGCCATGGTGGGCGGTTGTGTCATCGGCATCGTGGTCGGCTGGATCATCGGACAGGTTCGCGCGCGATTGACCGATACACCCGTGGAGATCACGATCTCGCTGCTCACGCCGTACGCCGCCTATCTTCCCGCGGATCGGCTCGGTGTCTCCGGCGTGATTGCGACGGTGGCGGCCGGACTCTATCTCGGGCACCGCGGCTCCCAGATCATGGGCGCCGACGTCCGGCTCACGGGGCGGGCCGTGTGGGACACGATCACGTTCCTGCTCAACGGCTTCGTCTTCATTGTCATGGGCCTCGAAGTGCCCGCGCTGTTCCGCGCCCTCACACCCGCGCGCAGCCTCGAGCTGATCGGCGTCGGCTTCGTCGTCACGCTCGCGCTGATCCTCGTGCGCGCGATGTGGATCTTCGGCACGGTGCTCCTGCCGCAGGTGGTTCGCCGCGGGCAGCAGCGGCGGTGGGCGGTCGCCTGTTCGGTCGTCCTGTCCTGGGCCGGGATGCGCGGCGTCGTGTCGCTCGCCGCCGCCCTCGCCCTGCCCACCACCGTTGCCGGCGGAGGACCGTTCCCCGCCCGCGAGGCGGTCGTCATCGTCACGCTCACCGTGATCGTCTTCACGCTGCTCGGGCAGGGCCTCACACTCCCGTGGCTCATTCGCGCCCTCGGTCTCGGCGCCGACGTCGGCCTTCGCGAGGAAGAAGCCGCCGCGCGGCAGCAGCTCCTCGACGCCGCCGCCCGCCGGATCGACGAGCTGTATCCGGTGTGGCCGGGACACCACCCGCTCCTGGATCAGCTCCGCGACACCTACCGGCACCGCTCCGAACACGTCGATCGGCAACGCGATCCCTCCACCGCCGACGATGAGGATCGCGAGCTCATCGAGCACCGGGAAATCAAGCAGACGGTGATCGACGCCGAACGGGAAACCCTCCTCCGCCTCCGCGCGGAAGGGCGCATCAACGACGACGTGCTGCGTACGCTCGAGCGCGAGCTCGACCTCGAGGAGCGCCGGATGGACGCCTGAGCCCACCTGCCCGGGTGGCGGATGCGCCCCGCGAGAGATCCTCCCTATCCTGGGTCCGACGCCGGAAAGGCGTCGCACTCAGAATCGAGGAGAACAATGACGACAGTGGTGGATCTCTCCAATGCGCTCGCCGGAGCCGTCGAGCGCGCGGCGGGCTCGGTCTTCGCAGTGCACGGCCGCCCACGCTTGGCGTCCACGGGCGTGCACTGGCGCGCGGGGCTCATCGTCACCGCGAGCCACACCGTGGAACCAGATCGCGAGGTGACGCTGACGGCGCCGGATGGCCGGACACTCTCCGCGCAGGTCGCCGGCCGCGATCCCGGGCTCGACATCGCCGTGCTCCGCGCCGACGTCGATGGCGTCGCGGCCGCTGACATCGGCGATGACCGCGACGTGCGGATCGGCCACCTGGTCCTCGCCCTCGGCGCCGGACCGCGGGCGAGCGCCGGGATCGTGAGCGCGCTCGATATCCGGAGCGCCCGCCGTGCCGCGGGCGAGATGCTGGCGGTCGATCTGACGCTCTATCCGGGCTTCTCGGGCGGCCCCGTTGTCGATGTGCTCGGTCGCATCATCGGGATCGCCACCTCCGGCGTCTCGCGGCACCTGCAGTGCGCGATCCGCGCCAGCTCCGTGACTCGCCTCGCCGAGCACGTGATGCGCGGTGGCAAGATCCCGCGCGCCTATCTCGGCGTCGGGACGCAAGCCGTCGCGCTTCCGGATGATCTGCGCGAGCATCTCGGCCTCACCCAGCGCGCGGCGGTGATCGTCGTCAACGTCTCATCCGGTAGCCCGGCGGCAACGGCGGGAGTCGTGATCGGCGACGTCATCCTCGCCATCGACACGCATCCGATCGCGGACCCGGGCGATCTCGTGGCCGTGCTCACGCCGGAGCGTGTCGGGAAGACGGCCGCGATGCGCATCCTGCGCGGCGGGGAGCCGCGCGATGTTGAGGTCACCGTCGGTGAGCGGCCTTCGCGCGCCTGAGGCGCCGCCGCCTCACCTCGCCCGGATCGCGGTGCAGCTGCAGCAGATCACGGTGGAGATCTGCACCGCGCGCGGAGGCGGGTCCGGCATCCTGTGGGCGCGGGACCTCGTGGTGACGAACGCCCACGTCACTCGCGCTGCCTGCGTCGCCGTCGGTTTCGCTGACGAGCAGCAGGCGGAGGCGCGGCTGCTCGCCGCCGACGTGCGCGCGGACCTCGCGCTCTTCCAGATCCCGCCCGTCGCCGTGACGCCCGCCGTTCTCGCCGACTCCGACGCGTTGCGCGTCGGCGACCTCGTGGTCGCGCTCGGCAATCCCCTCCGTCTGCGGCGAACGATCACCGCCGGCGTGGTGCACGCGCTCTCGCGCTCCGGAGAGCGATGCTTCATCCATGCCGACCTTCGGCTCGCGCCGGGAAATTCCGGGGGGCCGCTGGCAGACGCGGCCGGCGCCGTCGTCGGCGTCAACACGATGATCGCGGGCGGTCTCGCCGTCGCCATCCCCGTGAACGACGTGCGCCGCTTCGTCGCGTCCGCGCTGTCGGGCGGCGCATGAGCGGCGAGGCGCGCGCGAAGCGCGTGCTGGTGGTCGCCCACGACCCGATGCACGCGGCGCGAGTGGAAGCGTCGCTCCGCGACCTCACCGGCTGGCGCATCGACGTCTGCGCGCCCGGTCAGTTGCCCGGCACGATCGGGGATCATCCGGAGACGACGGTCGTGATCGCGGTCGGCGATGGCGAAGCGCGCCGCGTGCTGCGCGCGACCGGCGCCTCGCCCCGGAGCCCGGCCATCATCGCGCTTGGCGATGATCCCGCCAAGCTGTGGACATCGGCGGCGCGGGCGCGCGGGCTCCGGGCAGCGCTCCCGCAACGGACGACGGCGGAGGAGCTCGTGGGCGCGGTCCGCGCCGTCCGCGCCGGGTTGCTCGTGCTCCATCCAGACGCGATGGTGTCATCGAACACGGGCGAGGTGGCGGTGGCGGCGGGGACTCCGCTCACCACGCGTGAGCGCGAGATCGTGGAACTCCTCGCGGACGGCGCCAGCAATCGCAGCATCGCCGCCCGTCTCGCCATCTCGCGCCACACCGTGAAGTTTCACGTCGCGTCCATCCTCGGCAAGCTCGGCGCGCGCAGCCGCGCGGAAGCGGTCGCGCTCGCGCTGCGCCGGGGAGTGCTCGAAGTCTAGGATCGCTCCGTGACAGAATGCTGGACGTGATGACCTCCGGCAAGCTCGCCGCGCTCAGCATCGCGATCCTGATCGGCGCCATCGCCGCCTACGTGCTGTTGATCCGGGTCCCGCTCGTGCGGAATCATCCGGAAGCGTACGTGCTGGCGTTCGCGCTCGCGACGGCGCTTGCCGTCCTCGCCGTGCTCCGCTCCCGCCGCCGGCGCTGGGCCGCATGGCTGGTGCTCGCGCTGACCGGGGCTGTGCTCGTCGCCGGCGCGTTTTTCAACTTCGTCGTCGCGCGCGTGCCGGACACGCCGACGCCGCTTCGCGTCGGCGAGCGGCCCCCCGACTTCACGTTGCCCGACGCGTCCGGCCGCGCGGTGTCGCTCGCGGACTTTCGCGGTCGGAAGCCCGTGGTGCTGGTCTTCTACCGCGGCTACTGGTGACCGTTCTGCGTGGCGGAGCTCCAAGGGCTTGGAGCTTCACTGTCGGAGGCGGAGCGGGCGGGCGTGGAGATCATCGCGGTCTCGCCCGATCGCAACGAGCAGAGCCAGAAGCTCGCGGACGGACTGCGCCTGGGCTACCGGTTCGTTGCCGATCCCGATCTCGCGGTGGCGCGGCGCTACGGCCTCGTGCACGCGCACGGCGGGCCCGACGGGGAGGACGTCCCGCGGCCGGCAACGCTCGTGCTCGACCGCGACGGCGTCGTCCGCTGGTTCTCGATCAGCCGCAACTTCCAGGTCCGCCCCGATCCGAAAGACGTCCTCCGCGCCGTCCGCGCGCTGTAGCCGTCGGTTACTTCGTGGCGAAGCAGTAGAGCAGGCCGTTGCCGCCGGTGCTCCGCAGATCGTTCTGGCTACAGCCGCCGTCCGGGCCGCGGGAGGCGTGCGACGAGTTCCACGACTTCGACGCATCGTCATCGCGGAGGCCCTGGCGGTCGTGATGCCCGACCCACGCCGATCCCTGGCCGCTCTTGCTCCAGTTGCCGCACGTGCGATCTTCCCCGGCCGGGAACGCGGTGCCGTCGGGCTGGGTGCCGGTCAGGATGTCGTGCATGTTCGGCTGGTCGCCGCGTCCCTTCACCACTTCGCCCTTCTCGGTCAGCCCCGTCTCCTTGGTGATGTTGTTCTTGCCGTGTAGCTCGGCGACGTCCTTCGCGACCACGACGCCCTTGGCGTTCTTCCAGGGGCCGGCTCCGATGCGATCGCGCGCGTTCACGGCGCCGGGGCCCTGGGTGCTGAGGTAGGCGTGCCACGTCTTGCTGCCGGCGCCGGCGTCCTGCGCGCGCAGCTGACAGATCTTGTCCGCACCCTCGAGGCCCCCGAGGTCCGCGCCCTTGCCGGAACCGGTACTCGTGATGAAGAAGCTCATATCGCCGGGTTGCTGGCCGCCCGCGGTTCCGACGACGAGCCCGAGCACCGCGAGCGAGAAGAGCATCGAGCGACGCAGCGTGCTTTTCATGTAGCCCTCACTGGTGACGTGCGATTCGGACGACGGTTGGCTCAGAATCTACCATGGACGTCACGGCGCCCCGGCCGCGCGGCGCCGTATCCGGTTGAAATCGGACGCCGGCTGGCACATGCTGCAGGCGAACCTCCAACCAGCGAGGGACGATCCATGAGATCACCGGTGAAGGTGTGGGCGGCCGTGCTCGTCGCCATGGCGGTGGTCATGCTCAGTGCCGGACGTAGCGGCGCCGAATGGTTCGGCGCCGTCTTTACGGGCGTGAGCCTGACCAACGATCACAACGTCGTGATCCACGATAGCGCCGTCGGCCGCGGCACCTACCGCGATGCGGAGTTCGGGACCGCGCTGGCCTATGGCGGGCGCTTCGGCCGCTACTTCGACGCCGTGCCGTACGTCGGCCTCGCCGTCGACTTCTTCAAGTTCTCGCCGAACATTCCGCCGCAGGCGGTGCGCGGCGATGGGTGCTTCATCGTGGGCGGCTGCTTCAGCGGCGCGGAGACGCACACGGGTCGAATCGACATCGACGCCACGACGGTGTCCCTGGACCTGATCCTCCGGTTGCCGCTGTTCAAGACCGAAGCGGAGCCGCGCGGCATCGTTCAGCCCTACATCGCCGTGGGCGCGCCGATCTTCTTCACGACGGTGACGCCGCGAAGCACCCGCCAGTTCCGAAACCAGGAAGACGAGAACGACGTCTCCATCGGGTACAAGGCCGCGGCCGGCGTGTCGGTCCGGATCTACAAGAACCTCGACGTGCTCGGGGAATATCGCTACTCGCACACCTCCGTCGACGTCGATCTGCGTGACTCCTCGCTCGCCCGCAGCCGGCTCCAGACCGAGCTCAATACGCACTCGTTCCTGATCGGTCTCGGCGTTCGCTGGTGATCCCGGACCCTGGAGGACATGCCATGCGCGCTGATCTCGTCGTGGGCAGTCGGCTTCCCGATCTCGAGCTGCCGGACCACCGCCGCCGCCCCGTGCGCCTCTCCGCGCTCGCCAACGGCTATCCCCTCATCGTGAGCTTCTACCGCGGCTACTGGTGACCGAAGTGCGCGTGCCAGGTCCGGCACCTCACGACCATGCAGGACGAGCTCGCAGTGAACTATTGCCAGCTCGCGGTCGTCAGCACCGATCCGCCTGAGGTCACGGCGGCGTTCCGCGCCGGCCTCGGCGCCACGTTGACCTTCCTCAGTGATCACGACCGCCGCGCCATCACCGAGCTCGAGATCGTCGAGCAGACCGCGCCCGGCTTCGAGCACGGCCTCGTAGCGGTGCCGTACACCTTTTCGCTCTATCCGGATCTGACCATCCATCGCATCTACAACGGCTGGTGGTTCGTGGGGCGACCGACCCTCGAGGAAATCCGTCAGGACTTGCGCGCGATCATGCAGAAGTGCCGGTCCGATTACGAATACGCGCCGCCGTCGAGATCCTGACCGGGCGCGCGCGTTTTCAGCGGCGCGACAACACCATGCGGATCGCGCGCTGTGGGCGGAGCACGACGTACGGTATCGCCCGCACGCGGTCCGCTGACGCGAGGTTGAGCCGGAGGCGCTGGGCGATGGTGGCGACGATGAGCGCGGCTTCCATCGTCGCGAAGCCGTTGCCGATGCACTGACGAGGACCGCCGCCGAACGGGAAATACGCATAGCGCGGAAGCCGGCGGGCGCGCGCCTCCTCCCAGCGTTCCGGACGGAAGCGCTCGGGCTCCTCGAACCACCGCGGATCGCGATGGACCGCCCACGTCGGCAAAATCAGGATGGTGCCCGCCGCCACGCGATGGCCGGCCACCTCCGTGGCCGTCGCCGCCTGGCGGCCTACGCCATGCGCGGGCGGGTAGAGCCGCAGCGATTCCTTCACCACCATCTCGGTGTACTGGAGCTTGGGGAGGTCGGCCGCCGTCGGCGCGCGCGAACTGAGGACCGTGCGCAGCTCTTCGGCAAGCCGGCGGTCGGCGTCGGGATGCTGCGCGAGCAGATACCATGTCCACGAGATCGCGACCGCGGTGGTCTCGTGACCGGCCATGAACAGCGTCATCACCTCGTCCCGCACTTGCTGGTCGGTCATGCGCGTCCCGTCGTCGGCATCCTGCGCGTGGAGCAAGATCGACATGAGGTCGCCGCGGTCGGTGCTGCTCCGTCTTCGGTCGGCGATCATGCGATAGACGACCCGGTCGATCCGCTGGATCGCGCGGCGAATCCTCACGTTCGCCGGCGTCGGCACCCAGCTCGGAAGGAGCTGGCGGAGGCTGCTCATGCGCTGGCCGAAGTCGTGCATCAAGACCGCCGACGCGCGGCCGACGTCGTCACCCTCGTCGGCGACATCGGCGTCGAAGAGCGTCTTCGCCACGATCGCGCGCGTCAGCGACATCATCTCCTCGTGGACGTCGATGACGTCCCCCTCTTTCCAGTCAGCGACATGACGTGCGGCATAGGCGGCCATGACATCGCCGTAGGCGGCCACCCGCTGCCGGTGAAACGCCGGCTGCACGAGCCGTCGCTGGCGTAGCCAGAGCTCGCGCTCCGAGAGCAGGAGCCCGTTGCCGAGCAAGGGCCGGAGGATTCGCACCCCCGGGCTTTTCACGAAATCCCGGTTGCGCGTCACCAGCACTTCTTCGATGGCGTCGGGGTGATAGACGAGGAGAACGCGCCGGTGGCCGAAGCGCACGGGCACGAGGTCGCCGTACTGCGCCGAGCGCGTGTAGAACCCGAGCTCGTCGGTCTGAAAGTCGCGGAGGTGGCCCAGGAGTCCGCGTCCACGTGGTCCCCGCAGCGGCGTCGCCACTCTCGCGCCGCCTACCCGGGCAACCTCGAGGGCTGGTCTTTCTCGCGGCGCGAGAGGAACATGCGGACGCCGGGCTCCGGGCGCAGCGTGACGTCGGGGGTCGGGATCACGCGATGGCCCGGCACGAGGCCGAGTCGGAAACGCTGGGCGATCGCGGCCAGGAGCAGGACGGCTTCCATCATCGCGAACCCATTGCCGATACACTGGCGCGGCCCACCGCCGAAGGGAAAATACGCGTAGCGGGGCACTCGGCGGGCGCGGGCTTCCTCCCAGCGCTCCGGACAGAACGCCTCGGGCTCCTCGAACCACCGAGGATCTCGGTGCACCGCCCACGCGGGCAGAATCGCGATGCCGCCCGCCGCCACCGGATGGCCGGCGATCTCGGTCGCCGTCGCCGCCTCGCGGCCCAGCGCGTACGCGGGCGGATAGAGCCGCATCGACTCCTTCACCACCATCTCCGTGTACGGCAGCCGTGGAACGTCGGCCGCGGTGGGCGCACGAGACCCGAGGACCGTGCGCAACTCTTCGGCGAGCCGGGTGTCGACGTCAGGATGCTGGGCGACGAGATACCACGTCCACGAGAGCGCCACCGCGGTGGTCTCGTGGCCGGCGAGGAACAGCGTCATCATCTCGTCGCGAACCTGTCGGGCGGTCATCCGCGTGCCATCGTCGGCATCCTGCGCATGAAGCAAGATCGACAGGAGGTCGCCGCGGTCCTCGCCGCTTTGCCGGCGGTCTGCGATCATCCGATAGACGACGCGATCCAGGTCCCGGATCGCCCGGCGCACCCTGACGTTGGCCGGCGTCGGTACCCAGTTCGGAACGAGCCGGAGCAGACTGTTCAGGCGGGCGCCGAAGTCCCGCATCAGGGTGCTCGATGCACGGCCAACTTCGTGGCCGTCGTACGCGACCTCGGCATCGAACAGCGTCTTGGCGACGATGGTGCGCGTCAGCGCCATCATCTCGTCGCGGACGTCGCGGACGTCGCCTTCCTTCCAGTCCGCGATATGGCGCGCGGCGTAGCTGGTCATGACGTCGCCGTAGGCGGCCATGCGCTGCCGGTGAAACGCCGGTTGCACGAGCCGTCGCTGGCGTTGCCAGACGTCGCCCTCCGAGAGCAGGAGTCCTTCGCCGAGCCACGGCCGGAGGAGTCGGGTCCCGGGACTCTTCACGAAGTCGCGGTACCGCGTCACCAGCACCTCTTCGATCGCATCCGGATGGTAGAAGACCACCGCGCGCCGGGCGGCGAAACGCACGGGCACGATGTCCCCGTACTGCGCACAGGTGACGTAGAAACCGAGCTGGTCCGCCTGGATCTCGCTGAGATGTCCCAGGAGCCAGCGTCCACGTGGTCCCCGCCGCGGCGTCGCCACCGCGCCTACCAGGGCAAGATCGCGGGCTGGTATTTCTCGACGCGCTTCTCGACGGCGAGGAGCGGCTCGATGCCGTACAGCCGGCGCGCGTTCTGCCCCAGCAGCTTCTGCTGCGCCTCGACGGGGACGTTGAACTCGGTCATGTGGTGGAGGCTCTCCCAGGCATCCTCGGCGTCGTGGTGCGGATAATCCGACGACCAGATGCCGATGTCCTGGAAGACGTCCCACAGCCGATAGACGAGGGTCTCGTCCGACTCGAAGCCGATGAAGCAGCGCTCGTGGAAGACCTCGACGGGGTCGCGGATGAGCCGATTGTCACGCTGGAACGCGAACAGGTTCGAGAAGTTGCCGCTGCGGGAGAGGATCAGGGGCAGCCAGGACGCATTCGATTCGAGCACGGCCGCCTTCAACCGCGGAAACTTCTCCAGCCAGCCCGTCTGCACCACCACCGTCACCCACGTCATCGCCTCCATCAGGAACCCGAGGGTCTCGGAGGCGTCGATGGCGGGGTCCATGGCGGCCGTGATGTTCGAAACGAACTGGCCGGGCGAGTAGACGACCGCCTCGTCGGTGAACAGCAAGCCCTGGCCCGAATGACCACGCGCCCGCGCCAT
>Ga0114129_10009024_pt1 | contig 14216 bp, 16 predicted proteins | sample RhiMetdeltSRZDD1_FD_80071 | JGI IMG/M metagenome (GOLD analysis project Ga0114129, IMG submission 80071) | Populus rhizosphere microbial communities from Tennessee, USA - Rhizosphere MetaG P. deltoides SRZDD1 (version 2) (version 2) | ecosystem: Host-associated > Plants > Roots > Rhizosphere >... | reverse complement strand
GTGCTACAATAGACTGCCAAGGTCATAAGAGCCATGATCAAGGGTAGATCTGATTTGCTGCTTTGAATTGCTATTCTCAATCCTCATCTTGGCACGGTAGATTAGTCCCCTATTGCAGTGGGACAATCGGATTTGAATTCGCTACTACTACATGTTATCTGATTGACAATATACATCTCTCCTAATTTCAGGGCATGAGAAGCTTTTCTTTAAGGGCTTTCAGTGAATAATAATAATAATAGTAAATAGAGCAGTAGCGGAATAGTTAATGTGCATATTATTGTGATAAATATAGATCACATTTTGGTAGAAAATAAAAACAAGCCTTCCAAATCAAGATTCACTGACTGAATCTTTAACGTTTATAAGTGCTTTACATTGGTTGCTTCTCTAATCGTTGATTGGTGGATAATTGTTGACTTATGTTCATACGCTAAAAAGGATTAGAGAAGATAAAACTAATTATCGCAAGAGGTCGGCGATCCTGATCGGTAGGCACCTGTTTGTTACTATCAGGATAAGCGATCAGAATGTCGCGGCCCAACTGCTCAGGCCGACTCCTACAGGCGATATTGTCATCGCCTCTGCTCACAGCAGGGAACTTGCCGAGCACGGATGGAAGGGTGCCTTTAACAATTTACCAGCCTGCTATCTCACAGGAATGCTATTAGGGAAGAAGGCAATACAAAAGGAGATCAACGCTGCAGTCCTCTACATAGGCAAGAACCACTTTACTTCAAGGGTTGCAGCATGTATGAAGGGCATTGTTGATGCTGGCGTCAGTATGCCTGTCTCTAAAGAATCACTTCCAGACGAAGACAGGATCAGTGGCCATCACATAGCAGAGTACTCTCACACTCTGAAAGAAGATGAGAAAGAGTACAATTCACGTTTCTCCGCTATTTTGAAAAACGGCCTCAAGCCTGAAGATTATCCTTTGCATTTTGAAGAAATAAAGAGCAGAATTTCAGGCAAGCCTGCCGAAAAGGCAATATCAAAGAAGGCAGCAAAAGAAGCAACAACCAAGGAAGAAAAGACAAAGGAAAAGAAGAACGCCACAGTAAAGAAAAGAGGCCAGAGAAAAGAGGAATGAGCCAAATGTCATCGTCAGCAAGGCAACATCAGGCTGAATGGAAACCCAGAACTTCGCTTGGAAGCATGGTTATGGCAGGCAAAATAAATTCAATGGAGCAGATTTATGAAAACGGCATGAGGATACAGGAACCAGAGATCGTCAAGCATCTTCTCCAGGACATCAAGAGCCAAGTAGTTCATGTCGGTATTGTCCAAAAGCAGACTGACGCCGGCGAGATGACGCGTTTCAATGCTCTCGTGGCTGTTGGCAACGAGACTGGGTGGTTTGGCATAGGCAAGGGCAAGGCTTCTCAAATGAGGGTTGCCATCGACAAGGCTACAACTGCTGCTTACCTTAATGTAATTCCTGTCAAGCTTGGCTGCGGTAGCTGGGAATGCAAGTGCAATCAGCTTCACTCCGTGCCGTTCAAAGTGCGTGGTAAGGGAGGCAGCGTCACAATTGAAATCATCCCCGGCCCAAGGGGCCTTGGTATTGTGGCTGGCGGGAACATAAAGAGCCTGTTGAAGTTGGCAGGACTAAAGGACTCATGGACAAAGACCTTTGGGTCAACAAATACAATGTCTTCGACCACAAAGGCAATTTTCAACGCCCTCAGGAGCACATACAGTGTAGGGTGATGATGAAACTAGATGGCATATCTTGTAGTTAGAATCAAGGGAACAGTAAATATCCCCCAGCAAGCCAAAAAGACGCTTGATGGCCTCAACCTCGACAAGCGCTTCCGTGCGACAATAGTGCCAGAAAGCGCGGAGTACCTGGGCATGCTGAGAAAGGTTAAGGACGAGGTAGCCTGGACAAAGGCAGATGCCAGCATAGTCAAAGAACTTCTTGAAAAGCGGGGCAGAATGGCAGGATACAAGCCGATCACAAAGCCGGATCTCCCAAAAGAGTACAATAGTATTGATGACCTTGCATCTGCAATATCAGAGAACAAGGTCGCAATGAGCAAACTTGGAGGGATCAAACCATGGTTCGCTCTTAACCCCCCAAAGGGCGGGTTCAAGAGAAAGACTAAGACTCAGTATATGCAAGATGGAATTCTTGGAGAAGATGGCGAACTAGGCGAGATAGTCAAGAGGATGCTCTAGTGCAGCAAGACTTAATTAAGGTGCGAGTGAACGTGATAGCTATAATTTCAACAGCACAGAGTAAGTGATAATGATTTATGGCTACTAGATTTAGAAAAAGCAGAAGACAGCGCGGTAGCAGGTACTGTGGCTGGGGCCAAGTTGGCCAGCACCGGCAGTCGGGAAGCAGAGGCGGTGTCGGAGGTGCAGGAAAGCACAAGCACTTCTGGATACGGACAGTCATTGAGGAGCCGGACCACTTTGGTCACGACCCTTTTAACTCTTTTAACCGCAACCTCGTACAGAGGTGGATCAACATCCGAGACCTGGATGCAGTATTTGCCAAGCATGGAAAGGCCGATGAAAGCGGCAGGGTTGTTCTGGATCTGACCTCGCTAGGTTATGACAAGCTGCTTGGAGGAGGCTCTATTAGTGGGGCTTATATGGTCAAGGTAGATAGGGTTTCAGAGAGTGCCAGGTCAAAAATTGAGGCTGCAGGTGGCGGAGTTATAAAAGATGAACAGCACGACAACAACTGAGAACATAGTTAGGCGGTTCGTAAAGACCGCGTCTGTTTACGTTCCTCAGGTCCCAAAGCCAAAGAAGAAGATCTCACTGGCTGAAAAGTTCGCCTGGACTGGAGATGAGCAGCATGACAGCTGAGAACATAGTTAGGCGGTTCGTAAAGACCGCGTCTGTTTACGTTCCTCAGGTCCCAAAGCCAAAGAAGAAGATCTCACTGGCTGAAAAGTTCGCCTGGACTGGAATTGCCCTTTTCGCTTACTTAGTAATGGCACAGATCCCGCTATACGGTGTCACAGATGACCCACGCTTTGACTTTCTTGCATTTGCACGTGTCATATTTGCCGCTCAACAAGGAACACTTATGGAGCTTGGAATTGGACCCATAGTCACAGCAGGGTTACTCATGCAGTTGTTAAAAGGCTCCGGTTTGATCAAGTTAGATTTTAAGAACACGGATGACAGGTCACTCTTTACTTCGGCGACAAAGATAGTCACTATAATAGTAATTGTAGCAGAAGGTGCACTATACGGGGCTAGCGTCTATGGACCGCTTACTGCAGAGGAGGCTCCCCATGCCATCTATATAGTAATTGCCCAGCTCATAGGTGCCAGTATACTCGTCATGCTAATGGACGAGATGGTACAGAAGGGATGGGGTGTCGGCTCGGGCCTAAGTCTATTCATCATGGCAGGCATTGCCCAGACGATACTGTGGAGTGTGTTCAGTATAGTCCCGGCAGAAGACGGACCACTAGGTGTAATCCCATTCACAATATACGCAGTTAGTAACGGGGAGGGAGCTGATGCGATCTTTCGTACTGGCCAGTTGCCAAGCTTGTTTGTACTCGCCCTGACAATAGGAGTTATACTTGTACTCGTGTATGTTGAAGGCATACACGTTGATGTCCCGATAGTGTCAACTAAGTATAGAGGCTTTACTGCAGTATACCCGATCAAGCTGCTTTACACTTCAGTTATACCGGTGATATTGGCATCTGCACTTCTAGCCAATGCTGTCTTTATGGGGCAGATGCTTTGGGCCAACTATAACCCAAATAACACCAACCCTGCATTCAACTGGATCGCCACATTTGATCCTGCTGCTCAAGGAGGAGGCCAAGCAACCCCCACAGGCGGCATCCTGTACTACATCACCCCCCCTAGAGGCCTAGATGTAGCGGCAGCCGATCCTATAAGGGCTGTAGTATATGTATTATTTATGGCAGCAATAGTCACAGTATTCTCCAGGTTATGGGTAGAACTTGGTGGTCTTTCGGCAAAAACTGCAGCGCGCAACCTCCTTGATGCGGATGTGCAGGTGCCCGGCTTTAGACGATCAGAAGGATCCGTAGAAGGTCTTCTCAATAAATACATCCCTGCGCTCACCCTACTATCCGGCATGATCATTGGTACTCTCGCTGGCATTTCTGATGTACTAGGTGTCTTTGGAACTGGAACCGGCATTCTGCTAATGGTCAGTATCATGGTAAGCTACTATCAGACACTGGTCAAAGAGCAGGTCGACACCTATATGCCCACTCTGGCGGCTCTAATTGGCAGAAAATAAACGTGCAATAATTGTTGGTATCCCAGGCGTGGGAAAGACCACCCTCATTACTCGCGCAGCTGAGATGCTAAACCAGAAGCGCAAGACCACAGTTGTAATTTTTGGTACCATCATGTTTGAAGAGGCTAAAAAGATGGGTCTCAGGAACCGAGATGAAATGCGCAGGATGACTGTTGAAGATCAGAGGCGACTGCAGGATTTGGCAGCTCAGAGAATCACAGAAATGAAGGACGACATAGTGTTGATTGACACTCATCTTTTTATCAACACAGAGGAGGGATACTATCCAGGCCTCCCAATGAGGCTGCTAAGCATCATGAAGCCAACGAATATGGTCATGGTTGCGGCAGACCCAAAGGAGATAGCAGAGAGGCGCAAGTCTGACCAGACTCGCCAGCGGGACATCGCTTCTGCAGAAAATATCCAAAAGGAGCTTGATATCTCGAGAGTTATGGTGGCGTCCTGCTCTATTCTGACAGGTGCGCCGTTTGCGATAATCATGAACAATGATGGTCAGATAAGCGAAGCAGCAGCAAATATAGCAAAGATACTGCTAGGAGATGGAAGTTGAATCTTCCTCTGCAGGATCTGTTGATGCAGTGGCCTTTATCGCCACAGTATACTACACACCCAATATTTCCTGACATGATAAGCGCTATGCTTGTTGCGCTAGTAATAGCAGTAGGCATGAATTTTGCATTTGCGATGCTCAGGAAAAAGACCACGGATATTGAAAAGATGAACAGGGTCATGAAGGAGACAAATGAATGGCGCAAGCAATACACTGACGCGATCAAAAAGCAAGATAAGCCTAGAATAGAGGAGCTGAAAAAGAAGCAAGCCTATGTAAACAAGATGGCCCTTGAAATGCAGCAACAGCAGATGCGTCCGATGTTTATCTATATGATACCGTCATTTCTCATCTGGATCCTTGTGTTCCCTGCAATATTTGGCGCAACTGTGTCGCTATCACCAATATACATTCCATGGATAACGTGTAGTGATGCAAATGTGCAAACCGACACCCAACCAAAATTAGACGGAAATGGCCAACCTGTAATAAATCCCGATGGTGGAACCACCCTTAATGGTCCCTGCAGATTACCGGGGCAGGTTTACCTGTGGGGTTGGTTCCTGATAACCTCGTTTGGGTTCAGTGGAATAATATCCAAGGTGACTAAGACAAGCATGCCTAGCATAACAGGATAAGATGGTCGCCAATAAATTATTTAGTATTGTAATTTCAGGCTGGCCTGCGGTAGGCAAGACTACCATAGCTTGTAAGCTTGCAGAAGAATTTGACATCACGATGTATAATGGGGGTGACATATTAAAGATGCTTGCCGAAGAAGAAAACAAAGGCTATTCAGTTAAAAGAGATGATTGGTGGGACACTATAGAAGCAAAAAAGTTCATGGAGAAACGCAAATCAGATCCTTCCTTTGACAAAAAAGTAGACAAGAAGCTCATCGAGATAGTAAAGAAAGGAGGAACAGTCATTACAAGCTACACACTGCCCTGGCTTGTACAAGATGAATCCATCATCATCATTAAGTTTTGGCTTCGAGGATCGCCGGAAAACCGCGCCAGAAGGATGGCCAACCGCGACGGCATCAGCTTTGAGGAGGCAAAAAGGATAATCAAGCTGAGGGACGAGGAGAATAAAAAGATCTACTACAGACTGTACGGCTTTCGCTTTGGCGAAGATCTGACCGTTTTTGACTATGTGCTCAACACTGATAGGTTATCCATTGACTCCCTTGTAGAGATATCAAAATTAATAGTCAGACGGCACATAGGTGTACCAGATTGATGATGCTACCGCAGCTGAAGAACCTTATCAAGATAGACGATGACATCACCAACGACAACTACGGTCATTACCCGGATAAGAGACCAATTGAGTCGTTGCTGTATTATGGTTTAGTGCTTGTGGATAAGCCGGCTGGCCCGACAAGCCACGAAGTTGTAGCATGGATAAAGCGCATATTGAAGATAGAAAAGGCCGGCCACAGCGGCACGCTTGACCCCGGCGCAACAGGTCTTCTGCCGATAGGATTGGGAGAAGGCACTAAGGCGCTATCTGCGCTGTTGTTAGGACCAAAAGAGTACTATGCCCTTGCGCGCCTACACTCACATGTTTCATCAGATAAACTAAGAAATATAATGCAGGAATTTACAGGCGAAATATATCAGCGGCCCCCCCAGCGTTCATCTGTCCGACGTGTGACTCGCGTGAGAAGTGTCTACGAATTTGACTACCTTGAAAATTATGACAGGCTAGTACTCATGCGTATCCTATGCCAGGCAGGCACATACATCCGCAAGATAATCTATGATATTGGCGAGGTGATGGCATCTGGAGCCACGATGGTAGAGCTCCGCCGGACAAGGGTAAGCAACCTGTCAGAACAGAATGAGGGTCTTGTGCGCCTGCATGATATTGCAGATGCCTATGAGCGTTACAAGGAAAGAAAGGACGAGGAAAAACTGCGTAGACTAATCCTGCCAATAGAGCATTGTCTAGCAGGTATACGGGCCATCACAGTTCGCGACACAGCAGTCGACGCGCTGTGCCACGGCGCACCGCTTGCAGTGCCGGGCGTGATAGCAGTGCCAAATGACCTACGCAAGGGTGAGCTTGTAGGTGTCTACACTCTAAAGGGAGAGATAGTAGGTTTGGCACAGACGGCGATGACAAAGGAGGAGATCGAGCAGAACGTCCGCGGTATAGCGTTTGTCATGAAACGCATCATCATGAAGCCCAACACATATCCAAAGGCGTGGCGCTCAAAGGGCGAGCAGTCTAGCAAGGTCACGATACCCTCAGAGGTCGACCTTGACAAGCTTGAAAATGAAAATGCTGATGAATTCTAAGAATTAATTTTAGAGGGTTTCACCAATGCCTGGCCGCTTGCGGTCTAGCTTGGCAATGTTCTTTGCAAGGTTTTCAATTGTGCCGGGAATATGACAGCGGCACATACAATCGTTGCAATCGACATGATCCCCTGCCTTACAATGATCGGATAATCCCTGAGTAGCCAAAAGCACTGATTGATGCAACATTCCTCAATTTTTAGCTTTGTCTTTGCCCATAATTAATATAGTGATATGGTGGCTAGTGCACATGTTATGTGATGCCGGGGTCGCCTAGCCCGGAAGGGCGCAAGCCTGGAATTTGTCAAACCGGCCAGCTTGTGACCCGTGAGGGTCCCGAGGGTTCAAATCCCTCTCCCGGCGCTTATTTCGAGGGTACTAGGGGATATACTCTAAAGCCAATGAGAGTAAAAAGCAGGGAATGAGAACTTGAAAATATAAGCGACTTCAATTGACTGAAGGCTAGGATAGCCGCTCTACTACTGCGTCCAGAAATCCTTATTTGCTTTATTCGTTGAATTTAGAGAGCCAGTATTTCTTCCAAGTTGAATGTAATGCATAGAAAACTGTTGTAGATACCAAAAATAGCTTCAGTCCCTGCCAAACAGTTTCCAAATTTTCATGTTTTTATCCTGTCCCCACCATTGACGAGGTAACAAGAAACCGGGGCGATCCCCTTTGAAAATGAGAGAATGTCGACATACGGAGGGTTGACAACAGCTATTATCGATCGAAGGATGCATATACTTTTTTACCTAAATGCCGGAAAGGCAATTTCTAAAGATACGTTCTTAAGAATCCAATTGTCTTTTGCCAAGCATCAGCAGTCTCTTTTGAAGCATAATTGTCGCCTGAGGGATTTGCAAATGCATGTCCTACACCCTCATACAGGTAAATCTCATTTGTGACTCCTGATGCATTTAATGCAGATGTAAATTGCTTTACTGATTCAACGGGAATCGCTTGGTCTTGGTCGCCGAAAATACCAAGTATAGGCCAACTAATGCTAGAAAGGGAAGCGGTGTCTGTTACCGGACGCCCGTAATAAACAATAGTAGCAGCCAGCGGATTCTCAGAGCTGTTTAGTGCAAGCTGTAGAGACCAATCCCCACCAAAGCACCATCCTAAAGAAGCTATTCTACTGCCATCAACCATTTCAAGTGATTTAACATAATTCACTGCAGACTGCAGGTTGTCTATTGCAGAAGCAGAATTATTTCTAACAGAAGATGTCAACTCCATCGCACGGTTAGAGTCAGCCGCAACCTCACCTCTATACAGGTCAACTGCTAGTACAACATATCCTTCCTTGGCTAAAATGTCTGCTTGGTTTTTAATGTGTTCATTTAGCCCCAACCATTCATGAATCATGATTACTGCGGGCATTGGTTCTTGTTCTTGTTGTTGTTGTTGTTGTTGAGTATTGTTGGCTAGCTCGGGGTAGACAAGATATCCTGTCGTGTTGTCATAATAGCTGACAGAACTGTTATGCAGTCTTGTTGGTGCTTGTTGAGTATCATTATTACTGTATATGTTGTAACTGTAAGCTATAGTGTTATTATCAAGATTATTACTATTATTTTCATCTTCTTGTGTCGACGCCTCTGTTTGCGCAAGAGCGGGTTCAAAAGTTATAGATGGCAAAAGGAAGGATACTGCGGTAGTCTCTAGCATGAAAAAGGTAATTAGTGATATAGTCAGGGCTGAAGAAATACTCTTCATGAACCACCCGAGTAAAAATATGTTTTAACGGTTTTCTCTGCATGTTAGGGAAAAATATTATTACGTTGTTGAGCTTTAGTCAAAAACAGAGAGAAAAATAGAACACACCTACACCTATATGAGAAATGTTAATTATCAAAAATCTGCCACTACTGAAGACAAACAAATACGAGCAGTTCTTCTGCCATAGAGGCTTCCTCGACAACGGGCCTCAACACAATAAGTATATAGCTCCAAAGAAAGGAGATTCCTTATAGAAGCCAACGTGAGATGCAATTGTAGCAATAATAATTACAGTAATTATTTTGTTGTTTTTCTCTTCAGGGGTTTTTAACTATCCTATCAATGCAGAAGCGCATCTTAAAAGAAGGATCAAAAGATGCTACTTCCCAAGGAAAATAAACTTAGGAATTGGAACAAAACTTAACTTTTATTATGATTTTTCCTCTAGCTGTTGTTGTCTGCGTGAGCTTATCTCTTCAAGGCAAGTACGACAAAGCATTGCGCTATTGTATCGGTAGATCTTTTTTTTGTCATGATTTAAAAATGAAAATTTTGATAATTCTCTTAAACAATTGTCACAGTACTTCTTCATTGTGAAGAGATAAACACTTAAAATAATATTTAACTCCTCTGGAGTTATAGTCCATATTCATAATTATGGACTTATGATATATTAGATATGCCTAGACGATTTTTCGAAGCCCATCTCACACAAGAGGAAATAGATCGAGGTAAGGGAATTCTACGTAGGCGAGTCATGGAAAATAACTACAAAGAGAGGTTGATGTTGCTTTTAGCACGCGGTGATAGAATAAGTTTGCTTCGATCATCATCCTTGTGGCTAGTTCTGCGGAATCGCAATAGCGCTGTCCACATCCCTATTGGGAAGGAGTGTGATACTTTCATTACAGGGGAAGATTCCAGAGGGGACGCCACAAATCTTTATCTTTCTCAAAAGGCATCTCGTTGGCCATTATTTCCATGATTCTCATTTCTTCTGTGGTGTTTCGGGTCTTTCTTTTATGGCTTACAGGAACAAATGGATAAAACTTGTTCCACTTGTAATCATATACTAGAAAAGAGCTCTGATTGTTGTCTCTCTCGTTATAAAACTGAAAAACTGCTGCAAGTATTTGGTTTGAAAAACCTCGCTCTATGACCATGTCTCCAACTGCAGTCAATCCTGCTAAAAGATCTTCAATCCTTTTTCCATAGAGGATTATCCACAGATAACCGTGGTAATCTGTAATTGTATCATAATGCAGGTCAACGGCAGAAGATTCTTCTCTTTCCATGGCATCAAGGAACCTCTTCACTTCCTGCTCCATTTCACGAAAATATCGCCCGCTGTTGGTCTTTATTACTAGTGCACACCTACCAGTAGTCACAAGCCCGATCTTCGTATCCAAAGTAATGTGGGATGATGATAGAGAAAAGATAAGGTCTGAATCGTTTACTCTACTTTCGTCATTTGACCACCTTGCCACCCTATCTTTTATTCTATCAAATAGAAAGCCCAACTTGCTGTTTTTTACCCTCCACCTTTACCATTATCACAAGTGTCCATTCTCTTTTTCAAGATAATGAGGCTGAAGTAACAAATACAACCAGAATAGAGTATTGCATCAGTAATAGAATCTACTATCAGTAGTGCGGTGCACACGCAAGCCCTGTCTCTTTGTGCAGGATTATTACTAGTATTTTGGAGGTAGTGCATTATTATCAGTAGCTGCTGTAATTTAACCGCCATAGATAATAACATTGATCTTTTTGGTTCTGTTAACTGATGGGTGATAACCCTACCTGTTAACTGTCGGGTGAGGAGCGGGTCATAGTTCACCTATACATAATAGGTTATACACCTATCAGGTATTGAAGCGAAATCTAAAATTGATAAGAGCGACCAAATTGTTGAACAATTTATAGTCTAACGAAGGAAGGAGAGGGGTTGAAAGCATCTTAGAGCTGACCACAACACCGAAGCAAAAGAAAAATCTCTAGCGAGTATTTAGTTTCTCCTTTAATGATTTAACCTCATTTTCTAGATTATCTAGTCTAGTAATAATCTGGCTTATTTGTTCGTCAAATTGACATTTTGTCCAAAGAAGTGCTATGTCACGGAGGATGTCACCCTCTACATAACCGAACAATAGACTATCATATTCTGTGAGTGTTGGGAACTTTCTAGCGTCTGAGAATAATTTTAGCCTTTTCGATAAAACCTCAAGGGCTTTTTGTGGTTCATCTTTTACTTTTTCATACTCTTCTGTAATTTTTATGTCTATTGCCATTACCTTTGCAGCAATTTTTTCAGGTGCGTCTTCTGACATTTGCTCCAAAGCCTCAGATTATTTGAGCGTCTTCCTTTTCTCCTTGATTACAACTTCTTGCTTTTTCCCTTCCATCCGTCTAGGCTTATTCCAGTATGGACTCTTGCACCTTGGACAAATTATAGGGTCACCCTCCGTAGTAGAACGTGGAACCCAGATATGCCCACATCGTTCACATTTGTATCCTTCAAGGGTTACTCTACCCACGTCATACCGACTACTCTTGTTATGTATTTAAAGTTTGGGCTATACCTAATAGGTAAGTTCAAATAATATTCAGTACACCATACGTATTAGGTAAGTAAGGTGATAAACGATAAACAACGCTTGCAGAACAGGAAGGCTATAGCCGATAAACCAAATCAGATAACGAGGATTGACTACCACACATAACAGGTCATCTGAAATTTCTAGACCATCATTTATTATTTGTGTAGTTTAACCAGACTAAATCTAGAAACATTATTTCTTGAGGTGATATCTGTCTCAGTTCCATCAGGATACCTTATGATAATTTTTTCGCTCTTGGTGCTTAGTAGTATCTTCTTATTCTCTGTTATTTTTCTCTTTGTTATCACTGCTTCTCCAACCGGTCGTATCCTCTGTCTGATCAATATTTCCTCTCCAAACAGTGGAAGTGCCTCTTGTGTGTTCGAACTACCTTGAAAAAGTGGAGTTAATTATCTCTTGAGAGCTTCTTTCTTTTTCTTACCATCTTCTTTGTCGCTTTTCCCCTTTTTGCTGCCACCACTCATTCCTTTCATTGAAGATATAGTATGCTTTCAAGTCCGTCTTTGGAACCTAATTTCTTACCGTTAACATATACCTATTCGCATTTCATTGGCACCACTGTTTTCGCAGTGCCTGCCACCCATCTCTTTTCTACTGTAAAGTTCTGTATTGTAATCTTCTTTGAGATAGAGTATTTATTAGCGACAACAGGAACAACTTGTACCTCTGTAGTTTTCTGCTCTTCTTCATTTGTCTTTGAGTCTATATGGGATGGTGACGACATATAGTTTCCTCTTTTTTAGGATGGCATTTTATGGGTTCTAAAAATTAGGACATGTTGTCCCAAGCGCTGAAGCATAAAAATACAGGGCAGCAGTCTCTATGTCATTATAAGATATTTTTTATGCAAAGGTCTCGGGGGATATCATCATCACCTTTTCAACCATCTTGTGCCCGCTTGAATCCTTATGATCGTCAACATCACTGTGAAAAACAAATACCTTATGACATTCATGGCAAATCCATATTGCTTTTAGGTCATCTGGGTGCATGTATGTATCTCTCCGCAAGATGCAATAGCGTTGTTAATTTATGAATTGATCAATTATGTTCATAGTTCTTGTTCAAATATATTTCACCTTAATTGGTAAAAAGAAAAGCTATTGTTGTCTTTGTGGCAATGCCGTGGCTTTGTTCCAAGTTTCATTTGTTGTAGACACTTACTAACTGCCACTAACACACACTTGTGTAGAGGAAGACTGAAAGATACAGTCTATCCAGGCAAGAAGGATAATTGACACAATGAACCAAAGCAGGTAGGCAAAGAATCTAGACTACACAATTAGCTTGATGACAAAGACTAGCTTGATGCATTGAAGAAAATGTCAAGAGACGGTCTATTAACAAGAATACAAGATGACATATAACAGCATCAGCCCCTAAGGAAATGGCCATAAAGATAGTAGTTGAAAGTTGAATCACATATGTTCTAGTATTTGGAGTTACGGAAATATCCATGTAAAAAACTACAGATATCGATTACTGTCCTGCAGATTATGTTTTTCCACGGCTCTAAATGCGATAGAAGGTGAACCAAGAGAATGTATGGACCTGTAGAAATCTTGTACCAATGCAAATCGCTTGAAGCTGTCTATGGACAAAAAATAAAACTGCAAACTATAAGCCTCATCCGGGATTCTGCAATTGGACAGATACAAACCCAGATCTAAAGATAAAGGATTCAATTGCTTACATGCCTTATTCATTTTCTGGAGCGCCAAGCTTTTGCCAATAACATTAACTCTTCTGAACAAGTCTCTATAGCAAATGCGGAGTGCCTAGGTGGTTGCTGAAAGTGCAGGACTCGAACCTCTTCCAAAATATGACTTGACAGGTGATCTGTAGATGTAGTAGAGGATTATTCCGCTTATGATAACGCAGACTATTCCACCTAAATTTTCCTGTAGCAAGTGAGATAGCATTCAACAAGATGCTTATGATTGGTAGAACTACAGTCAGAGTCCAAGCTCATCCCATACCCTTCAGCAAACCATAAGCCACTATAAAAGACACAACACCTACGGCGGTAATAATTCCGCCAATTGCAACAACTACTGCTTCAAATACCCTCGGCGAAACGTCTGAGATCAATATCTGCGGGATCAGTCATATTTTACGACTTCTCAAACGCAGATGGCGGCGGCATTCCAGGAACAATTATGCCTAAAGCGATAAGACTTAGTCCTGTTATTAGCAGGATAATTCCGCTAATAATATTGAGAACCGCAATAATAGCAACACCAATTGGACTATGCATTATATAGATGGGGATTTCAGAAGAGATAATTTACATAGATATATCTTAGAATAACACTAGAACATATTTCGCGATCCTACTTTTTGATATCATTGTAATGATAGTCATATGAAACATTCAACGGTAGAGGTTGCAATTGCGGGTCAGTTGCAATAAGTGAAAACTTGTGGTATGAAGGCTTATCCTATTAGGATTGATTATCCTTTCAGCATCACGACTGAGGTATGGGATGAATAGTATAACTGTAATATCTTATTATAAATGCATACTAAGGAATATTACTAGAGTCATTTACCGAAATCAAAATAAGCGATTCTAGGTCTGTCGTAGCAATGACAGATCAGTTTGCTTTTTTAGGAGATAAATGCAAGGCGGCAATTGCTGCCATGAGCTTGGGTGTTCTCTTATTATTGCCAGCTAGCCTTGGATACGGGGGAACTATCATGCAAGAAGCCTTTGGACAGTTCAATCTTCCTCTTCT
>Ga0114129_10009023_pt1 | contig 14216 bp, 11 predicted proteins | sample RhiMetdeltSRZDD1_FD_80071 | JGI IMG/M metagenome (GOLD analysis project Ga0114129, IMG submission 80071) | Populus rhizosphere microbial communities from Tennessee, USA - Rhizosphere MetaG P. deltoides SRZDD1 (version 2) (version 2) | ecosystem: Host-associated > Plants > Roots > Rhizosphere >... | reverse complement strand
TTTTGTATTTGGTTATCTCAAAGAACAGCCATGCATTGATTGCGACCAAGATGATCCCCTAGTGCTAACCTTCGATCATGTACGTGGTACTAAGAAAATGAATATCTCACAAATGGTAAATCAAGGTTACAGCCTAGAGGCGATACAGGAAGAAATAGACACGTGTGAAGTCCGCTGTGGTAACTGTCATATGAGGGAAGAGAAGAGGAGGAGGGGTACGATTTACCCTAGCGTGTAGTCAGCATGGAGATAGTTGACAGCTGTGCTACAAAAAGCAAGGCTGGCATACTGCCGAAGCTTTGATTAACGGCGGGGAGTGGCTTGGGCGAATAAAGCAAGATCATCTTTTTGTTCCTGGTTACCTGAAATCCCATTGACGGGACTGCTAGACCATAGGAAAACGGAAGGCTATAAAAACGGATCGCGGATAGTCATGAATGACGAAGTGGTACATACCGACGTAAATAAAAGTTGCGACGAATTTATGCATTGGGCACAAAAGACGCAAAAACACACAATGAATAGTTGAAGCTCTAACTGTGGATGTGGAGGTTGTGGGGTCGAAACCCATCAGGCTCCCACATAGGATGGGGCAGAAACGGCCCGGACCGGCCGTTTTTGATTCCCCCGACGGGATCGCAATTGAAGTAAGCCACCAATAGGTTACAGTTGAACAGTAAAATATCAAAAATCGGGTAAAATAACGACCAGTTGGACTTATTGGAGTCTGTAGATAGATTGGACAACTCTGCCTCATTTCTGTGGATGTAGAGGTTGTGGGTTCGAAACCCATCAGGCTCCCCTAGACTATTTGGTTATATCCTACAGCTCTTATTGCAGACTTTATGACCCGATAGTGCATCGCTGGGCGCCCCGTGCAAACGGGGCGCTTCGTTTCTTATGTGTTGTCTCATCGAGGGATGCTATGGGTTCAGCTATTTTGTTTGTTACTTTCCTTTTTTACCAGGCCGTCATCGTTGGATGGATGCGCTTTTCTGATAGCATATCTTGAAGTCACCACTTTATAGCCATCCTCAAATTCGACCAGGACGGAGTTCATTTTGCCGCGCGCCAGAACCCTGCACGCCTGCCCTTTTCTGTCTGGTAAGCGTGACTTCCAAAACCAAACGCGGTCAAACATTTGTTGTGAAGCAAGGCATTTACGAATCTAAACTCCCCCGCGCTACTCTTCAGAAGGTCGGAGATCAGCGCGGGGGATTGGCAAATATTTATGGTCCTTTCGTATACCAGATGGAACCTGGCGCGTTATAGTCAAACCCTTCACCGAAGATGACATGTGCCATGCCGTTCTCATCAATATCGATCTCGTAATAATCGCCAAACGGAAAGCGGAAACCCTCATTAAAAATGTAAGTGAATCCGCTGACAAAGCTGGAAATGTCCACTTCGGGGCTCCAGGTCGCGCCGCCATTTGTGGAGGAGCGGTAATACACATTCCAGCGATCCTTGTCTGACTCGGCGGTGTGGGAGCGGGAATCCATCCATGAGATGCGGATATCACCATTGCCAACCGCGGCAATCGCGGGGAAGTTGTGATGTGTGCCTGCCGGCGCAGTAGAGACATCCATTTTGGTCGACCAGGTATTGCCGTTATCCGTTGACTTGGAGAAGTAAACGCGTTCAGGCGCCTCCGGACTCGAGCCTGAATTCCACAGCACATAAACGACCCCGTTGGCATCTGAAGCCATCACCATCTGACCCCCAAGGTATGCCCATCCACAATTATATTCTGGGCATTGTGGAGGGGATGAGGACACCTCCAGTACCTGTGTGGTCCACGAGGCGCCGCCATTGGTAGATATGCTGACATACAGATTCACGTTTCCCGTTGCGCCGCCATTACGCTCGTATCCGGCCCATGCGAAGAACACATTCCCATTGGGCGTCACTGTGCCACCTCCGGCTAGCGCCCAACCCAGTTTGCCGTTTTGGTTGATTTTCACTTCAGTGAAGGTTTGCCCGCCATTATGCGAGCTGGCAGACCAAATGGTCTGTGAGTGGTTGTAGACCACATATATGTCCTGTCCACGAACGGCGAGAATTGGCTTATCGGTGCCGGAATTGGTCGCGTCTGCGATGACGGGTGTCCAGTTGACGCCAAAATCTATAGATTTAGAGACAATGATGTCGCTCTTATTGTTCTGCATGAACGACGCATAGACCGTCCGGCCATCTACAGGGTCAACGACGATTTGTGAGTCCCACTGCCCGCCAGTGGAAGCTCCCGCGGGATAGATAACTCTTGGGTTGCCCCAGGTCGTTCCATGATCATTGCTGATTTGAAGAATTTGAGTTGGGTTGGAGCAAGTGGGACAGCCTGGCACGCCCTCATACTGAGCATAGAGCATGTATACGTGCCCAAATCGATCAGCGGCGATAGCAGGCTCCCATTGGTCGCCGACCGTATGACCCAGACGCGTTTGTGGAGTGAAACCGCCGGGAGGTGCTGCCGCGACGTCCGGCGCATTCATCGGAGAGGCGTTGATCACCTCTTGCTTCACCTCACCTTTGCGGGTGGGCGCCTTGCCCTTCAGGATCTTTTCGAATTGCTCCTGCTGGTAGTTCCCATAAGCATTTGTCCCCAGCATGACCAATGCTAATATTGAGACCGTATAGAACACTTTCATCGAACGCGATGGACGATTGAATATATTCATAGCTACTCCTTTGGAATGGGGGGTTGGGCTCGTTATTTGATTTAACCACGTACTCTGGAATTGGTCACGGGCAGAAGGTTACAAGTGGCGAGTAATTCAAGAGATCTCTCCTTGTGTTGTCATCAAAAGTGACTAAAGAGTATCTTGATTTTCGTTGTACAATTGATACATGTCCCAGACCATCAACGTACTCTTTCTCGCGGCAGAAGCCGAACCGTTTGTAAAAGTGGGAGGATTGGGAGATGTGGCAGGGACCCTGCCTCGTGCCCTGCGTGCCCTATCCAACGACGAATATAAAATCGATGTGCGCCTTGTTTTGCCACAGCACTCGGTTCTCAGAACCGAAACCCTCCGGCCTGTGAAATTCTATTCGATTCCGCGCGGCACGGCTGAGGTCCAGGTGGAAGCGTATGAAGGGACGTTGAGCGGCCTGCCGGTCTATTTCTTAAATGGAGATGCAATCCGTGCGAGTGGCTCGGTCTATTCATCGAATAACGCACTCGATGCTGAGAAATATGTTTTTTTCTCCCTGGCCGCGCTTGAATTGCCGAAACAGCTAAACTGGACGCCGGACATTATCCACTGTAATGATTGGCATACTGCGCTGGCTGCTTATGGTACTCTGGTCAAACGCTGGGAGGATAAAAAAAACCGTACCGCTTCCGTGATCACGATACACAACCTGCCCTTTCTCGGACCAGACGTCAAGGAAATTCTTGAAGCCTATGGCTTGCCGCTGGCGAACACGGATTTACCCGCCTGGGCACGGGTCAAACCAATGCCGCTGGGGCTCTGGGCTTCAGATGCGATGGTGGCGGTCTCACCGACCTATGCCCAGGAGATTTCGTACGACCAGGTTTTTGGTTCAGGCCTGCAGGACTTTTTCAAGAGCCGTAGTGACACACTGACGGGCATCCTGAATGGGTTGGATGTCGCCTCCTACGACCCGGCTACTGATTCGGCGATCGAGAAACGATTCTCCGCCGACGACCTTTCCGCCCGCAAGCGAAACAAGACCGCCCTCCAGGAGAAGCTGGGGCTGCCCGTTGTGCCGGATGTGCCTTTGCTGGGCATGGTCTCACGTATGGATGAAGCCAAAGGCATCGATATTGCCCTCAAAGGGTTGAAGATGCTCAGCAAGCAAAGCTGGCAGCTGGTGATTCTCGGTGCTGGCAACCCCAAAATCGAAGATCAGGCCAGGAAATTACAGGAGCTTCTACCAGATCGCCTGCGCGTCGAGACTCGCTATGATGCCAAGCTCGCGCGCCAGATCTATGCAGGCTCCGATATCTTCCTCATGCCTTCACGGTACGAGCCGTGTGGTATCTCACAAATGATCGCCATGCGCTACGGGAGCGTTCCGCTGGTACGGGCCGTAGGTGGGTTGCATGATACCGTCACCGACAGTGAAACCGGTTTTGTATTTGTAGACACGAAAGTTAAATCCTTCAACGATACGTTGAAACGTGCGCTGACTTTATATCCCTATCACTCACGCTGGGCAAACCTCCAAAAGGCTGGCATGGCACAGGATTTCTCCTGGCCAAGATCTGCTCAAAAATATCTCGATTTGTATAAGAAGTTGATGGCAAGTTCCACGTCTCCCGCCCCTGGTGAAGCGTATCCAATGCGAACTTTCATACCCGGCAAACCCGTCCGTGAGGAGCAGGCTCAAACAGGCAGCGGCGAAGGATAACGATGAAAACACGTGCAGTGATTCTGGCTGGCGGTGAAGGTTCACGGTTAGGTGTGCTCACCGCCAAGCGGGCAAAGCCCGCGGTCGCGTTTGCCGGGAAGTACCGCATTATTGATTTTCCGTTGTCAAACTGTGTCAATTCTGGCATCTTTGATGTCATGATTCTTGCCCAGTATCGTCCCCAGTCCCTGATCGAACATGTGGGGTCAGGCGCACCCTGGGACATGAACCGCGACTTCACAGGGGGAGTCAAGATTCTTTCGCCGTACAAAGCCCGCAACGATTCAGACTGGTTTGTGGGCACGGCCAATGCTGTCCAGCAGACGTTCACCTTCATTAAGAAGGACAACCCTGACCTGATTCTGATCCTCTCGGGCGACCACATCTACACGATGGACTATGATCCGATGATCTCCTTCCACATGGATCAACAGGCAGACCTGACTATGGCAACGTTCAGAGTCCCCATCGCGGAAGCCTCGCGCTTCGGAGTTCTGCGTACAAACAACAAATACAAAGTGACCTCTTTTCTGGAGAAGCCGGCCAGGCCGACTTCGAACCTTGCGAATATGGGTGTGTACCTCTTCAAAAGGGAGTTGCTCGATCGAATTCTATGGGAGGATCACCAACGAACCGATTCTTCCCATGATTTTGGCAAGGACATCATTCCCCGGCTGATCAAATCGAAGGCCCGCGTATTTGCTTTTCCATACACCGGCTACTGGATGGATGTTGGAACAGTATCCTCCTATTGGCAGGCCCACATGGATCTGCTGTCGCCTTCGCCGCCGTTGAAACTGTATAACCGCAGCTGGGTGATTCATACTCGGACCGAAGAGCATCCACCGGCGCGCTTCCCGGCTTCGGCGCATGTTTACGCCAGTATGATATGTGATGGTTGTTTCATTGAACAGGGTGCGCGTGTCGAAAGCAGTGTACTTTCACCGGGTGTTATCATCCGTTCGGGAGCAGTCGTTCGTGAATCCATAGTGGGCACCGATGGACTCATCGAAACCGGGGCAGTGGTGGAACGCGCCGTGATCGACAAGCGTGCGCGGGTCGAGCAAAATGCGCGCGTGGGCTGGGGCATCGCCGACCAACAAATCAAGATTGCGTTGGTCGGGAAAAACAGTACGGTGCCGGCTGGGTACACTATCGAACCGGAGGCGGAAGTCAGCACAGATGTGATCGCGTCGGATTATGATGGAAATGTCGTGCGCGCGGGTCAAACCATTCAAACACGGAGACAAGCCAATGAAGTTTGAGCGTTCAGGAGGAATCCTATTGCATCCCACCAGTCTGCCTGGCCGCTATGGGATTGGAGACCTCGGTCCAGAGGCCTATCACTTTGTAGACTGGCTCGTTTCCACGGGTTGTAAGCTCTGGCAGATACTGCCCCTTGGCCCAACCGGATACGGTGATTCGCCATATCAGTGCTTCTCGGCTTTTGCAGGAAACCCCTATCTGATCAGCTTTGACCCGCTTCTGGATGACGGCCTCTTGACGCGCGAAGACCTGGAAAACTTGCCCGATTTCCCCGCCTCGCGCGTCGATTTCGGCTGGCTCATCCCCTGGAAGCTGGACCTTCTGCAAAAGGCTTTTGATCGTTTTGACGCCGCCTCGGAAGAATTACGTGAGCAATTCGATGACTTCTGGGCAGAGAATGCAGCCTGGATCGACGATTATGCCTTGTTCATGTCCATCAAGGAAGCGAATGGTGGCGGAGCCTGGAGTGGCTGGGATAAATCCATCCGCACACGTAAAAAGGCTGCCCTGGACAAGGCTCGCAAGGAACATGCCGAAAGCATCCGGCGTTACGCCTTCTACCAGTTTCTATTTTTCCGCCAATGGCGCAAACTGCGCGAGTACGCGAATGAACGTGGGATAAAGATCATCGGCGATATTCCCATCTTCATCGCCTACGACAGTGCCGATGCATGGGCAAACCCCGAATTGTTCTTCCTTGATAAAAATAGTCTGCCCACAGTCGTGGCAGGCGTTCCGCCTGATTATTTCTCCCCGACGGGTCAATTGTGGGGCAACCCGTTGTATCGCTGGAAAGTCCACAAAGAGACTGGCTATGCCTGGTGGGTGGATCGCTTTCGTGCTGTGCTGAATATGGTGGATATCGTCCGTCTCGATCATTTTCGCGGATTTGCCGGATATTTCGAAATACCCTTTGGCTCGCCCACCGCGGAGAAGGGACGGTGGGTCACCGGTCCCGGGAAAGATTTCTTCAAAGTGTTGGCGAAGAAGCTCAAGGGTGGCAAAGCGGCCGATAGTGAATTGCCCATCATCGCCGAGGACCTCGGCGTCATTACCACGGACGTCGTTGACCTGCGCGCTTCGTTCAACCTGCCCGGCATGAAGATCTTGCAGTTCGGGTTTGTGAGTCCCAAAGATCCATTCCTGCCGCACAACTACCCAAGTCGCTGTGTAGCGTATACGGGCACACATGACAACGATACGGCACGCGGCTGGCTGAACACGGCACCCGCGCAGGAACGCGATTATGCGCTTCGATATCTGAATACCGATCATGAGCATTTTGTCTGGGCGTTGATTCGCGGAGTGTGGTCTTCCGTGGCAGTCTTTGCTCTCGCGCCCATGCAGGATTTTTTGGATTTAGGCGGAGAAGCGCGTATGAACTTTCCATCCCGTTTGGGAGGCAACTGGGAATGGCGGATGAAGAAGGAAGATATGAGCGACGGCCTGTCAAAGCGTCTTCAGGAATTCAACGGGATGTACTTGCGGTAAACGTGAACAGCCTGCCGAAAAGCAGGCTGTTTTTATGTGGGTCAATTTACGTTTGAGAAAGACGCAAACGTCACGTTGCAGCTTATTTCTTGGCTTGACCCTCGAATAAGGATAGATATTCACCGTACCCTTCTTCTTCCAATTTTTCTACAGGGATAAACCTCATGGAAGCAGAGTTCATGCAATAACGCAATCCGGTGGGCGCGGGACCATCGTCAAAGACGTGACCCAAATGCGAATTAGCATGCTTCGAGCGGACTTCGGTGCGCGCCATGAAAAGTTTGTAGTCGGTGCGTTCCACTATATTTTCTGATTCGAGTGGTCGGGTGAAGCTGGGCCAGCCCGTGCCTGAGTCGTATTTGTCGAGCGAGCTGAACAGCGGTTCGCCGGAAACGACATCCACGTAAATGCCAGCCTTTTTGTTGTTCCAATATTCATTGGAAAATGGACGCTCCGTACCCTCATGCTGCGTCACTTCATATTGTTGGGAAGTAAGTCGCTGCCGAATTTCGGCATCCGCAGGTTTCGTATATTCCTTCATAGTGAACTCCTCTCAATGAGTGTCTTACATCTCCATTGACGATGACGGATCCGCCCTCATTACTCCCTGATTCCTTACGCAATTCTTACGTTCGTGCATGTAACCGCATTGTGGATCAGTCTTTCAGTTTTGAAACGGTAAATGTCTACTCTCTAAACACCGGCTTCTCTCGGTCTGTCAAATTGACCACAATGACATCGCTGGCTCTTCTTACGAAGTGCCGATCAATTCTTTCACTAGCCGCGCATCCCAAACTAGACCGGCATTGGCACCGAATTCGGCCGTAGAACTATCGGAATAAACGCCGAGTAATTTCATACGATCATTTTTCATCCCCACAACAGGTGAGCCGGTCATGCCTTCTGGCGCACTTGGATCAACAAAGAATGTACCTGCCTGAATCCTACCTATTTCATTGATTTCAGAGGCAATCGAATTCGTTCGCCAAAATGCTGCACTGGCTTTATCGGTTCCGGTCGGGGCCCAGCCAAGAGGATAGCCAATAATATGAACCGTATCTGGAGGACCATATTCCACATCTGTGTCAACCGCTGAGAGCGGTATAGCAGAGAACTTTGACCAACCATCCTCCTCAATCGTTGATCCCAGAACTGTCCGGAGGAATAGATCTGTGTTCAGGTTCGCTTGAAGAGGTAGAGCAACAACATCCACCATTGGCTGATATGGCTCATGCGCCTGGCGTTCCATCCATCTCGGCGCATCGTTGTTATCATACAATTGGACTGTTATTCTTTTCCGTACACCTCGTCGTTGAGGTGGATCGCCCCTTTCACCCTTTCCTCCGTGAATATGGAGCGAGGTTTTCAGCGTATAAGGTTCAACAACTGGCTCTTGCTGTCCCTGCGCAGGAATATCTCTCCCAGAAAGGACATGCCGGTTTGTGATGAGATAATATTGGTTCCCAGTTTCAATCACAAAACCAGAAGCTGATTTCAAGCGGCCCCCTTCTCTGGAGAATAAATCAAGTTTTAGCGATGAGTATGACAGCGGATTGTTCATCTTTGGTTTTCAAACGGCTACCGAATGACCTATATTAATGGATGGCGGGTTTCGGAGCTGGCCTTTTGCGCGCCGTACCGACGATCCACTCACGTTATGTTGGCAGACTTTTCTCTGCCTAGACTCCAAAGGAACTTAGACTCGGCGCGCTTCACGAGCCACTGATTGGCTCCTGCCTCTAAACAGGAATCAATAGGATAAACTTGCAATGCGAAGCTGGAGGGCGTTGGCATACCGAGATGGACCCAATGCTCAATATCCTGGATGAGACGTTCCTTCGCGGCGAAGCCGCCATACGAGATAAGATAATCATCCTTCGCAACCACCAAAGATCCAGCAGACTTATCCCAAAGCCCAAAGTAGTGTTCCTCATACGGCCTATCTTTCGTCTTTCCAGTTTTAAAGGCTTGAAAGAGAGGTTCTGTTATCCCTAAAAAGGACCTGATGCCCAATGTTCTCCACAGAAAACTATCCGCTCCTTGGCCACCCCACCAATAGGGTATTCTTGACCGTCCCTGGATTTGGAGTGTCGCCCATTCTGGCATCAATTCTAAGTTGATTGGATCCAGATTCTCCACATGATACTTGCCCTTCATCTGAACAAAACCGCATTGCATTGCTTCGGTCGACTCAAAATGATCCCCTACTTTTTTTAGAATGAATAGCGTATCTCCTCCGCCTTCGCTTTTGATAACAATTAATAACAGCCCATCCTGTTTGAGTTGTTGGTAGAAATGTCCTGGCAGATCATAGGTGCCGGCCGTGAAGGTGGCACGGTCATACAGAGCACCAGGAGCATAGCCATCTCCCCCGTCGCCCTCGATAATACTGACTGTTTCAATTCCCAAAGCCTTGATGGTCTCTGAGGCCTGCCTGGCCAGTTCCGGGATGATTTCCAGGCTGTAAACGTGCCCACTGGGGCCAACGATGTTTCCTACCAAGGCAGCATTCCAACCACTACCAGCGCCCAGCTTAAAGACCCGCTGCCCTGGTTCCAGGTGCAACATATCAAGCATACGTAGTACGAAAATTGGTTCTGAAATCGTTGAACGAATATCTTCGTCGTCATCACCAAAGAGGATAAGTGCACGACTTGCATAGAGCATTGCCAAATACTCACTCAGATTGTCTGTGTTAATTTCGTGCCATTCCTTGGAACCCCATTCTCGATAGCGCGAAACGAAAGCATGTCGGGGCGTCTCCAAAAATGCTTTTTCCGTAGCCTGACTCAACGGATTCCGATAGTTAACGCGGCGTGCCTGGTCGAGGAGTTGATTTTGGTATTTTTGAATGGACTTCTGAATAGATTCCATAATTTCCTCGCTCATTTGACAAGCTGGCTCGCGAGTGATACATAGACTGGCTGCAGCTTATGTGCAGTTCTTAACATCCGAATTCTTTAGAAGTTATACCACCTATTTCTCACTGAACACCGGCTTTTCCCGCTCCGTCAGATTGACTACGATGGCGTTGCTTGCCTTGATCAAATTCTCTGGTGTAATCATAATCTCTTCGCCCCATTGACCGGCACCCGTCCCAAGGATGGGTTCATTGAGGAGACTCGCCTCCAGGAAGGAGCGGAAATTGGCTGGCTGCCAGCCAAAAGCTGGGATGGAGCCGATGACATATCCCGTTGCCTCCTTGACTGCTTCTGGTGCGGCCATCTGAATATTGCGTGAGCCGATGGCTTTCTTGAGATTTCCTGAAATAGCATTTTGATCGCCACCGAGCATCACAAGCACGCGCTCGCCCGTATCCACCTGAAAGATCAAAGTCTTTACCGCTTGCCTTTCCGGGAAACCCAATACTTTCGCGACATTTGCCGCGCCTTTTTCAGTGTTGGGTGGAAAGCTGCGCGCTTCGTAGGGGATATTTCGTTCGTCAAGGTAAAAGTGAGGCGGAGGCTTCATTTTTCTAAAATTTCCTTTGCCCATTTTTCGTGCGCATTCACATCGTAACCAAAATCAGCGGCCATGAACAGATCGCGCCAATCCATGCGCGCCTCGTCGATGGCTCTGAGGAGCTTGTTGATATTGCCCCAGCTGAGTTTGATCACTGCAAAGCGGATGCGCTCCATTTGATATTCATCATGTTTGTTACAGGAAGGAATATTATTGCCGCATTCTCCCTCGAGCCATTGTACAGCTTCGGCAACCTGCTTGGGACTGAAAAATGTTTCGACCAACTGCAATGTTCGTGGACTGAGTTTGGGCGGCATGAAATCACCTCAAGAGAAAACCATTGGTAACTGGATCCTTTGGATCGATCCACAGTTCGTTTCGACCAACGATATGCGCTTCGCCCTGGACCTCAGGGATGATCGCCGGGTACTGGCCGAAGGTCGTCTCTTCGACCACTTTTCCGGTGAATGTGCTGCCGATGATGCTTTCGATCACGATGGGTTGATACTTTTGAATTTCACCGCGGGCGTGATGAATGGCCAATCGTCCGCTTACGCCCGTGCCGGTGGGGCTGCGGTCCACTTCGCCTTCTGCAAAGATGCACACGTTTTGACTGTGCGATCCCTCTTGCCTAGGTGGACCGACGAAGATTGTGCCGTATAGAAATCCCAGGTCTTTTTCAAAGGGATGTTCAATCGCGCGGCTTTGCATGACAGCACGTTTGATTAACATCCCTTTTTCGATGAGGGGACGAAAATCTTTCGGTGAGCAAGTAACGCCCACGTCTCCTGCGTTCACGTAGGCGTAGAACGCACCGCCGAATGCAAGGTCGTAACGGATCGTTCCCAAACCGGGCACATCCACCACTTCATCCAGCCCAGCAACGAACGAAGGGACATTATGAAAGGACACGTTTTTTACGTGTCCTTTTTCGATATGGGCATAGGCTGTGATCGATCCTGCTGGGCTATTGATTTTGATCGTGGTTATCGGTGAGGCGATGGGCAGCATGCCAGTTTCAAGCACGACTGTTGCGATGCCGATAATGCCGTGCCCACACATCGTGCTGAAGCCTTCGTTGTGGATGAACAGAATCCCAAAATCTGCATCGGGCGTCGTGGGCGGAGTTAGAATACAGCCGTACATAGCGACATGTCCGCGTGGTTCCCACATCAGGGCGGTACGCAAATAATCGTAATGTTCCTTGGCGTAGCGCCGCCGCTCGAGAATGGTATCACCTTTCAATTCGGGAAAACCATCCACGATCACCCGGAACGGCTCGCCGCCCGTATGCGCATCGATAGCTGTTATTTTGAGCCAATCTGATGGTGGTTTGTATTTCAGCGCCGACTTAAAATTCAGCATAAAGTTGGAAACCCTTTCGGTCTGCCCCGGAGTCGTTGAGCCACGGAGAAATCAATAATCTTCGCGATTCCCCGGGCACTGCCCGTGATTTGTTCCAAAGGGGCAAATCAGGCAAGTGTGTGTCTCTGTGGCACTATTCGTTGTTGGAAACGGCTGGCAATGATTTTGCCTTTATTATCGATTTCAATTTCATCACCTGTTTGCAGTTGTGCGAAATCCGTCACCGAAACGGCCACAAGTGGAATGGGCGAGCTATAAAGCTCATCTGCTACAACAGACGCCAGCGCGAAGAAAAAGTCATTGCCCGTAGTGATGATCGCATTGGGTGCCGTCTCAGCACGAATCGCTTCGAGCAAAACGGCGGTGGTCGTGGAAGAGCCACGTGCGAACGGGATGGCCAGTATCTTCCCTTTCGCGATCGAGCCCGAAAGTGGATGCCTGCGGTCAATGATCTCGCCCGTTTTCCAATCGTAGCCACCCCAAAAGGAGATGGGTTCACGGCTGACAAGAGCCAGCCCGCTCGCTGAGCCTGCGATGAAGGGTTTACCCTGGATGACTAATCTGTCCATAGCGTTTCATCTCGCACGACTTTGCCTTCCACTGTGGAAGCGACACAATCTTTCAAACTGCCAAACGTGATCTGCCTGTCGAGCAAACCGGGTGTGTAGTAGGCGAATTTTGCTGAGTTGGTCATCAGATATTTCACCTCTGGCGGCAGCATCGGGGAGGTAAGGATGCAGGTGTCTACCGTTAATTGCGCGCCGAAATCCTGAAGCACATCCAGAAAGCCGGCTTGTTTTGCCAATTGAGTCATGGCGCGGCTGGATGTAACCAGAAAATTCACATTCGGATGTTTTCGTTTTCCACGCACCAAAGGTGCCAGTAACTTGAATTCGGCCAGCGAGAAATGCGGACTGCCCAGCACGACCAAATCCAGTGCTTCACTGTCGGTGTGTGTAAGTTCGCGGCGCGATTCCCGCAACATGTCCATGGTGACTGTGATAGATTCTTGAGGGTCATGACCCTGGAAGGCTGCCTCGCATGTGGGCGCTTCTGGTGTGACGCCAACCATGTGGAATAACGCCACTGCGCCAGAACTCGCGGCTGCCGCGCCCAACGCTTTGAGCTGGTCTTCGCTGGGGAAAATACACTGCCCATCTAAAACCGGAATTCGCTCACGCGCCAGCTTTCCAATGAGGTTTCCAAGCACAGGATAAAAATCATCACTGAGTTGAACCAAATCAGGAATCCCCCGTATACTCAATAGCAGCTCGCCGGCCCGATTTTCCATGCGATGCAAGCCAATATTTGGAGCGCGACCGGTGATGGCGCAACAAATATCGTACAAGTCCGGGTAGCGTTCGGTTCGCGCGCCCAAGACCGAATTCGCGAACACGATCGCATTCGATTCACCCCAGGCAATTTGCTGACCAAAGGATGGTTTCATTTCGGTCTGATAGGGTGCACACGTCCACGTGGGAATGGTTCCCATACTCTGATATGCGATCATCTGACGATATGCCTGCCTGGCCCAGTCATTCGGCACCGCCCACTCCTGCCAGTGATGCTCGTCGAGCCCGCTCACGTTCAGGGTGGTTGGTACGGCGACCTTTGCACCCAAACCTGCCAGTCTTTCTGCGAATTCCAGCCCTGCATCGCCAATGTAGACAGTGCTATCAATGTGCGCGCCGCTAATATCCAAAAGTTCTTTCGCTCCCGCGATTTCGGCCATCCGCACCAGAATGGACATGGCCATCTTCGTTGCAGGGCCATGATCGCCGCGCAACATTTCACGATCTTTGGCGGTCAGTGATAGCGTCATGTGTTCTGTTTCGATGTCAAAAATATGCCGGCGAGGATCAAAGTTCCTCCGAGGAAGACCGTTCGCGAAGGCGCTTCTTTTAGGAACAGGTAGGCCAACAACGCTGAACCGATGGGCTCCACCAGTGTCGTCACCGCCACCAGGGTTGCGGACAAATATTTTAGTAACCAATTGAACGTAGAGTGCCCGATCAACTGTGGAATGACCGCCAGAAGGAATATCCACAGATATGCTTTTGCCGGATACCCGAATGGATGTGTGCCCGCTGCGAACATGAATATGTTCAAGACGACCGCACATATCCCGTACACCAAAAAGATATATGGAATGAGCGAGATTTTCGTTCGCACTTTGCGCCCGATCAATAAATAGACTGAAACCGCCAGCGCGCCACACAGGGCCAGAAAATTCCCCCACATTGCACTTCCTTTCACCG
>Ga0114129_10009021_pt1 | contig 14216 bp, 15 predicted proteins | sample RhiMetdeltSRZDD1_FD_80071 | JGI IMG/M metagenome (GOLD analysis project Ga0114129, IMG submission 80071) | Populus rhizosphere microbial communities from Tennessee, USA - Rhizosphere MetaG P. deltoides SRZDD1 (version 2) (version 2) | ecosystem: Host-associated > Plants > Roots > Rhizosphere >... | reverse complement strand
TGCAGGATGTCGTTAAAGGTTGCAAAAATCATCAACATCAGGACGATCGCCAATCCGATCCTGAAACCGAGTTCCTGGGCCCGTTCCGACAAGGGCCGTCCGCGTATCAGCTCAATGGCGTAGAACAAAAGGTGACCGCCATCGAGAAGCGGAATTGGAAAGAGATTTAACAGACCGATCGATACCGACAGGACGGCTGTCAGGTGAACCAGCGGCGCGAATCCGGCGGTGGCAACCTGCCCTGATACCTGCGCGATCCGAATCGGCCCGCCGAGCTGATCGGCTGCCTCCCGTCCGGTGAACACACCGACAATGTAGGAGAGCGTACGGTCGACCACGAACCAGGTCTCCTGTGCGCCCATAACGATCGCCCGCAACGGCGGCGCCTTTTCGGTCTTGATGTCGCCAGGCGCCATCGAGCGGCTGATGCCAAGCACGCCCAGCCGGTGAACATTACCGAAGTTATCCTTGAGTTCTTTGAGTTGCGGCACAGCCTTGAGCGTGACCCGCGCATTGTCGCGCTCGACTTCGATGACGAGCGGCGCACCCGCGCTGATACTGACGATGCGCTGCATGTCGGAGAAGCTTTCAATCTTCTCGCCATTGATCGTCAGAACCAGGTCGCCGGGCCTGAAGCCGGCCGTTTGGGCGGCGCTGCCAGACTGGATTGTATCGACACGCGCGCTCGTGGTCTGCTTGCCGACAGTCATGAATATGCCGGCAAAGATCGCAATTGCCAGGAGAAAGTTTGCAATCGGACCAGCGGCTACGACGGCTGCGCGCGCTGCGAGCGGTTGAAATTGGAAGCTGTCCCTTTTTTCAGCTTCGGTCATGGCAGCTGCCGCCGCCGAGTCTGGGACACTCGCAGCGTTTTCGTCGCCGAAAAATTTCACATAGCCGCCGAGCGGAATGGCCGAAATCTTCCAGCGCGTGCCATGGCGGTCGTAGAAGCCCGCTATCTCGGGACCGAACCCGATTGAAAACACCAGCACCTTGATGCCGCACCAGCGCGCCATCAGGAAATGACCAAGTTCGTGAAAAAACACGACGATGGTCAGAACAAACAAAAACGGAACGATATAGCCGACGAGGCCGCTGCCGAATGTGCTCAGGCCTGCCATGATTTCCATACCCATTACTGCCTCGCCTCGCCTTAACGAATTTTCGTGCCCCCTGACCTAGGATGCCTTTACGGCAATTTCGGGCAAGCTGTCTCGTGCCAGACTTCTTGCAATATGGTCAACGGACAGCGCGGCATCAATTCCGGCCAGTTCCGCTAAAAGGCCCTGTGCGCCAGCCCTTTCCAGCGTCGCCTCGACCAGCGCCGCAATGGCGGCGAAGCCAATGCGCCCCGCAATGAATTCTCCTACCGCGACCTCGTCCGCAGCATTCAGCACGGTGGGCGCAGCCCCACCTGTTTCCAGGGCACGCCGCGCCAAAGCGAGTGCAGGAAATCGCTCCATATCCGGAGGCTCAAAAGTGAGCTCATGCAATGCAGCCAAATCCAGCCTGGCGGCGGGGCCATCGATCCGCTGAGGCCATGCCAGACAATGGGCGATTGGAATCCGCATGTCGGGCGACCCGAGTTGCGCGACAACGGAGCCGTCGCGAAATTCGACGAGCCCATGCACGACCGACTGCGGATGGACCAACACATCTATTTCATCCGAACTGAGCGAGAACAGATGATGTGCCTCAATGATCTCAAGCCCCTTGTTCATGAGTGTCGCTGAATCGATCGTGACCTTTGGGCCCATCACCCAGTTTGGATGACGCAGCGCCTGTTCGGGCGTCGCCGCCTTGATGGCCTCCTTGGACCAGTTTCGAAATGGACCACCGGATGCAGTGAGGATCGCTCGTCTCACGTCAGCGCGATTTCCCGCGGCCAGCGCCTGGAAAACCGCGTTGTGCTCGGAATCCACGGGGAGAACCGTCGCGCCCGTGCTTGCCGCGCGTCGCATGAAAAGCCCGCCCGCGCAAACAAGACATTCCTTGTTGGCGAGGGCGACCGTCGCGCCACGTTCGATGGCGGCAAGGGTCGGTTTCAGTCCAACCGAACCGCTGATCGCTGCCATCACCCAGTCAGCCGGACGTTGCGCTGCCTCCACTAACGCATCTTCTCCGGACGCGGCCTCAATGCGCGTACCGGAAAGCGCCTCCTTCAACTCGCGGTATGCGGCATGATCGGCAACGACCGCATGTCGGGCGCCAACTTCACGTGCAATCTTTCCGAGGGCTGCTGCGTTGCGACGCGCACTGACCGACTCGACGCGATACCGATGAGGAGCGCGCTTGATCAGGTCAAGCGTGCTGGCGCCGATTGATCCGGTCGCTCCGAGGATCGTGATCGCACGACCTTCGGCGGCAGATTGGGAGCTTGAACGTGCGACGCTGATGGCGGTCATGCACTTACCATAGCAACAGGCCGCGCGCGGGCCCATCGAAGCCGCCGCGCAAAATTCCGATGATGCAGGCGGCAACCGCCGCCGCCCAAAAACCGTCCAATCTGTCCATCACGCCTCCATGACCGGGAATAAGCTGACTGGCATCCTTCGCGCCAAATTGTCGTTTCACCCAGGATTCGAACAAATCGCCAAATTGGGCCAGCACCGATAGCACAAATGCAATGATGAGGATTGCAACCGCGTTGAATGAGCCGAACAGGCTTGCAACAAGGAGTGCGACAACCATCGCCCCGCCCGTGCCGGCTATTGCACCAGACCAGGTTTTGTTTGGGCTCACAGCGGGCAGTAATTTCGGTCCGCCGAAAGCCCGGCCTGCGAAATAGCCAAGGACATCGGTTGTCCAAATGATCGCAAACAGCAAAACGATAACAGCAAAACCGTAGGTGTTGTCGGCACGTAAAAACATCGGCGCCAGCAGCATTGCACCCGCATATCCGACGCCGAGCGTCACCCATACCCTGCGCTCGACCGGAGCAAAAATGGCTACGGGGAGACCACCGAGACCAACCATCAGCAAAGCAACGACCGGTTTGGCCAGCCAGGTCAGAACACCCGCCACAGCGATGGCTCCCGCGGCGGACGAAAACATCAGCCTGTGCGGGCTGCCGACGACGAGCGCGCTCCATTCCCAAAACACGGCGAGTGCGGCCACGATCCAGAACAGCGCAAACGGCCAGTCCCCCACCCAGGCTGTCAGCAGCGCGAGCGGCCCCAACACCAGGGCGGAGAGAATGCGCAATGCAAGATTGCTCCCCGACAACCGCTTGCTGTCCGAGCCGGAAACGGGTTTCACGTCGACCACGAGGCTCAGGATCCGGTCTGTGCGACGAGACCGCCAAACCGCCGCTCGCGTTGCTGGTATTCGCGGATTGCGGATTCAAGCGTCGCCCGGTCGAAATCGGGCCAATACGTGGGCACGAATACCAGCTCGCTATATGCCGCCTGCCAAAGCAAGAAATTGGAGAGGCGTTGTTCGCCACTCGTGCGGATGATGAGATCGGGGTCGGGAATGTCAGGCGCATCCAAAAAGCGGCCGAGCAAATCCATATCGATATCGGAAAGGCCGAGTTCGCCTTGCTTTACAGCCTGGGCCACACGCTGCGCCGCTCGCACGATCTCCTGTCTGGCCCCATAGTTGAAAGCCACCACCAATATCAGCCCGTCGTTATTCTTGGTGAGTTCTTCAGCCTCCACCAGCAGCCTGCCGATATCGGGTTCGAGCCCCGTGCGTTCGCCAATCACGCGCACGCGAACATTGCTTTTGTGTAGTTCGGCCAGATCATTTCGCACGAAGCGACGGAGAAGACCCATGAGCTCACCGACTTCGGTCGCCGGCCGCGACCAGTTTTCGGCGCTGAAGGAAAAAATCGTAACGATCCTGATGCCCATATCGCCGGCGGCACGAATCGTGCGCCGGAGCGCCTCGACTCCTCGCCGGTGTCCTTCCGCTCGCGGCAGTCCGCGAGCAGCCGCCCAACGGCCATTGCCATCCATAATGATTGCGACATGGCGCGGCACGTCGAATGCCGTCGGAGAGTTCTGCTGGAATTCGGTCTCGGACATGCAGTGTGACCTCAGACTGTGAGGATTTCCTTTTCCTTTGAAGCCAGCATGTGATCGATCTCGGCGATGCCGGCGTCGGTCGCCTTCTGAATTTCGGTCGAAAAGCGATCGTGATCGTCCTTGCTGATCTTGTGATCCTTCTCCAACTTCTTGATGACGTCCATAGCATCGCGGCGCACATGTCGCACGGCGACGCGGGCCGTCTCTGCATACTTGTGCGCTACTTTGACCAATTCCTTGCGCCGCTCCTCATTGAGCTCGGGGATTCGCAGACGAATAGTTTGGCCCTCCGTCGCCGGCGAAAGGCCGAGATTTGAATTGATGATCGCCTTTTCGACGGGGTGAACCAGCGAACGATCCCAGACATTGACCGAGATTAGCCGCGATTCGGGAACGCTCACGGTCGCGACCTGATTGAGCGGCATCTGCGCCCCGTAGGCGTCGACCATGACCGGATCGAGCAAATGCGCGGAAGCGCGTCCGGTGCGCAGCCCCGACAATTCCGTTTTCAAGACACTGCTTGCGCCCTGCATGCGGCGCTTGATCTCGTTAATGTCATGCGTTGTTGCGTTTGCCATGGCAATCCCTCGAATGCCGCACCCATTTGTGTGGCGCAAATGCCACGCCGGATCAGCCGACGACGGTTGCGCGCCCCTTGCCGCGTAGCACGGCTTCGATGGCGCCCCTCTCCGCGAGAGAAAACACGATGATAGGCATTCGGTTTTCCCGGGCAAGCGCGAAGGCCGCCCCATCCATGACCCGCAGGTCCTTCTCGATTGCCTCCTGATGGCTGAGCCTGTCGTAGCGTTTCGCCTTGGGGTCCTTTTTGGGGTCGGCGGTATAAACACCGTCGACATTAGTGGCCTTGAGCACGGCCTCGGCTTCGAGCTCCGCGGCTCGCAGCACCGCAGTCGTATCGGTCGTAAAAAAGGGATTACCGGTACCCGCGGCGAGCAGCACGACGCGATTTTTGCCGAGATTCTTCATGGCTCGCTTGCGGTTATATGTCTCGCATACAACTGTCATTGCAAGCGCCGATAACGTGCGCGCCTCGCATCCGGCCCTCTCAATCGCGGCCTCGAGCACCAGGCAATTCATCACGGTCGCGAGCATGCCCATTGTATCTCCGACCGGGCGCGGAACGCCGCGCTCCGATATCTCGACGCCGCGGAAGATATTGCCCCCGCCCACCACAACCCCTAGCTCAACCCCCATTTTGGCGCTTGCCGCAAGATCTGCGGCCAGACGCTCAACGGTTGCCTGGTCGATGCCAAAGCCGTTCGAAGCTGACAGTGCTTCGCCTGATAGTTTGACAATGACGCGCTTGTAAGCGGGATTGATCATGATCCGCGATCCTTAGGTCGAGCGAATTCGACTCTAAATGCAAGCCCACTATAGCGAAAGAGCGGCCTGGGAGCCGCCCCGTGCATCACTTTTGCCCAGCCGCAGCAGCAACTTCCGCGGCGAAGTCGCTGTCCTGCTTCTCGACGCCCTCGCCTAGCGCGAAGCGAACATAGCCGGTGATCTTGATTGGCGCGCCGACTTTCCCTTCCGCTTCCTTCAGTGCCTGCGCCACGCTCTTCTTGTCGTCGTGGACATAGACCTGCTCGAGCAGGGTCACTTCCTTGTAGAAGGTCTTCAGGCCCGACTCGACGATCTTCTCGATCACGTTGGCCGGCTTGCCCTGTTGCTTGCACTTGTCGGCCAATACATCCTTCTCGCGCTGGACCAGCGCCGGATCCAGGCCGGACGCATCAAGCGCCTGCGGGTTCGACGCCGCGATATGCATGGCGAGCAGACGACCAAGCGCCGAAAGTTCGTCGGTCTTGCCCGTCGATTCCAGGCCTACCAGAACGCCGATACGGCCGAGGCCGTCGCTTACGGCACTGTGTACATACGAACCAATCACGCCTTTGCCGACCGAAAGCGTGGCAGCGCGACGCAGCGTCATGTTCTCGCCGATCTTCGCAATGGTGTCGGAGATAGACTCCGAAACCGTGATGCTGCCCGCCTTCGCCGACTTGATGGTCTCGACATCGGCGCCGACCGAGAGAGCGACATCGGCGATCATCTTCACCAGGCCCTGGAACAGGTCATTGCGCGCAACGAAATCGGTTTCCGAATTGACTTCGACGACCACGCCTTTTGTGTTCTTCACCTGCACGCCAATGAGGCCCTCGGCCGCGACGCGACCGGCCTTCTTCGCGGCCTTAGAGAGGCCCTTCTTGCGCAGCCAATCCTGGGCCGCAGTCATGTCGCCGTTGCTCTCGGTCAGTGCGGCCTTGCAGTCCATCATGCCGGCGCCGGTCGACTCGCGCAGCTCCTTCACCATCTGGGCGCTGATATTTGCCATCATCTGTTCCCTTGATCCGTCACGGCCCGGCTCGCGCCCGGGCCGTCCACGTGCTCAATGCAGGACATGACAACGTCGCGTTTATTCTGCCGTCAATTCTTTGGCCTTGGCGATCCAGCTCTCGACACGCCCCGGAAGCCCGACCTCTTCCCCAACGTTATGGGCGGCCTTTCCGTTGAGTTCGGCAATCTGCGAATAATGAAAAATGCCGAGGTCGTTAAGCTGCTTTTCGATTGCCGGCGAAACACCCGGCAATTTTTTGAGGTCGTCAGCAACCCCGCGCGGCCCGGGCAGCTGCTCGAACCCAAGATCGCCGACGGCAGGAGCGGTCGGGACCTGCTCCGTCACGACAGGCCTTTCTGCCGCGCCGATATCAATGCCCATTTCGCCTTGCGCCCGTGAAATTCCGTCAATCGCCGCCTTCGCGACGAGATCGCAGTAGAGCGAGACCGCCCGGCTGGCATCGTCGTTGCCGGGCACAACATAAGTAATGCTGGCCGGATCGCAATTGGTATCGACGATCGCCGCGACCGGAATATTGAGCCGCTGTGCCTCCTTGATTGCGATGTCCTCCTTGTTGGTATCGATCACGAACAAGAGATCAGGCACCCCGCCCATATCCTTGATCCCGCCGAGCGAGCGATCGAGCTTGTCGCGCTCTCGCTGCATGGTGAGACGCTCTTTCTTGGTGTAACCCGCAGCCTCGCCCGAACTGAGCATGTCGTCGAGCTTGCGCAACCGTGCAATCGAAGCCGAGATTGTTTTCCAGTTCGTCAAAGTGCCGCCGAGCCAGCGCGAGTTCACGTAATACTGGGCGCAGCGTTTGGCCGCGTCAGCGATCGAGTCCTGCGCCTGCCGCTTGGTGCCCACGAACAGGATGCGGCCGCCTTTGGCGACTGTGTCGCTGACCGCCTGCAAGGCGCGATGAAGCATCGGCACCGTCTGGGCCAGGTCGACAATGTGGATGTTGTTGCGGGTGCCGAAGATATACGAGCCCATCTTCGGGTTCCAACGGTGGGCCTGATGGCCGAAGTGCACGCCAGCTTCGAGCAGCTGGCGCATAGAAAATTCAGGAAGCGCCATAGTCTTTCTCCGGTTGATCCGCCGCGGACGGTTGTGAGCCAACTGGGGCCACCGGACGGCGTTTTTGACCCATTGTCGGGGCCTAACGCCTGCGTCCGCGTGAGTGATGCCGGGGCTTATATAGCTGCGATTTCTGGAATGCAAGGCGGGACAAGGCCTTAGTCCTGCGGCCCCCTTTGCCTCCTGGCTAGCGCTAGGCAACGTGGAGCGCACCCCCGCCGGGACGGCCGGTCCGCGAACCGATGTCGTCAATCAGCACCTCACCGGTCTGGCCATCGTCCTCTTCGCAGGGCGCTATGCCGATCTGTTCCGTCAAACGCACCAGCTCAGCGATCGATCGAACCGCCATTTTTTCCATGATGCGGCCGCGGTGCACCTTGATCGTCTTTTCAACCGTGCCAAGGGTCCACGCAATCTGCTTGTTGAGACGGCCGGCAATAACGTGCCTGAGCACTTCGGCTTCGCGCGGAGTTAGCTGGGCCAGCCTGTGCTTAATGGCAGCCAACTCGATCTGTTTCTGATGCAGTTTTTTCTGGCGCTCAATGGCAACGGTGAGAGCCGCCAGCAATGCGTTGCCGTCCACCGGCTTGATCAGGAAATCAATCGCGCCCGCTTTCATCGCGTCGACGATCGTTGGCGCATCGGTCGTACCCGAGATGAAAATAATCGAGCGATCGAGCTCTCCTTTGCAAAGCTCTACCTGTAACTGCCGGCCGTCGATGCCAGGCATGAGCAAGTCAATGACGACGCACCCCGGGGCATCAACCCCATGCGCAAGCAATTCGTCGGCCGACGAGAAGGTCTGCACTGCGTATCCGGCAGCGCGGACAAGGCGCGCCAAAGACTTCAGCACACCCGGATCGTCGTCGACGATGAAGACTGTGAATTCCCTGCATTCGACATCAGGGATTGAATGCGCATAGGGTTGCGGCATAGCGCGTAGCGCCGCAGAAAAACCTGACGGCTTGATCGTGATGTTCATCGTCTCCCCGCACTCACAAAGTGAACAACTTGTTTTTCTTCTTGCGGAAAGACTAAGACGGGGCCCTGAAAGTCCTCCATTGGACACAAGTAGTTGCGACTTATACCTTGGTTTGAGGTATGCGCTCCCGGGCGCCTCCATTTTAGGCAATAGGCCTGCCATCGCGGTCAGGGCTAGCGAGCCAGAGCCTCGTTCAGGCAAGTTATCAAGTTCTGGTCATTAAATGGCTTTGCCAAAAATCCGATCGCGCCGGCTGCCAAAGCCTGTGCACGGGCCCTCATCTCGGGGAACGCAGTAATGAAAATGACAGGCACGCGATGTCCTTCGGCAATCAATCGGCCCTGCAACTCTATTCCCGTCATGCCGGGCATCTGAACGTCGGTAATCACGCAATCGGTGTCGGGGAAACGATCCGATTTCAGGAAAGCTTCGGCGGAGTCGAATGCAGCCGTCCCGTAGCCAAGCGAGCGCACAAAACTGGTAGTAGCCCGGCGGAACGATTCATCATCATCAACAATGGCGATCACGGGTACCTTCGGCAACGTTGGATTCCTCTGTGGAGAAACAAATATGACTTGGGACCACCGCACGCACGATTCAAAAGGTAACGTTTGACTATCGGAAAGAGATGAGGAATTACACCAAGGTATAATTTCCCTAGGTTTTTGTTCGACGAATCCCCAAAATATCCGCCATTTTGACAAGATCCGCTAAGGATTTTGCCCCCATCTTTTTCGTGACCTTGCCTCGGTGCACCTTTACCGTGATCTCGGTTACACCGATTTCGGCGGCTACCTGTTTGTTCAAAAGACCCCCGGTAACCCACGCCATGACCTCCTGCTCGCGTGGCGTCAGCGTGTCGAATTTTGCCCTCAATTCGGATATGGCTTTCTCGCTTGCGTAATTGGCGCGGGACCGTTCAAGCGCGATCTGGATTGCGTCGAGAAGATCCTGGTCGCGAAACGGCTTGGTCAGGAACTCGACTGCGCCGGCTTTCATCGCCTTCACCGTCATCGGGATGTCGCCGTGACCGGTGATGAAAATAATTGGAATCTGGACCTTGGCCCTTGCCAATTCCGCCTGGAAATCCAGACCGCTCACCCCCGGCAGCCTGACATCGAGAACAAGGCAGCAGGCAGCATCCGGTCGCTTCGCTGCAAAGAACTCCGCGGTCGACGCAAACGCTTCGACCCGCAGTCCTACCGACCGGATCAAATTGCTCACCGCGCCGCGCAATGAAGCGTCGTCGTCCACGAGAAAAACAACCGGCACCGCATTGGAAGGCTCGGTTTTCATGTAAGAGCCATTTGAGATCTTAGGATCATTGCACGCCAGGCAAGACGATGTGGAATATCGACCCGTGTGGCACGCCCGCCGACACCGATAAGCGTCCGCCATGAGCTTCGACAATTGATCGACATATTGCCAAGCCCATCCCCATGCCATTGGTTTTCGTGGAGAAAAAGGCGTCGAAGATGCGATCCACATTTTGCGGATCAATACCCGTTCCGGAATCCTGAACCGACACCGCGACTCCATTCGAATCGAACGGTCTCGATCTCACGCGCAGCATTCGCCCCCGATCATTAATGGTACGCATTGAATCAATGGCGTTGGTGACAATATTCAAGATGACCTGCTGAAGCTGGCCTTTGTGCGCCGTGACCGGGGGCAGCTTGTCGGCCAGTTCGAAGTCAATAACAACCCCGCTCGCGTCCAGCTCGCCGTTTGCCATCGCGATGGTTTCTCGAATGAGCTCGTTCGCATCGAGCGCGGTTCCGGGGTGTTCACTCTTGGTGAACACGGCCCGGATTGATTGGATCACCTCGCTTGCCCTGTGGCCGTCCCCTACGATGTGCTTGAGACTGTCGCGCACCTCATCTAGGTGGGGCTGTGGCCTGTCGAGCCATCGCAGAGCGGCGTTGGCGTTCGTCACAATCGCTCCGAGCGGCTGTCTGATCTCATGCGCAATCGCAGCCGACATCGTCGCTAAACTCACGCGACGGGCGACTTGCGTAAGTTCCTGCTGCGCTTGTCTCAGTTTCTCCTCTGCATCCTTGAGCTCGGTGACATCGGAAGCCATGGCATAGATGCAGCTCTGGTCCTGAACGGCCTTCCACAATAGCCAACGATGACTGCCGTTCTGGTGACGGAATCGAACCTCAAAACGCTGGGTCATCTCGCCTGCGGCGAGTTGCTTGGCCTCGGCGCGGATCTTTTCGCGGTCGTCCGGATGGACCAGCCAATACGAATTCTTGCCGAGCAACTCCTGTTCCGACCAGCCAAGCACCAAGGTCCAGGCGGGATTGACGCTGAGGTATTTGCCGTCCAGGTCCGCGACCAGCAGCAGATCCTGTGACACATTCCATATCTGCAGCCGTTCATGCGTTTCCGCTCTGACGCGCTCCTCCAAAGTCTCGTTGAGTTCGCGCAGCGCTTTCTCGGCTTCGAGTTGGTCCGTGATATCAGTGTTGGTACCGAACCAACGCACGACTTTGCCGGCTTCATCGCGGATCGGCTGAGCACGCGAGAGGAACCAGCGGAACGTGCCGTCACGACCTCGCAGTGGGAACGTGTCCTCCCAAGGCTCGTCATTCTTGAAGCTTTCTTGGATGTGCCGGAAAACGCGTTCGAGATGATCGGGATGGTGCAATTTCTGCCAGCCAAAGCCCTGCATCTCTTCGAGCGTGGTCCCGGAATAATCGTACCACCGTTTGTTGTACCAATTTCGCCTGCCTTCGGTATCCGCCGTCCAGGCAAATTGGCTGATGTTGTCGGCGAGTTCGCGGAATCGCGCTTCGCTTTCTCGCAACGCATGCTCGCTGGCCGCGAGCACAGCTTCGGCGCGCTTGCGATCGGTTATGTCTTCCGCGACGACGTTAATTCCGACAATTTTTCCCTCAGGCGTCTTCAGGGGATGCCAGTTCGTTATCCAAACATGGTCAGCGTTGCTTTTGTCGGCTTTCTGCCCGCGAACCTCGATACCGGTAATCGGCTCACCGGTCCGCACGATGGCTTTGACGACCTCTTCGACCTGGTCCGCAACTGCGGGAACGGTGTCGCGAACCGATCGGCCAATGTGGTCCGCTACCGAAATACCGCAGATTTCCGTCAGTCGTTGATTGATCTGCACATACCGACAGTCGAGCGTGAGAAACGCGAGCCCCACCGGGGCGGTGTCATAGATCAACTGAAGCTCGGGCAGCCGCTCGTAGAGCTGCCTATTTTGCTCTCGCAGCCTGGAAAACTTGCCCGTCCCGCCGGCAAGCGCGGCATCCTTCGCACCGAGATGGTTTGCCTTTGCCGACTTTTGCATCACCGCTGACTTGAGCACTGGCTTGGCATAGGAGGCGAATCGTACATGACAATCGCCTGCATTGGAACAAAGACTCAGATCAACGATGATTGATGCGTATGACGGCTCGATACCTTCGTATAGGCGCGTTTGTCTTTTCGATAGCCGCCATTAACCAGCGTACAGTGGCTTAAGCTGGCGCGAGCGCCCTAGGCTTCCTGCAACAAGCATCGCTGACATTACTGCGGGGAGCCCACTATGATCAGGACACTGGCGATCACCTGCCTTGCGGCCGGAGCGTTGGCCGGCGGCGTATTCGACACTGAATCTGCCTTCGCAGAGCCGCTTAGCTTTGCTTCGCCGTTCAGCCGTACCAACTTGATTTTTGCGCCGGCCATGCGCGAGTCCCGGGATGAGGATGAATCATCCGCTCAGATTCCGGCACGGCTGCACCGCAATGTTGTGGCTTATTCGACGCACGAAGCGCCGGGCACGATCGTTATCGATACGCCCAATACCTATCTCTACTACGTGCTCGGCGGCGGCAAAGCGATGCGCTACGGGATTGGCGTCGGGCGCGAAGGTTTTACCTGGTCCGGCGTGAAGGCGATCGAACGCAAGTCGGAATGGCCCGACTGGATTCCGCCGGCGGAGATGCTGCAGCGCCAGCCTTACCTTCCACGCTTCATGGCGGGAGGCCCGGGAAATCCACTCGGTGCACGTGCCATGTACATCGGCGGCACCGTTTACCGAATCCACGGAACGAATGCTCCCTCGACCATCGGCAAGCAAGTGTCGAGCGGATGCATCCGGATGCTCAATGAAGATGTCATCGATCTTTATGCGCGAGTGAATGTTGGGACAAAGGTCGTTGTCCTGCCGATGCATCCGGGCCGCGGGCAGACCGTGGCAAGTCAGGATGTATCAACTCAACGGGCGAGAAGCGCGGTTGCCAACGTAACGCGCACACAAGGAATCTATTGAGCCCAAATCGATTACCCAGAGGCGCACCATGAACAGCTCACTCTGGTCCGCGGGCCGCAACACCCACCTCAAGATCGTAGCGGTGTCATTGATGGCCTCGATTGTCGTGGTCGTGATCGGTGTCAATGCGCGGCTTGACAGCGGGCCAAATCAAGTGGTGGTGAAAGCCGGACAGCCCGCGATCTACACGGACAACGCCGGCGCCACGATTCGCTGAACGGAACCGGCACTTGAGCCACCTGGAACTCGCGGTGCGAACCGCGGGATTTCCCGCGCGTTGATTCTCGATGAACCCATGGGGCGGCGCCATGGAGCATGCCAATGGCCACATATCCGCTTCCAGTACAGCACAATCGACGAACAAACGAACTGCATCCGCTTGTCTACCGAGCCATGATCGGGCTGACGATCTGGCTTGTGTTATCCGTCTGGGCCCTTTTCAGTCGCGGAGCCTACGAAGGTGTCACGTTGTCGATCATCACGCTGTTTTTCGTCGTCCTTGTCGGCATTCCCGTCATTCTTTGGCTGACCTGGCGACGGAACACTGATCTCAACGACAATGTTGCGCCTTACCGCGAATGGAGTTCCGGTTCCTTCGAGACGTGGACGGGCGGCATCAGCGGCCGGGAAGCTTCGATGCAAATCTTGCTGCCCATCGCCGCAGTCGCCTTCGGGATGACGATCTTTGGTCTGGTATTTCTGTTTGCAACCTGGGCTCGTGACGCTTACACGCGAAAGATTTGCGCTTACCGCCGCTTGATTTCTTCGCCCTGAGTTTCGACGGCGGCGGGATCGTCTTTCCAGACCTTGATGGCCGATAATGGCGCGCGACCCGGCTTGTCTTTTACAAGTGCATGCACAGAGCGCAATCCGCCCAGATTGACGAACAACTCCTGGCCTTCGGGACTGAAAGGTGGTTCTGGAGCGGCATTGGGATGCGGGGCGGCGATGAAGATTGCCGAGGGCTGAGCAATCGAGGGCGTGCCCTCGACCGCATAAACGACTTCGATCAGGCCACCAGCCTCCTTCAGCAGCAAAACGTTCGACTCGTTGCCGTCGGCCATTACCGGGCGTTCTCCGAGCCCGATCTTTTTCGGCGTGTCGGTCGCCGACTGGATCTGCAGGACCTGTTGTAGCGCGAGTTTTTCAAGGTACGACCAGCCCAGTTCGCGCACCATCTGATAGGTCGAAGTCATGATGGTCCCGCTGTAGCTGGGATGCGCCTTGACGATTTTGCCTTTCCATTTCGGATCGAGCAGATCGGCAAAACCTATAGGAGCCTCCTCGCGTTTCACCATGTCGGTGTTGTAGGCAATCACGCAAAGCGAAGCGCTGACCGTTGCATAAAACCCATCGGGATCGCGATGCGTGGAATATGCCTGGCGACATCTTCCGGCACATAGGGCGCAAGGAGTTTTTGGCGCCTCCACGCCAGAAACTGCGCGGCATCGCCCGTGCTCACGGCATCGGGCACATGGAGACCGGAGGCGT
>Ga0114129_10009019_pt1 | contig 14220 bp, 11 predicted proteins | sample RhiMetdeltSRZDD1_FD_80071 | JGI IMG/M metagenome (GOLD analysis project Ga0114129, IMG submission 80071) | Populus rhizosphere microbial communities from Tennessee, USA - Rhizosphere MetaG P. deltoides SRZDD1 (version 2) (version 2) | ecosystem: Host-associated > Plants > Roots > Rhizosphere >... | reverse complement strand
TCCGTGCCCTGCACCGACGGCTGCGCGACCGTGAGGTACATCGTGTACTTGCCGTTGTTGTGCGAGTCGCCATTCGTGTCCTTCGGCTCCGCCATCAGGATGTAGGCGACGTGCGACGTCTTGCCGTCGCAGGCGATGGGCGGCTTCGATCCATCGGCCGGCAGCGGCGGACACGTGCAGCGGCTGTCGCCGCCGGACGCATCGGCGGCTTCCATCGCCGCCATCACGCGATCGGTGATCGCGCCGTTCGTCGCCAGGAACGCTTTCACCGCGTTCGGCACGACCTGACCCGGGCGCAGGATGTTCCCCTGGATCGAGTAGTAGATCTCCGTGCCGGGCACCTGTCCCTGAATGTCCTGTGAGACGTACCCGTTCGACAGCCCGGAATGGCCGGCGCTGCGGCCCTGCAGATCGAGAATGCCGAACTGACGCGACTGAAACGCCGGGTCCTCACTCAGGAGATCGATGATCTTCCGGGGATCGGTCCCCTTCTGCAGCTCGGCGAAGACGAGCATCTGATTCTTGTGCGTGTTGTCGACGCCGGCCTGACATGCCGCGACACCCTTGCCCGGCACGACGACCGCCTGGACGCCCATCAGGAACTGGTCGTTGTTGTTCACGCACGTGGCCGACGCGATGACGATGCGGCCCGTGCTCTTGTCGACGGCGATCACGGACCAGGTGGCCGATGCGGTCGACGGCACGAGGAGACTGAGCCCGAGAAGTAACGCCAGCTTTCGCATGCGCGGATTATAGGCGAACCCAGCCTCTTGTTTTCGAGTCTAACTCTCCATGCTCGAATCGTTTTTCAAAGACCTCAAACAGTCGCTCCGGATGTTCATGCAAAACCCGGCGTTCTCGCTGGCGGCGCTGGCCGCGCTGACGCTGGGGATCGGGGCGAACACCGCGATTTTCTCGGTCGTGAACGCCGTGCTGTTGCGGCCGGTCGCCTTTCCGGATCCGGACCGCGTCGTGCTCTTCCAGAACACGTCGCCGCAGAATGCGAGTTCGGCGGCCTCGCCCGCGAAGTTCGCGCACTGGCGCCAGCAATCGGCTGTCGTGCAGGACGTCACGGCGTTCAACACCGGCGTCGTGAACTACACCGGGGGCGAGTTCCCCGAACAGCTCCAGTCGGGCCGGGTCTCGGCCGATTTCTTCCGGCTGTTTGGCGCGGCGATCGAGCACGGCCGCGCATTCATGCCCGAAGAGGACGTGCCGCTCGGTCCGCGCGTCGTGGTCATCAGCCACGGCCTGTGGGCCAGCCGCTTCGGCGCCAACCCGGACGTGGTCGGCAAACCGATCTCGCTGAGCGGCGAGCCCTATCAGATCGTCGGCGTACTCCGCGAGTTCGATTTCCGTGAATTCGGTCCGACGCCGCAGGTCTGGATCCCGTTTCAGCTCGATCCCAACAGCACCGATCAGGGGCACTACTTTCAGGCCGCAGGGCGATTGAAGCCCGGTATCACGCTGGATCAGGCGAAGGCGCGGCTCGCGGCGTCCGCCAGCGACTTCCGGGCGAAGTTCCCGAACGTCATTCCCGCGGAGAACAGCTTCAGCGTGCAGCAAGTGCGCGAAGCCCTCTCGAGAAACGTGCGCACGACGCTCCTGGTCCTCGCCGGCGCCGTCAGCTTCGTGCTGCTGATCGCCTGCGCGAACGTGGCGAATCTCCTGCTTGTGCGCGCCGCAGGCCGGCGGCGCGAGGTGGCGATTCGCGCGGCGATCGGCGGATCGCGCGGCCGGATCGTCCGTCAGTTGCTCACGGAGAGCGTGGTCCTGTCGCTCGCCGGCGGACTGCTCGGCCTTGGACTGGGATGGCTTGGCATCCGCGCCCTCCTCAGCATCAACACGGCCGGGCTCCCGCGCGTCGGCCAGGACGGTGCACTTGTGGCGGTCGACTGGCGCGTCCTCGCGTTCACGGTGCTGGTGTCGGTCGCAACCGGCATCATTTTCGGCCTCGTGCCGGCGCTCCAGAGCTCGCGCATCGATCTCTCGACGACGCTCAAAGACGCGGGCGGCCGGTCGGGCAGCAGCGCCCGATCGAATCGCACGCGCTCCATCCTCGTCGTCGTGGAAGTCGCGCTGGCGTTGATTCTGCTCGTCGGATCGGCATTGCTGATTCGCACGTCGATCGCGCTCACCCGTGTCGATCCCGGCTTCGATGCGCACAACGTCTTGACGATGCGGATGTCGCTGACGGGAAAGGACTACGAGAGGGCCGAAGCCGTCGAGCAGTTGATCCGGAACGGCGTCGACCGGCTTCGGGCGCTTCCCGGCGTCGTGAACGCCAGCGCGACGTGCTGTGTGCCGTTGCAGGGCGGATACGGTCTTCCGTTCGTGATCGCAGGCAGGCCGCTCGAAAACGGTCCGTTCCACGGCGGCGGCGGCTGGACGACGATCTCACCGGGCTACTTCGAAGTCTTCAAGGTGCCGGTCAAGCGCGGGCGGCTGTTCACGGATCGCGACACCAGCGGATCGACGCCGGTCGTGATCATCAACGAGGCCATGGCGCGGCAGTTCTGGCCGAAGGGCGACCCGCTGAACGATCGGCTCATCATCGGTCGCGGTGTCATGCGCGAGTTCGCCACCGAATCCGAGCGGCAGATCGTTGGCGTCGTCGCCGACACGCGGGACGGCGGTCTGCGAAGCGACCCGCAGCCGCAGATGTTCGTTCCACAGGCCCAGGTTCCGGATGCCGCCAACGCGTTGAACGTCCGGCTGACGCCGATGGCGTGGGTCGTCCGAACCCAGACGGATCCGAACTCGATGAGCCAGGCGATTCAGGAGCAACTCCGTCAGGCCACGGGTCTGCCCGTCGCGAATGTGCGGTCGATGGAGGAGGTCGTCTCACGCGCGACGTCACGTGAGCAATTCAACATGTGGCTGATGTCGATCTTCGGCGTCTCGGCGCTCGCCCTGGCGTCGATCGGCATCTATGGGCTGATGGCCTACTCGGTTCAACAGCGGACGCAGGAGATCGGGATTCGGCTCGCGCTCGGCGCGCAGGGAACTCAACTCGAGAAAATGGTCGTGTTCCAGGGGCTGCGTCTTGCTGTAATCGGGATCGCGATCGGACTGGCCGCGTCCTTTGCGCTCGCGCGGGTGATCGCGACGCTCCTGTTCGGCGTCACCACCCGCGATCCGCTGGTCTTCGTCGGCGTTCCCGTGCTGCTCACGACCGTGGCGATTCTGGCCGTCTGGCTTCCTGCGCGGCGCGCCGGCCGGATTGATCCCGTCGTTGCCTTGCGAGACGCATAGGCGAACCTCGCCGTTCTTCGCAAGTTCGAAGTTCCAAGTTCGAAGTTCAGGCCGCGATTTCCAGCGGCCTGGAGATATGCTTGAACTCGGGGCCTATATGTCTGCCGCAAACGTCACGATGTCCGCTCTTGCTGTGCTGTGGCTGGCCGTTGCGCCACAGACGATTCCACCGCCGGCCACGCAAACGCCGCCGCCCAAACCGCCGCCGACGCAAACGACGCCGCCGGCCACGCAGACGCCGCCCAAGCCGCAAACACCCGCGCCAAAGCCTGGCGGGACGTCGACGAGCTCGTCCGCGGCGACCGCTAAACCTGCTGCGCAGGTGGACCTGCTGGTCACGACACCCGCCGGCATGACGATTCCCGGCGCCACGGTGAAGGCCGAAGGACCCGTCTCACGTCAGGCCACGACCGGCGCCGACGGCCACGTGATTTTTCAGAACGTGACGGCGGGCACGTACCGGTTTCGCATCGAGCACGACTCGTTCGTGACGCTCGAAAAAGAGGTCGTCGTCTCCGGCGGCAGCCGCACGACGGCGCAAGCGGCGCTGACTGCCGAAACCAAACCGGCCGCCGCGCCTGCTCCGCCGCCGCCGGCACCGACGGCGCCTCCGGCAGCCCCCAAGCTCACGCCGGGTCAACCGCGCATCCTCTCGCTGACCGACCTGGCCGAACAACTCCTCCGCGAGCAGCAACCGATTGCCGAACGCGCGCTTGGCTGTTCGGGCGCGACGTCGAGCCGCCTGATTCGGGTACGCGAGTCGCTGGAAGCGCATGCGCACGCCGACGCCGACGAACTGATCTACGTCGTCGCGGGCGATGCGACGCTCAAGCTGGGAGACAAGGAACAGAACATCGCGCCCGGCTGGTTCAGCATCGTCCCGAGGGGGATGAGTCATTCGTTGACCAGACGCGGCAGGAATCCGGTTCTCATCCTGTCGGCGACCTCAGGGCCGCCTTGTCAATGACGTTGATAAGGCTCTTCCGTCCTCCACCGAGGTCACGCGCTCGTGCGAGCGCACGGCTGCTCGAAAAACTACGCAGAGTTTTTGAAATTCCGGCTGGCATCGGCATTGCTCTTTCAGCTCCTGCCAGGCGCTGAAGGAGTACCATGCGACGCATTTTCAGCGCGGCGGCCTTGGCCGTCGCAACCCTCGTCGTGCCGGCTGCCGCGCGCGCGCAGAGTCCCGGCAACCTTCAAGTTCAAGGATTCGGCGGGATCACCGTTCGCGGCTCGAGCACGTCTGAAGCGTTCGGCGGCAACATCGCCGTGCCGCTGACGGACAACATCCAGGTCGTCGGCGAGGGCGGACGGATCAACGACATCATGTCCCCGACCATCGCGTCGCTGCTCGACTTCACGCCGATCGACATGCGGCTCTCAGCCACGTACGCCGCAGGCGGCGTGCGCGTGCTGACATCCTCACGGTCGCCCGTCCGCCCGTACGGCGAAGCGACAATCGGGATCGCCCGCCTGCGCACGGGCTTCGGCGGCCCCGAAGCAGACGAGTATCCCTACGTGAACATCGCGCTGCAGTATCTCGATTCGACTCAACCGATACTCGGTCTCGGCGGCGGCCTGATGATTCAGGGCGGACACGTGGTGGTGGACCTCGGCTATCGCTTCAACAAGATTTCAGGCGGCAACGTCGTGCAGTCGGTGCTCACCGGCGGCGACTTCGATGTGCATCAATTCCGGTTTGGAGTCGGAGTGAGATTCTAGAGGAGGCGTGGAGCTTCCCGCCTCCGCGCCTTTCCGCCTCCGCGCCTCCCGTCAGCTAGACTGTCTCGAGAGGTTTCATCATGACTCGCATCCTGACCGTCATTTCTCTCGGGCTCATGCTTGCGGTAGCTACAGCTGTGGCATCGGCAAAAGGCGGCGCGCAGGCGGCGCTGCCGACTCTCGATCAAGTCCTCGACAAGTACATCGCCGCGAGCGGCGGTCGCGCGGCCCTGGAGAAGATCACGTCCTCTCAGGCGAAGGGCACGATTGACATCCCGGACGCGAATCTCAGCGGCACCATCGAGCTGATTCAGAAAGCGCCCAATCTCGCATCGACCGTCGTCGAGCTTCCCGGTGTCGGGCGCCAGCGTGACGTGTTCGACGGCACGACTGCGTGGACCGAGGATCCGATGAACGGCGTGCGGGACAAGAGCGGACTGGAGCTGGCCGAATCCAAGCGCGCCGCGGTGTTCGGCCGCGAGCTCAAGTTGAAAACCCTCTACCAGACGATGACCGTGAAGGGGCGGGAGCAGGTGGGCGGCCGCGACGCGATCGTCGTAGAAGCCGTGCCTGCCGAAGGCAGCCCGGTGAAGATGTCCTTCGACGCCGAGAACGGTCTGCTGGTCAAGCAAACCGGCACGCGACAGACGCCGCAGGGACCGCTCGATGTGACGGTGACGTTCGAGAACTATCGCGCCGTGGACGGCGTCCAGCACGCGTTCACGATCCGACAATCGACGAGCATGTTCACCGCGGTTATCCAGCTGAACGAGATCAAGCACAACGCGCCGATCGACGACGCGGTGTTCAAGAAATCGTAACTATTTGCGAATCGTCCGTTCCAGCGCGTCGAGAAGGTCGCTGGATCCGGATCCCGTCGTCGGCAGACTGACCACGCGGCCGTCGCGGTCGAGCAGCAGGTGCGTCGGAAAGCCGCGAATCCGCAGCCGGTTCTCGACGAGCTCCTTCACGCTGTCCGGCGTCGCACTCGTCCAAGGTATCTCGTGCGCCTTGAGGAACGCCTGAACTTTGTCGCGGACGCCCGGGGTGATCTCGCCGTGCTCGTAATCGATCCCGACGATCTCGAAGCCGCGATCGCGAAAACGCGCGTACGCGGCCTTGAGCGTTGGAATCTCGGCGACGCACGGACCGCACCAGGTGCCCCAGAAGTCGAGGAGCACGTACGTGCCCTTGAACTCGGACAGCTTGCGCGACCGGCCGTTGAAGTCGGTGAACGCGAAGTCCGGCAGCGGCTCGCCGGCGCGGACTTCGATGAACACGTACTCCGCCGCCGCGTGCTCGCGCAGGATGAACGATCGCGCGCTGAAGTCGGCCGACTCGAAGGAAACGTAGTGATCGCCGACGTGGAATATGACGCGGTCCCCGATTGCGAACATCGCTTCGGGTCCGGAGAATCCGGCGAGATCGATCCGGCCGTCACCATTCGCGTCGACGCCGATCATCCCGCGGCGGACCCCGGCGGTTCCGGATCCGACGTCGAACGGCAGCGAGACGAGTGTTCGACGGCCGCCGATTTCTGCGTACCCTTCGGCGCGGAACCCGGCCGTGAACTGCAGGAAGTGCTGCACCACGCCGACGACCCGACAGCGGAAGGGGATCGTCGGGTCGCCTGGGCGGAGCGGCGGGAGGTCGATGGTCATCTCGCGTGAGGGAACCGGCTGCGCCGCCGTCCCGTACTCGAACCGTTCATGTTCGGTGAACTGCCCATCCCTGTCCACGTCGACGAAGAGCAGCGTTCCGGTTTTCGTCTCGACGAACGCCACGGCCAATCCGTCCGGGGCGCCCGGCGGCCGGAACTGCGGCGTGTTCGCCTTGAACACGCGGTCGTCCTCGTCGATCCCCGGCAGATCACGGGCGGTGGACAGCTGCAGCTCGATCTGCGCCAGCGGCTCACTCGTCAGGTTGTCGTTGAACTTGCCGGTAATGAATTTCGCTGCCGGATTCTGGACGCCGGCGGCGAGCGCAAGACAGGTCCAGATCTGGAGCAGGCGAATCATGTCGGCCTTCAGATGCTCCGGCTATCGTACGCCCAATGCAGTGCTGCCTGCCGCTGCTTTCGCCGACACTCGAGATCGCGCCGGTCACAGTTCTTTTGAATCGCCGTCACGTGCCGGCGGATGGCGCGCCATCGGCGAATCTGCCGGGCGTCGTCGGCGCTCCGCCGGCCCATGAAGTACCGGCAGTACCACTGGAACCAGCCTCGCGGATCCTGAGGACGGATCCATCCCTTCCGCCGCCACTCGGCCAGCGTCTGCGACGCGTTGACGCCGAAGCAGTTCAGGCGCGCGTCGTGCCTGGCCGCGCAGAGCTTCGCGTGGGTGAACCAGCTGGGTGGAAACTCCCGGCGGCAATCGGTCATGTACTTTCCACCGAACACGCCAAGGCGAAGCATCTGCTTCGGCGTCAGCTCAGGCGTGAACCCGGACGCGAAATTCCGGCCGACCGGCTCCGTCCGGAAATACACGTACCCGCGCTGCATCTTGTCGTTGACGATGACTTTCTTTCGCACCGTCGACGATACTATGCGGCCTTTCAGGCTTTCAGGCTTTCCAGCTTTCCGGCTTACTGGGCTCTTAACACAGTGACCGGATCGATCTTGAGCGCCCGGCGCGAGGGCATCCAGGTCGCGAGCGCGCCGACGGCGAGAATGATCGCGACCGGCGTCGCGAACGCGATCCACAGCGGATCCATCATCCCGCCGCCGCCACCGGCCGCGCGCGCGATGCGGCTCAGGACGAACGTCACGCCGATGCCGAGCACGGTACCGGCGACGATCAATCTGAGGCTGTGAGCCACCACGACCCTCAGCAGATCGGTCTGCGTGGCGCCGATGGCGATCCGCAGCGCCAGCTCCTTCGATCGGCGGGCGACCGCAAATGCGAGCACGCCGTAGATCCCGGCTGACGTCAGCAGCATGCCGATCGCGACGAGCGGCATCAGCGGCGCCGTGCCGACGACCATCTCCTGGCCGCCGATCGAGATGACTTGATCGATCGTCACGACGCGAGCGTCGTTGCCCGGCGTGGCGGTCTCCGCTTCGCGCCGGAGCGTCTCCACCAACGCAACCGGATCGTCCGACGCGCGTATCAGGAACGTCAGGTCGCGGCGCAGCGGATCCGAGGCCGCCAACGGGACAAAAAGCTTCGCCGCCCGATCGGGCGCCTGGAAGGAGCTGTTGGCGTAGTCGGCGACGATCCCGACGAGATCGTACGCGCGACCCTTGACGAAAACGCGCCGGCCGATTGGATTCTGATTGCCGAACAGCCGGCGCGCCAGCCACTCGCTGGCAATCGCGCTGCCGGAGGCGGATGTTTCGCCGGCCGTGAAGACGCGGCCCGCGCGGAGCGGGACCCCGAGCGTCGTGAAAAAGCCGGAACTCATCGAGGCGACCTGCGCGAGCACGGCCTGGGATCCGGCCTCGTCGAGGGCCACGGGCTCACGGGCACCGAACGCGCGGTACGGAACCGCGGTTGCAGCCGCGGCAAACGCCACTCCCGGAACGCGGCTGAGTGCATTCAGGACTTCGTCGGGCTGCACGCCCTTGTCGTTCTGAACGCGGACGGTTGCGAGCGGGTGCGTGTTGAACCCCGGGTTGAACGACACGTGCCGGCGAAATCCGTCCACCATCGTCGTCGCGACGACGAGCAGCGCCACCGTCACGCTGGTCTCAATCACGACGAGGGCGTGACGCCAGCGCTGACGGACGCGATCCGAGGACCGCATCGCGCGCAAAGGATTGCCGTGCAGGCGCCTCGTCTCGAGCAACGCGGGACCGATGCCGGCGAGCGCACCGCAGGAAATCGCGATGAGGCCGGACCCAACCAGGGTCGACGGTGAAATGGACAGGTCGAAGAAGCGTGCGGCCTCTCCCGCGTTTCTGATGACGATGCCGCGCAGCGCGTAGGTGGTCGCGACGCCGAGCAGCCCGCCGGCGCCGGCGACGACGACCGACTCGGTCACGAGCGCGCGGACGATGCGCCCGCGGCTGGCGCCGAGCGAAGCACGGATCGCAATCTCCTGTTCACGGGCCGTCCATTGCGCGATCACGAGAATTGCCACGTTCGCGCACGCGATCAACAGCGTCAGAAGCACCGCGGATCCCAGCAACCAGGGCAGCAGGATCGCCATGGAATGACCTGCCGGCGTGCCGTTGATGCTCGAGACGCGCAGTTGACGTTGCCGTTCGGAGACAGGCAGACTGCCCGCGTAGTCGTCCAGGCCCGGCTGGAGCTGCTGTGCGAGCTGATCGGCCGTCACGCCTTCGTGCCGCCGGGCCACGACCTCGAGGTCGAGATCGGTCGCGATTGCGGAGGGCTCCAACGGTGCCCAGATCGGCGAGTTCATCGACGAGAACCAGAACCGATCGGGCATGATGCCGGCCACGACGTACGGGTCACCAGCGATCCAGAAGACCTCGCCGACGACGTCCTGCCGCGCGTCGAACAACATCTGCCACGAGCGATGGCTGAGGAGTGCCGGCCGCGGACCGGCGGCGCTCGACGGAATCTCCGACAGCGATCGGCCCACCACAGGCCGCACGCCGAGGACGTCGAACAAGTCGCGTGTGATCCAACAGATCGGCGCCATGTCCTGCCGGTTCGCCGTCCGCACCGGTGCGATCCGCTCCATGGTCGTCGCCGCCGCGACGGTTGCCTGGAGTGGCGCGCGCCGCCACGTCAGGAACAGCGCGCCGGGCACGGCATTGCCGAGGGGTCGAATCGGGTTCTCGGGCGATCCCACCTGGATCCGCGAGATCCGATCGGGCTGGCGGTACAGCAGCGGCGGCTTGGCGAACACGGCGTCGCGGATCAGCAGCGTCGCCGTCGTCGCCCCGATCCCGCCGGCGAGCGAGATGACCGCGATGCCGGCGGCGACCGGGTATTTCGCGATGCTCCTCACCGCGCCCTTGAGGTCCTGCCTGAGGTGGTCGAGCCAGAGGATCCGGCGCGACTCGTAAAAGCGTTCACGCGCCGACGTCACATTGCCGAAGGCCCGCCGCGCCGCGTCGCTCGCCTGGTCCGGCGGGAGTCCGTCTTCGATCAGTCGATCGGTCTCGAGATCCAGGTGGGCGCGGATCTCATCGTCGAAATCCTGGTCGCCGCGATGTTTCGAAGCCATCTCGCGCCTCTCGGGTTGACATTCAACCCGAAGCATACGGATACTTGGGTCGAATGTCTATCCGAAAGCGTGCCGACCGCGCGCACAGCGCGCACCTGCAGGGCACGCTGGATCTGCTGATCCTCCGGACGCTCATCTTCGGCCCGCAGCACGGCCAGGGCATCGCCAGGGCCATCAAAGCGGAATCCGAGAACGTGCTGATCGTCGATCACGGCTCGCTGTACCCGGCGCTGCAACGGCTCGAGGAGCGCGGCTTCATCGACGCCGAGTGGGGGACGTCGAGGAACAATCGGCGCGCGCGCTTCTACAAGCTCACGCGCCGGGGACGTCGCGAGCTCGTGCACGAAGAAAGTGAGTGGCGGAAGATCGCGTCCGCCATCATGAGAGTCTTGGGAAAGACAAGCACCTAAGAGCCCTGTCGGTTCCGGGGTTCCGGAGTTCCGAGGTTCGTGGACGCTCGTCGCGCGGATTGGTTTCCAAATCCGCGCCGCAGTAGAGTGGGACATCCCCACTCCTGCGAGGCGGACCATGAAGTACCTGCTTCCAACGACGGCGTCGGTTCTGACGTCGCTCCTGCTGTGCTCATCTGCGCAGCAGTCAGCCCCGACACTCGAAGAGCTGAAGAGTGCAACGTACACGGGACTCAAGGGCACGCCGCGCTCGGTCACACTCGCGCAGGGGAAATGGGAGGACACCACCAATAAGGTGGCGGTGACCATCGCGAACAACATGCGAGCCACCGGCGACCTCGACGGCATCCCGCCCGACGACGCCGTGGTGATTCTCTCGGTGAATCAGGGCGGCTCAGGCGTCGTCTCGTATCTGGCGGTCGTCTCGCGACGCGACGGGAAGCTGGTCAACATCGCGACGGCGCCAATCGGCGATCGCGTGCAGCTCCGGGGCATGCGAGTCGAAAACAAGCGCATCATGACCGAGGTCGTGCAGGCCGGATCGGACGACGCGATGTGCTGTCCGGGCGAACTGGCGTCGCGCGCCTGGGAGCTCACAGGCTCGACTCTCGATGAGCTGCCGGGTTCGGCGCCGACGTCACGGTTGTCGCTCGCCGTATTGGGCCACGACCCGTGGGTCCTTCGATCGTGGGATTTCAACGATCCGGCGCCGGCCTCCCCCGAAGTCACCTTGCAATGGCGCGACGGCCGCCTGTCCGGCAAGTCGGGCTGCAACAGCTATTCGGCGCCGGCCACTCCAGGCGCTCAAGCCGGCGATGTCAAGGTCGGCGCCATGGCCGGCTCCCGCATGATGTGCCAGGACGCGGCGATGAAAGTGGAACGCCGGTTCACCGATCAGCTTCAGCACGTCACGAGGTACGGCTTCATGCTTGGCCAGCTCGCGCTGACCTACCGCGTCAATGACCGGGTTGGCGTCATGCTGTTCGACAAGAAGTAGCCGTGGCTCGCGGACGGGGAGGGGCTGTCCTGTCGCGCTCAGAGGTCGCAATCAGGCGCGCTGAGATCGCGCGCCGCTCCGACTTCGCGCCACAGGACAGCCCCTCCCCGCCCGCTCGCGGGATCTCTAATTAGGTTCAGGGACGCGCGGACAATCGTTGACAGGGACACGTTTCCCGGAAGGCCGTGTGTTGCCGATTGCGGCCGACTCGGACTGACGCGATTCGCGACAGGGTCGAACCCGCGCCGGAGGGAGCGCAAGGATTGCCGTGCCACCTTCGCACCTTGCGAAGTGGCGCGGCCAGCGGTAGTTCGCAATCCTGCGCGGACGGAGGCAGCTGGTTCGAGCGTCATGTCCGCGGAGGCCGCGATCGGCGACACACAGGCCTTCCGGATCTTTGGCAGCTCAAGAGACAGAAGATGAAGGAGAAAGACGGGGCACCCGAGCGGGCGGGGTGGGGTTGTCCTGCTGAGCGAAGTCGGAGCGGCGCGCGATCTGTGCGCGCCTGGTTGCGACTCTGAGCGAAGCAGGGCAACCCCACCCCGCCCGCGAGCCACCGCTATTCCGCAGCCGCGGCTCGCAGCGGACCGCGCAGCCAGAAGAAGATCGCGGCGGCGGAAATCTGCATCACGAGACCGAAGACGACAAGGGCGGTGAGGGATTGATCGTAGAGCCAGCCCATCGCGAGACTGCCGGCGAACCAGGCGACGCCGTAGACCGCGTTGAACACACCGAAGGCGGTGCCGCGCTTGTTCATCGACACGACCTGCGCGATGCCGGCGCGAAGTGTCGCATCCTGCACGCCGTGGCCCGCGGCCCAGCAGATGGCCGCGAGCACGGCTCCGGTGACGCCGCCCAGGAATCCGAGCGGCAGCGCCAGCATGGTGACGAGAATGCCGACGGCGAGCACGGTCAACCCGAAGCGATCGAACAGCCGTCCGCACAGAAATGCCGTCAGGCCGACGACCCCCATCGCGACGGAATACAGCAGCGGGATGTAATGCGGCGCAAACATGCCCGCCTGGTCGACGTAGTGAAAACTCAGCAGACCCCAATCGACGAAGCCGCACGCGAGGAGCGCCGACGCGACGACGTACCACCAAAACACGCGCGTCAACGGCTGCGGCGGCTTCGGCTTCGGCGGCGTCTGCGGCACATGCCGGAACGTCCAGGCGAGCAGAATCGCCGACAGCGCGAACAGCGCGGGAATGCCGAGCAGAAGAAACGCGGGCCCGTAGCCCGTCACGCGGGTTAGCGCGATCGCCATCAGCAGCGGACCGACGACGGCGCCGATCTGATCCATGGCGGCGTGCAGACCGAATCCGGTCCCGTGCCCGACGTGCTCAGTCGCCTCAGAAAGCAACACGTCGCGCGCGGGACCGCGAATTGCCTTCCCCGTCCGTTCGAGCACAACGAGCATCGTCGCCACCTGCCACGTACTCGCGAACGCGAGCGCCGGAATCGCAATCACGTTCACGCTGTAGCCGAGGATGGCGATCGCCCAGTAGGCGTGCGTCCGATCCGCGAGACGGCCGGAGAAGAAGCGCAGGCTCGCCGCCAGCATCTCGCCGAGCCCGGAGATGAAACCCACCTGAAACGCCGTCGCGCCGAGCGACTTCAGATACGGACCGCGAATGGCGTCCGCACCCTCGTAGGTCATGTCGGCGAACAGGCTGACGATGCCGAGACAAACGATGAAACGAAAGGCCGAGCGGCGATCGGCGGCGGAAACAGCGACGGATGATGCCACGCGTGACGATTCTATGAAACTTCGACGTTCGAACTTCGACGTTCGAAGTTGGGCCTAATCCACAAGGATCCCGAGCGTCTCGAGCACCGCGAGCACGCCGAGGACGAGGAGCGCGGCCGTGCCCGCGTAGCGGACGACCCGCGCGGAGACCCGCGACGCAATCCAGGTGCGCACGGCCGCACCGAGGGACGCGGCCAGGATCCCTTTCGTGACCATCGCCGCCACTGCGCCCGCCCAGACGACGATGGCGGTCTGCATGCGTGCGGCCGCCGACGAGACGAACTTGGCGGCCATCGCGGCAGCCGTGATCATGCCGACGTCACCCCACTCGGAAAAAAAGATCGCCGCGAACGCGACCATCATGCCGCTGAGAATCGCCTTGTCCTTGGCTTTCTCCGGACGCACGTCGGGCTTGCGCCACAACGTGATCGCGACGCCGATGAAGCTCGCGGCGGTGACGACTGCGACGAGCGGCTTGGGCAATCGCGAAATCGCATCGCCGACGGCGACCGCGACGGCCATCTTTCCCGAGAACGCGAGCGCCATCCCCAGCATGATCGACGCCGACGTGTAGCGGGTCGCGAGGACCCCGGTCGTGTACAGCAGTTTGTCGCCGACGATTTCCGCGATGAAAACCGCGCCGTAGGTGGCCAGAAAGATCGTGAGCATCGCGCGGAACTTATCGCACGAGCAATCTTGTTACGACTAGTGGTAGTAGATAACGGCAGCGACGGCAGCGAGGGGACACGGCGGGTTGTCCTGCAAGCGCGAAGTCCGAGCGGCGCGCGATCTGCGCGCGCCTGGTTGCGAGTCTGAGCGCGGCAGGATAACCCGCCGGGTCCCCGAGCGGTACCTACGCCTGAAACACGACCTGAATGTGGCAGCCGCCGCCGGGAGGGGCGTCGGCAATCGCAATCGTCCCGCCCAGTCGCGCGACGATCGCCTTC
>Ga0114129_10009018_pt1 | contig 14220 bp, 12 predicted proteins | sample RhiMetdeltSRZDD1_FD_80071 | JGI IMG/M metagenome (GOLD analysis project Ga0114129, IMG submission 80071) | Populus rhizosphere microbial communities from Tennessee, USA - Rhizosphere MetaG P. deltoides SRZDD1 (version 2) (version 2) | ecosystem: Host-associated > Plants > Roots > Rhizosphere >... | reverse complement strand
GACCGCCGGCTCGAATTGTGGGGCTGGTGAACAGCGTGGTGCCGTCGGCGGTCACTGAGAAGACCACGCTCGCGGCCGACGACGTGGTCTCGCCGTCGACGCCGACGACGGCGGTGAACCGCTCGCAGGTACCGCCGAGCGCGATCGCGATGTCGCCGACGGCGTGCGCCCCGATCCCCTTGACGTAGCTGGTACCACCGACCGTGAGCACCACGCCGTCACCGGCCGCGGTCGCGTTGTTGGACTGGTCCCGCTCGGCCGGGCCGAAGCCGTTCGTGGCCGAGGACCACGTGCGGTCACTGGCGAAGGACCCGGTACCGGCGGCCGTACACGAAAGCGTGGCGTTGCCCCAGTCCGCGTGGTCGAAGTCGATGCCGCCGGTCCGCCCGTCGGTGACCCGAAGCTCCAATGTGGAGTATCCACCGGTGGCGACCGCCAGCGTCGAAGGACCTTGGCTGGCCGTCTTCACTCCGCTGTACGCGAGCAGCTTCCCGTCGCCGTACACCTGGAACCGTACCGAGGCGGTCGTGCTCGTCACCTCGTCGTCGACCCCTACCTGTGCGGTGAACAGCGGGCACGCCCGGCCGAGGTAGACGTGCACCGCCGACTCGGCGTGTACCCCTATCCCGCTGGCGTACGTCGTACCGTTGATGGTCAGCGTCCGTCCGTCGGACGCGGCCTGCTCGCCGTTGGACTCGTTGCGCTCGGCCGGTCCCCAGCCGTTGCTCGACGCGAGCCAGGTCATGTTGCCCACCTGCACAGTGCCGGCCCCCGGCGCGGCCTGCAGCGTTCCGCCCCGTGTCGCCCGGTACATCACGACGCCGTGGCCCGGCACGCTGGCCGAGATCGCGCCGGACGTCGACGACACCGCACCGGTCCACAGGTTCCGCAACGAGTACGACGACGAGCCGCCGAGCCCGATCTCCGCCGCGCTGGTGGTCACCGTGGTCGCGGACGTGTTCCGGTTGAACAGCACCACCGCCGCCGACCCGTCCGACATCGGTTTCGCCCACACCTCGGTGGCGCCGAAGTCCCGTACCCGCCGGCCCTGCGAGCCACCCCAGTCCTGGTTCACGGCGATCACGTCCGCGTTGCGGACGATGTTCAGCGTCCCGCTGGACACCGAACGCAGGTCGTTGCCGAGCAGCAGCGGCGAGTTCAGCAACGCCCAGAGGCTGAAGTGCGCGGTGTACTCCGTCGCCGTCATACCGCCGTTGCCAACCTCCAACATGTCCGGGTCGTTGAAGGCGCCCCGGCGCGCGAACGGCTCGAGTCCAACCTGCTGGTCCAGCAGGCTCGTCATGCTCCCCCACGAGTCGTTGATGTCCCCGGTGGTCCGCCACAGGCTCCCACCCACGTTCGGCCCGAAGATCCACGGGGTCTCCTGACCCCAGTTGCACACGCTGTAGACGATTGCCCGCCCGGTTGCCTTCAGCGCGTCACCCATTGCCTTGTACCGCTGGGCGGCCGGCCGCCCCTGGTTGTTGCAGTTGTCGTACTTGAGGTAGTCGATCTGCCAGTCCGCGAACGTCTGCGCGTCTACCACCTCGTGATCGAGGCTTGCCGGCAGTCCCTGGCAGGTGGCCGTGCCGGCGGAGGAGTAGATGCCGAGCTTCAGTCCACGGGCGTGCACGTAGTCCGCGAGCGCTCGGATGCCAGACGGGAACCGGGTGGCGTGCGCCTGCAGTCGGCCCTGACTGTCCCTTGTGGACGCCATCCAGCAGTCGTCGATGTTGACGTACCGGTAGCCCACGTCGTCCAGGTTGTTGTTGATGATCGCATCGGCGGTGGCCCGGATGAGGTTCTCGTCGATGTTGCAGCCGAACCGGTTCCAGCTGTTCCACCCCATCGGCGGAGCGGTCAGCGCCACGACGGGCGTCGCGGCCGCGGCGGGTGGCGGAGCGATGGAGGGTACGGCGATCGCCGCGGCCACGCCGGTCAGCATGGCGAGCAGGCAGCTGAGGGGACGGCGCATCGTGCGCTCCTTCGGGGTACGGTGGGGGAGTCTGTTTGATCACTGTGGCGGATTGTGATCGAACATGTTGAATACTGTTGTACCCCTCGGAAGACATGGACGCAAGACGATGCCTCAAAGGCTGTCGTACCCCTTGGATAGAGTCGTCGCATGAGTCGCCTGGTGCCGGTAGCCGATGGCGTGCGCCTGCGTGTCCTGCACTGGCCCGGCGGGCATCCGACGTTTCTTCTGGTGCATGGACTCGCCTCCAACGCGTTGCTGTGGGGCGAGGTCGCCCGCGTCCTCTCCGCGAAGGGTCACGAGGTCTTCGCCGTCGACCTGCGCGGCCACGGTGAGTCCGATGTCCCCGACAGTGGGTACGACACCGAGACCGCGGCCGCCGACCTCGCCGCGCTCGCCGACGAGCTGGGCCTGACCGGGCTGGTCGTGGTGGGCCAGTCGTGGGGCGGGAACGTGGTGGTCCGGCTTGCGGCGAAACGGCCCGACCTCGTCGCCGCGGTCGCTCTCGTCGACGGTGGCTGGATCGACCTTTCGCGCGAGTTCGCGAGCTGGGAGGAGTGCGCCGCGGCCCTGCGCCCGCCGGAGCTCGACGGCCACGGTGCCGACGATATGCGGGATCTGCTCCGCGGTGCTCACCCGGGCTGGTCGGCCGAGGCGATCGAGGCGACCCTCGCCAATCTGCGGATCCGCCCGGACGGCAAGCTCGAGCGGCGCTTGCCCATCGCCCGGCACATGGAGATCGTGCGCAGCATGTGGGACGATCCGCCCTCGCCGGACTACCCGCGGGTGACCGCGCGCGTGCTGCTCGTACCGGCCGTCCCGACCACCGACGCGGCGCGGGCCCGGCGCAAGCGCGACGCGTCTGCCGCGGCCGCGGCGGCCATCGCGGGTCCCAGCACGATCCGGGAGTACGTGGGCGGCGACCACGATCTGCACGCCCAGCGACCCGAGGCGCTCGCGGCCGACCTGCTCGCCCTGGCGGCAACATGACCGCAACTCGCCTCGCCCGAGGAGCGCTGGGCGCGCCAGCGCCCGAGCGGACCGTGCCCGGAGGAGGCGTGCGCTGTTGACCCGGCTACTCGTGATCATGGGATCGGGCGAGACCGCACCCACGATGGTGAAGCCGCATCGGGCGATCCTGGACAGGTGCGGTGACGGGCCGGCCGTGCTGCTCGACACGCCGTACGGATTCCAGTCCAACGCCGACGACATCTCGACCCGGGCGGCGGGATACTTCGCCGCGAGCGTCGGCCGGCAGGTCGATGTGGTGTCGTGGCGGGTCGCGCCGCCGGCAGGGCTGACACGCGAGCGGGCGCTGGCGGCGCTGCACGAGGCGAGTTGGGTCTTTGCCGGGCCGGGCAGCCCGACGTACGCCCTGCGGCAGTGGCGCGATACCCCGATCCCCGGCGTGCTGACCGACAAGTTGACGTCGGGCGGCGTCGTGCTGTTCGCCAGTGCCGCCGCACTCACGCTGGGCTCGCACACCGTGCCGGTCTACGAGATCTACAAGGCGGGGTATGACCCGCACTGGGTTCCCGGCCTCGATCTGGTCAATGCGGCGACGGGTCTGCCGGCCGTGGTGATCCCGCACTACGACAACGCCGAGGGCGGCCACCACGACACGCGGTACTGCTACCTCGGCGAGCAGCGACTGTCCACAATGGAGCAGGAGTTGCCGGAGGATTCGTTCGTCCTCGGGGTCGACGAGCACACGGCGGTGTTGCTGGACCTCGACGCGCGTACGGTCACCGTGGTCGGCAACGGCGGCATGACCATCCGGCGCCATGGCCACAGCGTGGTGCACCGGACCGGTGCGGTCATCGGGTTCGACGCGCTCGTCGCCGGATCGGACGCGCCGGCGGAAGCCCCGATCGCGCCCGCACCGACCCAGGCCGCCGTAGACCCCGCGCCGGCAGAGGCATCCCTGCGAGCGGCCGCTGATCGCCTGGCCGAACGGTTCGCACAGGCGCTGGCACAGCGGGACGTCGACGGCTGCGTGACCGCGATCCTCGACCTCGAACAGGCCCTGCTGGACTGGGCGGCCGACACGTTGACCTCCGACGAGGGTGACCACGCCCGCGCGGTGCTCCGGTCGATGGTGGTTCGCCTCGGCGAGCTGGCTACGGTCGGCGCCAGGGACCCGCGCGAGGTCGTCGGCCCGTACGTCGCCGCACTCCTGGATCTTCGCACCCGTGCCCGGGACAACAAGGACTTCGCCACCTCGGACCAGATCCGCGACCAGCTGACCGCCGCCGGCATCGAGGTCCGCGACACCCCGAACGGCGTCGACTGGCAACTCCCGAGTTGATCATGAAGTTAGTTGGGTGGTCGACGGCGTGTCGCGCCACCAACTTCATGATCAACGCCGAGACAGCCGCGCAACCACAACCGAGCTAGCCGGCGGCCTGGTGACGGGCCATGTTGTCGTTGAGCGCGTTCATGAACTCGTCCGTCGTCAGCCACTGCGCGTCGCCGCCGACGAGGAGTGCCAGGTCCTTGGTCATCAGTCCACCTTCGACGGTCGAGATGCAGACCTGTTCGAGCTGGTTCGCGAAGTCGGTGACGGCCGGCGTACCGTCCAGCGTTCCGCGGTGAGCGATCCCCCGCGTCCACGCGAAGATCGACGCGATCGGGTTGGTGGACGTCTTCTCGCCGCGCTGCCACGCGCGGTAGTGCCGGGTCACGGTACCGTGCGCGGCCTCGGCTTCGACGGTACGGCCGTCGGGCGTCATCAGCACCGACGACATCAGGCCCAGCGAGCCGAAGCCCTGGGCCACCACGTCGGACTGCACGTCACCGTCGTAGTTCTTGCACGCCCACACGAAGCCGCCGGACCACTTCAGCGCCTGCGCGACCATGTCGTCGATCAGCCGGTGCTCGTACGTCAGGCCCTTGGAGTCGAACTCGGCCTTGAACTCCGTCATGAACACCTCGGCGAAGAGGTCCTTGAACCGCCCGTCGTACGCCTTCAGGATCGTGTTCTTCGTGGACAGGTAGACCGGGTAGTCGCGGGACAGGCCGTACCGGAACGATGCCCGGGCGAAGTCGCGGATCGACTCGTCGAAGTTGTACATGCCCATCGCCACGCCGCCGCCGGTGAACTCGGCCACGTTCAGCTCCATCGGCGCACTGCCGTCCGCCGGCGTGTAGGTGATCGTCACCGTACCGGGGCCGGGCACCACGAAGTCCGTCGCCTTGTACTGGTCACCGTGCGCGTGACGGCCGATGACGATCGGTTTCGTCCAACCCGGTACCAACCGCGGCACGTTCGACATGATGATCGGCTCGCGGAACACCACGCCGCCGAGGATGTTCCGGATCGTCCCGTTCGGGGAGCGCCACATCTTCTTCAGGCCGAACTCCTCGACCCGGGCCTCGTCCGGGGTGATCGTGGCGCACTTGACGCCGACCCCGTGCCGCTTGATGGCGTTCGCCGCATCGACCGTCACCTGGTCGTCGGTGGCGTCGCGGTGCTGGATCGACAGGTCGTAGTACTCCAGCTCGACATCGAGGTACGGCAGGACCAGCTGTTCCCGGATCTGCTTCCAGATGATCCTGGTCATCTCGTCGCCGTCGAGCTCTACGACGGGGTTGGCAACTTTGATCTTCGCCATCGGACAGGCGCTCCCTTCACGACTTCGCAGCAGTACGAGCGTACTGCAATATCCACGTGGCCATGGGATGGGGGGTCTGACATGATCCTCTACGTGCCGGTACGCATGATGATCGGAACCGCGGCCGTGACCGCCCTCGAGGACGGGGGCGGCCAGTTCTTCCGACCTCGTCGTGAGGTGTTTCCGGAGGCAAGCGAGGAGCTTTGGCGCCGCGCCGACGCATTCGACCCGGGCGCGGTCAGCGCCGACGGCGAGTGGCTCCTGCGCTTTCGCTGCTTCACGATCCAGCTCGAGAGCGGCGAGACCGTCCTCGTCGACGCCGGCATCGGTCCGGTCGACGCGCCCGCGGCGGTATGGGCGCCGGTACCAGGCCACCTGCCGGACGAGCTGGTCGCGGCGGGCGTGGCCACCGACGATGTGTCCACTGTGGTCATTACCCACCTGCACAACGACCACATCGGCTGGGCGATCGTCGACCGGGCACCCTACTTCCGCAACGCCCGTTACGTGCTGCAGAAGACAGAGTACGAGGCGGTCGACGCGGTCAACCCGGCGCTCCGCGAGCGGTTGCTCAATCCGCTGCGCGAGGCCGGCCAGCTGCACCTCGTCGACGGGACAGCGTCGCTCAGCCGGGGACTGTCTACTGTGCACACTCCGGGCCATACGCCGGGACACCAATGCGTCCTGCTCGACGACGGCGGCGATGTCCTGGCCCTCACCGGAGACCTGCTCGTGCACGCGATCCAGCTCGTCGACCCGACAACGCCGTACGCGGTCGAGTTCGACCAGGCGCTCGCCCGCGAGTCCCGGGTCCGGCTGCTCGACTCGGTCGCAGCCGTGGGTGGCCGGATCGCCACCGCACACCTCACCGAGGCGTTCCAGCCGGCAAAGCCGTAGCCGGGTACGGAGCCTGCCGGTTCGCGAAGCGCAGCGTCCAGTAGAACTCGTTCACGACCGCCGCGGTCGGGGCATGCCGCCGGATGACGTCCGCGGCCCACTCCGGTACCCCCGGTGGATCGCCACCGTCGGCCCACCGGCGTACGAATGCGTTGCGCTCCTTGGGATCCGTCAGGCCAGTCACGGCGCTCACCAGCCAGTTGACGAGACTGGTGACCGCGAAGCACGAGTCGTGACTCGCGTTCCGTTCCACGAACGAAGACTCCGCCGCGGACAGCTCGAACCGCGGTGAGGTCGCGAGGCCGAAGTCGGTGAAGTAGAGCCGCCGGCCGTCGGTGAGGATGTTCCCGAAGTGGGCGTCGAGATGCAGGAGACCGTTCGCGTTCATGAACGAGACGTCGGCGACGAGGTTGCGCTCCACCGCCGCGTAGGCGGGCGCGAGGCCGTTACCGATACGGGCGTCCAGCCACTGGCGGAGGGTCTGCGGCACGTACTCCAGAAACAGCATCACGCTGGCCGACGCCCGGGCGATCGCCTCGAGTCGCTGGCGCACGGCCGGGGAACCGTCCCAGTACTCGACGAGCTGGTCCAGATCCGCCATCGCAGAGGACTCGCAGGGCAACACCCGCCAGTGGTACAGCAGCGGGAAGCTCTCGCACCGCCTCTCGAGGACCCAGTTGGTCGTCATCGTGTGCGCGGCCAACTCGCGCCACACCCCGAACCCGGCCGACCCGATCCCGTACTGGTACCAGGTCGGAAGCTGGAACATGTTCACAGTGGACATGACGTGTTCCGGCAGCCGTTCCAGATCGGTGAGGGGTACGCGCTTCACGAAGACCGCTCTGCCCTCGACCTCCAGCAACACCGCGGTCCCGCCGATACCGGTGAACACCGGCGGTGCCTCGGCCATGAGCGCGGCGAGCCGCCGATCGCTCAGCAGCGCCAGCGCGGTGGAGACAGCACTGTAGCCGGCGAGCCGTCCATCCCCCGTGGTCACCGGATCAGGATGCCATGCTGGCCGGCAGCTGGAACTCGCTGAGGTCGCTGGCCGTGACGTCGGCGACGTACGGCCGCTTCGGCTGGAGGTTGTCCCAGTTGGCGTAGACCGTGTCGACGTCCTGGGACATTGCTCGGACGAGGATGTCCTCCTCGTCGGCCATCGCGTCCTTCAACTTGCGGATCGCCTCGTCCATCGAGGTGATGACGTCCTCCACGGTGTCCCCGTGCACGCTCGCCTCGGCGACAGCGGCGCTCGCGATACTGAGCCCGCCACCGACCAGCGCGAACGTGATGGCGAGACTGGTACCGCCGGTGGCCGCGGCGCCGACGACGCCCACGACCGCGCCGACCACGGTGAGCACCATGCCCCAGTCGGTACCGCCATCGTCCAACGCGTTCAGGGCGGTCAATGTACCGTCGCCGATCTGCACGATGTTGCGCCGACTCTCCTCGAGGATCTTCCGTTCCGCCTCGAGTGCGACCGTCAGCTCGTCGACGAGGCCGATCTGGTTGAGCCTGATCTGCCCGAAGGGACTGAGAAAGTTCTCCGTGAACTGCTCGGCCGCGGTACCGCGCCAGTCCTGAACGTCGCCCTTGACGAGGTCGATCTTTGCGGTGACGCCTTCGCTGAGGCCGTTCTTGACGAAGTTCAGGTCGCCCAGCATCGAGTCCAGCCGGGTCGGGTCGCGCTCGGTGAACCATTCGAACCGAGGCGGTATCGCCTCGCAGAAGCTCACGATGGCGTCCATGATCTCGCCTTCGCCGGCCCAGATCCCGAACTCGTCGAGCAACTTCTCCATCGCCTTGTCCTGCACTTCGCGTGCCTTGGCCCGGATGTCGCCGTCCGATGTCATCGCTGCGGCTCCTCGTAGTCGAACTCGATGTCCGGCAGCAACGGGATGTCGATCGTCTCATGCACCGTGACCGTGTCGTGCGGGTCACCCGGGCGCTTGATATCCGGGATCGTCCCCGGCGGCTGGTCCAGCCCCGGATCGGCGAGCCGTTCGTCGATCAGAGACCTCAGCGCGGCCGACGTCTCCGAATCACCGTCCGCGTACGTCTGGGCAATCATGCACAGAGCGGCACCCGCGTCGGTCAAGCTCGTCGCGGTGTTGGCGAGGATGCTCTGCAACGTGTTCCGCAGCGTGCTCCACTGTGGATAGACCGGCCCGAGGTCCTGAACCACCTCGATGCTCGGTGGGAAGAGGTCGATGTCGAGCCGCGGCTGGTTGAAGGCTTCGTCCTCGTGCCAGCTCGTGTTGTGCATGTCCCGCGAGCCCTGTGCGTAGACCGCGGCGACCTGCGGCATCGAGATCTTTCCGGCTACCCAGATGTCGTAGAGTTCGGCCGCGACGAGGTCGCTGTCGGCCATGGCGGTCACCGTCCCGTCCGGTAGACGTCCTTGTGAATCTGCAGGATGCGGGCGTTGCGTTCGTGCAGCGCGGCCGAGGTGGCCGCGGCCACCTCCGCGGCCAGGCCGGCCTCGCCGACGCCGACGAGGGCGAGCGTGCCTTGGCGCACCTGCACGTCGATCTCACCGCCCGCGCGCAGCGAGACCGTCACCTGGCCGCGCGGCGAGATGGCCGATACCGCGATCGCGCCGACAGCGCCGTCGAAGAGCTCCCGGCGCTGCATGACGCGGGTACCGGGTACGTCGGGGCGGGGCGGTCCATCGCGCACGGCTTCGAGCACGGCCTCGACGGTTCGTTGGCGGTCGCTGATCGCCTCGGTCAGCGCGGACGCCACGGCGATACCCAGCGACCGATCGTTGTGCTGGCGCAACGCGCCCGGTGCGAACTCCACCTTCGGCGCGCCCTGGCCGCTGAGCGTGACCCGGACGCTGCCGTCCGGCGACTCACCGGTACCGGCCACCCGACGAAGGCGTTCGACGGCACTTTCGTCCACGGCCCGATCCTGCCATCGACGGCAGGGTATGTCAGGTCGGGTTGGCGAAAGCGATGTCTCCACCGAACCGGGCGTGCAGCCGTACGTCGTAGTAGTCCGCGGTGTCGGCGAGCGCGTCGCACGCGTTGGCCAGCTCGCTCGCGGTCAACGTCTCGGCGAGCAGCTCGGTGGCGACGTAGACCGTGCCGTCGCGCCAGAAGAGCCGCAGGAAGTTGAGTGCCGAGTTGAGCTCGTTCAGCTCGGCCAGCAGCTCGGCCGTACGCTCCACGTGCCGCAGCAACGGCGAGAAGATGCGGACGACGGGCGGTTCGGCGTCCACGAGCCGGAGGTAGATGACCGCGGTGCCCGCCCGGATGGCCAACGGTTCCGCGGTCAGGTCGGCGGGAAGCGGCTGCCCGCCGAGGTAGCCCGCCACGAGCGCTCGGACACGATCGCACAGGTCGACGTCATTTGGCACATGGATCAGCGTAACGATGGTCGTCACCCCGCCTTGCCCGGCCGACCCGGCGGCAGGAACCCGCGCCGGCGGGCCTCTTTGATCCACCGGTGGGCGGTCGTCACCGGTACCCGGTTCGCCTCGGCCAGCTCGGCGGCCGGTCGAGGCGAGGCGCTGGCCAGGTGGCGGTACGTCGACGCCACGTCCCGGTAGAAGGCGTCCGGCCTACCGCGCCGGCCCTCGTCGAGCTCCTTGGCGGCGGGCGCCGGCGCGGGGCGGCGCACGGCCTGCTGCGGGTCGGTCGTCTCCCAACCTCGCGTCGCCAGCTCGGCGGTCACCGGCGGCCGGCCGTCGCGCCAGCGCACCGGCTCGGCCACCACGCGATCGTCCACTACGGACAGTTGGGCGTTGGCGGCCGCCTCGATCCGGCCGACCGGTATCGACCGCAGCAGCTCCGCGGTCGGCGGCCCGTCGACCCGCAGACCGGACAGGACGAGCCGGCCCCCGTCCGCTACCGCCAGCCGGACGAGCACGGTGCCGGAGAGCGCCGGCTCCTGCCGCCACTCGTACCAGTCGGCACCGGTCGGGTACAGCCGGCCATGCATGTCGTGAGCTTACCCACAGAAATGACTAGTTGCGCGGAACTAGCCGTCTAGATACGCTGTTCCAGACTCCTGAAGAGGGTGAATATCGTGATCATCGCGATCGTCGTACTCGTGGCGTTCCTTGCCCTTCTCCTCGGACCGTTGGTGCTGCTCCGTTCGACGCACCGGATCGGCCCCACCCAGGTCGGCCTCGTCACCAAGCGAATGAGCCGGCGGCGGTTGAGCGACGACAACCCGATCGCCTTCCGCGGCGAGGCGGGCTACCAGGCCGATCTGCTGATGCCGGGCCTGCGGTTCAAGCTCTGGCCGGTCTACGCGGTGACGAAGTTCCCGTGGGTCCAGGTGCCGGCCGGAGAAATCGGCGTGGTGATCGCTCAGGTCGGCCGGCCGTTGCCGATCGGCGCGAAGAGCGCGCGGTACCGGCCGGAGTTCGGCAACTTCGGCGACCTACGGGGATTTCTCGCGCACGACGGGCAGAAGGGTGTGCAGCGACCGGTCCTGCCACCGGGCTCGCTCGTACCGATCCATCCGGTGGCGTTTCTCGTCATCACGTCACACGCGGTCTTCGGCATGCCGATGGCGCCCGAACTGCAGACTAAGGCGGTACACGGCAAACTCTCGCCGGAGAGCTTCGGCCTGCGGCCGGACACCCTGACCGTAGTGATCATCGCGCCACACGCCGATCGCGACGTCATCGGGGTGGTGACCGCGCTGGAGGGCGAGCCGCTGCCATCCGGCGACATCGCCAGCCGGCTGGGCGGCTTCGCCGACATCTCCGAGATGGAGGTGCGCGAGACGACCGACGCCGAAATCATCGACATACTCATCGGCTCGAAGAACGAGCTGCACAACAACTACCAGGACTTCCAGGCGTTCCTCGACTCCGGCGGGCGTATCGGCCTGCAGCACGACCCGCTGCTCTACGGTGCGTACCTGCTGAATCCCTTCCTGGTCCGGGTCGAAATGGTCCCGATGCTGGTCGTCAACCAGGGCCAGGTAGCCGTCATCAAAGGCTTCGTCGGACTGCCCACATTGGACACTTCGGGCGAGGAGTTCAAGTTCGGTAGCATCGTGCGCCCGGGCCACCGCGGCATCTGGCAGGAACCGCTGCGCACCGGCAAGTACGCGCTCAACCCGCGGATCTACGCGGCCGAGCTGGTACCCACGTCGATCCTCACGCTCAACTGGGCCAACGCCAGCTCGATCGCGCACAACCTGGACAGCCGGCTCGAACCGATCGTCGGCAAGAGCCGCGAAGGCTTCGTGTTCACGATCGACCTGCAGGTGCAGATCCACGTCTCGGACACCCGTGCGCCCAAGGTGATCTCGATGGTGGGCACGATGCTGAACCTCGTCCACGAGGTGCTGCAGTCCGCTGTGGGCAACCACTTCCGCAACACGTTGCAGGCGCTGGAGGCGATCCGCTTCATCGAGACCCGGCAGGAGGTACAGGAGGCCGCGTTCACGGCGGTCACCCGCTACCTCGCGGCGTACGAGGTCGAGACGCGCGGCGTGTACATCCAGGACGTGGTGTTCCCTGACGAGATGGTCCAGGTCCTCACCCGCCGCGAGATCGCCAACCAGCAGCGGGCGACGTACGAGGAACAGCAGCGGGCCGAGACCGCGCGCATCGACATGGAGCGGGCCCGCGGCATGGCCGACATGCAGGCCGAGCTGGCGGCCGCCCAGGTGTCCATCGACATCAAGGGCAACCGGGCCAAGGCCCGCGAGGCCGAAGCGGGCGGCGAGGCGACGTACGTCCGGGTCACCGGGCAGGCCGAGGCGGACAAGGTACAGGCGTTGGGTCTGGCCGAGGCGAAGGCGACCGAGGCGCTGGGGCTCGCCCGGGCGGCCGGGTTCCGCGCCCAACGCGAGGCGATCGGCGAGATACCGACCGCGCTGGTCGCGGTCGCCGGAGCCGTCGCCGAGGGCAAGCTGGACATCATGCCGGAGGTACTGGTCACCGGCGGCGGGTCCAGTTTGGACGGTCTAGCCGCGACAGTCATCCGCGCCCTGGGCAACGGAAAGCTCCAACTCCCCGCCCAATCGGCCGGTACCGACTAACGGGGGCGCGCCGCCGCCCCCACCCCCCACCCCCTCGCGTTGATCATGAACTTAGGTGCACCGTCGACGGTGTGTCGCACCACTAACTTCATGATCAACGCGGGTGGGGGTGGGGGTGGGGGCGGCGGCGGGCGATGTGTCAGAGGTTTGCTACGTCGGACTGTTTCGCGCGGACCGCCTCGGCGGCTTCCGTCAGGGCGGCCAGTTCGGCGTCCGTCAGGTCGGTCTGGACCACCCGGCGCACCCCACCCGCGCCGAGTTCTGCCTCGACACCGAGGTAGACGCCGGAGATGCCGTACTCGCCGTCGACCCAGGCGCACACCGGCAGGACGGCGCCGGAGTCTTCGGCTATCGCACGGGCCATCCGGGCCGCGGCTGCCGAGGGCGCGTAGTACGCCGAGCCCGTCTTGAGCAGCCCCACGATCTCAGCGCCGCCGTTGCGGGTACGCACTACCAGCTCCTCGATCTTCTCCGCCGGCAACAGTTCGGTGAGCGGCTTGCCGTTGACCGAGCACTGCGACGGTACCGGGACCATCGTGTCCCCGTGCGAGCCGAGCGTGAGCGTCTTCACCGAGCTGACCGGTACCGCCAGCAGCTCGGCCACGAAGTGCGTGAAGCGGGCGGTGTCGAGCATGCCCGCCTGCCCCATCACCCGCTCTTTGGGGAACTGGGTGGCGAGCTGGGCCAGCGCGGTCATCTCGTCGAGCGGGTTCGACACGACGATGACAACGGAGCTGGGGGCGTACTTGGCGATGTTCTCCGCCACGCCTCGGACGATCTTCGCGTTGACCTCGAGCAGGTCCATGCGGCTCATGCCCGGCTTGCGGGGCAGGCCGGCGGTGACGATGACGACGTCGGAGCCCTCGATGACCTCGTAGCCCTCGCCGTCGCGGCCGGTGGTACGGCCGACGACCTTGGTCTCGTAGCCCTCGATCGGGCGGGACTGGTTGATGTCGAGCGCGAGGCCTTCGGGCTTGCCTTCGATGATGTCGGTCAGCACGACCGACTCGAAGATGTCGTACTCGGCCAGGCGCTGCGCGGTTGTCGAGCCGTAGAAGCCTGCTCCGACAACGGTGACCTTCTTACCCATGACGGTCGACGATAACCTACGCGCGTTCGGCCAGTTCCACGACGTTCGTCAACAGCATCGCCCGGGTCATCGGCCCGACCCCGCCCGGCATCGGGGCGAGGAAAGCGGCGACCTCGGAAACCTCCGGTGCCACATCGCCCACGAGCCGGGCGCGGCCCCCGTCGGACGGCACGACGCGGGTGATGCCCACGTCCACCACCACGGCCCCGGGCCGAATCATGTCGGCGGTGAGCAGTCCGGGCTTGCCCGCGGCGGCTACCACCACGTCGGCGGCCCGGGTGTGGCGAGCCAGATCTCGGGTGCCCGTGTGGCACAGCGTGACGGTGGCGTTCTCCACCTTGCGGGTCAGCAACAGGCCGAGCGGCCGGCCGACGGTCGTACCGCGGCCGATGACCACCACGTCCGCCCCCGGCAGCGCGATGCCGTAGCGGCGCAGCAGCTCGACGATGCCCCGCGGAGTGCACGGCAGCGGCGCGGGAAAGCCCAGCACCAGCCGGCCGAGGTTGACCGGGTGCAGCCCGTCGGCGTCCTTCGCCGGGTCGACCCGCTCCAGCACGGGCTGGGTCGACAGGTGCGCCGGCAACGGCAGCTGGACGAGGTAGCCGTGGCAGGTCGGGTCGGCGTTCAGCTCGTCG
>Ga0114129_10009015_pt1 | contig 14228 bp, 7 predicted proteins | sample RhiMetdeltSRZDD1_FD_80071 | JGI IMG/M metagenome (GOLD analysis project Ga0114129, IMG submission 80071) | Populus rhizosphere microbial communities from Tennessee, USA - Rhizosphere MetaG P. deltoides SRZDD1 (version 2) (version 2) | ecosystem: Host-associated > Plants > Roots > Rhizosphere >... | reverse complement strand
TTCCTCGCGAACACGGGATCGCCCTCCTCGTGACGCGTGAGGCGGGGGAAGAGGACCATGCCGACGCTCATGGGAAGCAGGTAGATCAGGTCCGCCACCTGCACGGCGATCGAGTAGACGCCGGCGTCGGAGGTCCCCCGCATCACGTTCACGAGCAGCATGTCCGACCGGACGATGAGGAAGGCGAGGAGCGCCGCCGTGTAGGCCCGCGCTCCGTAGCCCACGCTCGTGCGGAAGAGGGCCAGATCCGCCCTCGAATTCCCGCCCCCCGATTGGCGCAGGAGCTTCTGAAGCACGCCGGCCACGACCAGAGCCGCGCCCGCCGCGATGGCGAGATTCAGCAGGAGGACCCAGCGGACGTCGCCTTTCATCACGACCAGGACGACGAACAGTGCCCCCAGACCGATCCCCCGGAACGCCACTTCCAGCGCGTTGAAGAGAGGAACCCGCCCGAGGCCCACCAGGAGATTCAGCCCGAACAGAATCAGCAGCTGAAACGGGATGCAGGCCACCGCCGGAAGCAGCAGCCAGAGCGGGATCTCTCCGAGGACCTTGGGCACCAGAAAGGCCAGCGACACCGTCAGCATCGCCAGCGCCGCGCCGATCGACCAGGCGGTCCTCCGGCTGTTTCCCCACAAAGGCCCGAGAAGCTCGCGGCAGCGCGATATCTGGTAGGTGTTCGAAGCGTGCAGGCCGAGGTTTCCCATCTGCAGGCCGATGCCGGCGAGCGCTCCCAGCGTCGCCAGGATCCCGCGCCCCCCCGGCCCGAGGCCCCTGGCCGTGAGCACGGAGGAGGCGACCCCGGCTGCCACCAGCGCCACCCGGGCGGCGAAGGTCGCGGCCACGTCCCCTGAGAACCTCAAATTCCCCTCCGTCCCGCGACCCAATAGTCGTACCAGCGGCTGAGATTGAAGAGATTCCAGAGGTGGAAAGCCCTGTCCCTCCGTCCGGAGCGGTGATCGTCCAGCATGCCCCGGATGACGCCGTAGTCGAGAAGATCCAGCTCGCGAATGCGGGAGGAAAGGATTGAAGCTTCCGCGAAGCGGTACAGCTCCCCCGCGAACCACTCGGAGACGGGCGCCCCGAAACCCTGCTTCTTCCGGTGCAGGATCTCTTGAGGAAGCACGCCCGAGAGAGATTTCTTCAGCAGGTACTTCGAGACGCCCCCCCGGATCTTGAGATCCGTCGGGATTTTCATGGTGTATTCGACGAGCCGGAAATCGAGAAACGGGACCCGGGCCTCCACGCCGGCCGCCATCGTCATCTTGTCCACCCGCATCAGGAGCAGCTCCGCCAGGCGCTGCTTGAGCTCGAGGTAGACCATCCTCTCGCCGAAATCGGATTCCGGCTTGGCGCGGCTGATGCGCTCCCAGTAGTCGGCCACGACCCGGTAGGAGTCGAAGCCGTTGCAGCGAAGGCGGGCCGACGCCGAAAGGACCGCCCGCTTCTCCTCGCCCTTGAACGCGATGGCGCCCCCCCAGAACGTCGTCTCGCCGCTCGCGGCGCAGCGCAGCAGCTCCAGCCGATCCCCGCCGCGCGAGACCAGGCGCGACACCGAGGCGGCCGACGCGTGCAGCGCGGATCGCAGGGAGGCTGGAAGGGAGCGCAGCGCGCTCCCGAACCGCTTCTCCATGCCGTAGACGGAGAGGTAGCCCGGGTACCCGAAGAACTGCTCGTCGCTTCCCTCTCCCACTTGCACCACGATCGTGCCGCTCTGCCGCGTCCGCTTCGCGAGGTGGTACAAAGGAACGCAGACCCAATCGGCGAGGGGCTCGTCCTGGTGGTGGATGAGCTCGGGGACCGTTTCTTGCAAATCGCGCGCCGTAAGGACGATTTCGTGGTGGTCGCAGGAGAAGAGGCGCGCCACCCGACGGGCCTCCTCCAACTCGTTGTACGCGGGGTGGCCTTCGAACCCCACTGAAAAAGTGGTCACCGGACGATCCATCATCCGCGACATCAAGGCGACGTTGGCGGACGAATCGATTCCTCCCGAAAGGTAGACTCCGAACGGCACGTCCGACATCATGCGCTTCGCGACCGCGCTCTCCAGGCGACGGAGGATCTCGGCGCAGATATCACCCTCGTCCGTCTCCTCGAGCCGTCCCGGCACGATGGCGTCCCAATAGACCTCCTCCTTCATCTCTCCTCCGCTGCCGACCCGGAGGCAGGTTCCGGGGCGAAGCTTGCGAATCCCCTCGAAGAGCGTGGCGGGCGCCGGAGTGGAGACGAAAGTCAGGTAGTTGAGGAAGGCCTCGAAGTCGAGGCGCGGGGAGACGGCGGGATGGGCCAGCAACGCCTTGATCTCGGAGCCGAAGATCAGGCCTCCGGGGATCGAGGCGTAATAAAGCGGCTTGATGCCGATCCGATCGCGAACCAGGACGAGCTCCTTCTTGGTCGCATCGTACAAGGCGATGGCGAACATCCCGTCGAGGTTCTCGAAGGTTCTGAGGCCTTTCTCCTCGAACAGGTGAAGTATCGTCTCGGTGTCGGTCGCCGACCGATAGCGATGGCCCCTTTCCTCGAGGGGCTTTCTCAGATCCTTATGGTTGTATATCTCCCCGTTGAAGGAGATCCAGAGGGTTTCATCTTCGTTCGACATCGGTTGGCGCCCGGCCGCCGTGAGATCGACGATCGAGAGGCGTCGATGCCCCATTCCCATCCTGCGGTCCGGGGATATCCAGACGCCCGCGTCGTCGGGTCCGCGATGGACGAGCGTCTCCCGCATGCTGGTGAGAATGGGCTCCGATAGGATCGCCTCGGTGGGGATCTCGAAGCTGAATACCCCACAGATGCCGCACATCTCTGAACCTCTCGGAAAACGGCATCATGCCGCAAAGACAAGTACTTGCAGCGCGGAATATATACTCCGCCCCGGGGCTTGTCCAGAAATTGACGGGTTTTTGGACGGGCCTAGGGAGGTCCGAGCAGCTCCCGGAGTCTTGCTTCGAACAGCGGCGCGTCCCGGATGATGTCACCGGCATAAACGCTGTCAGGTCTGTAAGTTAAAATGCGGCGCCGAATGTCGCGAGCGCGCTCCCATTCCTGGTGAGCCGCGCTGACGTCGCCGGTGGCCTGCAAAAGAAGCGCCGCCAGAAGCCGTGCCCCCAGAAATCCGGGCTCCTCCCGGAGGACTCTCCGGACCTCTTCCAGCGCCTCCCGTGGACGACCTGTCTCATGGAGAAAACTGGCCATTTCCAAGCGGGGCCTGGGATCGTGGGGAACTCTGCGCACCCCCTCACGGTAGGATTCGAGGGCTCGCTTCAGAGTGGCATCGTCGTGGAAGAGATCGCGAAACGCCCGGCTCTCCAGCCGCGCCCGCGTCAGGAGAAGATCGGCGGAAGCGGAGTTGACCCGAACCCCCTGGTCAAGCTCGAGGCGAAAGCGGGCATACAGATCGAGCGTCAGACGGACCGGGGGACGGGCGGCCAGGAAGGCGGCGGCCGGGAATCTCCAGGTCTCTGCCTGGTAGGGATTCGTCCCGACCGCGGCCTGGAAATGGCTCTCCATCTCTTTCAACGAGGAAGCACGTCGCATCGCCCGATCGTTCCGAAACGCGACGTAGGGATTGAGGACCGCGATCGCCCAGGCGACCGCGACAGGCAGGGCGGCGAACAGCGCCTTTTCCTTCCAGCCTCGAAAGAGCCTGCTCTCCGTGCTCGCGCTGTCTCGCGAGGCCGCGCCGGCAAGCACGGCGACGCTCAGAATCAAGGCCGGCCGAAGCGACAGATCCTCGACCGCCGCCTGAACGGCCAGGGCGATCGCCCCGGCCAGAAGTCCCGCTCCAAAAAGGGGCGATTCGCGTCGCGATCGCCGGATCAAGGCGACGATTCGCGTCCCCAGGAACAATGCCGACGCGAGACCGACGATTCCGGTCTCCACGAGGAATCCGAGATAGTCGCTGTGGGGCGTCTCGAAGTTCCTGGCGAAGCGGACCGGCCCTTCGAGCGGAAAATTGAAGCGGTGCGCCACGTGGCGGAAAACACCGGGTCCGATCCCGAGCAGGGGATGTCCCGCGAAACAGCGCAAGTCCGCTTTCCAAATCCTGGCCCGCTCATAGGGAAAGGGATCGCCCGTCGCCGTAAAACGCTGCGCGAGTGCCAGAAGCGACAATCCGGCGATCCCCGCGATCACGGCCACCGCGGCCAGCCGGCGCTTTCGGCCGATCTCGCCGCGCGACCTCCAGGCCAGCCAGAGGACCCCGGCCGCCAGGCCGAGAAGCCCGCCCCGGGAGGCCAGCACCGTGAACGCCGCGAGACAAAGGGCAATCCCCGCGAAGCGCCAGCCTCTTCCCTGGCGCCCGCCCGCCAGCAGCTCGGGAATCGAGACCAGGCTCGCGAAGCCCAGATAAGCGGCTTGATGATTGGAATTGAGGAGTCCCCAGGCGGCGAGGCTGGCCGGTAGACGGCGTGCCGCGGCGGCGCAGAGCACCACCCCGGCCTGCAGGACTCCCGAGGCAAGCAGGCAGTCCTGCAGCATCCTCCGATCCGGATCCTCCGTGGCAAACCGCCGGGCGAGGATGAACGCCATCCCCGCGACCAGGAGATCCAGGCACCGGAGGAAGCTCGCGTAGGGATACGGAGTTCCCCAGGCGGACAGGAGAAGAGCGATCCCCAAGGCCGAAGCGGGCGCCAGCAGGGACCGCGGCAGCAGCGCCATCGGGTGGGAATCTGCCGGCCGCAGCGCCACGACCGCCGCGCCGGCGAAGACCAGGGTGTGGATCACGAAGAGGGCCCCAGGCGCGGCCCCGCCCTCGCCGAACGGAAGCGCCAGAAGGAAAAGAGCGGGCCCCCAGCCGAGCCGCGAGCGCTCAACGGGAATCATGAATTTCTTTCCCCGGTGCCGCTCCCGGCGTGAGCAGGCCCCGCAGCCGCTCTTCCTCGCGAGCGTACAGCTCCCGGCTCGGGTACTTCCTCCGCGCGCTCGAGATTTCCACCCAAGCCTCCGCCGGATCTCCCGAGGCCATCCAATAGAGCGCCAGGACGTAGTGACCGAAGGCGCGCTCCGGCCGGAGCGCGACGGCGCGCCGGGCGGCCGCGACCCCCTCGGTTCGGCTGACCCCGGCGTCGCCGGTGAGAGCGATCTCGGAGAGCAGGGCCGGAGGATCGGGATCGAGGGGGTCTTTCCGGGCGGCACGGCGAATCAGCTTCGCGCCCTCGGCGGCCCTGCCCTGCTCGGCCATCGACCGGCCCGCTTCGAGGCTTTGCCGGGTCGACGCCTCCCGCCACCCCCAGCTCGCGAGCCCCAGGATGAGCAGCAGGAGAGCAATCGGAAAGGCGCGCCCCGGATCGCGTCTCGGCTCCTCCGGCCGCGAGCCCGCACTTCGGCGCGCCAGGGCCGCTCCGGCAAGCGCTCCGAACGTGACGCACAGCGAAGGCTGGTAGGCGGAGAAATCGACCAGGTTGTGCAGGAGGAAGGCCACCGGCGGAAGGCCCACGAGGACGGCCTCCGTCCTTTCGGTGGCGGACTTCAGCGTGCGGGAAATCCCCGCTGCCAGGGCGAGCGACCCGGCGAGGATCCATGCGAAGGCCATGATGCCGCCTTCCGCCGCCGCCTGGAGATAGCTGTTGTGGACGTACGCCGTCTCGTTCATCCCGGGAGAGAGAATCCGCGCGTAGGCGTCTCCGAAATTACCGAACCCGACGCCCATCAACGGCTGCCGGGAAAAGATCCTCCAGGCCGCCAGCCAGTTTCCGGCGCGCAACTGGAGGGGGGAGATTCCCTCGCCGGCCCTCAGGACGATGAAGCAGACGACTGCCGCCAGGGAGAGCATCGCCAGCGCGGCCAGCGGCCGGATTCGCTTCGACGGCCTGACCGAGATGAGCAAGGCGGTGGCGAGGGCGAGGGATCCGACCGCGCCCGCCGAGAGCGTCGCCGCGAGCCCGCCGACCTGGACGAGTAGCAGAGCCGCCCCGAAGATTCTCCGTGGTCCCCGCCGAGGCGATCGAAGGAGGGCGCGCAAGGTCAGCGGCAGCGCCATCGCCAGGTAGATCCCCAGGGAGGAAGGAAGGAGAAAAGGCCCGAAGGCGCGCCCCGATTCGGCCCGGAGAATCTGGGGATCCATCTCCGGCTGCCCGAGGTTTCGCAGGCGCCGGGCGGTGTCGGCCAGGCCGAAGAGGCGCTGGTGGATCCCCCAGGCGGCGACCAGCGTGCCGGTCGCGATCACGCTCATGAGAATTCTTTCCCGGTCCGCCTCGCGCTCCCCGGAAATCGTGCGCGCCGCCGCGAAGGCAAGGAAGGAAACTCCGGCGCCGGCCAGGATCGACAGGCTCCGGTGCGGCTGGGAGGAGGCCGCGATCGCGGTGAGGCAGTAGACAAGGAGGATCGACGCGATCCCCCTCCACTCGCGCCGGAACGTCAGGGGATTCCGCGCGGGAAACAGGACGAGGATCCCCATCCCCGCGGCCAATGCCGCGGCGAGCGCGAGCCCGGACGGATTCAATTCGGGGGGAAGCAGAGCCGTGCAGCCGATGAGGGCCGTGAGGAAAAGCACCCGGAGATTCCACCTTGCCTGCGCCGGGTCGGGTGTCAAGGCTTCCTTCCTGTTGTTCCGCTCGCGCACGGCGGCGGCGATGCGCGCGTGATTGTAGCCGAGCGGCGGCCCGGTTGCTTCGCACATCCGAGTCCGCAAAAAAAAGGCGGTGCCGGGAGTCCGGCACCGCCCGCAAGAAGGGTTGACGCCCGCTTAGGTCTGGGTTCCCTGCGGCCACTGGAAGAACTGGCCGTTGGCGAACAGGATGTCGCAGTTGAAATCGTTCGTCATGCCGCCCGTGATGGCGCTGGCGATTCCATCCTTCGCCAGGCTGGTCAGCGTGTAGGCCGTTCCATTGGTCGTATCGCCGGCGAACGTCCACACCTTGTTCCAGCCGTCCGAAGTGGGGGCTGTCTTGATGTAGATGGGCTGCAGGAACGGGGTCACCGCCGCGTAGGACGCCACCTTCGGGTAGAAGTTGTTGTCCACCGCGTAGGACTCCACCGCCGTGCCCAGCGACCGGATGTCCGCCATCGACCGCTTCTGCTTGCCGCGATCGATCGCGTTGAGCAGGTTCGGGATCGCGATGGCCGCGATGATCCCGATGATGGCCACGACGATCAACAGCTCGATCAACGTGAAACCTTTCTGATGCCTCATGTGAGTCTCACCTCCTGCCGCTACTTGGAGCAACGCCAATGCCAGAGCCTGCGTCCGGCGCACTTGACACTCCAACGTATTGATATGAGGCACTTTAGACGAATGACAATGAAGGGAAGCCGGAGAGAACGCGGGTCGGACAACAATTAGTGTCAGCTCGGAACGTCCACCTTGACACCTCCTGTCATGAGGCTCTCCCGTCCCGGAACCTTCACGCTCCGGAACATCTCCCGCAGTCTCAGCGCCGTCGGAGAATCAGGCTCCAGCCGGATTTTCCGATCCATTTCCTCGAGGACCTTTTGCCGATCCAGATCTCCGCGTGCGAGCAGTGAGAGCGTATGAGGGACGTCGTCGGGATTGACGCGGAATTCGGCCTGCAGGAGGGAACGCGCCCCGGCGTCGTCCCGGCGCACGAAAAGCAGCGCGCGCTCGTCCCAATAGACCAGCGCCCAGTCGGAGGCCGGAAAGTGGGACGCCGAGAAGGCGCGAAGCTCCGTCGTCACCGACCCTCCCGGAGCGGAGGGGGGGTAGCGCACGGCCTGCATCTGGCCTCTCCGGAGAAGGGCCGCGTCAATTCCGTAACGCTCCAAGAGGAGCTTCCACTTTTCCCCGTCGTTGACCGAATCGAAGATCTCGGCGAGCAGGGAATCGTAGATCTCGTTCCGTCCGTCGATGAACACGCGGTGTTCGGGATATCGCCGCCAGACGAGGTAGCCGCCGAAAAGAACGTCGTTGAAGAGTCTCTTCCCGATTCCCCGTGCCTCGATGAACTCGACGGCCGCGCGCGGCTCGATCGGATCCAGGAATCCTCGCCGGGCGGCGAGTCGGTTTCCCTGGAAGAAATGTGCCGATACCAAGAGCAGAAGCACTGCGGCGAGGAGGCGGCTCTCGCGTCCCGGGATGCGCATCCGCTCCTCCAGGAAGGCCGCGGGCCTCGCCAGCGCCAGGGGAAGAAGCAGGAAGAAGAACCCGATGTTCCGGAGGTGCTGGAACGCGAGGACCGTGGCCGCCAGCGCCACCAGCACGGGAGGGAGATCGATTCGTCGGAGCCCAACGCAGAGAACCAGCAAGCCGGCGATCACCGAAAGGTAGAACAGCGGGAATTGGGCGAAGGCGGGAGGAGCCCATTCCAGGTTCGGGGCGTGGCCCGATTTCACGATGCTCCGAATCTCGAACGGGATTTTCAGGAGGCGCCACCCTCCGGGATTGCCCAGAAGCAGGAGCGGCGAAAGCAGGGCGATGGCCAGGCGGCCGCGCTCCCGGGACGGGCGCCTCTCTCTCCACCTCTGAAGCTGCTCCCCCGCCAGCCAGAGCAGCATCAACGCCGCGCCGAGCACGGCGCTGGGATGAGCGTTGGCCCAGAGCAGGAAAAGAGGGGGAAGCAGCCAGATCGCCTTCGCCCGTTCGGGACTGCGGCTCGCGTGGAGCGCGAAGAACAGGACCGCCATCAGAGCCAGGGAGACCATCTCGGGCCGCGCGTCGAATCGGAAGCGGGCGCCGGCGATCGACAAGGCCAGGAGCAGGCAGAGCGTTCCTCCTCCCAGGCGCTCCTCCTTCAGCGTCCAGGCCACGAGCGCGTAGGCGGCCAGCGCCAGGAAGAGGCTGAACGCCAGAAGGGCATGCCAGCCCCCGGCCCGGAAGAGAAGGTAGCCGATCACCTGGAACAGCCACTCATGATCGAGCCAAGGGGATCCCGCGCGCGTGAACGAGAACACGTCCGCGGCGGGGATCTTCCGCTCCTCCACGATGAGCCGCCCCGCCGCGAGCTGCCAGCCCAGATCGTAGCTGCGGATGGGCTGCAGAACGGCGGCGGAGAGGGTGAGGGCGAGAAGAGCGGAAAGAACCCAGCGCTCCCAGGGAAACCGGGTTTCCGCCCTCCGGATGTCCCTCATGCCGCGATCCTCCTGCGAGGGGCCCAGACCCAGCCGAGGCCCGCGCCCAGCGCGATCAGGGATCCCACGGCGCCGAGGAGAAAGGACCGGGGGCGATAGCGCAGGACGATTCTGGACTCGCCCGCGGGGACTTCCATCGCCCGAAACAGAAAATTTCCCCTTCGGATCGGCAGCGCATTTCCGTCACGCTCCGCGATCCATCCCGGATAGAAATTGTCGGTCAGGATGAGCCAGCCCGGCCGGACGGCGGTAACCTCCACGACCAACCTCTCGGGGACGTCGAGCACGACGCGCGCGCGGCCCGCCGTCCCCGGATCGCCGCGCGCCGAGCGGATCCCCTCGACGTAGGCTTCCGAGCGCGGATCGAAGTCGTCCCGAGTCAGGGCCTCGAGCGCGTTCCCCTTCTCCGGCCGGGCGCGCGACACGAGAATAGCCCTGGGCAAGGGATCCCGCGTCCTGTAGAAACGCAGAGGGACGTTCGTCTGCCTCGCGACCTGTCCCGCCGGAATGAGGGCGGGGTCGTTCAATTCGCGATAGGCGGCCAGCGTGCCGACCTCCGCGATCTCGGCGAGCCGGCGAATGCTCTTCGCGTCGACATCTTTCAGCCGATCCGCGAGCTCGTTGACGCGCCGCGGGCTCATGAGATCGGTGCTCTTGTCGTAGGCCATCCGAATCCGGTGCGGCAGCGACGTGGCCACTCGCCCGGTCATCTGGTCCCAGTAGTATCCCCACCAGGCGGAATCGCTGAGCGCCATGACGGCGAAGCCCGGCGGGCGCGGCTCGGAGTAGACGCGCTGGCCAGGATCGGCACCCTCCACGATCTTCAAGATCGGCGGCCTGGTCTCGTAGAACGCCGGAGGAACCACGGGATTCACGTGGGAGTTCGCCGCAACCAGATCCACACCGATCGCGAGAAGCGCCAGAAGCGAGGCCAGTGCCGGCCCCATCCTCATCCTCCGGACCGCCAGGATCATGACCGCCGTCCCGGCTGAGAGGACAGTGCAGCGAAGGAGATCCATCTCGATCTTGCGGGTGATGACGACCAGGTCCGTCGCGGCGACCTGCGCCGCGATTCCCAATCCTCCACGGACGAGCCCGTCCCGCCAGGCCGGGAGCAACCCGAGTGCCGCCGTCACGACGGCGATGAGTCCCGCCCCTCCCAGCAGAAGACGGGTCCCAGGGCCCAACCCCTTGCGGGGCACCTCTTCCCGGAGGCGCGCCATTCCAAGCGCCGCGAGCAGCGACAGGCACAGCGAGGCTGGAATGAGAAAGCGGGAGGGGTAACGCAGGCTCCCCATGAGCGGCACCCCATGGTAGAGCGCCGTGTAGAGAAACCCCCGCGGCCCCAGGGAGGCCAGGAGGAAGAACCCGGTCAGCGCGCCGAGCGCCTTGGCGAGCCGGCCTTTCGCCCCTAGGGCGCACAGGCCGAGAAGGACCGGGATCGCGCCGACGTAGATGCTCAGCAGAAAGGGATAGCCTTTCTCGAAAACCAGGCCCCCCCAATAGCTCGTGACCCGGAGCATCGTAGGATCGCCGTAGAGCGACGGGACGATCGTCTCCAGCAGCCGGATCGGCGCGATCGACCAGAGCGCAGCGTCCTTGAACGGAATTCCGGAGGATCGGCTCGATTCCATCACCATCTCGCGCGCGGGAATCACTTGAACCAGCGCCAGCCCGCACCCGAGCAGGAATCCCGCCACCAGCCGTCCGGCGGCGCGCAGGAACCGCTTCCCCTCCGCGCCCGCCCCCCAGCGCGCGTCGACCAGGGCGAGGAGGAGCGAGGTTCCCGCCGCCAGAGGATCTCCCGCCAGGACCTGCACGCCCACCGCGCCCGAGAAACCGAGCAGCGCCCCCCGGCTCCCGGTCCGCCGATGGCGCTGCGCGGCGAACAGAGCCAGTGGCACCCACGCCCACGAGGACAGGAGGTTCTGCAGGGAGCCGCAGGAGGCCATCGCCCCGCAGAGAGCATAGGTCACCGCGCCCGCCAGGCCCGCTTCCTCCCGCAGGCCCTCTCCCCTAGCCCAGAGAAGCATTCCCCATCCGGCCAGGACGTACTGGAGAAGAATGGACGCGTGAAAGGCAATCATGACCGGAAGCGCCAGGAAAAGGAGGCTGATGGGGTGGAGCAGCAGATTGTTCGGATTCGCCGCGAGGGGCATTCCTCCCGAAAGGTACGGATTCCAGAGAGGGAGGTGACCGGAGCGGAGTATCGGAGTGGTGTAAATCCGAGTGGGAAGGTGGTTCAGGCAGACGTCGCGGAAGTAGAGGAGCCCTTCCCCGAGCAGGACCCGATGGAAGAGAAGGGCGACCGCGAGGACGAGGCACGCCGCCGCGATGCGCCGGCGGAGCGGGGCGCTCATCGCCCTGAAGGATGCGCCCACCGGCTCCTCTACCGGCCGAAACCCTCCTTCGGGTCGCGGCCTTCCATCAGGTTGTACTTCTTGGCGAAATAGCGGAAGGAGCGAAAGCTCATTCCCAGCAGTTCCGCGGCCCGCGTCTGCACGCCGTTCGTGCGGGCCAGCGCCTCGTTCATGAACCGTTCCCGGAGACGCTCGAGCTGCGTTTCTAGATCGATTCCCTTCTCCTCCAGGGACACGGGAAGCGCGGCGTCCGGCTCCGGCCGCGAGGTGACGTCCCGGCTGAAGCTTCCGGGCAGGATCCGATCGGTGGCTTCCAGGGCGACGGCCCGTTCGATGACGTTCTCCAGCTCACGCACGTTTCCGGGCCACGCGTAGTCCATCAGCTGGCGCATCGCCTCGGGAGAGATCTCCCGGATCTTCTTCCCCATCATCCTAGTATATTTCGCGAGGAAGTGGTTCGCGAGGAACGGGATGTCCTCGCGCTTGTCCCGCAGCGGCGGCATCTTGATGGCGATCACGTTGATGCGATAGAAAAGGTCCTCCCGGAAGCGCTTCTCCCGTACGAGCGTGTCGAGATCCTGGTTGGTGGCGGCGATGACCCGCACGTCGACCTCCAGCTGCTCCGTGCCGCCGACGCGCCGGATTTCCCGCTCCTGAAGCACCCGCAGGAGCTTGATCTGCATGGCCGGGCTCGTGTCGCCGATCTCGTCGAGGAAGATCGTGCCGCCGTCGGCGACCTCGAACAGGCCTTTCTTGGTCGCGACCGCGCCGGTGAAGGACCCCTTGACGTGTCCGAACAGCTCGGACTCGAGGAGCTCGTCGGGAAGGGCCCCGCAGTTGATCGACACGAATTGCTTGGCGCGTCGCGGGCTCCTGCGATGGATGGCGCGCGCGGCCAGCTCCTTGCCGGTTCCCGATTCGCCCGAGATCAGCACGGTGCTGTTGGTGGAGGCGACGCGGTCGAGCAGGGCGCGGACCTCCTCCATGGTCGGGCTCTCCCCCACCAAATCGTCGAAGCGCGAGTTCTCCTTGAGCTCCCGCTTGAGCAGGGTGTTCTCGCGCTCGAGCTGGCGGCGCTCCAGGGCATTCTTGAGGACGATCCGCATCTCCTCCACGTCGAACGGCTTGATGATGTAGTCGTAGGCCCCCAGCTTCAGGGCCTCGATGGCCGATTCGGTGGAGGCGTAGGCGGTAATCAGGATCACGATGGTGTCCGGCTGGATTTCCTTCGCCGCCCGGAGCACGTCGACGCCGCTGCCGTCGGGCATGGCGATGTCGGAGATGATCAGGTCGTACGATGCCTTGGACACGAGGTCGCGGGCCCGCCCGGCCGACTCCGCGGCGTCCACCTTGTAGCCGTCGTTCCGGAGCATGATGGACAGGAGGTCCCGCATGCCCTTCTCGTCGTCGACGATCAGAATCCGGTCCAAGTTTCCTCCTGCACGGCGCGCCGGGCCTCTCCGTGCGTCTTGGGCAGCAGTATCTGCACTTCCGTGCCGGCGCTGCGCCGGCTCTTCACCCGGATCCTTCCCTGATGCTCCTGGACGATCCGGTAGACAATCGCCAACCCCAGCCCGGTGCCCGCCTGGAAGGATCCGTGGAACGGCTGGAAGTTCCGGGTCACCTCGGCTTCTCCCATGCCGATTCCCTCGTCCTGGAAAGAGATGAGGACCTGGCCGTCGACCTCTCCGAGCGCCTTGACGGTCAGCGTGCCCCCTTGCGGCATCGCCTTGAGAGCGTTCTTCGCCAGATTCCAGAACACCTGCCGCATCCGGTTCGCGTCCACGACCACCGGGATCGTCTCGGGATGGAACTGGGTCTTCAACCGGTGCGACGGCCGGAATTCCTCGCTGTTCCGCAGGAGCTTGAGGGAGTCCGAGAGGATCTCCGGGAGATCGGCCCGCTCGGGGGTGAACCGCCCCGGCTTCGCGAACAGGAGAAAATCGCGGATCGTCTGATCCAGCCTTCGGGACTCCTTGAGGATGATCCCCATCAGCTCGCTCTGCTCCGAGCCGGCGGGGAGATCTCTCTTGAGGACCTGCACCGATCCGCTGATCGAGGCGAGCGGATTGCGCAGCTCGTGGGCCATTCCGGCGGCCATCTCGCCGAGGGCCGCCATCCTCTTCTGGAGCCCGACCTCCTCCTCCAGGGCCCGGATTTCGGTGAGGTCCTGGAAGATGAAGATGAACCCCAGGGGAGTCGCTTCCTTGTTTTTCAGAATGGAGGCCGTGAAGCCGAGAAAGAGACTCTCGTCCGCGCGCGCCTGGAATTCCTTCTCGAACCGGAATCGATTCGCTTTCCCCAGCCCCCCGCGCACCTCGTCCAGAAAGCCCGGGCCCGCTCCCAGGAGGTCCATCACTCCGCGCCCCGCGAGCTCCGCCGCGGAGTATCCCGTGATCTGGGACGCCGCACGGTTGCTGAAGGTGATGCGCCCCTCCAGGCCGGTGGTGATGAGCCCGCTGTTCATGCTGTCGATGATGTCCTCGGTGAAGGCCCGCAGCTCGGCGAGGTCGTTCTCCTGGGCCGTGAGCTTCTCCCCCGCCTTGCGCAGCATCTCGGAGACGTGGGAAATGAGGTACGCCACCGTCAGGAAGGAGAAGAGGTGCGCGAACAGGAGATAGAGGATGCGCCGCTCGGAAAGATCCGCCCCCTCGAAGTCCCCTCGCGGATACAGGGGAAGGAGTCGGAAGTAGGTGGCCTCGACGAGAATCGCGTAGAGCAGCCACGCCCCGGTGGCGATGAGAAGCGCGCCACGGCGGAACAGCAGGATCGACGCGGTGATGATCAGGATCAGGTAGAGGAACGAGAACGGGCTCTCGGGACCTCCGGTCGCGTAGACGAGTCCCG
>Ga0114129_10009014_pt1 | contig 14229 bp, 10 predicted proteins | sample RhiMetdeltSRZDD1_FD_80071 | JGI IMG/M metagenome (GOLD analysis project Ga0114129, IMG submission 80071) | Populus rhizosphere microbial communities from Tennessee, USA - Rhizosphere MetaG P. deltoides SRZDD1 (version 2) (version 2) | ecosystem: Host-associated > Plants > Roots > Rhizosphere >... | reverse complement strand
CCACCTGTTGCGCTCGCAAGAAATACCGGTGCAGGGCGACGCGACTACCGTTGCTCGTGTGACATTCACTCCGTCTTCGCCCGGGATTCACCGTTACACGCTGACCGCGAGGCCGGGTCCCGACGATCCCATTGCCGATAACAACTCGCAAGAGATTGTCATCGACGTGGTCGATTGGAAGCCGAAGATTCTTTACATCGAAGGCGAACCTCGGTGGGAATATGCCAAGCTGCGCGAGTCGGTCGCGGAAGAAAAGAACGTCGTTCTGGTCTCGGTGTTGAGATCGGCCGACGGCAAGTTCTATCGCCAGGGAGTCGAGAACGCAGAGGAGCTGGTGAACGGGTTTCCGAAATCTGAAGACGAACTGTTCAAGTACGATGCGCTGATCATCGGAAGCATCGAAGCTACTTTCTTCACGTTCGATCAGCTCAAGGCGGTCGAGCAGTTTGCGTTTCGCCGGGGTGGAACGCTGCTGGCTCTTGGGGGATCGAAGTCGTTCAACGTCGGCGGGTACGGCAACACGCCGCTCGCCGATCTGCTGCCGATTTACCTGAATGGTGTCGGTGAGACATTCACCGAGAGCCAGACTTTCAAAGCAGCGCCAGCCGACCGGGGCCGCGATCACCCGGCTGCACGACTGGTCGACCAGGCGGACGCGAATGCGAAAGCGTGGGATCAGATGCCAGCGATAACGCTGCCCGAAGTCATCAACGAAACGAAACCCGGAGCTTCGGTGATACTCGAAGCCCGAAGCATAAAAGAAAAGAATCGAGTCGCGCCGCTGCTCGTTGAAGAAAGATATGGACGCGGCAAAACGATGGCGTTGCTGGCGTCCGACACCTGGCGGTGGCGAATGATGCTCGAATCGAAGAACAACTCCTTTGAAACGTTCTGGCGCAACTTGATGCGTTACTCCGTCGAGTCGGCGCCCCGCACAGTTGAAGCTTCGACCGAGCGAAGCTTTTATGGCTCGAGCGAGCAGGTTCGCATACGCGCTGAAGTCGCCGACGAGAAGTTCCTCAAGATCAACGACGCATTAGTATCGGCGCACGTGACAACTCCGTCGGGCCGAGCCGTTGATATTCCCATGAAGCAATCTGCCGAAGGCGGATTTGAAGGTTATGCTTCCGCATTTCATCCCGAGGAGGACGGGTTGTATCGCGTGGAAGTGACCGCGCGGCGAAAAGACTCGAAGCAGAGCGCCGCTCTTCCATCCGCGCAAACGAGTTTCAGTGTGGGCCCGCTCAACCGTGAAGCGCGCGACGCGGCTCAGAACCGCGAGTTGCTCAAACGGATTGCAAGTGAGACGGGCGGCGCCTACTACACGCCGGCTCAGGTGGACAAGCTGATGGACGACATCACTCACAAGGAAGGCGCGGGTTCGATGCGCGTGAGCTATGACCTGTGGGACATGCCGATAAACTTTCTCCTGGTAGTCGGCTTGGCTGCCGGCGAATGGTTTATCCGCAAACGCAAAGGCCTTGCTTAGAAACGTTCAGCTAGTGGCACAGACTTTAGTCTGTGATGCACAGACTTTAGTCTGTGAACACAGTACACACAGACTGAAGTAGGCAGACTGAAGTCTGTGAACACGGGAATGGGAATGAAATCATTAACCGCAGATACGTTGAGGTCACGCGGAGGGTTTTCTCTGCGAGGTCTCGGCCTCGTCTGTGTCTCTGCGGTGATCGGTTTGTGCTCGTGCGCGATGAGCGCTGATCGCGGAGCGGGTCCTCAGGGGAACTCATCAGCCTCCGGCCAAAGTGATGCTCAGTCAAAATCAGAAACCAAAAAACCGGCGCGCGCGTCCGATCCTAACAAGTTTGCTGTGATTGTGGCCGGAGTCGGAGGCGAAGAAGCTTACACCAAGAAGTTCACGGCTCAAGCGGTGCGGCTCGCCGAGACTCTGACCGCACAACTCGGCTTCGCCGCTAAGAACGTGTACCTGCTGACTGAAGTGGCAGCCGGCAGCGCGGAGGACGGCGATCACGACCCGGAGGTTGCTGCGTCGCGGCGCGCGACGGCCGACGAGGTGCGAAAGACTTTCGCGGCGATTAAGTCGGCGGCTAACGCCGACAGTTTTGTGCTGATCGTTCTGATCGGGCACGGCTCGGTCGATAATCAGCAGGCCAAGTTCAACTTGATTGGCCCGGACCTCTCCGCCAAGGACTATGCGGCGTTGCTCGGCTCGCTGCCAAACAAGAGAGCCGTCTTCGTGAATTGCGCCAGCTCATCCGGCGAGTTCATCAAGCCGCTGTCATCCGAAGGCCGGATAGTGATCACGGCAACTCGAAGCGGCAGTGAGCAAAACGCTACGATTTTCGCCGACCACTTCATTGCCGGGCTTACGGACGGCGCGGCGGACGCCGACAAGAACGGGCGCATTTCGGTGCTCGAGGCTTTCAATTACTCGGCCAAGCTGACGGCGGACTGGTATAAGCAGAAGAATCGTCTTGCGACCGAGCACTCGCTGATCGACGACAACGGAGACGGCACCGGGCACGAGGGAGCTACGGGCGGCGATGGAACGCTAGCCAAGGTTGTTTACATCGACTCGAAGCAGATCGAAGAAGCTGCCGGCGATGCGGAGCTGGCGCGACTGATAGCTCAGCGGCAGAAGCTCGAGGAAGATATCGAGAAGCTCAAAGCGCGCAAGAGTGAAATGAAACCAGAGGAGTACGAAACCGAGCTCGAGCGGTTGCTGGTTGAGCTTGCAAAGGTGAGTCAAGACATAAAAACCCGGCAAAAGAAATGAATCATGTAGGGGCGGCCCTCCGTGGCCGCCCCAGACTGATCGAGGCAACTTCGGATGCGAACCGCGGATTCTCCACTCCAACGCCGATACAACAGTCTTCGCCTGCTCGGATTCGATTACTCGTCTGCGACTGCGCTTTATTCGATTACGCTTAAGACCGATGCTTCGCGCCCGGTATTTGCGGACATCAAGCTCGCAAAGAGAATTCTTATCGCCCTGCTTGATGATCGAACGTTGGCGCGGCTCCGACTCTGCGCATACACGCTATTGCCGGACCACATGCACTTGCTCGCCGGCGTCAAGCAGTTGGGCAAAGACCTTTCCTCAGTGCTTGGCGCATTCGAGAGCTTTACAACGCAAGTCTATTGGAAGCGCAGTCGCGAGATCATAGAGACAAAATTGATAGCGCTTCCATCTGAGTCAGTTCAGAAGAGATCGCCCGATGAAACAAGACCACTGCTGCAGGCATTAGCTGAAGGGCGACTTACGTTGAGGCCCGAATGTGTCGAACTGAAAAGCTGGCCTCGTTTAAAGCCTGAACAGTTCTTAGGCAAGCATCTGTGGCAACGCTCCTTCAATGATCACGTAATCAGGAACGAAGCTGATTTCCGGGAAACACTCGAATACATAATGCTGAATCCAGTGAGACGAGGTTATGTTTCAAAGCCAGAATTCTATCCGTTTTCAGGGTTCGGAATTGGGTGAACCCGTTCGGGCGGTCTAGGATTTGGTGGTTGTCAAACTGGGGCGACCACGGAGGGCCGCCCCTACATGTTATGAACCGTTCAGTCCTGCTAATTCTTGTTTTCTTCTTTAGCTGCTCCTTCAATTCAGGCGCTGCTCAGGAGATCTCAATCGCGCGCGGTCGTGAGCTTCTCAAGCACGGTAACTACAAAGACGCTATAACGGTCTTCACCGCGCTGGTCGCGAAGAATGCGAGCGATGCCGACGCGCTCGAAGGCCTGGTTCGCGCGCAGATTGAAACCGGTGACTACGCGAGCGCGGAAAAAAGAGCGCGCGACTTCCTCAACGCACATCCCGCTGAAGCAGCCTTGCGAGTCGCGCTTGGCGAGATCGAATTTGAAACCGGCCGGTACTCAGAAGCTGCGCCCGAGTTTGAACGCGCCGCGCGAGACGCGAAAGGGGCCGTTTGGCTTCGCGCAATGATCGGCCGCGCCCGCGCGCTTCGCATTCAAGGTAAGGAAGACGAAGCACGAGCCGTAGCTCAGGAGTTGGTTCGCTACCATATCGCCAACTCGCCTCGCTCGGCGGAACAGCTCACGCCCATCGCCGAAGCCCTCGCTCTCACCGACAAATTCCACGACGCGAATGAGATTTTTATTGACGCTCGGGAAGCCGACCCAACTTTCGCCGAAGCGTTCATAGCGCAAGGCGAATTGTTCAACGAGAAGTATCAGTACAAGGACTCGCCGAGCCTTTTCCAGGACGCGCTCAAGATCAATCCGAACTCCGCGCGCGCCCTCGTTGGGTTTGCGAAGAGCAAGCAACACGAATCGAATGAGGAGCAATTGGTTTCGGTCCAGAAGGCCCTCGAAGTGAATCCAAACAGCGTCGCAGCGCTTGTGCATCGAGCGGCTATCGATCTCCAAGAGGAGAACCACCAGGGCGCTGCCGAGCAAGTCGATCGCGCGCTCAAGATCAACCCGAATGCGCTGCAGGCAATCGCGGTCCGCGCGGCGATGTTCTATCTGAATGACCAGAAGACAGAATTCGATGCCGAGATCAAACGCGCGCTGGCCATCAATCCTCGAGCCGGTGAAGTGTTCGAGACGCTGGCCGGGTTCGCGGTGAACAACCGCCGCTACACCACAGCCGTCGAGTTTGGCCGGCGCGCCGTCGAGCTGTCTCCAAACCTCGGGAGCGCCCGCACTCAACTCGGCATTCAGTTATTGCGGGTCGGCAAAGCCGAAGAAGGGCGCGCGGAGCTCGAGCGCGCATTCGCGGGCGATAAGTTTAACCCCTGGGCGAAGAATACACTCGACCTTCTGGATACGATGAAGGACTACGTCGACACGGTGCGCGGTCCTTTTTTGATCAAGTCATCGCCGAAAGAAAGCGGCGCTCTCGCGGTCTATGCCGCCGATCTGGCAGAAGAGGCGTACAAGAAACTCACCGCGAAATATCGCTTCGCCCCGCGCGCTCCGATTTCAGTCGAGGTCTTTGCTGATCACGACGACTTTGGCGTGCGCACTCTTGGAGTTCCGGGTCTTGGCGCGCTCGGGGTCTGCTTTGGTCAGGTCATAGCGATGGACAGCCCTTCGGCGCGCGACTCGGGTGAGTTCAACTGGGGCAGCACGCTGTGGCATGAGTTCACTCACGTGATCACGCTCGAGGTTACCGATCATCGAATACCGCGCTGGTTCTCTGAAGGACTCTCGGTATTTGAGGAGCGCCGCGCGAGAGCCGGTTGGGGCGACAACTGGTCGATCGAAAACTTGAAGGCTTTCAGCGAGGGAAAGTTCGTCAAGATCAGCGAGCTGGATGCGGCGTTCACGCGGCCAAAGACTCCCAACGGAGTGATGCTCGCTTACTTCCAAGCTTCGATGGTCTGTGAATTCGTCGATGAGAAGTTCGGCTTCGACGGCATTCTGAAGATGCTCGCGCTGTACAAAGAAGGAGCCAGGACGTCCGATGTCCTGCAGCGCGTTTTGAAGCTGACGGCCGCGGACTTTGACCGCACGTTCAACGACTACCTGAAGACAAAAGCCGGCGCTTACGTTGACGCCGTTGGCACTGGGCCTGTTCAGGCTCCGGCCGATGAAACAATTTCTAAAGACGCGTTGCTTGTGCTGATCAAAGCGAAACCGAACAATTATTTCGCTCATCTGCGGCTGGGGACGGTCTACAAAAACGAAGGCGACGCCGACCGGGCGATCGAGCACCTGCGCCGCGCTTCGGAGTTGTTTCCGTATTACGGCGGGAAGGGGAACCCCTACTCGCTGCTGGCGGAGATTTACGAGTCAAAGGGACAGAAGACCGAAGCGGCGGCTGCGATTGAGAGTCTTGTTCGCTATAACGAGACTGATGCGGGAGCGCTTGCGAAGCTTGCCCGGCTGAGGCTCGAGATGGGAGATCGCAAAGGCGCGGTCGAAGCGCTCAGGCAAAGTTTTTACATACAGCCGTTCGATGCCAGCTTGCACAAGCTCGCGGGCAGCGTCTATCTTGAGCTGGGCAGCCCCTCAGAGGCGATTCGCGAGTTTCGAGTGCAGATAGCGCTCGCACCATCAGATCTGGCCGAAGCTCATTACGATCTTGCACGCTCGCTTGAGGCATCGGGCAATTCAACTGAAGCGCGTCATGAAGTGCTGCGCTCGCTCGAGATCGCGCCCGGGTTTGAAAAAGCTCAGGAGCTTTTGTTGAAGCTTCGAGCAAGTAAGTGACAAGTCGAGAATTGAACATCGAGGATCGAGAATTGAAGTTCGAAAAGATCAAATTCAGAATTGCAAATTGCCGGGCCGCGGTCAAACTCGCCAGGGTGCAGACAGCTATCTTAATTATCGCCTTGCTCGCGCCTCTGTCCCTCTACGCTATTAACGGCTCGACGGAGAAGACATTCCGGTACGAAGACCCGCGATTGGGAGAACACAAAGACGAATCCGACAAGTTCAAGTTTGCACGCGTCAAGCTGGCTCCGCTGTATCCGGGCGCGTGCCTCGGCGACAGTCCGTGTGAGCCCTGGTCGCACGATTACCCGGAAGCCGGCCTTCACTTTTCAAAAATAATTTCCGAGCTCTCGAAGCTCCAGGTTGTGCTGGATGAAGACGAGTACATCTTTTCGTTCGCCGATCCGAACCTTATGAAGTACCCATTCGCCTATATGTGCGAAGTCGGCTATATGCAGCTAACCGACGAAGAGGTGGCCGGAATGCGCGAGTACTTGCTGCGAGGCGGATTTCTCCTAATCGACGACTTCGGGGGCGCGCGCGAGATGAACACTTTTCAGTATTATCTCAAGAGGGCGTTTCCTGAATTCGAGATGAAGCCGCTGGATCTCAGTCACCCGATCTTCAATTGCTTCTTCACGATCAAGTCGCTTGATGTGCGGTCGTACCGCAGAGGGAGACCTGAGTTCTTAGGCCTCGAGGACAAACACGGGCGACTGATGGCCGTGATCAACTACAACAACGATGTGAGCGACTACTGGCAATGGTCCAACGACGCGTTTAACCCGATTGATGACACAAACACTGCGTACAAATTTGGCGTCAACTATGTCTTTTACGCGTTGACGCATTGAACGGACGTTTACCACAAAGACACGAAGTCAAGAAAGAAGGGCGACAGCAGTTGAGAAGCAGACGTTCTAGCATTGAGGAATGCGTTTCTTGTCTTCGTGTCTTGGTGTCTTTGTGGTTGAATCCGGATTTGAGGAGAGAATGGCGATAGACACTCAGGAAGTAATCAAAGAAGACCAGCTTTTGGATAGGCTAGTTGCTGCGCGCGAACAGATTCTTCATGAAGTGCGCAAAGTCATCATCGGGCAAGACGAGGTCGTCGATCAGACGCTCATCTCGCTTTTTGTCGGAGGGCACTCGCTGGTCACCGGAGCCCCGGGTCTGGCTAAGACGCTGCTCATTCGGACCGTCGCTAATGTCCTCGACCTTTCTTTTAAGCGAATTCAATTCACACCGGACTTGATGCCGTCGGACATCACCGGCACCGACATCATCGAAGAGGACCGCTCGACCGGGCGCCGCGAGCTGGAGTTTATTCGAGGACCGATCTTCGCCAACATCATCCTCGCCGACGAAATCAACCGCACACCGCCAAAGACTCAAGCCGCGCTGCTCGAGGCGATGCAGGAGGGCGACGTGACGGTTCAAGGGACGACTTATAAACTGCCGAAGCCCTTCTACGTTCTTGCCACTCAGAACCCAATCGAGATGGAAGGCACTTACCCGCTCCCCGAGGCGCAGCTCGACCGGTTCATGTTCAACATTCAAATCGGATACTTGAACGAAGACGATGAAGTGGACGTCGTGAATCAAACGACGTCGGTGCAGGAGATCAGCTTCGAGCGCAACGTGACCGGCCCGGACATACTGGCATTTCAGCGATTGGTGCGCCGAGTGCCCGCCGCCGAATCAGTCACCCGTTACGCAGTTAAGCTTGTGGGCGCGAGTCGCCCGGTGTCCGATAGTTCGCCTGATTTCATAAAGCGCTGGGTAAACTGGGGCGCGTCCCTTCGAGCGTCGCAGTTCTTGATCCTCGGGGGCAAGGCTCGCGCGGTGATGAGCGGACGTTACAACGTTTCAATCGAAGATGTGCGCGCGCTTGCGTATCCGATCTTGCGTCACCGGATATTGCTGAACTTCCACGCAGAGTCCGAGCGAGTGAAGCCCGACGATGTTGTTCGAAGGTTGATCGAGACCGTGCCCGAGCCGAAGTCCGGACTCTAAGGGAGGAACAAATGAGGCATCCGGCGTTGTGGTTCGCCTTCAGTTTGCTGCTGATCTGTCCTGTAACAGCTTCAACCAAGACAGACAGAGAGCACGATGGATTCGTGGGCCCGGTCCGCAATGTTCGCATTGAAAAATCCCTCCTGGTAAACAGATCGGGTAACTGGGTTGAGGAGTCTCGTGTCTTATGGCTGACAGTTGCATATGACTCAAGTGGTAGTCTCGCCGAGCGCATCTTCTACAGCAGCGACGGGAGTGTATGGAGCAAAATCGTCTACGCCTTCGATACTGAAGGGAACAGAAGCGATGTCGTTTATCGATCGGGTAAGGGACGATCCGCGAGCGCTGATGGCTCTGATCAGACTCAAAGCCTCACGGAGTTCACACGTTTGAGGCGCACTTTCAAATATGACTCGAGCGGCAACAGAACTGAGGAAGCCGATTATCTAAAGGGTGGCAATCTCTCTCGTAAGACTCTCTATAGGTTCGACGCCAACGGGTTTGTAAAAGAGATAATTGAATACGCACCGGATGGGACGATGCTGTCCCGGTATGCCAACAAGTTTGACGAGAAGGGTAGTATTACCGAGCAGCGCCGTGATGAATCACCCGGCGCTACCGCCAGAAAGGAATCGTATAGCTACGAATTCGATTCGGCCGGAAACTGGATAAGAAGAGTGGCGACAACTCACCTCTTGACCGATGGCAAACGGGTCAACGAAGCAAAAGAAGTAATCTACCGAGCCATAACCTACGATTCGTCGCAAAGCACACCTGATAACGGCAGGGCGATCGACAGATCAACTGACGTAACAGGCGGGACATCCTCGCTGCTCACACACCCGATCTTGATCCGCAAATCGGGAGGTGTCCTACAGGGCAGTGCGATATCGCGGGTTCATCCAACATACCCGCCCGACGCGATTGCACAAAGAATAAGCGGGAGCGTTGTTGTAGAAGTCACGGTCGATGAGGACGGTGGTGTCATAGCAGCCCGGGCTCTGTCAGGTCCTGATCAGTTGCGCGGCGCCGCGGTATCAGCGGCGAGAGAATGGAAGTTCCATCCCACCGAACTCTCCGGCATGGCAGTGAAGGTCATTGGCACAATCACCTTCAACTTTAACCTGTAGTAAAACGGTGAACGATGGACTCGCGCCAATAGGGCGGATTCACCAGGATTCCTCTCGAACGAATCATGAATCCAGGTAGCGATCAACAGGTAATCACGCGCTTTCTCGCCCCTGAGGTCCTCGCGCGGATAAGCTCGTTGGAACTGATTGCCCGCTCGGTGGTCGAAGGCTTCATCGCGGGACTTCATCGTTCTCCCTACCTTGGGTTTTCAACCGACTTCGCCGAGCATCGGCCGTACATGCCCGGCGATGATCTGCGGCATCTCGATTGGAAACTCCTGGCTCGGACCGATCGGCTCTACATCAAAAAATATCAAGGCGACACCAACGCGCGGATTCACCTGCTGATCGATTCGAGCGCTTCGATGGGCTACGCGAGCGGCGAAGTCTCGAAGCTTCAATACGCGCAATACCTCGCGTCTTCTCTTGCCTTCCTGGGTGTCAGACAACACGACTCGGTCGGGCTCATCGCTTTCGATGAAGAAGTTATCGAGCACGTGCCACCGGGTTCGCGCTCGGGCCATCTGCGAACGATCCTTGGAGTGATCGAGCGGCTCGCGCCTGGTCGAGGCACCACGCTCGCGGACTTGTTGCATCGCACCGCCGATCTGCTGACGCGTCGGGCGATCATCGTGTTGATCTCGGACCTCTATGACGAACCCGAGCGCGTTATCGATGGGCTCGAGCACCTTCGCTTTCGGGGTAACGATGTGATTGTGTTTCAGGTGATGGACAAGCAGGAGCTTGATTTCGATTTCAACGAGCCGGTTGTGCTTGAAGATAGCGAGACTGAAGAGCAGCTTCACGTTTTACCGGACGTGTTGCGCGACGAATACCTCCGGCGAGTTCGTTCGCACCTCGAGTCGTTGAAGGAAGGCGCGGCCCGCAATCGGATCGATTATGAGTTGCACCGGACGTCGGAACCGCTCGACGCCGCGTTGTTCGCATATCTCGCGCGTCGCTCGCAGTTTGGATGACTTGGAGGATGAAGGTTATCGATGAAAACTGAGCACACGTATGAACAGCTCAAGGCGGAGGTTGCGGCGCTATCAATTGACGAGGTTCGGGCGACGCCTGTCTGGAAAAAGTTCGAGATGGTAGGCGCATTGACTACTGCCCTCCAGAAATCCATCAAAGACAAATTGAGCGCACGGTACCCACAAGCTACCGAAGAGGAACTCAGAAAGAGATTTGGCATTGTTTGGCTCGGGCCGGCGTTAGCCAAACAAGCTTTCGGCTGGGAAGCGGAGGAGGATGACGGCGACCTGATGGTTGCGTGATCGAAGATGGCATTTCTCAATCCAATTTTCCTTCTCGGAGCGATGGCAGCGGCGGTCCCGGTGCTCGTTCATCTCGTCAGGCGAACTCGCGCGCCACGCATTCAATTCGCTTCGCTGATGTTCCTCCGAAAGATCGAGCAGAAGACTATTCGGCGCCGTAAGCTTCGCAACCTGCTGCTGCTTCTAATGCGATCGGCAGCGCTCTTACTCTTGGCGCTCGCATTCGCGAGGCCCTATTTCACCGGCTCAACTCCTCTATCAGCGTCGAGCGAGCACACCAGCACCGTCATTCTCATCGATGGCTCGTACAGCATGCGTTACGGCGACGTGTGGAATCGCGCCCGGCAGGCTGCGCGCAACACGATTAACGACGCGGCGTCCGATGAGCATCTGGCAGTTGTCCTGTTCGCGAAGAGTTATCAGGTGCTGATGCCGCTGAAAGCTGATCGCTCCGAAGCGACTGCGGCGGTTAATCAAATCCAGCCGGGACTCGAGGCGACCGACTACCTTCAAGCGATCCAAGCCGCCGACGCGATACTCAAAGACGCCAGTCGCGGCCAGCATCGCATCTTTCTCATTTCTGATTTTCAAGACGCGGGGTGGAACCGCTCGGCTCCGGCGGTCAAGCTCGCGCCCGATGTTAAGCTGTTTCCCATCGACGCTTCAGAATCGAAGACCGAGAACATCGCGGCTGCGGCTGTCAGCGCCGATCCGGTGGTCTACGCGCAGAAGTACTCGGGAAAAGTCGTCGCGCGCATTAGCAACTTCGGCGCGGAAGAAGTAGGCGATGCGGCGATCGAGCTGAAGCTCAACGATTTGCCAGTCGAGCGGCGGCCGTTGAAGCTCGACGCAGGCGAATCTCAAAACGCGGAGTTTACAGGCTTCAACGTGCCCGACGGCTCGAACCGCGCGACCATCGAGATTAACGGCGACAGCTTTCCGCTCGACAACAAGTTCTTCTTCACGATCCGGCGTGACAACCAGACTCGCGTACTCGCGATCGACTCCGCCGTGCGAGGCCGCAGCGAGAGCTTCTTCCTTCAACAATCGCTGGCGGCGGGTGAGAACAATCAATACTCGCTCACGACGAAGACCGCCGGCAGTGTGAACCCGTCTGAGCTCGATTCCTATCGCGTCGTGATCTTGAATGACGCATCGGGGATCAACCCGGGTCTCGCTGCATCGCTCAAGAATTTTGCCGAGCGTGGCGGAGGTTTGATCCTGGCGGCGGCCAAGCACACTGACGCGAGCGAGTTCAATCGATTGCTTGGTGCGATCGCGCCCGCGCAACTCGGCGAAGTAGTTCAGTCGCGCGGTTACGCGCTGATGAGTCAGGTGAAGACCGATCATCCGATCTTCTCTGCGTTTTCAAAGAGCGGGCGATTGACCTCGACGCGAGTTTACGGCTATCACCGGAGTTTTCCAAACGAGGGTTCGTTAACTATTGCCGCGCTCGACGACGGGAGCCCGATTGTCGTCGAGGGCACGGCGGGAAGAGGAAAGGTCTTGCTGGTGACGACAACGCTGGACACCGCGTGGAACGACTTACCGCTCACGCCGATGTTTCTTCCGTTCGTTCGACAGATGCTCGACTACCTGGGCGGACGCGAAGGCGCTTCTTCGTACACGATCGGGCAAGCGTTCACAACGCCCTCCGACAAAGACGGCTCGCTTCCCGCAATCGACACGCCTGGCGGAAAGCGGATTGACGAAGCTAGAAAAAACGCATCGGGAGAACAGTCGATTGACGCGAGCGAGATCGGATTCTATCGGCTGCGTTATCGGGACCGCGATGAGTTCGTGGCGGTGAATTTGGACACCAGGGAATCGGATTTGGCGAAGCTCAACGTGGATGATCTCGTCGCGAGCATCACACCTGCGCCGGACGACAACAGCGCTAAAGCGGCCGAGGCATCCACCTTGACGGGGGAAGAGAAAGAGGCGAGGCAGCGATTGTGGCTCCCGCTGTTGCTGATCGCGCTTGCGCTGTTCGTCGTGGAAGCGGTGATCGCGCGAAGGATTCGAATTCCAAAGTTGATTTAGGGGAGTCCTCTGGCCACTTCGCGAGACTCTGCGTCTTTGCGGACCTTTGCGTCTTTGCGCGAAACGGGGCTCGCAAATCATGTTTCGCGCAAAGACGCAAGGGTCCACAAAGACGCAAAGGGTTTTCACACGCTCTCTTGTTGGTCGCGAGGCGGAATCGGGTTATACTCAACGCATTAAGCTCAAGGAGGATCGCAAAATGAGTCCTCAACTGCAGAACGTCAACGAAGTCATCAGACAGGTTCGCAGGCGCATTCTTATGCGCAACGTGCTGCGAGGCGCGGCGATTACGCTCGGCGTAGCGGCGTTGTCGCTGCTGATCGTTGTGTTGATCGCCGGTCTTCTTAAGCAGAAGCATGCCGCGCTGATCGTGCTGCGACTTGTTCCCATCGTTCTGACTGCAGCCGCCGCGTGGCTGTTCGTCCTTCGCCCATTGCGCGAAAAGATGTACGACGCCAAGATCGCGCGGTTGATCGAAGAAAAGTGCGGGCTCGGCGACCGATTGGTGACTGCGGTTGAGTACTCTGAAGATCCGCGCGAGGCTTCCCCGGCCATCGTGGATCGCTTGATAAGCGACGCATCCAGCCGATCTTCGTCGGTTGAGCTCGATCGGGTCATCGATCGTCGTCACGCGTACGCCTATGGAGCCGCGGCGGCGTTGATCTTGTTTGGGCTGATTGCCGCACTGCTGCTGGCACCGCGATCGGTTTCCACCGGGCTCGCGGCGCTCTATTCGACTGACGATGATTCAGTAGCGGCCAACTCGATGTTCATCAACGTCAGCCCCGGCACCGCGCGTGTCCCTCGCGGCTCGGATCAGAAACTCAAGGCTACGCTGGCAGGGTTTGATTCGATAATCGCTCAAGTATTCATGCGCAAAGTCGGCGCCGACAACTGGGTGGCTCACACGATGGAACCTGGAAAGAATACCTACGAGTTCGGGTACGTGATCTTCAACATTCAAGACTCGGTTACCTACTACGTGGAGGCGAAGGGCGTCCGCTCGCCGGAGTTCGCGCTTGAAGTCGCCGATCTTCCGTTCGTAAAACAGATCGACCTGGTGTTGGACTTTCCGGCATACACGCATCTTGCGAGCAAGAAGATCGAGAACGGCGGAGAGGTGGCCACGCTCAAGGGCACGGTCGTTCAAGTCACCGCTCAGTTGAGCGCGAACGCGAAGGCCGCGCGAATCCTGATCAGCGATGGAACGAAGGTCGAGATGACGCCGGTTGACGATAATCATTTCATCGGCCACTTCACGGTCAAGCAAAACGGAACATACCGAATCGAGCTGACAAGCGAAGGCGGCGAGCGTTACAACGGTTCAAACGAGTACGACATTACGGTGCTTGAAGATCACGCGCCGACGGTTCTCATCGATAAGCCCGGCCGCGATATGAAGGTCACCAGCATTCAGGAGATCTTTACGCAGGTGCGTGCCGAGGACGATTACGGCGTGTCGTCAATCGAGCTTTATTATTCGGTGAACGGAGGCGAAGAGAAAAAGGTACAGTTGCAGGACCTGAAGAGCGACGCGGCGCACACGCTGTCGGGCGCGCACACTTTCTTCCTGGAAGAGTACGGACTGCAGCCGGGTGATT
>Ga0114129_10009013_pt1 | contig 14229 bp, 16 predicted proteins | sample RhiMetdeltSRZDD1_FD_80071 | JGI IMG/M metagenome (GOLD analysis project Ga0114129, IMG submission 80071) | Populus rhizosphere microbial communities from Tennessee, USA - Rhizosphere MetaG P. deltoides SRZDD1 (version 2) (version 2) | ecosystem: Host-associated > Plants > Roots > Rhizosphere >... | reverse complement strand
TCTCGGACCGGAAAACCCAGTGGCGACCGCACCAGTCTTTACCGTAGACCCGTCACCCGGTTTGTTTTCATCGCGCGGACCATCGTTCTGACTTCTGATCTTGGTCCAGGCCGTGGCCAGGCCGTCGCAGGTGCACGACTGGCCACCAACGATGACCGACGATGCCGGGGTTTTGCCTGGCCAGCTTCGTTCGCAGGTCCCCCGCCTCACCGCGATTTCGGGCATTGACATGACACCGCCTACTGCCAGCGTTCGCCGCCCTACGCGTTCCCGTTCCGTCATCTCAGAGGTTCAGCGATCATGGTTGTTAAGCCTGGGACAGCGTTCCGGCACGGTGTGCGATCTGAAGGTAGAGGTCGACGGCCTGGCCGAAGAGTCGATCAGACTCGCCAGACGTGGCCGCCTTGGTCACCTCAAGGCAGATAGTTTCGAACTGAATACTCAGGTCCCTGAGCTGCTGATCGGCAACGGCAGCCCGTGCATTGACAATTTTGGCGCTCTGTTGGCGGAAGACTTCAAGCGCGGGTGCGATGTCCGCGCAGTCTCTCCAGGAATTTACGGAACCTGCACACATGCGTTGAAACCTGATCACGTCAGCGGTTGCCTGGAGATCGATTTCTGCCATGCGCTGCAAGGAGACGAGCGCTTGTCGCTGATTCTCCGTGCGGACTAGATCCTTGGCGTCCTCTGACTGCCAATGCGCAACGGCGAGTGAGACGGCCAACGACACGAAGCCAGCTACGAGAGCTGGCATAAGGGCTTTGGAGAGTTCAGTGCCAAGCCACCCGCCTACCTTGCGCCAGAGCGACGCGCTTGCCGGTCGCCCCTCAGGACCATCAAGGGCAACTGAAGTCCCTTCGACGTCGGTCATGGCTCCACCCCTTAGCGGTATGTCGCAACCGTAGCCAGACGCTGCAACAGAAGAGTCCACGGCACGTGGTCCTTGCCGAATACGTGCCCAACGACTTCATCTCAAGATCAGATACTCTGCATTTCCGCAGCTAGATACGCCATGGACCCCTGCGAGGAGCCAACTCTCCTAAAGCGGGCCTCATGCCTTCGGTCATGCCTTCGGTCAACTTTGCAGAATCGCTCTCTTTCTGATCAAGGCGCCGCGCAAGCGCGCCGCAGCCGCCCGCCGCTTGCGGCTATGCCTCCGGCCCGCCGCGCGGCGGCGGCCAGCGCTTGCAATGCATCAAGTGTTGGTAAGGGCTTCGGCGGACGTGAGCCGGACTAGGTAGTGCGTGCCCGTCACGCTCATGTACCGAAGCTCGCTGTCGAAGCCGCACACGTGGCTCCGTAGACACTCCCCACGGGGGTTGCTTGCACCCCAACTTCGAGCTGGACCAACAAGGCTCCAACTTAGATCGGAGCTCGTGCCCCATCTGAAGGGGTCGGCGCTGACGGATGCCTTCGGCTAGCCACAGTTCGTCCAAACCTAGGAGGCGCCTACCCATTCCGAGTGAAAGACTTCTAGCTGGTCGAGGTAACACGGGCCTACCGCATCACAAGCTCTTCTAGGCGAGGACGTTTTGGGAAAGGGAGTCTAAGCGTGCCAATTAGGCGACGGCCACCAGACCCGGAACCGAATCGGTTGGGTCTCGGATACATCGTAATGGCCTATTCTGACGTTGCCGCGTTAGCCGAATTCCTAAGAACCCGATGCGAAACGATTAGAATGTTTGCCGGCGGCAAGGAGCTGAAGTCTGCCACCGATCTGTTCAGCGTCACGCGCTCGGACTTGCGAGATTTGGTAATCGAGACGGTCTCACCGGATTCCAAGGTTCGACTGACGATCGGAATCGCAACCATCGAGACTTCGTCCGGTGACGCTGTCGGTGCAGAGCTCGCCAAAGACGTTCGTGACTACCTGCGGCCCTTACGAAGGCGCCTTCCGTTTGGAATACTTGCGCGCCTTCTGTATTGGTCGCTTCCACTGCTGGGAATATGGCTCGTAATCGTCGTAGACCTATTTATTCGCGGAAACTGGCGAGCGCTCGGCGTCTTCGGAATCATTGGGGCACTGGTAATGTGGCCTCTTGCCCAGCTTTGGAGGATCGCCAACGAATCCGGAGCAGCCAGGCTCGTTTTGGGAACCAGGCCCGACGACGTGGAAATGGTTACTCTTCACGAACCAGTGGCTAAATCTGATGACTCCACGAAATACCCACTAGGATTTGTGAGCCTTTACCTAGACGATCTAGCAGATGTAAGCGCCACGCTTAAGGATCGAAGCAAGGCAGCAGTGATTTTCGCATCGACCGCGCAAGTCGAGACCGTGGGAGATCTTCGCAACGCGACAGCAGAGGAACTAGCCCACGTTCGTTTTGCCTCATCAGGTCCAAGTGTCATTGTTAACCTGGGTCGAGGTCATGCTTCGGTTTGGGCGATGGAGAAGACTGAGGACTCTATTAACTTGGCGTACGATATCGCTCGCCTGCTACGCCAGCGCCGCATTGTGATTCCGGTCGGACAGCCTACGCTGCTGATATTGTTCGGGCTGATGATCGGCCTGATGGCAACCGCTCCCATGGCGCTGTCTGGCCAAATTCCTATCACAGAAAGAATTGGAACGATAGGTATAGCCCTCCTCGCTCCAATAATGTGCGTGACCTTTTATATTGCGGCCAAAGTCGAGGGGTCTGCGAAGATTCACCGGACAGATAGAGCAGGTCGTGCCGACGTATGGAGGTCATGGGTTCAGTTTGCGCTAAGCGCCGCGCTGAGCGCCGCCGTAAGTGCTGCCGTCACGTGGTGGCAGCTCCGGGGCTAACCGCTGCGACTTGTAGATCCGTGCGGGGCTCCCGAACCTTGTCGTGTATCCGTCGTGGTCCAGACCGCTGCTCCCGCCGAGGGTCAGTCGCTTCGCTCCCTCCGATCCCCGTGCTCCAAGACCTCCAGACACCGAAGAACGGCGACCTCTGGCTCCGGGGAGGGATCCCGTCCACCGCCGGCCAGGGCGAAGCCGACGCGGAACCCGCCCCGGGCGCCAGGTCGTACGTCCGGTAGGGCGCTCCACCCGGCGCCCGGGGCAGAACCCGCGTCCACGGAGTGCAGGCCGACGGCACACGGGTCAGAACCGCCATGAGAGTCGTGCGATGAACGTGCGATTGGCACCGGTGATCATGAGCTACGTGCGGTCAATCACGGTCACCCGAAAGAGCGGGCCAAGATCCCCTGAAACGCGAAATGACCAGGCGAAAGGCCTGGTCATCAGATGTGGCCAGGGGCGGGGTCGAACCGCCGACCTTCCGATTTTCAGTCGGACGCTCGTACCAACTGAGCTACCTGGCCGTTCAACGAAAACGCCGCGTTGATCTTGTCGACACGCGGCGTTCACGCTGGCGGTCCTGACGGGACTTGAACCCGCGACCTCCGCCTTGACAGGGCGGCGAGCACTCCGACTGCTCCACAGGACCTTGCTCGCGAAGACTGTACCAGTCTCCGCTCCGTGCCCCCAACGGGATTCGAACCCGTGCTACCGCCTTGAAAGGGCGGCGTCCTGGGCCGCTAGACGATGAGGGCGGCCGAACCATCATCGCACATGTGCGACTCAGGCTGCTTGCTCCCATCCGGCCCCGCCGGAGGCCTGCAAAGCATATGCGATGCCCCGGGGGCCCGCCAAATCGGCCCACCTCAGACCGTGAGACCCGGCGGGCCGGGACGCAGTGGTGCTCAGCTGGCCGGCGCGGGCAGTGCGATCAGCTTGTACTTGGCCTTGAGCGCGGGCAGGATCCGCTTCAGCGCGGTCGAGGTCTGCGACCGGTTTCCGCCGCCGTCGTGCAGCAGGACGATCGATCCCGTACGCGTGTGAGACACGACACGGCTGGCGATGACGGACGAGCCGGGGTCCTCCCAGTCGGACGGGTCGACGGTCCATCCCAGCGGCCGCTTGCCCATCGCCGCCAGGACCTTGATCTCGGCCGCGGTCCACTTTCCGCCCGGCTGGCGGAAGTACCGGATCGGTACGCCCGGCACGACGGCGTGGATGGCGGCGTCGGTCCGGTCGACGTCGGCCCTGATCTGATCCGGCGTTTTCTGGCCGAGCTTGAGATCGTGCGCCCAGGTGTGGTTGCACAGGGTGTGCCCCTCGGCCACCATGCGGCGTACGACGGCCGCGTTGGCGGCGACCTGGCGGCCGATGAGGCAGAACGTCGCCTTTACGCCGGCCGCCTTGAGCTGGTCGAGGATGCGGGCCGTCCAGCCCGGCCAGGGGCCGTCGTCGAAGGTCAGCGCCACCGCCTTGGAGCCGGTGGTGGCCATCAGCGTGCCCTTGGCCGGCTTCGTCGACACCGGTTTCACCGACGGGGACGCTGAGGGTTTGGCCGATGGGGACGCTGAGGGCGACGCCGAACTGCCGACCGTGGGCGAAGCGACGGGAGCAAGCGGAGGCGACGGCAGAAGCGAGCCGAGCACGGCGACGGCAAGGATCACAACGAAACCGCCCGTGGCGACCGTACGCCGGGCACCCGACGTGAGTACGCCGTCGCGGTAAGTCGAGTACCGCAGGCGGCGTACCAGGATCCGGACAGCGGTGGCTACGAACTGGGCGAAGCGGCCGGACCATGCGAGCACAGCGACACACACTGCCATGGATCACGAATCACGCAACCCCCAGAACCTCACGAGCCCCACGAACACCAGGTCAGGGCAGGGCAAGTTGCGTTACACCACCGAGCCAGGGCGCGTACGCCAGCGGCTGAGCGACGATGTCGGCCCGCAGGTCAGCGGGGTCTATCCAGCGCAGCGAGGCGACCTCGGCGGGGTCGGGCATGAGCCGTACCACCGCCGGGTCGACGATGCCGAGCAGGACGTGGTCGTACTCGTGCTCGACGAGCCCGGTGGCGGGATCGCCGGCGCGGTAGGTGTAGACGCCGACCTCCGTCAGGTCGACCCCGGCCACGCCCAGCTCCTCGGCGAGCCGAGTCAAGGCCGCCGAGGTCACGGACTGGCCAGGGGCGGGGTGCCCGCAGCAAGCGTTCGCCCAGCGCAGCGGGAACCGAGTCTTGATCTCGGCCCGCCGCTGCAGCAGCAGCCGCCCGGCCCCGTCGAGGAGGTGGACCGAGAAGGCCCGGTGCAGCTGTCCGGGTGCGGAGTGCGCCTCGGCCACCGTCGCGGACCCGATGGCCTCGCCGGCCGGCGAGACCAGCTCGACGAGCAGCCCTTCGCGGGTGACCGCGGTCATGCGAGGACTCGCAGCGCGGCGAGCCGGCCGGCGTGCAGAAGCATCGGTACCCCTACGGCGAGACGGGTGGAAACCACTGTGGACGGAAGGCTACCCGGACCCAACGAGGCAAGCCTGGCGAAGGTTGCCGGGGTCGGCACGTGCGAGACCTCCAGATGCAGGCCGAGGTCGAGGTCGGGCGCGGGTACCTGCACGCAATAAGTGTCCCTGCCCGGTGGCGCGGCCGAGTTATCCGTCCCCGTCGGGTGGGTGACCAGCAGGGGGGATCGGACATCACCTCGGGCCAGCTCCGCTCGCCGTCGCGGCCCATCCCGCCGCGCGCGAAGTACAGGTCCGCGGTCAGCGTCGGCGCCAGGCCCGCGTTCCATGCCCTCACTTCACGGGTACGCCCACCGCGCAGAAACGGCAGCGTCACGCGGCCGTCGGCGCCTTCGGCGTACGCGCGGTAGGAAGCGGCGATCCTCGGACCGCACATATCCGCGATGACATGCTCCATGCGGTCGGGGTCGACCCAGTCCGCCAGGTGCTCGCCGACCGCCGCGAACGTCTCGGCCAGGTGCAGGGCGCAGGCGAGCCCGTCGAGGCCGGCGCCCACCACGACGGCCCGATTTATCCCATCACACGTATTTCGCACGTTTTGATGATCGCACGGCACCGGCCTCCGACCCGCCGTGGCCAGCCCCGTACGCTGGCCTTCTGGTGACAATCCGACAGTCGCGGGGGAGGCCGGTGGAAGAGGTCGTAGCAGCGGCCTACCGTCGTTGCCAGGCGCTGCACCGTACCCACGGCCGCAGCTACTACCTGGCGACCAGGCTCCTGCCCGCTTCGTCCCGCCGCCACGTGCACGCACTCTACGGCTTCACCCGGACGGCGGACGACCTCGTGGACGGCCCGGATGTGGCCGACCCCGCCGATGCCCTGGTACGCCTAGGACAACGGCTGCACGAAGGCCTGGCCAATCCGGAGCGCGTACGCGATCATCCGGTTCTGCCCGCTTTGGTGCGTACAACTCGGGAAGTGGGCTTGAGCGTCGACCAGCTGGACCGGTTCCTGGCGAGCATGGCCATGGACCTGAGCGTGAACCGCTACGAGACCTACGACGACCTGCTGGTGTACATGGACGGGTCGGCGGCCGTGATCGGGACGATGCTGCTGCCGGTCCTGGACCCGGCGGACCCGGCGGCCGCGCGCGAGCCGGCGCGGCAGCTGGGCCTAGCGTTTCAGCTGACCAACTTCCTGCGCGACGTGGCCGAGGACCTCGGGCGCGGCCGGATCTACCTGCCACAGGCCGATCTGCGCCGCTTCGGCGTGACCGATGCGGACCTGTACGCGGCCGTGTCCGCACCGCGTCTGCGGCCGGCGGTCCGCGACCTTCTGGAGTTCGAGGCCGAACGCGCCCGGCGGCACTACGCGGCGGCGGCGCCCGGGATCGCCCTCTTGCCACCGTCGTCGGCCCGGTGTGTGGCAGTCGCCTACCGCGTCTACGGCGCAATCCTCGACGAGATCGCGGCCCGCGGCTACGACGTCTTCTCGAATCGGGTCGTGGTGCCTTCCGTACGGCGGCTACGTCTGGCGCTGTCGGCGATTCTCAGGCCCGCACCTTTCGCACCAGGCTCAGGAAGCCGTCAACCGTCCGATCCAGCCGTCCGGCATCTTTAGGGCTGGCCAGCGTACCGTCCGCGGCGAACCCGCCGTCGGCGTTGGGCACGCTGAACATATCCGGGAAGACGTTGGCGCCCAAGTGTTCCAACGGTACGCGCAGCGCCCACAGCCCGCGGTTGCCGCCGTTGTAGCGTGGCGAGGTGCTCATGAGCAGACCATGGTGGCCCCACAACGGCTGCGGCCGCAGGCGCGACGTCCAGTCGATGACGTTCTTCAGCGATCCGGGGATGCTCGCGTTGTACTCCGGCGACACGATCAGGAATGCCTGCGCTCGCTCCAGCCGCTGCGCGAAATGCCTTACCGGCTCCGGGATCCCGGTCGCCTTCTCCTCGTCGGCGTCGTAGTTGGGCGCGATGACGTCCTTGTACTGCACCACATCGGTTTCGGCGCCCAGCCGGTGGAGGGCGTCGATCGCGAGCTTCGACAGCATCACATTGAACGACCCCGTACGCGAAGACGCGGCGAGGACGAGAACAAGGGGATCGGCCACGGTGACGATCCTCGCACGCCCCGGAGCGCTTTTGGCCGGCAGCGCTTTGACCGGCAGCGTTGACGCCGGGAACGCCGTATGGTCAAGTTCCCGGATGAACCTCGTCCGGTACCGCGACAACGACGGCGATGTCCACATCGGAGTGGACGCGGACGGCACGATCCTGCGGTTGCCGTGCCCGAGCATCGCCTCGTTCCTCGGCGAGGACCTCGCTCGCTGCCGCTCGCTCGTCTCCGCCGCCGCACCCACCGACCGGTCATCCGCCGGCGCATCGCCAGTCGAGCGGCTGGCCCCGGTCGACGGCCTGACGGAGGTCTGGGCGGCCGGCGTGACTTACCTGCGGTCGCGCGACGCCCGTATCGAGGAGAGCCACGAGCCCGACGTCTACGACCGCGTGTACGCCGCCGAGCGCCCCGAGTTGTTCTTCAAATCCGCCGCCTGGCGCGTACGCGGCCCCGGGGCGCCGATCGCGATCCGCGCCGACTCCGAGCTGAACGTCCCCGAACCGGAGCTGGCGGTACTGGTGACGGCGAGCGGAGAGATCGCCGGCTATACGATCTGCAACGACGTCAGCTCCCGGTCGATCGAGGGCGAGAATCCGCTCTACCTTCCCCAAGCCAAGGTCTACACCGGATCCTGCGCCCTCGGCCCGTCCGTCCTTCTCTCAGGGACGGCACCGGCCGCGTTCACGATCTCGCTGTCGGTTGTCCGAAATGGATCCGCGGTCTACTCGGGTTCGACGTCGACATCGCAGCTCGCGCGCTCGCTTGATGACCTCGTGCGGTGGCTGTATCGCGAACTCGACTTCCCAGGCGGCGCCGTACTCTCGACCGGCACCGGCATCGTCCCGGGCCTCGATTTCACCCTCTTGCCCGGCGACGAGGTCAGCATCGCCATCCCCGAGATCGGTACGCTCACCAACCCCGTCACCCGCGCTTGACCAGATCCGCCGGGCGCTCCACGTGAGGCGCCGGTACGACGACTACCGGACAATGAGCGTGCCGGACGCAGCCCTCGCTGACCGAGCCGAGCACCGCATGGTGCAGCCGCCCATGACCGTGGCTGCCGACCACGAGGACATTGGCGTCACGTGACGCCTCGGCCAGCTTATGTCCGGGGTCTCCGACCAGCGTCTCGGTCGCGATCGCCACATCCCGGTACTCGCGGCGTACCTCCTCGACCGCCCGAGCCAGGATCCCCTCGGCCCGCTCGTGCTCGGCTTCCGGACCGAGCCTGGCCAGCAGCGCGGCCTCGTTTCCGGGCCAGTCGTACGCCGTGACCGCCTGCACGGTCGCACCCCGCGATTGAGCCTCCTGCATCGCCCACTGCAGCGCATACAGGCTGCCTTCCGAGCCGTCGACGCCGACCACGATCCGATATGTCGCCATGGTGCCGCCTCCTCTTCCACCAGCCTGCACCGCTGGGCGGTCGGATGGCCGGGTCTTCCGGGGTCCCATACCCAGCTTTGCGCCCAGCCGCTGATACGGCATATCAGCCCGTCGGCCACAGGATTAGGCGTGAGTGCCTCAGTCGGGCACTTTCAGGTGTGCTCGCCGCTGAGGCATCGGCGTACGGTCACGACTTGTTCCCCGTTGGCGCCTCCGTCGCGAGGCTTTCGGCCTGGGTTGCCCTCGCCGCGCCGTGTCGGCGTGCTCCCCTGGGCGCGCTATGTCAGGGTGCTCGCGGTCAGGGTGCTCGCGGTCAGGGTGCTCGCGGCCAGGGTGCTCGCGGTCAGAGTGCTCGCGCGGCGCACCGTGTCGGCGTGAGGCGCCACCGGCTCTGTCAGGCGTTCGCGTCGCCAGGCGTGTCAGGCGTGACCACCGCTTGACACGCCGTGTCGGCGTGATCGCCTCTCGGGCCGTGTCGGCGTGATCGCCCTCGGCGCGTCGGCGCCGCCGGTGCTGTCGTGTCAGGCATCGGCGCCAGCGTGCTGGGGCGTGGCCGCCACCGGGCCTGTCAGACGCACGCGCCACCGGGCGTGTCAGGCGTGGCCGCCACCGGGCGTGGCAGACGCACGCGCCGCCGGGCGTGTCAGGCGTGGCCGCCGCCGGGCCGGTCAGACGCACGCGCCGCCGGGCGTGTCAGGCGTGGGCGCCGACCGCGACGGTGCCGATCGTAAGGCTCGGCCGCGCCTCCAGGATGGCGCCGATGCGTTCGACCTGCGCTTCGAGCTGCTTGCGCTGGCGGGCGTTCAGCTTGCCGAGCGGCTCGACGGTGATGGCGACGTTCTTGCCAGACTTCTTCTGGTGCCAGACCCCCGCTACGACGCCATCGACCAAGAGCACGGGAAAGTTGCCAGCCTGGCTTCCGGCGAGCGCCCGGCTCCAGGCCGCGCCAGGAAAGAGCAGTTCTCGCGGCTGCCCGCCGACGACGAACGCCTCGAAGTGTGGCAGCAACAAGACGCCCCGCGCGGCGTCGCCGTCTCCGGTGCCGCCACTTTCCATGTCGCCGCTACCCGGGTCGCCGTCGAGTGCCCAGGCTCGGATGCCCTCGATCGAGACTTCGGCGAGGCGACTGCGATCAAACAGGCGGTTCGCCCAACCCGGTGTGGTAGCCAGCCATCGAGCGAAGTGCTGTGGAGTTGCCGGTCCGTACGCGTCCAGGTAGCGGTCGAGGAGCCAGGCGATCGCGTCGGACTGCGGTGCGGGGACGAAGCCGGGCAGCCAGCGGGCCGGGTTGGTGTAGGTGACGTTGCGGCCCCTATTGGGCCCGAAGCACAGCACTCCGCGGTGCGCAGCGATATGAACCACCTGGCGCCAGCGGGGCCACAGCGTCTGAAAGGCCGGCATGACCGGGTCGACCGCCCACGCACCGACTTTATCGGCAAGCGCCTCGGTCAGCTCATCGACCGTCAGCTCCTTGTCGGCGAGGATGGCGCCGATCGCGGCGATGAGCTCCTCGGTCTGTTCGGCGGTCACCCGCACATCGGGAGTGTGCCGACCGTTGACGGGCAAGGAACTCAGCGCACCACACCACATCGCGAGATCGGTGGCAGGCAGCAGATGGATCGTGCCGCGCGGGCCGAAAGTCTTGATCAAGCTGCGGTCCGACCAGAGCGCGGCCTGGACATCCGACCGCGTCGCATCGGACAGCCGCAGACAGATGGACACCTCGGCGGCCGTCAGAACCTGGGCGTGCGTACCGCACATCGCTGCTGCGGCGGCCGCCGGACCCCCCTCCGTCAGCGGCGGAATCAGCCCGTGCCGACGTAACCGGCGCCCACAGACATCCCCCCATGTCAGCTCCATGCCGGAAGCGTAGGTGCCCGGTGTGACACTCGCAGGAGGGCGTACGCCGCGCCGATACCCCCACGACCGGCAGCGGATGATCCGGTAGCCTGGCAGGCACCGGGCCGCTAGCTCAATGGCAGAGCTGCGGACTTTTAATCCGTAGGTTCAGGGTTCGAGTCCCTGGCGGCCCACAACCTGTCCCAGCGTGCGAAATTGCGTTGGGATCATGAATACGGGGATCAGCTGGTGCCCGTTGATCTTGATTTCGGCCACGTGGGCGTTGATTATCGCTTTGCGTTCCCCGTTCTCGCCGTTGGTCAGGACTTCTTCTAGATCCTTTCTTGCTCTGTCGATGTCTTCGGCGGTGAGTTGGTCTGCGTCGTCCTCCTCGTTCGTCTCCTCCTGCCTTGCTCTGAGTTGGTCGATCTTGACTTTGAGATCGCGAACCCGGCGGCCGCAGGTTTGTTCGTCGAGCGTCCCGTTCTCGAAGGCGGTCAGGTAGCGGTCGATCGAGGCCTCCGCGGCCGTGATCTGTCCGGCGATCTTCGCTGCCTCCTCCAGCTGTCGTTGTCGTTCTCCCGCTCGCTCTTCCTGAGCCGCTGCGAGGGCGTCGATGACTAGGTCCGTGTTCGCCAGGAGTTCGAGCAGTGCGTTGCTGACGGCCTTGTCGAGCAGGTCGGCGTCGATGCGGCTCGCGGTGCATCCGGCCGGATTCCGTTGGCGTACATGGGTTTCTCCTCTCGCGTATCGTTCGATTGGCCGCGCCCGGCCCGTCGTTGGGGTCGGGCGGATCGTCGGGGTCGCTCGACGCTCCATCCGCAGGGATTGTCAAGCCGCGTCGTTTGGCTGCTGCTCGAAGTCTCTGAGGTCGATCGGCCCTGGCATCGGCAGCTCGGCGAGGCGTCTGAGCGGCGAGGCGTCGCCGAACAGATTCCAGATCTGCTGGGCTGGATTGAGGCCGCTGACGCGATCTCGTGCAGCTGTCGCTATCGGCACTCTCGGCCGTGCCGTCTCCGCGAATCTTTTGCGGAGATTGCCCTCTGGGGCCGTGGAGTGCAGCCAGAACAGGACGGGCCAGGCCGGCGCTCCACGGCGAACGAATTCCTCGTACCGGCAGACCTTGTCCGAGAGGACCGCCAGCGCCTCATAGCCGGTGTCGTGTTCGAGGTAGAACACGACGGTCCGCTGGTCGTCGGTCCAGACGCCGAATCCATCGGACTGCGGATAGCCGATCGTCATCGTGCCCGGCGGCACGAATCTCTCCATGCGGGTGTCCGGCCACCAGTGATGCAGGCGTGCGGTCGGATGGGTTCGCTCGTACCCGGCCAGATCGGTGAAGAACTGGTTGATGCCCAGCCTGTGATGCGGTGCAGGTGGGCTGTCGTGTCCGCCTTGCGAGGAGGGCGCTCGCCTCGTGCGGATGCGATGAGCAGTGCTCCAGTGTGCGCCAGCGCGTAGTGGTACGGGTGGCTGCCGCCTTGCAGCCGGAACGGACGGAACCGCTCCAGCAGCCCGAGTCCGGTGAGCGTAGTGAGGCGGCGCTGGGCGTAGTTGAGTGTGGGGAACAGGGCATTGGCGATCTGGAAAGTGGTTAGGACACGGTGGGCGTTGAGCCAGCCGAGCAGCCTCCAGTCGCGCTCAGTGAGCTGATGCTGAACTCGCAGCACGGGATCGTTCGGGATGTGTCTGGCCATAGATGCCCTTTCGGTTGTTTGTCATGCCCTACGGGGAGAAGACCCAGCAGGTCTTCTGCGTCGACCCGCCGTCGGCGTTCGTACGCGTGAGCTGGGCTGTCAGGTCGCGTCGGGCCGCTTGAGGGGGTCACTTTCAAGCCGGACGCGCTTGTCGACGCCGAGGAGCACACCGATCTCGACCCCACGGATCGATATGCACGGGTGTCGACATCGCGTCCTCCAACACGGCTCGCCCATCCGGGCGGCAGACAGGTTCCACGTCCTGACGCGGGAGTGTTTGGAGGACCTCCGCTCCGACCACCTGCCCATCGAAGCGGTGGTCTTCGCCCGATCGCCGCTCGTGGCGTACTCCAGCGGACGAGCGGCCGGCCGCGACGGCCGAGACATCGAGCGTACGTCCATCGATGTCATTCACTAATCGAATTTCGCGCTGACAGGTGCCCTTCTGACCTGCGCTGTTAGGCGCTGACGGATCGTGTCAGGTCCTGTCAGGGTGTTGCTGTGGCGGCTGCCTGCCACAGCGTCGCGAACCCTTCGGCGAAGCGGTCGAACGGGCCGTCGTCGGTGTCGCGGGAGAGGAACAGCGCTGGGCAGGACGCTGTAACCGTGCCGACGCCGCCGGGGATAAGGATCATCGTGTCGTCGGCGCGAACGATGGAGGTTTCCACAGTCCCGTGGTGTCGCCGGATCTCGACGCCGGGCACGTCCGGTGAGTACATCCGGATGAATGACGGCGGCAGCAGGTACCGCCGAAACGGTCCCGCCTCGGCGTTCACCGCAAGCGGGACTCGCCGCGGGACCTCCAGCTGGCTCAGCAGCCATTCGCTGTCGGTCAGTACCCATAGCTCTTGGGTGGCGCTGAGCAGTACCTGACGGAAGAAGCTTGAGGGCAGGACGGATGCGCGGGAGTACACCTGACAGGAGTCCCGCTTGCCATTGCGGTCCCAAGTCCGGTTGCCGATCAGGTCCCGCCAGAGCCAGAAAGGCTCGACACCAAGCAGCTCTGCGACCCTCTCGGCACGGTGACGTCGAGGCGTACGGCCTTCGTACACCCAGCGCTGGACCGTCTTGAGATTGGTCTTCGTCTCGTGCGCTACGTCGTTGAACGTCAGTCCCGCAGCCTGGAGCGCCCTGCGCAGCCGGAGGTTCGCGGTCGGCTTCACCACGTGTACCCCCAGTCCCGCTTGAGGTACCGCAAGACCCGATCGAGTGTGTCGTCGCTGTCGGACCACTCCGTGCGGCGGTTGCGGCCGAGAGCGATCGCGATTGCGGCGACGTCTACCGCCGCCGCAGGGAGGGCGGTCCTCGTCGACAGTCCTACCCAGCGTGGGACGAGGTCGCTGTTTGTCATCGGCATCTCTGCTCCCTTTCGAAGAGAGCCGGGTCCGAACGGGTGCAGCGTCATGGACGCCTCCAACCGTGATTGATGCGATCCGACATCGCGGTCCACATCAGACGCACTAACCGGATCATGGAATCGCCATGTGGCGTTACCACCGCAGCCAAACAGGCAGTAGCGGGTCCTGAAATTGCGTGGGTAGCGCAGAATTGGCGCATCCCCATTGCGTCACCACATCTGATTTGGGTGAATGTCTGTAGCGGATCAGACCGTCGGCTAGCCCTGACAGGTGGTGGCATTTGAAACGGCATCGGTTGGCGCGGCGGCGCAAGGCCGTGGGTCTGAGTCAGGAACACCTCGCCGAGCGCGTCGGCGTCGACCGCTCCACCATCGTCAGGTGGGAACGCGCCGACACCGAGCCCCAGCCATGGCACCGTCCCCGCCTTGCGCAGGCGCTCGGCATCTCCCTCGACGAGCTGGACTCGCTCCTCACGGACATCAGCGAAGTGCCGTTGGTCCGAATATCCGCTGAATCACTTGCGGTGACCGAACTCCGTGAGCAGATCCAACTCCTGGACGAGCAGTACGACCGCGTACCTTCCAGCCCGCTGCTCGTCGACGCCGGCCGC
>Ga0114129_10009012_pt1 | contig 14229 bp, 13 predicted proteins | sample RhiMetdeltSRZDD1_FD_80071 | JGI IMG/M metagenome (GOLD analysis project Ga0114129, IMG submission 80071) | Populus rhizosphere microbial communities from Tennessee, USA - Rhizosphere MetaG P. deltoides SRZDD1 (version 2) (version 2) | ecosystem: Host-associated > Plants > Roots > Rhizosphere >... | reverse complement strand
GATGGACAAGGACACGCGCTGGAGCGTGCGGCAGGGTCCGAAACGAGGCGTCACGATCCGCGAGGCGACCGATGATGAGGGTCTGCGTGCCTTCTACGACCTCTACGCGCTCACTGGGCGGCGCGCCGGGTTCATCACGCGGACGAGCGAGTACTACCAGTCGGTCTGGCGTGCGCTCATCGACGCCCGGCTGGCGACGCTGCGTCTCGCCTACGTCGATGACGCTTCGGTCGCCGGCGCGATGACCTGGCGCTGTGGCGAGCGGGTCGTCTACCAGACCGGCGCGACGAACGATGCGGCGCGAAAGAGCCATGCCGCGTACGTCCTCCTGTGGGAGTGCATCATCGAAGCGAAGCGGGCGGGCGCGAAGCGCTTCGACCTCGGCGGCATCCCCACCGACGTCGAGCGAAAGGACGATCCGATGTACGGGCCGTATCTCTTCAAACGCGGCTTCGGTGGCGCACTGCGCCGCTGGGTCGGCGCGCACGACGCCGTGCCGCGACCGCTCGCGTACCGCGCGTACCTATTGGCCGAGCCGGCGTACACCGCCGCGCTGCGCGTCGTTGGCCGCGTGCGCGGATCGTCATCGTGAAGCTCGGGCCGCTCCTCGAGAGCGCGAACGTGCCGGTCCCGGCGGGCGCCGCGGACCTCGACGTGCGCGCCGTTACCTACGACTCGCGCAAGGTCGCTCCCGGATCGCTGTTCGTCGCGATCGAGGGATTCCACCGCGACGGCCACGACTTCGCGGCGGAAGCGGTGAAGCGCGGTGCCGTCGCACTCGTAGCCCAGCGGAAGCTACGGTCAAAGGTCCCCGTCGCGGTCGTCGCCGACAGCCGCGCGGCGCTCGCCGATCTCGCGGCGGAGGTGTTCGAGCATCCGACGCGGAAGCTGAGGCTCGTCGCGGTGACCGGCACCGATGGCAAGACGACGACCGTGCATCTCGTATCCGACGTGCTCGAGGCGGGCGGCGAGCGCACTGGATTCGCGACCACGGTGGACTTCAAGATCGCCGATCACCTCTCGGCGAACGACACGCGCCAGACCACTCAGGAGGCGGTCGAGATACAGGAGTTCTTCGCGGAGCTGCTCGTCGCCGGCGGGTCGTGGGGCGTGCTCGAGGCGACGTCCCACGCGCTGGCGCTGCGCAAGCTCCGGGGCACGGAGGTCGACATCGCCGTCTTCACGAACCTCTCGCCGGAGCACCTCGACTTCCACGGCACGCTCCAGAGCTATCTCGAGGCGAAGGGGATCCTCTTCGAGATGCTTGGGCAGGGAACGGACAAGGGTGTGCCGAAGACCGCGGTGCTGAACGCCGACGACCCGCACTGGCAGTACCTCGTCGACCGCGCGGCGGGTGTGAGGGTCATCACCTACGGCATCGACGCGCACGCCGACGTGCAGGGCACGGTCCTCGCCGCCGACGCGAACGGGTCGCGCGTCCGGGTCGAGGCGCGAGGCGAGACCGTGGACATTGCCCTTCCGCTCGTCGGACGCTTCAACGTCCACAACGCGCTCGCCGCCATCGCGGCGGGTCTCGCCGCGGGCGTACCGCTCGCGAAGGCGCGCGAGGCGCTCCAACGCGCGCGGCCGGTGCGCGGTCGCATGGAGCGCGTCGACCGCGGGCAGCCGTTCAGCGTGATCGTGGATTACGCGCATACGCCCGAGTCGCTCGACAAGGTGCTGGCGCTGCTGCGGCCGCTCACGAACGGCCGCCTCATCGCGGTGTTCGGCAGCGCGGGCGAGCGAGATCGAACGAAGCGGCCGCGTCTGGCCGAGGTCGCGGCGAAGCACGCTGATTTCTTCGTCATCACGCAGGAGGACCCGCGCCTCGAAGATCCGGCAACGATCCTCGCCGAGATCGAGGCCGGTGCGATCGCGGCCGGCAAGACCCGCGGAACGCACTATGCGGTGATCGACGAGAGGCGCGACGCCGTGCGCGAGGCGATGCGCCGGGCGCAGCCTGGGGACACTGTCCTGCTCGCGGGGAAGGGTCACGAGGGATCGATCATCGTCGGCGAAGAGAAGCGGCCTTGGGACGAGGCGGCGGTGGCGCGCGACGCGCTGCGCGAGCTCGGCTTCGCGGCGTGACGCGTCAGGTACGGCCCGTTCGTCGCTCACGCGACGCGACGCTCGCGCAGACCCGAGCGATGGCCGAGCACAGCCGCGAGCTCGTGGCGCAGCTTCGTGGCGAGATCGGCGTCCCCGAGCGACCGAACGGCCGTGCCGCGCTCGTGATGCTCATGGGACTCCCGGGAACGGGCAAGACGCACTGCGCGCGCCTTCTCGCTCGTCGGCTTGGCGCGGCGCACGTGGCGACCGATCACCTGCGCAGCCGGCTGTTCGTCGCGGCTTCGTACGCAGCCGAGGAGAATCGTGCGGTGTTCAGTCTCGCCGAGGCACTCGTCGAAGAGCTTCTGGCTGAGGGGCACATCGTGGTGCTCGACGCGACGAACCTCATCGCGGACTTCCGCGCGCCGATGGAGAACGTCGCGAGCCGTAGCGGTGCGACTCTGCTGCACGTGCTCGTCGTCGCGGAGGAGGCGGACGTGCGCGCTCGTTTGGCGGCGCGCGCGGTGGCCCGCGCCGACGGCGATCACTCAGACGCCGACCTTGGTGTCTATGAGCGGATGCGCGCCCGCGGCTTCGACCAGCCCGAGCACTTCGTCGAGCTGCGGAACGGACCGGACGTCGACGCGGGGATCGAGCGCATCGCCGCGAGCCTCACGTGAGACGCCATCTGCGCGACCTGGTGTTCGGGCTGATCGCGATCGCTCTGGTGATCGGCTACGGCGTGCTCGGTGCTGGAGCGGCGCCTCTGGTCCTACCCGCAGGCACGCCGACGCCGACGCCGACGAAGCCGGTCAGCGCAGTTCCGGCGCCCCAGATCCCCGGGACGATCGCGTTCGCGCTGCGCGGCGACGTGTACATGCTGCGCGACGGGAAGTACGTCAGCGTCACTTCGGATGCCCGGTCGATCCAGCCGAACCTGTCGGAGGACGGGCGCACGCTGCTGTTCGTGCGCTCGGAGGCGATCAATGGGAAGCGTGAGGTCGACGGCCAGATCACGCCCGCGATCCTGCGCTACTCCGACATCGTGAAGAAGGATCCGAGCGGCGGCGCCGAGTCCATCGTCCTCACCGGCCTCCTTGTCACGTCGCCGAACGGCTTTCATTCCGTCGCGTGGCTCAGGGCCCCGGCCCTGTCGCCTGACGCCAAGCGCTTCGCCGTCACGACCGATGCCGTCGTGGTCGGTGCGTCCGACCTCGAGATCTTCGATGTGCAGACCGGGAAGCGCAGCTCGTTGCTCTCGCAGGGCTCGGTCCTCGCCGACCCGTCCTGGTCACCTGACGGGAAGATCATCGCCGTGACGTCGTACACGTCGGGGGAACCGAAGATCCTTCTCGTTCCGTTGGACGGCCGCGCGGCGACACCGCTCGTGATCAAGGGACAGACCGGCGAGCCCTACCGGCCGTCGTATTCGCCGGACGGCGCGTGGATCACTTACACGCTGCGACACGACGGCAGGAACGATGTGCATGCCGTCGATGTGAAGACCGGGCAAGATGTCGCGCTCACCAACGACGGGAAGAGCTGGAACAGCGTGTTCTCCTTCGATGGCAAGCAGATCGCGTTCCTGCGCGAGAGCACGGGGGTCATCGATCTGTACGTCATGGACGTGTCCGAGGCGCTTGTCGGCGGGCCGATCCGCGCCGCGATGAAGGTCACGCGGGGCGAGGGCATCGACGGTGACAGCCGGCCGGCCTGGGGTCGCTGACTAGACCAGTCGCTTGCGGACCTGGGCGGAGAAGAAGTCCATCGCGGCCACGGTCACGACGATCATGAAAATGATCAGGCCGGCGGCGCCGTACTGCGATATCTGGATCGCCTGGAACAGGTCGAGGCCGATACCGCCACCGCCGACCAGCCCGAGGATGGGAGCCAGGCGCACGTTCGTGTCGAGGCGGTAGATCGTGAACGAGATGAACGGATTTGTGATCTGTGGAAGGACCGACGCCCAGATCACCTGGACCCGGTTGGCGCCCGTCGCCGTGATCGCCTCCAGCGGCCCAGCGTCGATCCCCTCGATCGCCTCGGAGTACAGCTTGCCCATCACACCGATGTTGTGGAACGCGAGTCCGAAGACGCCAGCGGCGTTGCCCGGCCCGAAGATCGCAAGGAGCACGATGACGACGATCAGGACGTCGATGGAGCGAAGGATGGTGAACAGTAGGCGCACGACCGCGTAGATCGCGGCGGTGATCGGATTGCCGGTCATGATGTTGCGCGCTCCGAGGAAAGACAGCGGCAGAGCGATGATCATCGAGAACGCCGTTGCCATGATGCCGAGGAAGATCGTCTCGATCATCTTCCACCAGGCGGTGTTCTGGTATGTCTCGAACTCATCGCGCGGCGACATGATCGAGAAGTCCCAATGGAAGAGAAGCGAGATTCGGTTGATCACGTACTCGGGGTTGGCACGCCCTGTGTCGATGGCCGTGATCCGCAGCCCGATGTAGAGGATCAGAAGAACGGCGGCGATGAGGGAGAGCCTTCGCCAATCGGTGAGAGGGTTCCGTTGCAGCTCGGGCGGGACAGGCAAGCCGCGAGAGGTGAAGTAGTCGGCCATCAGCGATCCGGTAGGCCGAGTCGCGCCGACGCTGTCGACGCATCATCGGCGAGTGCGCTCGCTGCCGCCGCGGCCGCCGACGGGCCAGGGCCGGTGCCGGGACCGATCTCGACCTCCTCGGCGTCCTCGCCGTAGATCTCCTTGAAGCGGCGCTCGTCGATGGCGTCCGGCTTGCCATCGAAGGCGACCCTGCCGCCCTTGAGAGCGATGACACGGGTGCCGTATCTCCGCGCCAACGACAAGAAGTGCAGGGAGCAGATGACGGTGATGCCGTCCTTCTTGTTGATCTCCTCGAGGTACTTCATCACCGAGTGGCTGGTCGCGGGATCGAGGCTGGCGACGGGTTCATCGGCCAGCATCAACTCCGGCTTCTGCATGAGGGCGCGCGCGATGCCGACACGCTGCTGTTGTCCGCCGGAGAGCGCGTCGGCACGACTGAATGCGCGGTCGGCGATGCCGACGCGGCCGAGGTTCTCGAAAGCAGCAGCCACGTCGCCCGTTGAGGGACGGCCCGCGATGGTGCGCCACGTCGATCGGTAGCCGAGGCGGCCCGCGAGGACGTTGCTGAAGACCGAACTGCGTCTCACGAGATTGAACTGCTGGAAGATCATCCCGATCCGTCGCCGCACACGGCGGATGGCGGTGCGATCCGCGGCAGTGACGTCGATCCCGTCGAACACGACGACTCCGGACGTTGGTTCCACGAGCCGGTTGACGCAGCGAAGAAGGGTGGACTTGCCCGAACCCGATAGACCGATCAGCACGACGAACTCACCGCGCTGGACGTCGAGCGTGACACCGTCGAGTGCGCGCGTGCCGCTTGGAAACACTTTCACGAGATCCTTGATGGAGACGATGGGCGGCATCCGCGGCAGTCTAGGGAAAGAACGAAGGCCGCCGATGTCATCGGCGGCCTTCGCTAGATCCTGAGTCTTGGCGTGGTTAAGGAGTCTTGCTGGGTGCGGGTGTCGCCGTGGCCGCGGGACGTGGTGTTGCCTTTGCAAGTGTCGCGACGTCCACGCCGGCGAGCTTCGCGGCCTCTCGCATCGGGTCGTAGAACTTCGCGTCGATCTCCTGGATCCCGTTCCACGCGAACAGGGCGAGGAACCTTGCCTTGCCATCGTCGGTCTTGCTGTAGTCGATCAGAGCCTGCTTGACGGTCTTGCCGATGTCCGCGGGGAAGTCTTTCTGCAGCGCGATCCCGTCGTTCGGGATCGGGCCCGCGGTGTCGATCACCTTTGTCTTCGTCATGATGTCGGGGTTCGCGGCGACGAGCTGGGTGCGGACGTCGATGAAGGTGGCTGCGCCATCCACGTTCCCTTGGTAGACGGCGAGCGCCGCCTGCGGGTGACCGCCCGCGAAGATGATGCCGTTCGCCGCGAAGAAGGTCTTCGGGTCCTGGCCGGTCTTGTTCTTGATCGTGAGCGTCGGGTAGACGTAGCCGGACGCGGACAGTGCGTCGACGAACGCGAACTTCTTGCCCTTGAGGCCGTTCAGATCGGTGATGCCGCTGTCAGAGCGGACCAGGATCTGTGACTGGTACGTCGGGCTGAGCACCGTCGTGCCGTCGAGCTTCACCTCGTTGCGGAGCGCGCCAAGGATCGGCGTGCCGCAGGCGCGATCCAGCAGCAGCGTCATCTGGAGCGGGGCGAAGAATCCGACGTCGATCTGCCCCGCGCAAAGGCCCTCGACTTCCGCGGCATAGCTGCTCATGACCGTGAACTTCCACGCCAGGCCGGTCGCCCTCTCGAGCGCGGCCTTGATCGCCGCGCCGTTGGTGGCGATGGTCGCCGCCTCCTGCGACGGCGTGTACGCGATCACGATCGGACGATCGAATGAACCAAGACGGGGTCCGGTGCTTGCCTTTGCCGCATCGGTCGCTGTCGGTGGCGTCGCGGTACCGCCACAGGCGGCGATCACGAGGCCCGCGGCCAGCGCCCACCCGAGCGGACCGCGGAACGTGCGTCGCATGAGTCCCCTCCTTCAAATACTGGAAGCGTCCTTATAGTAGGTCGCGAGGTGTCCTTTCTCACCAAGCTCGCGGAGTCGTCGCGGGCGCGGGACAGCATCGTGTGTGTCGGGCTCGATCCCGAACCCGATCTCATCCCCGAGATGCTCGGCTCCGGCCCGCAGGCCGCGCTGCGCTTCCTTCGGAGGGTGATCCGCGCGACGTCCGACTACGCGTGCGCGTACAAGCCGAACCTCGCGTTCTACGAGCGATACGGGAGCGCGGCCTTTGATGTGCTCGGCCTGACACTCCAGGCGATCCCCGACGATATCCCCGTCGTGCTCGATGCCAAGCGTGGCGATGTGCCGAACACCTCCGCCGCTTATGCGGACGCGTTGTTCGATTCGTTCCACGCCGACGCCGTGACCGTCGCACCGTATCTCGGCATGGACAGCATCGAGCCGTTCTGCGGCGAGGGCCGATACGCGCTCGTGCTGGCTCGCACGAGCAATCCCGGCGCGGGCGATGTTCAGGACCTGGTAGTCGAGGGTCGGCCGCTGTACGAGCGCGTCGTGGAGCGCACCGTCGCGTCGTTCGCACCGGACGTCTGCGGCTTCGTTGTCGGCGCCACGTATCCCGACGAGGCGCGGCGTATCCGCGAGCTCGCGCCCGACCGCATGTTCCTCATGCCGGGCGTCGGCAGCCAGGGAGGCGACATCGCGACCGCGATTCGCGTCGCGCTCGACGCGCGCGGCGGCGGCGTGCTTCCGTCGGCGTCGCGGTCGATCACGTATGCGTCGTCCGGCGCGGACTTCGAGACGGCCGCGGCAACGGCCGCACGCGCGCTTCGCGACGCCGCGAATGCGGCGCGCGTTACGGCCGCGGAGCACCGCTGATGTTCGGCATCGGCCCGGAAGAGCTCATGCTCGTGCTCATCGTCGCGCTGCTGGTCCTCGGACCTGAGCGGCTGCCGCGCGTTGCGCGAGACGTCGGTCGCGTCGTCGGCGACCTCCGCCGCACCTCCGATGAATTCCGCGAGGAGTTCCTGCAGGCGGACAAGTACCTCGAGAAGCCCGCCGCGAGCGCGCCGACCCCGGTCGCCGAGCCGGCTCCGGCGGCGATCCCGGCGACGACGCCGAGCGACCCGAACGAGTCGGCGTTCGACCGCGAGATGCGCGAGGCGCGCGAGCGGCTCGCGGCGTCGCGCGAAAAGCCCGCGACCTAACGCCCGTTGCAGGCTCCGTCACCTATACTTGCGACGTTGAGCGCCCGAGTGGCGCTCTTTTCACGCCCGTTTCCACGCCCGGAGGAGTAGCTCAAAGAGATGCGTCTCAGTTCCTGGTTGGTCGCGCTGGTGGCGGTGCTCGCGATCTTTGTCGACATACCGAAGCACCAGCTCTCGTTCCCCTTCAACTGTCCGGGCGTCTGCCTGAAGATCGGGGACCTGCAGGTGAACCAGGAGATCAAAACGCACCTCGGCCTCGACCTTCAGGGCGGCACACAGCTGATCCTTCGTCTGCAGTTCGAGAAGCTGCCGGCGGGCTCGAACGCTACCCAGAGCGAGCTGCAGACACAGGCGATCCGCGTCATCGAGAACCGCATCAACTCGCTCGGCGTCTCCGAGCCCGTCATCCAGGGGCTCGGTCCCGACAAGATCCTGCTGGAGCTGCCGGGTATCGACGATCTTCAACAGGCGAACGAGGTCGCGACGCGCCAGGCCTTCCTCGAGGTCAAGGTCCCCGACAAAGACAATCCCGGAAAGTACAAGTCGCTCGAGCCGCCGCTAACGGGTGCGGACCTCAATCCCAACGGCGTCTATGTGACGTTCCAGAACGGCACAAAGCCGGTCGTTCACTTCGAATTCAAGGGCGCCGCGAGCGATCGATGGGTCCAGATCTCGAAGGACTACCTCAACCAACCCGTGCAGATCACCCTCGATGGGAAGGAAGTCTCCGCACCGGTGATCCAGACCGTCTTCACGACGGGCACCGGGATCATCGAGGGGAACTTCACGACGAAGACCGCGAACGAGCTTTCGATCCAGTTGAAGTCCGGCTCGCTACCGGTCCCGCTCGAGGTCATCCAGTCATCACGCGTCGAGCCGACCCTGGGTCGCGACTCGGTGAACCGCAGCATCGTGGCAGGCGCCATCGGTCTTCTGCTCGTCGCGTTCTTCATGATCGCGTACTACAGGCTGCCCGGCGCGATCGCCGTCCTCGCGCTCCTCTACTACACCGCGCTCACCTACGCGCTCTTCCGCCTCATCCCGGTGACGCTGACGCTCGCGGGCATCGCGGGCTTCATCCTGTCGATCGGCATGGCGGTCGACGCGAACGTCCTTACGTTCGAGCGCCTCAAGGAGGAGCTTCGCGCCGGTAAGTCGCTGCGCGCCGCGGTCGAGGAGGGGCGCCGCCGTGCGTTCCCGTCGATCCTGTACTCGAACCTCGCGACGATCATGACCGCCGGCATCCTGTTCTGGTTCGGGACCGGGACCGTGAAGGGCTTCGCGCTCACGCTCGCGATCGGCGTAGGCGTGTCGTTCTTCACCGCGGTCATCGTCACGCAGATGCTGCTTCACGCCGCGATCGAGGTGAACTCGCTGCGGCGGCGGCGGCTCTACGGCGTGGAGGAGAAAGCGCCCGACACGCGTGCGGCCGGTACACCGGTGGTGGCCGTCTGATGGTCAAGTTCGTCGAGCGCAAGTGGTGGTACTTCGGTCTTTCGTTGCTGCTCATCGTGCCGGGCGTGATCTTCCTCGCCCTCGGCGGCCTGAAGCCGGGCATCGAGTTCAAAGGTGGCACGCTGCTCGATGCCCGCTTCGATGCACCGCCGACGATCACCGAGGTCAGGACCGTGATGTCGGAGCTCAAGCACGACGAGGCCCTCATCCAGGTCGCTGAGGGCGGCCGCATCGAGATCCGCACCTTCGAGATGAAACCAGACGAGATCGTCACGGCCGAGGCAGCGATCAAAGCGAAGTTCGGCGCGAACGTGAAGGACATAAGCCACGAAGTCGTCAGCCCGTCGTTCAGCGGCGAGCTCATCGACAACGCGGTGCGGTCGATCGCCCTCGCCTCGGTGATGATCGTCCTGCTCATCGCGTTCGCCTTCCGTAACTTCGGCTGGGCGGCATTCCGCTACGGGATCGCGGCCATCATTTCGCTGCTGCATGACGCGGCGCTCGTGCTTGGCCTTTTCGCGATCCTGGGCTTCTTCTTCAACGTCGAGATCGACAGCCTCTTCGTGACCGCCGTTCTGACGATCATCGGCTTCTCTGTTCACGACACGATCGTGGTGTTCGACCGGATCCGTGAGAACCTGCGGCTGAACCCCGGGGAGGCCCTGAATCCGGTGATCAACTTCTCGATCATGCAGACGCTCGCGCGGTCGGTGATCACGTCATTGACGGTATGCCTGACCCTGCTCGCGCTCTATCTGTTCGGCGGCTTCTCGATGCGAAACTTCGCGCTCGCGCTGCTGGTAGGCATCGTATCCGGGACCTATTCGTCGATCTTCAACGCCAGCCAGATCGTGTCTTTGTGGCAGGAGGTGGAGGACCGCCTCCGCCATCGCGCTACACCATCACCCGCGTAGCGCCGGCAGCGAATAGCTGCCGGAATACACTTTCCTAGATGTTCGGTCTGAACCTCATCCCGCCGATGGTGCGCACCGCGTTGGCGATGCTGATCGTCGGTGGCCTCATGGGGTACGCGGGTACGGCCTTCACCACGACGCTGGTGGCCGACTCAGGGATCCTCGGCGGTGGAGGCGAGTCGAACGACGCGCACAAATACATGATGGCGCTGCTGAAGCGTGAAGCGGACAGCCTTTCGCAGCTCCGACCAGCAGCCGACGTCGTGTCGCGCGCGCTCGATCAGCAGAACGCATCCCAGCAGGCGCAGGACGTGAAGCCGCTCTCGGTCACGTATCTCGGTGGCAGCTCATCCGGACGGCTGAGCGTGCACATCTACGCGGTCGAGATCCAGGCCGGAAGCGGCCAATACCAGTTCTTCCCACTGGCGCTCACGATCGTCGGCGGCAAGGTGGTGCGTGTTGAGTAACACACCCGCCTTCGGGACCGCTCCGATGAACAACGTCCGCGCGGCGCTCATCCTCGCGACATTTCTCGGTGGTCTCGTCGCGGGAGTCGCGATCTACGCGGTGACCGACAAGGGCACCGACGCGAATCCCTATGCCACCCTTCCGCGGTCGGCCGAGCCGGCGGTGACGGCCGACGTCGCACGGGCCCTCTCCACCGACGACGCGAGGGGGCTGGCGAACCAGCTCGACATGGAGGTCCTGCAGCAGCTTCATTCGGCGATCGAACCTTTGACCGATATCCGATCTATGAAGTTCGTGGGAGCGGTGGAGAAGAATGGTCGCACTCTCGCCGCCTACGTAGCGGGCGGACGGACCAGTGATGGTACGGACGTGCTCGTCGGATTCGTCCTTCGCGTGACCGGCGACCAGATCGTTGGGGTGAACTAATGGCGAGCATGCAGACGGCACTCGGCACCACCGCGTACGTGCTGGATCACAACAAGAAGCGACTGCTGATCCTGTTCATCGTCCTCGGTGGGGCGATCGGCCTCTACGGCATCCGCGGCATCTTCCAGGGGATCCTCGACATGATCGGCCAGGCGCCGCAGCTGCTCGTTCTGCTGCTCTTCTACTCGTTCATGATGATCGTGCAGTTCGGTGCGCTGATGTGGTTCATGTCGCGCCCGCGCACCTACACGGTCACGCCCGAAAACCCCCAGATCGGGTTGTCATTCGAGAACTACCGTGGACAGCCTGACCTCCTCGAGCACGCCAAGAGCCTTGTTCGCATCCTGAAAGGCGTAAAGAGCTTCCAGGAGCGCGGCGGCGAGATGCCCGCGGGGATGCTCCTCGCGGGGCCGCCTGGTACGGGAAAGACGTTCCTCGCGGGCGTCATGGCGGCCGAGGCGAATCTGCCGTTCATCTATGTCGACGCGTCGAGTCTCTCGAGCATGTGGATGGGTGTCGACGCGCTCATCGTCATTTCGCTCTTCCGAAAGGCGCGCGGCCTCGCCCGCAAGTACGCAACACCTGGGCAGGCCGGGTGCTGCATCCTCTTCCTGGACGAACTCGACTCCGTCGGCATGTCCCGCGGTGGGATGGCGGGCGGTCAGCAGCAAGGGATGATGGGCCCGATGGGCATGATGGGCGGCCGAGGCCTGGCGCTCAACACGATGCTCAACCAGATGGACTCACTCGGCAAGCACGTCGAGGACCGCTTCAAGCACAAGATCGCACGGTGGCTCGGCCTCATCCGTGGCCCGGTGCCGCCGAAGCCGATCGTGTTCGTCATCGGCGCGACCAACCGGCCGGAGGTCCTGGACGCCGCGCTCGTGCGTGCGGGCCGCCTCGACCGCAAGCTCATGGTCTACGTTCCAGATGGCGACGGACGTAAGGACATCATCAGCCACTATCTGCGTCTCAAAGCGCACGACCCCGAGATGCCCGTCGACCTGATGGTCAGCGATACGATCGGCTGGACCCCGATCGACATCAAGACGATCATCAACGAGGCTCTGATCGTCGCGCACGACGCCGGTCGCGAGTTCCTGACCTACAAGGACTGGCTCCAGGCGCGGGACGCCCGCATGCTCGGCATCAAGCAGCCGATCCTCACGATGTCCGGCGAGGACCGCCGGGCGATCGCCTACCACGAGGCCGGCCACGCGGTCGCCGCGAGGTACCTCCAGCAGGAGAACCGCATCCAGAAAGCTTCGATCGTTCGGATGGGCGACGCGCTGGGTGTGGTCCAGCGATCGTCGCGCGAAGAGCGCTACACGCGTCACGCACGTGAGATCGAGACCGACATCATGGTGTCGCTCGCCTCTCGTGCGGTCGAGGAGGTGTACCTCGACACGAAGATGGCGGGAGCCAGCTCGGACCTTCAGACGGCGACATACCTCGCCGTGACCTACGTGGGACAGCTCGGCATGGGGTCGACGCTGCTCGCGATGCCGCAGCAGGCGACCATGGGGCCACCCGGCCCGGTGCTACGGCTTGCCGACAAGCTCCTCGACGATCTCTTTGAGGAGACGAAGCGGCTCGTTCGCGAGAAGGAATATGCCGTGCACGCGATCGCCGGTGCTCTGGCGCAGAGGGGCGAGCTGATCGGTCCGGAGCTCGAAGAGATTTTCGAGGCCGCGGACCTCTCGAACCCCGCGATGGCCGCTCCCTTCAAGCGCAAGGAGATCGTCCTGCCGAAGATCGCCGACGACTGGGGCCAGAAGGCGAGCGACACGCTCGCCGTCGCGGCCGCCGCGGCGGGCACCGCCGGCACCGAGGGGAAGCTGAGCTAGGGGCCATATGCCTTTGCGAGCTGAGCGAGCGTGACGTATCGCAGCGGCCCCGTGTCCCGGTCAAACCGGTAGGGTTCGAACGCGGCGAACAGCTTCTCTATGGCCGCGCGCTCGGTCGCGTCGATCGTCGCAGGATGGCTCACCAGCGTGAGCGCGCGCCGCTGCAAGGCCGGAGCGCCGGCCGCAGGCAGCATCGCGAGATCGTCGTTGATGACCCGCTGGATCGAGAACGGCGTGAAGCCGTACGTGTTGCCTGCGATGTTCGGGACCTCCAGCAGGGGCAGGTCGCCGGCGACGTTCGCATCGGTGCGTGACGGCCGGTACGGCTGCGCGTCGCGGGGAAGCGTCCACGGCAGTTGGAGCAGACCGAACGGCCCAGCCGACGTGGCGCTGCAGTCGGCCGTGAAGCCGAGCGACGCGACAGCGCGAAGATTCGCAGCATTCGCGAAGAGTCCGCCGCCGCGGAATGACGTGGGCTTTGGCAGACCGTGCTCGGCGAAGAGTCGAAGCGAGTACTCGACGAGCGTTCGCGTCTCTGCTTCGTTGTAGGCGGTGATCGGCACGTCGTAGCCATCGCCGCGGCCGGCCCAATTCGGCGCGGTGCGTGGCACAAGTCCAGCGGCCCGAACGAAGTCGGTCCACATATGCAGATGGAGCGCGATCTCATCGCCCTTCGTCGCCCGGAGCTTCGTCCAGGCGAGCATCGCGTCGGCCCGCGCGGCGCTGACCTGTGTCGTGGTCCATACCCGCGGATTCCACATGAGGGTCATCGGCACACCGATCGCGTCCGCGATCGCGGCCGTGTTCGCCATCTCCGCGTCACCCGCCGCATCGCCCTCGAAGTCGAGGGTCCAGACAACGTACTGGGGTGCCGACAAGGTGAACTCGCGGGTGCCAACCACCGCGTCGTCGCCGCCGCGGAGCCGCACCAGGATCTCGACCACCTGACGGCCGGGCGGCGCGCCGTCCAGCGGAAGTGCCGCGCTCCACGACGCGGGGATGTCCGCCGACCGCGCCAGGTCGACTACTCGTCCGCTCGAGCGGAGCCGAGCCCGCGGACGGCCCGCGGTGGGATCTGCGTCGGGGAACGTCACGACGACACGGGCGTCCTCACGGAAGACCGGATCGGGCACGAGATACCAAAGCCGGAGCGGGCCAACGATCGCGTGCGGGGTGCCGGCGAGACCCGACGGTGATGGTCCGGCAGCCGTCGCGGAAGCGGCCGGCGTCGCGCCGGTCGGGCTCGGCGAGGTCGACGAAGACGATGGGGCGCACGCCGCGATCGCGAGCGCGAGGGCGGCAGATGCGGTGGCACGAGG
>Ga0114129_10009010_pt1 | contig 14232 bp, 13 predicted proteins | sample RhiMetdeltSRZDD1_FD_80071 | JGI IMG/M metagenome (GOLD analysis project Ga0114129, IMG submission 80071) | Populus rhizosphere microbial communities from Tennessee, USA - Rhizosphere MetaG P. deltoides SRZDD1 (version 2) (version 2) | ecosystem: Host-associated > Plants > Roots > Rhizosphere >... | reverse complement strand
GTCCTGCACGAGCGCGACCGCCACATGCGCATCACCGTCGACGTCAACGGCATCCGGGTCCGGCCGTCCGAGACGTTGGTGGCCGAGGTCGAGAAGATTTGCGGCACCGGATCGGTGACGCTCCGATGACTTCGCCGGCAAAACCCAAATCCCAAATCCCAAATCCCAAATCCCAAACCCCAACATTGCGCCCCTGGGCTATTGGGATTTGGAGCTTGGGATTTGGGGTTTGGGATTTTCCAATGACCACCCCTGTCAATGCCTGCTGACACGCTCGAGTTCGAGGAGCCGATCGCGGTTCTCCTCAAGGAAATCGAGGCGCTCTCGATGCTGCCCCGCACGCCGCAGCGTCAGGCGGAAATCGACGGGCTCCACCGGCGGATCGAATCGATCCGCGCGGACATCTATGCCCACCTGACGCCGTGGCAGCGCGTGCTGGTGGCGCGGCACCCGAACCGCCCGACGGTGCTCGACTACGTGAACCGCATGTTCACCGAGTTCACCGAGATCAGCGGTGACCGCCGGTTTGCGGACGATCATGCGATGGTCGCCGGTTTCGCGCGGTACAAGGACGAGCCCGTGATGATCGTCGGCCATCACAAGGGCGCGGGCGCCGATACCAAACAGAAGATTTTCCGGAACTTCGGCTACGCGCGGCCGGAGGGGTACCGGAAGGCGCTGCGGGCCATGAAGCTGGCCGAGAAGTTCGGACGCGCCGTGATCGCGTTCATCGATACGCCGGCCGCTTACCCCGGCGTCGAATCCGAGGAGCGCGGGATCGCCGAGGCGATTGCGTTCAACCTCCGCGAGATGGCCGCCCTCGAGGTGCCCATCGTCGTCGTCGTGCACGGCGAAGGCGGCAGCGGCGGAGCGCTCGGCATCGCGGTCGGCGATCGGATCCTGATGCACGAGTTCGCGATTTACAGCGTGATCCCGCCCGAAGGGTGCGCGGCGATTCTCTGGCGCGATTCGGGCCGCAAGGTCGAAGCCGCGCAGGCGCTGCGGCTGACGGCGCCCGATCTGCTGAAGTTCGGGATCGTCGACGAGATCGTGCCGGAACCGGTTGGCGGCACGCACACCAATCACGAGCTCGCCACGTCGCTGCTCGACGCGGCGCTCGAACGCGCGCTCGCCGAGGTGTGGACGATGGACGAGTCGACGCGTCTCGAGGCGAGGTATCAGAAGTTCCGGCAGATGGGCAACGTAGGCATACAGGAATGACGCCGTTCACGCCGAACCCGGAACCCCGAACACGGAACCGAACATTGAACACGAACCGAGAACAGAGAACCCCGAAGGGTGAACGGCTGTGAAAGCGGACCTCATCTGGGAGAACGTCGCATGCGACGACACGCCCGCCGAGACGCTCTCGCGGGAGCTCGGCGTGTCGCCCGTCACCGCCCGCCTGCTGTGCATTCGCGGGCTGGGCACTCTGGACGAGGCGCGGCGTTTTCTCTCACCGCGTCTCGACGATCTCCACGATCCGTTCCGGCTCGCCGACATGCCGGTGGCCGTCGATCGCATCCTCGCCGCGATCGCGGCCAAGGATCGCATCGCCATCCACGGCGACTACGACGTCGATGGCGTGACGTCGACGGTGATTCTGCGTCGCGCGCTCGAACTGCTCGGCGCCGACGTCGTGCATTTCATCCCCGAACGGTTCCGCGACGGCTACGGTCTGCAGGCGGCCACGATCGATCGGCTCCACCACGACGGCGCGCGCCTGGTGATTTCCGTCGACTGCGGCATTCGCGCGGCGGAAGCGGCGGCGCGGGCCCGGGAGCTCGGGATGGATTTGATCATCACCGACCATCACGAGCCCGATGCCGAGCTGCCACACGCGCTCGCGGTCATCAATCCCAAGCGGCACGACTGCACCTATCCAGACAAGAACCTTGCGGGAGTCGGCGTCGCGTTGAAGCTGGTGCAGGCGCTCTGCGGCCGCACCGGCCGCTCGAACTGGATGCCCGCCTTCGTCAAGGTCGCGGCCATCGGTACGCTGGCTGACGTCGTGCCGCTCACCGGCGAGAACCGCGTCATCGCGAAGCTCGGTCTCGGCATGCTGTCGAAAGGGCCGCACAAGGTCGGTCTTCGCTCGCTGCTCGACGCCTGCGGCCTGTCAGGCCGGGAGATCGACAGCTATCACATCGGCTTCGTCGTCGCGCCGCGCGTCAATGCGGCGGGCCGTATGAGCACGCCCGACATCGCGGCGCGCCTGCTGCTCGCCTCCGACGAGACGATGGGCGAGGAGGCGCGTGCGCTGGCGGAGCAGCTGAACGCCGAGAATCTCCGCCGGCAGCAGGAAGAGGCCGACATCGTCGCGCAGGCGAAGAAGGTCGTCGAAACGGATCTCGACGTCGGTTCCCGCACCGTGCTCGTCGTCGCCGGCGAGGGGTGGCATCGAGGCGTCATCGGTATCGTCGCGTCGAAGCTGGTCGATGCGTTTCATCGGCCGGCGATTGTCATTTCCATGGACGGCGACGTGGCGCACGGCTCCTGCCGCAGCATCCCGTCGTTCAACATGCTGGGGGCGCTCGAATCGTGCGGCGAGGTGATGTCGAAGTTCGGCGGCCACAAGCAGGCGGCGGGGCTGACGATGGAGACGGCAAGGATTCGGGAGCTTCGGTCGCGCGTGAACGAATTCGCTGACAGCTGCCTCAGTCCCGATGATCTCCGTCCGCGGCTGTGGATTGACGGCGCGCTGACGTTCCGTTCGATCAACGAGCAGGTCGTCTCGGAGCTGATGGCGCTGGCGCCGTTCGGCGCCGGCAATCCGTGCCCGATCTTCCGCACCAGCCGCGTCGAGATCGTGGACGGTCCGCGCCGGCTGAAGGAGCGCCATCTCAAGATGGCGTTCAAGCAGGACGGCCGCATCTTCCGTGGCATCGCCTGGCGCGCATCCGAGCGCGAGAGCTTCGTCGCCGAACACCGTGCCGCCATCGACCTGGCGTTCTCGCTCGAGAACGACACCTACAACGGCGAACGCTATCTTCAGCTGTCCATTGCTGATTTCAGGGCGCCTGTAACCTAGCGCCGTCCGCCTGAAGGCGGACGCTACGTGACGATCTCCGCCGGACGCAGCCAAGCGATCGATTGATAGGAACTGGATACCGGCCAGCTTCCGTCCAGAATCACCACGTCGCGTCCGGCTTTAGCCGGACGACCCTGTTATCCTTGAAGATCGATGAAATGGCAGAAGTGGGCGCGCCTGCTGGCCGCGATCATCGGAATCGCGGCGGCGGTCGTCGTCTACGCGACGATGGCGGAGCGCGTGAAGCTGATTCCCGCCACCGCGCCGACGCGCATCGATCCGAAAGCGGTCATCGAGAGCTCCGGCAACGTCGTCCAGCAGGTTCGCGGCACGCGGCAGGACTATCTGATCGAGGCCGAGCGGCAGCTCACGTACGAAGGCGGGCTGACCACGCTCGTCGGCGTGAAGATCACGGTTCGCAACCGCGGCGGCCGTGACTACGTCGTTACCGGACGCGAGGCCCAGGCCGGGCCGAACCAGAAGGATCTCGAGCTCACCGGCGGCGTGCAGCTGACGTCGAACGACGGCTTCGTCGTCAAGGCAGAGACGGCCAGCTTCAATCAGGACACGGGCGTGATGACCGCGCCCGGCGCCGTGACGTTCGAGCGCAATCGCATGACGGGATCCGGCACCGGAATGACGTACGACAAGAACGCGGACGTCCTGTCGCTCGCGGAGCAGTCGCACGTGCTGCAGCGCGACGAGCACGGCAACGCGGAGACGGAGTTCACGTCCGGCAAATCGACACTCGACCGGGTGGCGCACACCCTCGCGCTCGAAGGGAAGGTTCACGCCTTGCGTGGCGAGCAGGTGATCGACGCGACGCAGGGGACTGCGCGTCTCACCGAGGACGAGCAGCACATCACCGACATCGAGCTTCGTGGCGATTCGCGCGTGGTCGGCGGCGGCTCGGGCGTCGATTCGATGAGCGCGCGCGACATGAACCTGCATTACACCGCCGACGGCAAGACGCTCGAGCGCGCGCAGCTGCTGGGCGGGGGGGCGGTCGCCATGACCGGACAGAACGGCGCCCCCGGACGCCAGTTCCTCGGCGACACGCTCGACATGACGCTCGCGCCCGATGGCTCGCTCACGAAGGTCACCGGGCGCGACAACGTGCGTCTCGATCTTCCGGGCGCGCCCGACTCGCCGGCGCGCAGCATCAAGGCGCGCAACCTCGATGGAGAGGGCGTCCCGGGCAAAGGGCTGACGTCGGCGACCTTCGCCGAGAACGTCGAATATCGCGAGGAAAGCGGCAAGTCCACCGGCGCACGCGTCGCGCGCTCGCGTACGTTGAACGTCGCGCTGATGAACGAGACGATCAGCAGCGCGGTGTTCGGCGGCGCGGTGAAATTCGAAGAGCAGGGGCTGCAGGCCGCGTCCGGCGAGGCACGCTACGACCCGACAAAGGGATCGCTGCGGTTGTCCGGCGTCGAAGGCGGCGTGGCGCCGCGCGTCAGCGACGACCGGATCACGATCGACGCGAACACGATCGACGTCGCGCTCGAAGGACGGTTGATGAAGGCCAGCGGCGGCGTGAAGACGATGCTGCGGGCTGGAAGGTCGAAAGGCCAGGACGACACGAGACTGCCCGGGCTGCTCCAGCAGGATCAGCCGGCCAACGTGAACGCCGACGCGCTCGATTACCAGGGGGCCTCCGGCCAGGCGATCTACACGGGCAACGCGACGATGTGGCAGGGCGAGACGGCCGTACGCGCCGATGCGGTCGCCATCGACCAGAGCAAGGGGGACTTTCTCGCCTCGGGCAACGCGCGATCCACCATCGTCCTCGACACGGGCGTCTCCATCGCGCACGCGTCGGAGATCCGCTACGCGGACGCCGCTCACACGATTGGCTACAACTCGGCGAAGAATGCGCTCGGCGCCGTCGCCGGGCAGGCGCAGGTGAGCGGGCCGCAAGGCGACCTGCGCGCGGATCGCATCGACGTCATCCTCGCGGAGAAAGGCGGACACATCAGCCGTCTCGAGGCGTACACGAACGTGAGCATGAAGGTTGACACGCGCACCGCGACCGGCGAGCGCCTGACGTACTTCGCGGACGAGGAGCGCTACGTGATGTCGGGCGCGGGCATCAAGTCGGTGAAAGTGGTGGAATCGTGCCGGGAAACGACCGGCCGGACGTTGACCTTCTTCAAGTCGACCGACAGGATCATCGTCGACGGCAACGAGGAGATCCGCACGCAGACGCGTAATGGCGCCAGCCCCGCGTGCACCGCTGCGCCGCCGGCACGTTCGCGTTGATGTCCACGCTCCGCACCGAATCCCTCACAAAGTCGTACAGCGGCCGCACAGTCGTCAAAGGCGTCAGCCTCGACGTCAATTCCGGCGAAGTCGTCGGATTGCTCGGCCCCAACGGCGCCGGCAAGACGACCACGTTCTACATGACGGTCGGGCTTACCGTCCCGGATTCCGGGCGCGTGTTCCTCGACGGGGAAGACGTGACCGACGACCCGATGTACGTCCGCGCGCGCAAGGGTATTGGCTACCTGCCGCAGGAACCCTCAATCTTTCGTGGCCTGTCGGTCGAAAAGAACATCCTGGCAATTCTGGAGACCCTCGGCCTGAGCGCGGCCGAAGAGCAGAAGCGCCTGCGCACCCTGCTGGCCGAATTGAACCTGACGCCGCTGGCGAAAGCGCCCGCGTACACGCTCTCCGGCGGCGAGCGCAGGCGTGCGGAAATCACACGCGCGCTGGTGATTTCGCCGCGTTTCATCCTGCTGGACGAACCTTTCGCCGGTATCGATCCGATTGCCGTGACCGATATTCAGAACATCATCTTCCACTTGAAAGAGCGCGGCATCGGCGTACTCATTACGGATCACAACGTGCGCGAGACGCTGCGTATCACGGACCGGGCATACATCGTGCACGACGGCGTGATCTTTCGCAGTGGGACGCCCGATTCCCTTGCCGCCGACGAGGATGTAAAGCGCATTTATCTGGGTACGGAATTTCGATTGGACTAATGGAATAAGATGGATCTCCAGTGGCGATCTCCCAGAAGCTCCACACCAAGCTCGTCCAAAAGCTGATACTGACGCCCTCGCTGCAGCAGGCCATCAAGCTGCTGCCGATGTCGACGCTCGAATTGTCGGAACTTCTCAACCAGGAAATGGTTGAGAACCCGATGCTGGAGGAGGTGCCGACCGAAGAGCTCCAGCCCGTCGAGGCCGCGCAGGAAAAGCAGGAAGAGAAACCGAAGCAGGAAAAAGACACCTGGGACGATCAGGACTACGAGTACTTCTTCGGCGACTACCTGGACGACGGGTACCGGCCGCGCACGCCGACCGAGGTCAAGGAGCTGCCGCCGATCGAGAACACGCTGTCGACGTCGGCCTCGCTGTCGGATCATCTGCTCTGGCAGCTGTCGATGCAGACCGACGAGCCGCTGACGCGCGAAATCGGCGAGGCCATCATCGGCAATCTGGATGACGACGGGATGCTCGTCGCGACGGCCGAAGAGCTCGCCGCGATGGGGCCGTGGCCGGTCGAGGAGGTCGAGAAGGCGCTCAAGCTCATTCAGGGTTTCGATCCGATTGGCGTGGCCGCACGGGACCTGCAGGAATGCCTGCTGCTGCAGCTGCGGCATCTCGGCATGGCCGGCACGCCCGCGGAGAAGATCGTCACCGAGCACATGCGCCTGCTGCAGAACCACCAGGTGCCGGAGCTCGCGCGGAAGCTCGGCCTCTCCATCGACGACCTCAAGCAGCACATCGAGCTCATTCGCCACCTCGACCCGAAGCCCGGCAGCCGCCTCAATCCCTCGCAGTCGCAGTACGTGATCCCCGACGTGTACGTCGTCAAGGTCGAGGAGCAGTACGTGGCGGTGCTCAACGAGGAAGGATTGCCGCAGCTGCGCATCAGCCCCGTGTACCGGCGCCTGCTCGACAAGAGTCAGACCGAGAACACGGACGAGACGCGCGCCTACGTCAAGGACAAGTTCCGCTCGGCGCTCTGGCTGATCAAGTCGGTCGAGCAGCGGCAGAAGACCATCCACAAGGTCGCGACGAGCATCATCAACTTCCAGCGCGACTTCCTGGATCACGGCATCGAATACCTCCGCCCCCTGGTGCTGCGCGATGTCGCCAACGACATCGGCATGCACGAGTCCACCGTCAGCCGCGTCGTCACCAACAAGTACATGCACACGCCACAGGGCGTGTTCGAGATGAAGTACTTCTTCCACAGCGGCATCGCGAGCTCGTACGGCGAAGCGGTGTCGTCGGTGACCATCAAGCAGCGGATCCGGAAGATCATCGAGCAGGAGGATCCACGGAAGCCGCTGAGCGACTCGAAGATCGTCAGCATCCTGCAGCGCGAGGGTCTCGAGCTGGCGCGCCGCACGATTGCGAAGTACCGCGAGGAGCTCAAGATTCCGACGTCGAATCAACGGAAGGTGCTTTATTAGGCGGCGGGCTGCAAGGTCCGCCCTACGCAGGCGCCGCACAGGCGCTCCAGACCTCACCCATGCGTCTTGAACTCACGGCACGACACTTCACCATTCCCGCGCCGGTACGAAAGTTGGCGGAGCAGCGCCTCGCGCGCGTCCTGCGGCCGCTCAACGACAGCGCCGTCTCCGCGCAGGTCGTCGTCACTCGGGAGAAGACCCGCTTCCACGCCGAGGTGACGCTCCACGCGCGCGGCGAGCATTTCCTCCACGGCGAGGCGACCGGGCGTGACGCACAGACGGCGCTCAGCGCCTCGATCGACAAGGTCGAGCGGCAGGTCCAGAAGCTGAAGAGCAAGTGGACCGAGCGGAAGCGGCAGGGCATCTCGCCCGCGAAGGCCGCGTCGGCGATGCCGCGGACCGAGCGTGGCGCGGCCGCGTTCGGGACCGGCCTCGAGCAGCGCGACAACGGCGGGCAGCCCCTGCGGATCATCCGCGCGCGGCGCTACGCGGTGAAGCCGATGTCGGTCGACGAAGCGGCGATCGAGGTCGCGGACGGCCGCGATGCGTTCCTGGTGTTCCGCAACTCGTCGACCGAGGAGATCAACGTGGTGTTCCGCCGCGCCGACGGCAACCTGGGGCTGATCGAGCCGGACGCCTGACAATGTGCACGTGAAGCGCTCCATCACGGTTGCGAGCCTGCTCAAGAGCCGGGCGGAGACCATCGGCCTGCCGTTCGAGCTCCTCGGCGGCGCCTCGGGCCTCGAACGCCTCATCTCGAGCCCGCACATTCAGAAGACCGGCCTCGCGCTCGCGGGGTTCGACGCCTACCTGCAGCCGGCACGCATCCTCATCTTCGGCGAAAGCGAAGTCCGCTATCTCGAGAGCCTCGACTCCGGCAGCCGCATGAACGTCCTCGCGGCGGCGTTCAGCCACGACATCCCGTGCGTGCTGATTACGGGCGGATGGGACCCGCCCGTGGAGCTGCTGGCGGCGTCGGATCGGTATCACGTGCCGCTGCTGCGCACGGCCGTCGCGACGCCGGTGTCGATTGCCAAGATCGAATATCTCCTCGACGACGAGCTGGCCGAGCGGCAGGTGATTCACGGCGTGCTGATGGACATGCTCGGGCTCGGCGTGCTGATCATCGGCGAGAGCGGCATCGGCAAGAGCGAGTGCGGGCTCGACCTCGTCGTCCGCGGACATCGGCTCGTCGCGGACGACACGGTGGAAATCCGGCGCCGGGGCGAAACGACCTTGATCGGCACGTGCCCGGAGCTGACGCGGCATCACATGGAGATTCGCGGGCTCGGCCTGATCAACATCCGCGATCTGTTCGGCGTCGCCGCCATTCGGAACTCGAAGCGGGTCGAGCTCGTGGTGCAGCTCGAACGATGGGATCCCGAACGCGACTACGAGCGCCTCGGCATCGACGAGCTGCGGTACGACGTCCTGGGTCTGAAGGTGCCGCTGGTTCGCATGCCGGTGGCGCCTGGGCGCAGCCTCGGCGTCCTCGTCGAGGTCGCCGCGCGCAACCAGTTGCTGCGCACGCGCGGTCTGAACGCCGCGCGCGATCTCGCGAACCGGCTGGAGCAGACGCTGCACGAGAAAGAGGTCCACGCCGACTCCGAGACCGAGGACGACGTCGAACACGGAGGGCAGGTGTGAAGCCGGTACTCGGCCGCGGGACGAGGCGGTTCGTCATCCTCACGGGACTCTCCGGCTCGGGAAAGACACAGGCCATCCGCGCGCTCGAGGACCTCGGCTACTTCTGCATCGACAACCTGCCGACGCAGCTCATCCCGACAATCGCGGAGCTCACGCTGCGCGAGGCCAGCTCGGTCGAGAAGGTCGCCATCGTGGTCGACATTCGCGAGAAGGGGTTCCTCGCCGAGTTCCCGCGCGTCTTCAGGAAGCTGCGGGCCGCGCCGAAGCTCAAGCCGATGCTGATCTTCCTGGAGGCGAGCCATTCGGCACTCGTCCGCCGCTTCAGCGAGACGCGGCGGCCGCATCCGCTCGCGCGCGATCGGTCGGTGAGCGAGGGGATCACCGAAGAGCGCGACAAGCTGAATCAGATTCGCGCGATGGCCGACCTCATCATCGACACGACGAACCTGACGGTGCACGAGCTGCGCGACATCTTCATGCAGATGTCGCGCGACGGCCGGCGCCGGGCGGACATGGTGGTAAATCTAGTGAGCTTCGGTTACAAGAATGGCGTGCCCCTGGATGCCGATCTGGTATTCGACGTGCGGTGCCTGCCCAATCCGCACTTCGTGGACGGCCTGCGGAAGCTCACGGGGCGCGACGCCGCGGTCGTGCGATACATGAAGAAGCACGCGGCGACGCACGACTTCCTGGACCGGCTGACGTCGTTCCTGAAGTTCGCGCTGCCGCAGTACGTGCAGGAAGGAAAGAGCTACCTGACCGTGGCGATCGGCTGCACGGGGGGCCAGCACCGGTCGGTGATGATCGCCGAGGCGCTGAAGAAATCGTTGAGGGGCGTGAAGGGCGTTCGGCTGAGGGTGAAGCACCGGGACAGTTAAATGGAGTTCACGCTTCGGGGTTCTCGCTTCTCGGTTCGTGTTCACGTTCGGTTCGGGGTTCTGCGTTCGCAGTTCGGTGTTCGCTCCGCGAACGGCAGAACCGAACCTGAACACGAACGGAGAACCACAGAACACAGAAGCGTGAACTGCGACCGCCAGGTGCCGCCATGATCGGCGTCGTCGTCGTCACACACGGTCAGCTGGCGACGGAATTGTTGAACGCCGCCGAAACCATCGTCGGCGACCTGCCGCGATTCGCCGCGGTGTCGATCGGCTGGCACGAGGACACCGAGGACGCGCGCGCCGAGATCGCGCAGGCGATCGCGCGCGTCGCGCAGGACGGCGGCGTGCTGATCCTGACGGACATGTTCGGCGGAACACCATCGAACCTGGCGATGACGTTCCTGGGCGACAAGGTCGAGGTGATTACCGGCGTCAACCTGCCGATGCTGATCAAGCTGGCGGATCTCGGCGAGCGCGCGGACCTGCTCGCCGCGGCGCGCGAGATGCGCGAGCAGGGGAAGGCGGCCATCTGGGTGGCGTCGGACCTGCTGCGCGGCGAAAAGACGGGCGAGAAGGCCTGATGGTCACCAGATCCGTCGAAGTCACCAACCCGCTCGGACTGCACGCGAGGGCTGCCGCGCGATTCGTCCACCTCGCCACGAGATTCACCTCGCACATACGGGTGGGACGGGATTCCAAGGTGATGGACGGCAAGAGCATCATGGGCATCCTGCTCCTCGCGGCGGCGCGGGGAACGACGCTCACGATCAGCGCCGAGGGACCGGACGAGGCCAGCGCGGTGGCATCGCTGATCGAGCTGGTCGAATCGGGATTCGGAGAAGAATCGTGGAACGGCTGAAAGGGATCGGCGTCTCGTCGGGGACGGTGGTCGGCCCGGCGCTGGTGGCGATCCAGCGCACGCAGGTGATCAGGTTTCCCATCGCGCCGGATCGTGTCGCGCGCGAGCTGTCGGCGCTCGAGCGCGCGCGGAGGCGCTCGCACGAACAGCTGCAGCAGATCCGCCGGCGCATCGCCGAGCTGAAAGGCGCCGACCTCGCCGCCATCTTCGACGCGCAGCTGCTGATGCTGGACGATCCGGTCCTCGTCGGCCGCGCCGCGGATTTGATCTCCGCCGAGCGGGTGAACGCCGAATGGGCGGTCCAGCGCGCGTTCGACGAGATTGCCGCCGTGTTCAACGACGTCGAGGACCCCTACCTGCACGAGCGCAAGGGCGATCTCCACGACGTCGCCGGACGGTTGCGGATGAACCTCCGCGGCGAGAAAGGCGGCGCACGCGACCTGCTGCAGGATCTCGACTCGCCGTGCGTGCTGATCGCCGACGAGCTCACGCCGTCGGTCGTCGCGCAGCTCGACTGGACGCGCATTCTCGGCTTTGCCACCGATGCGGGCAGCCGCACGTACCACACCGCGATCCTCGCGCGATCGCTCGGCGTCCCGGCGGTCGTGGGCCTCCACGACGTCAGCCGCCGGATCCCTGCCGGCGCGTCGGTCATCATCGACGGCGACAGCGGCGATGTCGTCATCGATCCCGCGCCATCGGATCGACGCGAGGCCGAGGCGCGGACGCGGCTGCAACGCGGCCGCGAGGAAGCCCCGCGCGCCGAAGGGCCGAACGAAACGACCGACGGCGTCCGCATCCACTTGCTCGCCAACATCGAACGCAGCGACGACGTCTCGATGGCGCTCGCGTCGGGCGCCGAGGGGATCGGCTTGTATCGATCCGAGTTCCTCCTCGTGGGCGGCCCGCCGGATCTTGCCGGCGAGGACGAACAGTACGAGGTCTACCGTCACGTCGTTCAGAACATGGCGCCGCGGACCGTCACGATCCGGACCTTCGACATCGACGAGCGGCAGATCGCGCGCCCGGTCGTGGATACCGCGCTCGACGCCCGCTGGTTCCCCGACGCCGATCGCCCCGGCCATGCGGGGCTCCGCGGGATCCGGTTCGGCCTGGCGCAGCCGTCGATCTTCAAGACGCAGCTTCGCGCGCTGCTGCGGGCGGCGCACCATGGCTCGCTGCGCGTCATGTTTCCGTTCGTGTCGTCCGTGCAGGAGGTGCGCGCGGCGCGGGCGCTGCTCGCGGAGGCGCGCGCCGAGCTCGACCAGCGCGGCGCCGCGGCCGGTTCGGTCGACGTCGGGATCATGATCGAGGTGCCGTCGGCCGCGTTCACCGCGTCGCTGCTGGCGCGCGAGGTCGATTTCTTCACCATCGGTACGAACGATCTCATCCAGTACACTCTCGCTGTCGATCGCACCGACGAGCGCGTGTCCGATCGCTACGAGCCGCTGCACCCGGCAGTGCTGCGGCTCATTCGCCAGGTGCGCCGCGGCGCCGTGCGGCAGGGCATTCCCGTGGCGGTGTGTGGCGAGATGGCGTCGGATCCCCTGCTGCTGCGGCTGCTCATCGGATGCGGCCTCACCGAGTTCAGCATGACGCCCGGCGCCCTGTTGATGGCCCGGCGGGTCGTCTCCGAGACGAGCGCCGGCGCGATGGCGCGCATCGCGGCGCGCGTGATGACCCTCGGAACGGTGGACGAGATCGAGCGCGTGCTCGGCGAGCACTTCGGCCGCGAAGGCGGATCGGAGCCCCCACGGGGCGACGCTGGACGGCAAGAGGTAGGGACGCAATGAGTGTGACGCGCGTGGACAAGCCGTGGGGCTACGAGCTTCACTGGGCCAAGACCGATCGCTACGTCGGCAAGGTGCTGCACATCAACGCGGGGCACGCGCTCAGCCTTCAGTACCACAACAAGAAAGACGAGACGATTTACGTCCAGAGTGGGAAGATGCTGTTCGAGATCGGGCCGCAGGGCGGGCCGATCGAGAAGCGCGAGATGCGCCCCGGAGATTCGGTGCACGTCACGCCGCTGACCATTCACCGCATGACGGCGATCGAAGACTGCGATCTGCTGGAAGTCTCGACGCCCGAGCTCGACGATGTGGTGCGCCTGGAGGACCGCTACGGGAGAACGGACACACGGTGATGTGAGGAGGAGCGCGATGAAACGCCTGGCTCTTGCCGCGGCGCTGGCCGCGGCGTTCGGAATCGCCACGTTCCACTCGGCACGGGGACAGACCCAGACACAACCGGCGAATCCTCCAGCGGCGCAGTTTCCACTGGCTGCGCCGGCGGGGAAGGACAGCAACGCGAAGAACACGCCGCCGTCCGGCGCGCAGAACCAGGGGGCGCTCGATCCGGCGGCGTGGAAGTACGGGCCCGCCTTCAACCCGCCTGGGGGCACCAAGATCTGGAACCCGGTCAAGCTGAAGATGATGGCCGGCCAGAAGGTCACGGGCGGCACCGTGTTCAGCGCGACCGATCCCGCGACGTACTGCGCGATGGCGAACGCCGGCTACGACTTCATCTGGACCGAGCAGCAGCACGACGGCCGCGACTGGGAGCTGACGTCGCGGCTGTGGCGAACCTGCCCGCACGCGAAGGCGGTCCCCGGTGTCCGCGTCGCCTATGCCGATGAGAGGGAAATTCAGCACGCGATGGACGCGGGCGCGATCGTCGTCGTCGTCCCGACGATCGACACCGTTCAGGAAGCCATCGAAGCGCGGAACTGGACCTACTTTCCACCGCTGGGTCGTCGCAGCCAGGGCGGCGGCCAGGCATTCGATCCTGCGGTGTTCGGCAACGTGCCCGGCGGCTATCGCCAGACGATCAACGACAACGTCGTGCTGATCCTGATGATCGAGACGCTCGAGGGAGCGAAGAACGCGGCGGAGATCGCGAAGGTGCCGGGCGTGACGGCGCTCTTCGCGGCGAGCGGCGACCTGGGCAACTTCAGTGGATACGCGCAGGGGAGTCCCGATTACGAGCGGCTGATCAACGTCGTCCACGATGCCGCGATCGGCGCGGGCAAACGGCTCTGCGGCCCGCTCGCGTGGCGCGACCGCCCGGACTTCACCTGTTTCCAGGCGGGCAGCGAGACGGCCGCGATCGCCCGCGGCGTCGCCGGCGAGCTGGGCCCGCTGGCGAACACGCAGGGCAAGCCCGAAGTCGGGCCCTGGGCGGGGAAATAAGGGAGGGCGGCGGTAGGGGCCGGCTAAAGCCGGCCCCTACGACGACGTACGTAGGGGCCGCCTTCAGGCGGCCCTTCCCAAGCTCTCAGGATCTAAAACGGGATATCGTCGTCGGTGATTGGTTCCATCGGCGGCTCGTCACCGCCGCTGTGCGCCATCGGGGCGCTGACGCGCTCCATCGGCGCGGACGCGCC
>Ga0114129_10009009_pt1 | contig 14232 bp, 11 predicted proteins | sample RhiMetdeltSRZDD1_FD_80071 | JGI IMG/M metagenome (GOLD analysis project Ga0114129, IMG submission 80071) | Populus rhizosphere microbial communities from Tennessee, USA - Rhizosphere MetaG P. deltoides SRZDD1 (version 2) (version 2) | ecosystem: Host-associated > Plants > Roots > Rhizosphere >... | reverse complement strand
GAGAAGGGTCCGAGCCAGCATGTAGGGACTGGTTACTGTGAACTTGAATGCACCTCCTGCGACAGAGGCAGCATTTTCACAGTTGGCATAAAGATTCAGTTTCCCTTCCCCAATCTGGGAGGTGACGACCCCAGCCGGCTTTCGACGAAAGCCCATTGAATCCATCTTGGTGAAGGCATCCCAATCGCTTCGCCCCAGCTCCGTGCGAACTCCTGACATTGAACCGATGAAGTAGTCAATCATACCGTTGGTGTCGGGGTGGTTGATATCGAAGCGGTATAACTCACCGTCCGTCGGTAAGTCGATTCCCGCTTTCCTCTGGATATCGAACACCACTCTGGTCGCATCGATTTTGGCCTGGTCACTGGGCAGACCCACCAGCCAATCCGGGATCGGATACGAACCTACAGTTGTCGTGAGAATAGAAAGCCGATCTGGAACTTCTTTCATCTTGAAGTATTTGTCATTTGTGGACTGTGCTGGCGGCGCGCCTCCCTTGCCGCCGGGGTTGCACTTCTGTAGCCGGGGGCGGCGACCAGCGACTGACTGGAGTAGTTTTGCCCTCGGAGAAGCTTAGGCTTCACTTTTCACTGCACTCCCGATGGCCTCACGCAGGTTGGTGGCTCAAACCTTCAAGTATTCCTCGGACGTAGCCGATCGCCCGCGCCGCCGAGGCCGGTCCATTCGGATGATAGTCAAAAGGCTCGACCGAGACGATTCCGCCGTAGCCGTGTCGAACCAGGGTGCCAAAAACCGAAGTAAATTCCAGGTCACCCTGTCCTGGCCCGCGGCGGTTGGGGTCATTCACGTGAATGTGCCGAACGTTCCCAGTCGGAAGCCAGTGCTCAATTACCTCTGCAACTGGAACCGCTTCAGACTGGCTAGCGGCACAAGAGTCGACCATGGTACGTATGGCCGGACTGCCAATGGCTTCCAGCATGCGAACGGCTTCGCCCACGGTGTTGATGAAATTCGTATCACGCGGCGAGAGCGGCTCGATACAATAGAGCACGTTCGCCGATTCAGCCGGATCGGCCACTGCAGCCAAGCAATCTCGAGCGCGCAGCCAAGCGTCCGGAATATTGTCGTCCGAAGGAACGGTGCGCTGGGCGGGCGACCCATGGACTAGAACTCTCCCTGCCAGATCTGCACAAAGATCAATCAGACCCCGCATGACATCCACCGTTTTTTGCCGAACAGACACATCCTTAGCATTGATCGACAAACCTTTCGGTGTTACCAAAAGCCAGTGCAGCCCCGTAATCTCAATCCCCGCGTCTGTGGCAAGCCGGCGTAGTTCAGAGCGCGTTGACGAAGGAAGGCGATGAGGGTTCTCATCCAACGTGAAGGGAGCCACCTCCAAACCGTCGTAGCCCAGTGCAGCGGCATACTGGCACTGGGCTGCGAAATCCATTTCGCGGATGACTTCGTTACACAAAGCGATTTTCATAGGTTTTCCAACCGAAACTGCTCGGCCAGATAGTCAGCAGCACGATAGGCGAGCGCCATGATTGTGTGCGTGGTGGCTTTCTCAGGATGTGAAACAAACGAGGAGGCATCGACAACAACTAGATTCTTAACGTCGTGAGACCGAGACCACCTGTCCAGAACCGAGGTGCGAGGGTCGTCGCCCATCCGGCAGCCACCCGCCTCGTGGGTCACGCTGCCCAAAGGATAAGGGGCTACCTTCCGGTAGGGGAAGAGTTCGGCGCCGGAGGCGCGAAGGATCCCTTCCATCTGGCCGTACATTTCATCGCGGATGGCAAGGGCATGATCATATTCCGCCGAGGTGTGAAAACGTACCTGCGGAATGCCAAACCGGTCACGAAGTCCACCAGGATCGATTTCTACATAGTTAGAGTCCAGCGCAAGGCCCTCCCCGTATCCACTCATGCTAACCGCCGCCGGATAGAGTTCTTTGATCCTTTTCTTGAAGCCAGAGCCAAATCCGTCCAAACCGGCCCCTGGTCCTGGCCCCATCCCGCAGCCCGTAGAAAAGCTGAAGCGGTAACCGCGCAGAAACTTCTTCTTGTCCTTGTGCCCGAAGTTGTAACGTGGGATGTAGAGAGAGGCTTCACCCGGGCCGTCGTCATTAGTGGCCGCCCGTTCGGCAAGTTGCGGGAAGAAACCTTCGATGCTGTTGAAAGCCACGTGCTCACTTAGATAGCGGCCCAGAACACCACTGGAATTGCCCAAGCCGGTAGGAAACTCGCGATTCTTCGAGTTCAGGAGGATTCGTATCGATTCAACCATCGAAGCGCCCAGTACCAAAGTCTTTCCCAAAGCCTGATATTCCTGTTTGTTCTGCGTATCGATGTAGGTAACACCCCTTGCTTTGCCTGTTTTGGAATCCATCAAGACAGTGTGAACAGCCGCGTTCGAACGTAAAGTGAAGTTCTTCCGAGTTTGGAGTTTGGGAACAAGCACTTCCAAGGAACTGAAGCGGGAACGGCTGTCGCAACCGTAATTGCAAGCCCCACAATAATGGCAGGGGGGCCGGTCATCATAGGGTCTGCTGAGAACCGCCAAGGGGTAAGGCAAGACTTTGATGCCGAGTTTGTTTGCGCCTTTCTTAATGAAGAGCTCGCCGCAACGCGGTCTAAAGGGAGGCAGTAGGCTCTTTCCGATGGGAGTGTTAAAGACCTCTTCCGTACCACCTGCCACTCCGATCAGCGCCTCGACTCGATCGTAGTAGGGTGCGACATCCTCGTAGCTGATAGGCCAGTCTTCACCCCAGCCATCCTGCAAGCTTTTCGGTTTGAAATCGAGCGGACCAAATCGGTCTGTATTTCTTCCCCACAACAGCGTGCGCCCACCGACAGCTCGCAGTCGCGTCCAAGTAAACTTGGAACCTGGGGCCAGTGCGTAAGGGTCGTCTTTTGGGATCGTATAGAGCTGATCCGTCCACTCCTTGATCTTCCATTCCATCCCCTGAGGGAGCCGGCCGTATTTTCCAGGCTTTCCATTACCCCGGTATCGCCATTCATAGGGGAATTTATGTGTCTGAAAGTCCTTGGCGGGGTCGACCATCCGTCCCGCCTCCAGGCAGAGCACGTTGAGTCCCCGGGTGGCCAGAACATAGGACGCGATTCCACCCGCAGCTCCTGAACCGACAACGATAACATCATAGACCGGTTGTAAAGCCACACGCCCCCTTTAGAGTCATTGAAGGTCTGACCTCTGAAAAGCCGCGCAGGAATCATACTTCGGCGTCCCTCTTCTTTCAAGTACCAAGAGGTTGCAGAGGTTGCAGGAGGGCTGTAGGCGTGACCCCGAGACTTTCGGATATGGACGGTGACTGGTCGAGACATCGGATCTGGCAGTGAGGGTGGTATGAAAGAAGTAGCTTCGGATGGGGTGCGGAAAGAGGAGGGATTCAGTATGTTGAACGAGGAAGGTTCCCGAACACCAGCACCTCGATAAGAACTGTCAGACGACGTTTCAATCCTGTCGTTGACCGATGGCGGCAAAGTCGCCTCGCCAGCGCTTTTCACCTTTTCTCGACCAACCTTCCATGTTTCGCCAGCACTACCTTGAGTTGGTCGTGCGGGATTGCATAGGATCGCTGGTAATTGGCGCCGGTCATTGTATCTGCAGCCAGCATCGCGTTTATGATGGCTTCCTCCGTCGCTTCTACTGTTGCAGTGAACAGAGGGTCCAAGGCTCCTGACGGAAGTCGTATAATCGAAGGCGGAGGTAGCGAAGGATGGCCGGCATTACTGTTTCCCCAATCGGCGTCTGGGTTTGCAGTGGAGAAAGCGATAAAGATATCCCCGGAACCGTTGCCATGATTTGATCCCATCCGACCCATGCCGAGACTGACCCGACGCGCCAACCGTTTGAGTTGATCAGGCGTGAGGGGAGCATTGGTGGCGACCACGACAATAATCGATCCTTGCTCATGATCTTCGCCCAGAGCCGCCCCCAGCCTAGGGTCGTCATGGCAAAGCGGGAGGGGTCGTCCGGTCCCGTCTCGCGCTGGTGGATCAACCTCTCGAGCAACGCAGGGTTCGTAGCCCTCAATCTCCCGTCCAACTGGGATGCCTGCAATACGAAGTTGAGACCGCGTACCATAATTACACTGCGCCAACACGCCGAGCGTATAGGAGCCCGCCTCAGATGAGAGCCGGCGTGAAGCCGTCCCTGTTCCACCCTTAAACCCATGGCAGTTCATCCCAGTTCCACCTCCAACGTTCCCCTCGGCAATTCGTCCCCCGTGGGCTGACTCCAGCGCACTGATCGCATCCTCTGTCTTCACGTGGAGGCCTTTCATGTCATTCAGTCTGCCATCGGATGTCTCGGCGGCCACGGGATACCAAAACGGAGCGTTGGCGCCGTGTTTTACCATCCAACTGACTGCCGCGTCGCGCACCGTGCCAACGCTCAGGGTATTTGTGATCAGAATGGGGGTTTCAAGGACACCTGTTTCTTCCAGCCAATGAGTTCCAGTCATGTCCCCATTGCCGTTTCCGGCGTAGAAAGCTGCGAACACGGGCTCAAGTGTTGTTCGGCCCCGAGGCAGAATGGCCGTGACCCCGGTACGGACCGGGCCTTGGCCCACCACTAATTTTCCTTCGCCTGAGATTAGTGTCGCATAGCCCACTTCGACCCCCTCGACATCAGTAATCGCATTGAAGGGGCCTGGAGTACCGTCCAAAGGGATGCCGAGATCACGAGCTCTAGGTTTTGTTTGAGAAAAGAAGCTCCCCGCCGGGAAAAATCCAAGTAGGAGCAAAACCGTCAGACCTGCTCGTGCGTCAATCAGTTGGGGCATTCGCATAAGAGAATCTCTCTTTCCGCCAACAAGGGTCGGGCCGCTCAAGAGCGAACCTTGGTCTAACGAGAGAGGTCCTCGCCTGCTGACAGGTGATCGACAGGCGAGGTTTGGGAATAGTGGAAGCTTGGGGTTATTTGCCCCTGCTGTTGTAGTTCTCCGGGTTTTTCTTTGCCTTCTTCGCGCAATCGTCGCAGCAGACTATGGTCTCCCTGCCGCCAACTGTTATCTTGATACCGCCATCGTGGATTTCCCAGTCGCACACGGGGCATTTCACGGTCTTCATAGAATCTCCTTTCAAACTGCAATGGACAAGAGACTCGCCCTGACCTTCGCGGGCGATGTCGATGAAGACATCCTAGCCAGGCCGAAAAAATCAGGCTTCCAGAATCTTGCTCATTTCGCGAAGGGTCCGGCGAGTGGCGGCATGTCGCACCTCAGAGGGAGCGCAACCAAACTCACTGCGGAAGGTATCAGTGAAATGGCTGTGGCTGGAGAAGCCGAGGTCCAGAGCCAGGCCGGTGAGATCTCGTGTGCCGTCGGCTAGTCGTTCGAGCGAAGCCCGCAGGCGCAGTCGGGTAAGATAGCGATGCACTGGAACGCCCGTATGCCTCTGAAACAGACGGGCGAAATGAAAGGGCGAAGTATAGACGGCGCGGGCAACGTCGCCCAGTGTGACACGTTCAGAGAGTCGGCTCGCCAAGTACGTCTTGGCAGCCTCAGCGCGGTCTGCATGATCAGCTAGCGTGCCGAGTCGACGACGGTGCGGGCGGCCGTGTTGCTCGAACGCAGTCTCTAAGACGTCGCCAATAAGTTGAAGCACGGTAACATCAGCCCAGAGCGCTTCGAGCGAGTTACGTTCGACGGCTTCGAGTCGCAGCACAATCTGGCGATGCCGCCAGAAAATACCAGAATCACAGGGCCCGGTGACAAAGGGAAATGGCTGTTCGGGGTGGTCATCAATCGAAGGATCGAGCTCGCGGATGATGTCTTTGAGCACGCCCGGCGAGGCGACAAGGACCGTGCCGCGGTCGCCGCAGTCGACCGGATGGCTGACACGATAGGTAGATCCCTTTGAGAAAAACACAACCTGATTCACGTCAGCGGTGATGCTCCGCAAACCGTAATGCTTGCAGAAGGCACCATGACGCATGAGGACGATGTCGTTGCTTCCCGAGTATTCCTCGGCCGCCGGACCACCCTTGCACGAACGGCAGGAGTAATCGCGCACGCTCACGATCGAGCTATGGTAAAGCGAGCGGAATGTGAGCGGGTCTTTTGGACAACACGTCATGTAAACCATCCTACGTGATCAACAAAGCCGAATCAAGTGGCCGGCGCTTGCCATTGCCAGGGAAAAACTTTTCCTCTTGTGGGATCCTTATCCGGCTGAGCCTCCCACAAGTAGTTCTGTCGTCAGTACAAACCGATTCCCAAGAAGTCGGCAAACCACTTGCATCACTCCTGACGTATCCCAAACTTAGTGCAAGGAGAGCTTTCCGTGAGAGAACTCTTTAGAAGATTTATTCGCGAAGAACAAGGCCAGGATTTGGTCGAGTACGCCCTGTTGCTTGTGTTCTTGGCTTTGGCCGCTATTGTCGTCTTACCAACTCTGGGCCAAGCAGTAAACAATGTGTTTAGTGCATCGGCAAGCACTTTGGTAGCTGGTTCGTAGCTCCGGCAACACTACGTTCACAGGGCGGCTCGCACTCGTTACTTCTCCCACTTCGACGTGGCGTCACAACTCAAAGATCTAATTCACGCCCACCGATTGACTAAATCGTCGTCTTTCAAACCTCGTCTCGAGTGGCGATGGTCACTAGATGGTTGCTACGGCCGCGAAAGGGATTGACCGTGGCAGCCAAGACATCGAAAACAGATCTGTGTTTGTCTTATTTGTTGTTCGACGGAAGCTGGGTCGCATTTAACAACAAAACCGCATCTTGCCATGACAAGGGCGTAGTAAACGTCCGCTGTCCCGTGTTCGGAAAGTCACCGGCTACTGTCCGATCTCCCGTTTCAGGATTTACCCAAGACGCTCGGACGACCCGGCCGGCAGTGATCTTGTTCATATTGATGGAAACTGTCACCAGACTGCTGAGATAGACGACAATACCGTCGCCCACAGTAGAACGGGCCGCGGCGTTCAAGGTCTTTTCATCACTGGCACCTTTCGCAAAAACCGACTGGTCGGGCACATACTTCCACCATGGACGGGAGATGAAGATTTTTTTGAGCACGCCCATCTGGCGCGCGCCAGGTGCTTCAAGCGCCTCTCGCCAGGTAGGGTTCTTCCGCCAAATGTCATTGTGACCGTAGCTGTGGAACCCGCCCGCCAGATAGGACCAATAGGCCTGCTTGCGAACAAGCAACGGCGTGATAGGAGCAGTCGGATACTCAGGGCCCTCCTCATAGGCTCCTTCAGCCATGACCACGGGTCGCGGGGGGACACGCAAGTAGTCGGCGGTGACCATGGGATAAATTTTCAGATAGTCTGCCCAGGTCTGAATTATGTTGAGGTCGAGCCAGCTTTCTCGATGGAAGTAGCTGGATGAAGCTCCTCCACTCGGGTGGTAGGTTATGAGATGTGAGCCGCCATCTCCCTCACGTAGTCCGGCGGCAAATTCCTTTGCCACTTCTTCGTGGTCCCAAGGTTTCAGGTCAAAACCGTTCGCCCAAATAATGTTTGGCATCTTTCCGTACCGCAGCCCGAGCCATTTTCCATAATTCCGGGCATTTTCTTTGGTAATAATCTTTTTCTTTTTCACGAATGATCCGCCTGAGCCTCCGCAAGCCAGAATAACCATGGTGAGATCCTTTCGAAGAGCCAACCGAATGAGTTCGTCTACATTCCTAAAATAGGCCTCGTTAGGAGTGTCGGGGTTCATCTTCAGGAAGGGTTCTGCCCCTTCTGAATTAGTGGCTGGTGTCGTGATGCCCGGCCCTCCGTCAAATAGCAACATGATGTGTTCGACACTGAACCCTTGTTTGCGTCTACGTTCAAGGTAGTCCTCAGCCTCCTCTCTACTGTAGCGGTTAACCAGAGACCACGCCGTATCACCAAGCCAGAAGAAGGGCGCCCCATCCTTCAGGAGGTAATGGCCTGTATCGCTGACCCTGAGACCAAGGGTTTCTGTTTTGGTTGAAGAAGCATCACGAGGGTAGCAGATTGGAACAGCGAGACCAAGCAATACTACCAATACCAGCACTGCGATGGGTCGGCATCTTCGGAAATAGTGGTTCGAGAACACGCTGATCTCCTTCGCACTTCAGCTGCTGACGTCTTGGGACTTCCAGGAGCGAGTCTAAGAATTTATCATGGCTGCGTGAGGTTATGGATAATAATACGCTGGATTTGACCGCTGATGTTTTCCTCGACTATGGCACGTTCAGCACCTGTTCTCTTGGGGAGAGCAGCAGGCCTCTCTTAACTCAGATGAGAGACTTGTGTGGAGCTGGTTGATCAATAACGGCTAATGAATGACTTGGAGACCTTTATGACCTCAAGGCCCTGTGAAGCTAGTCGACGTACATTTCTTAAGGGCGCGGTGGCACTTCCGCTGCTCTGGCGCGTCGATGAAAACCTAAAGTCTGGCTCGCAGCTACCGGCTAAGGATCTGGTTCTTCCCGGTTTGGAGCTGCTGAGAGGATCAGTCAATTCGGCCCTCTTCGAACGAAATGGCAGGAAACTTCTGATTGACTCGGGAGAAGTGGACTCTGCCCCTGGCGGAGGTTCAATTGATTGGGTCCTCCTCACTCACCATCATCGCGATCAGTGTTCGTCTGTTCCTCGTCTCGTGGCGACAGGGTCTAAAATAGCGGTTCCAGCCAAGGAAGAACGCTTCTTCGACAAGGCCGATGAGTTCTGGGATTCGGCTGATAACCTTATTGATCATCGCTACGATTTCAGACCCCATCTGTTCACACTGAGGAATCCTATTCCCGTTGCACGTGCCGTCAGGAGTGGCGATGTCCACGATTGGGAAGGACTCAAATTTCAGGTCATCGAGACGCCAGGTCACACCGACGGTTCTGTCACCTTCTTAGTAAAGCTCGATGCCAAGCGAGTGGCGTTCACTGGCGATTTGATTTCCGCACCCGGCCAAATCTGGGAAATCTACAGTCTTCAGAAACGCTTCCCCGGAATGCGAGGTGATTACTGGGGCTTCGGAGGAGCGGTCGAGGAAGTCAAAGCCAGTCTTGACCGGGTTCTTCAAGAGAAGCCAGATTTACTCATTCCATCACACGGGACGGTAATAACAGATCCAGTATCCGCCGTGAACCAGCTTAAGCGAAACCTGGACGCTCTAATGCAGAACTACCTGACAACCGCGGCCTGGCGAATCTATTTCGACGGGATTTATCCGAAGAACAAGCCGCCCATGTTTCCAGCGCTGCCCAAGGCGGGTTATCCGAGCTGGGTTCGGGATATTGCCTCGACAACCAAAGCCATTGTTGCGGAAGATAAGTCAGTGTTCATCTCCGATTGCGGTCATCCCAAAGCGATTGAGGAATTATCCAGGCTCCAAGCTGCGGGAGAAATCGGCGCTGTGGAGGGAATCTGGATTACCCACTATCATGATGATCACACCCAATTGGTCAATGAAGCGAAACGGCGTTTTGGAGCGCAGGTCTATGTACAGCGCGGGATGCTGGACATCATCGAAAACCCGCTCGCCTATCAGATGCCTTGCCTCTTTCCGGAATCAATCCGCGTCGAGCATCCGATGGAGCACGGCCAGACGATCACCTGGAAGGGTTTCAAACTCACTGCTTACCATTTCCCCGGTCAGACGCTTTACCACGACGGGCTATTGGTGGAGAAGGAGGGGTACAAAGTGTTTTTTACGGGAGATTCCTTTGCCAACTGGGGTGTCGATGACTATTGCAGCCAGAATCGCTGCTTTCTGGGTCCCGATGCAGGTTACGAAAAGTGCTTCCAGATCCTTCTGCAGACGCAACCCGATATCCTCATGGCTGCCCACTGGGGTCCTCTCCCCGTGTCAACCGAATACTTGACCAAGAGCATAGCCCTATTCCGGGAACGCGCGAAGCTCTATCAGAGTTTATTTCCTCACAATGATGTGAACTTTGGCACCGATCCCTGCTGGATCCGGGCTTACCCATACCGCCAAACTCTCTTCGCGGGAGGTCTGACTGAAGTAGAAGCCCGCGTGATGAATCATTCAGCAAGGCCGTTGAAGGTCCAAGTCACCCTCAAACTTCCCGAGGGATGGAAGAGTGAACTCGGGAACGGAGAGGCTGAGATTCCTGCTCGAACAGAAGGAAGGGTCAGGCTGCGTGCAACGGCGCCGACGGCGCCTGACCGGCGACGCCACGTACTTGGGCTGTCGGCTTCGGTTGACGGATATTCGGTTGGAGAGTTTGCGGAAGCGATTGTGGATCTCCTGGCATGAGAACCTCCTATTGACTTCTCATAAAGTAGTAAACGCTCTCTTCACCTTTCCGGCCTCTCCTGTGGAAGGAAGACAAACAGGAACTTACAGACCCAGTACAAGACGATCCACGCGTTTGCTCACTTCACGCAGATAAGGCTCATCGCCGCCATCGAGTTCCGTCGTAACGTAGCCGCTATAACCCACGTCAGTGAAGGCTGAGCGGACGGCAGGCCAGTCAATGTCACCTTCGCCCAAATTCACCCAGGTGTAAGCGTCTTCTTTGAGCTTGAAGTCCTTCAAGTGAACCTTCACGATTCGCTTGGCCTGAGTGCGGATCCAGTCTTGTGGGTAGCCAAAAAGCACAACGTTCCCCACATCAAAGTAGGTCTTCACCCAAGGGCTCCTGAATTCGTCAACGTAATTGGCGAATTCCAGTGGGCTCAGCAAAAACTTGTTCCAGACCTCCTCGACAGCGATAACAACCCTAAGCTCCTCGGCCAGAGGCAGCAGCCGACGAATCTGCTTCTGTGACCGCTCCCAGGCCTCCTTGTAAGAGACCTGTGAAGTCACAACGGCAGGAACCAGCAGCACCGCGTCCGCACCCCACAGCTTGGCGTTGTGGAGTGACGTCTTCATCCCCTCAATGCCTCTGTCCACGACTCTTGCGTCGGGCGACGAGAGCGGATAGTCCCAGTGGTCTATGTTCATGACTGAATGAATCCGAATCTTAGTTTCGTCCGCAGCCTTCCGGATGGCTTCCGCCTCGTGCTGGTCCTTAACCGTTTGAGCCTCGACCGCTTCAAAACCTGTGTCCCGAGCTAGCTTGAATCTGTCAACGTAACTCATTTTTTCCGGAAGCATACTAATAAGCACAGCTTTCTTGATCGCGACCCTGGCTGGCCCAACCGATGCCCGAGGAAGCTCAACCCAAGGAGAAGCCACTAGGGGAACTGTGGATACCGCATCGATTGTTGTCTTCAGAAAATCTCGGCGTGACAAGGGACTCATCAGAAGTACCTCCTCTAGAGCGAATGACGGTTCACCGGCCCACTACTCATTGTAAATGCCATTGACAGAAGGACATCGCCGGCAACGGCACTGCTGGGGTCCCGTCAGACGCTCGATGTTTTGAGTTCAAATATGTTTCTGAAATTACAGGGCCGTTCCACGGGGCATTTCCGCGTCGGGCAATAACCTTAGATTATTCTCTGCTCGACCGTGCGGGTTATCTTCTCACATTTTCATTGCTTTTCGAACGGCCGGAGACCTCAGGCATGTGCCCGCAGCGGTTCGAAAACTCGCCCTGGCCGGCTGTGTGCTACTCCGTGGGTGAGGTTTCCACTTGGGGAGAAAGCACCCAGCATCCGTTAGTCCCGAAAGTTGCGCAAGGGAAGGCGTTTATGAAGGAACTGACTGAGATCATCGAGTTTTACGAAGACAAATCGAGCGGAAAGCAGCTGTTCCAGATCCACGAGTTGATCCCGCAGTACAAGATTGACCGGGTCGTTTATCGAGAGAAGTCGCGCGAGGGTTGGTTCAAAGAAATCACGTCCCAAGATTACTTCAACAAAGTTCGGCAAGAAGCCACGCAGTTTATCCGGATCTCCTGACATACCTCCCCACAACGCGCGAACACCCTCGCTCCGATTCCGCTCATCAGCAATTCTCTTCTTCTGAATTCTAAGACTCGTTCTCGTCCCTCATTAATGAAGAGAGCGACGCTGTGATTAGGCATTGGAAGGTAGGAAAAACTGTGCGTAGTTGAAACCTCCGAAGATCAAAAGGAGAGCTCGATTGGGAAAACTCCTCCGCCATTATAGCGCTCGGGGCCATTTCGTAGCCGCTGGAGTACTTGCTACCTTCATCCTATCCCTCACCGAATGGAGCCTTTCTGACGCGCTTGAAAAAGGTGCCAACCGCAAACCCATTCCGTCAATCAGCGCTGGTCATAGCAAAACCGACCTCCTGCAAAGTGAGCTCAGAGTGTTAATCAATGACCTGGAAGTCCCCGCAGACAGCATTCCCAGTGATTTCGTTGAAAAGGTGCGACGTTGGGCACGTCTTTACCAGACGAGGGATAGGGATGAAATGGAATTGGTCCTAGGAACCCGTCGCGATGACTTCCAGTCAGTACGGCAGCAGGTGGCAAGCGCCGGTCTCCCCGCTGACCTAGCTTTTGCCACGCTCGTGGAAAGCCATTTCCAATCAGGCGCTATCAGCGCTGACGACAACGCCGGTCTCTGGCAATTTACTCGAGACACAGCCAGACGCAACGGGCTGAAAGTGAATTCCGGGACGGATGAACGTCTAGATCCACGCAAGTCGACGGATGCCGCTTGCCGCTACCTCCTGCGGTTGAGGCAGCAATTGGGACCTGACGGGTCCCTCATGCTGGCGATCGCAGCGTACAACATGGGGCCAGGTAGGCTGACACAACGAACCAGGCAAGTGAAGGATGTCGCAAAGCGGCAGGATTTCTGGTATCTCTATCGAACGCACGTCTTGCCGGCCGTAACGCGTACTCATTTGGCGCGGCTTATGGCTGCCATTCTCATTGGCCGCGATCCCGAACACTTTGGCTTCAAAGCGGCACCGCCCAATAACCTTGAGGCCGTCTCGTCCATAGCCCCTCGCTTTTGACACTCTCTAACACTTGCCAATCGAAATCAGTTTTCAACCTTGGCCTTTACCTTCCGGTGATTCGAAGGCCGACGGCCGCGCATTCCGGAAAATCTTAGACAACTAAAGGTGATCCGGGGCCCTGCCTGCGAGAATCGGCCAATCGGCCTTCAAAAGTTGAATTTCAAAGCAAACTGAAGGATCCTCGGATCATAAGCTGAGGTAATGGTGCCGTAAGCGTCTGAAGTCAGTGTACCGTTCGGGAGCTTGAAATTGACGTTGTTAAACACGTTGAAGAACTCAGCGCGAAACTGGACGGCTACGCGTTCCGTGATTCGGGTTGTCTTCAACACGCCGAGATCCGTATTGAAGGATTTCGGGCCCCGCAGCACGTTCCTTCCGGTATTGCCAAACGTGCCTTCAGCATTCTGTACGAAGAGTGAAGTGTCGAAAAACTCAGAGATCATTTCACCGTGGGGACGGTCGGAGCTCAGTTGAGCCGCGTGAATATCGGTTCCGATGAAGTCCGCTCGGTCACGGCCGACATCGGTATACGAGTTATCCCGTGCACCGCGAACCTGGCAGGGAAATCCTCCGCGCCACGCGACGCTCGCGGTCATCCCCCAGCCATTCAAGACGGTGCCGGCGATGCCAGTCACACGCAACCGTGGGATCTCATAAACACTTGAGAGCTTGAAGTTGTGGGCGACATCTTCCCTTGCCCTGCCGTGGTCAAAGGTCCTGTCAAACGGGTTGGTCCAACCCGCATCGTCGATCAGCTTCGCCCAGGTGTGGCTGGCCAGTAGTGATAAGCCTTGGCTGAATCGCTTTTCCACCGTCAACTGTCCCGAGTGGTAGTGAGAATTGTGCGCGGAGACGATGGCACCGATAGTGCTGAAGTCCTGGTAGATCCGTCGTTCCTGTGTGTTGTCGTGCGTGGAAGCCCCAGGGATGTAGATCGCGGGGTTGGCTTCCTGGGCGGGGTTGTAGTCGTCGGAGCCGGAGATGCGCGTCCCCTTGTTGCCGACGTAAGCGGCCCGGACGACCCAGCTCGTGCCAATTTGCCGCTCGAGCGTGAGATTCCAGGTTGCAATCTGAGGTATGCGGAAGTCCTTCTGCATGTAATAGAGGCTAACTGGTGTCACAAACGTCGCCTCGGGTCCTGGAACATTCGATCCGTACTGTGCCGGGAACGGGCTGGGAATGCCGATGCTGCCCCAGGGATCATCGAAGGAGACGTTATTGAATGTGTAGGACGGCTGAAAGGGTGGGTCAAAATACATGTAAACCAATGCGCTAAACACTGGGGTGTAGTAGAACCCGGCGCCTCCTCGCAAACTGGTTTTCCCATCCTTGGTGAGGCGATAAGCGAAGCCGATGCGTGGGGCAAAATTCATAAGATTGCTCTCGTACCCTGCAGAAGGGCAACCCGGATCAGGG
>Ga0114129_10009008_pt1 | contig 14232 bp, 14 predicted proteins | sample RhiMetdeltSRZDD1_FD_80071 | JGI IMG/M metagenome (GOLD analysis project Ga0114129, IMG submission 80071) | Populus rhizosphere microbial communities from Tennessee, USA - Rhizosphere MetaG P. deltoides SRZDD1 (version 2) (version 2) | ecosystem: Host-associated > Plants > Roots > Rhizosphere >... | reverse complement strand
GCCAGTATTACTATGGCCCCGGCTTTTACGCGGGGAACGCCTACGCATTTGAGCCAGCTCCCGTAGTGCCCGCCTATCCTTATGCGGCTCCGGCATACGGCTTCGTCTATGCGCCGCCGCCCGCAGGCGCGGCCTAACAGGCGCTTAGTTCGTTGATCGACTAGCCAACTAACCCACCGCGACCCCGGTGCCGCGAGTGCCGGGGTTTTCTTTTGGACCCAACTTTGGACCCAAACTCCCGAATACGGTAAGAAACGTGCCGGTGCTCACCGCGCTTGCCATTCGCAGAAATGGCTAAAATTCGGACTAAGCAACACGTGACGATATTGCGTGATACGTCCGCCCGCGTATTTGGACATCTAACCCCCGCCGCCGCTGGCCTTGGGAACATTTCTGCCCGACCAAAGGCGGTAGCAGCCCTCTGTGTGGTCGTGCTCGCGGCACTGGGCTGGCTTTATCTGGGCGTGTTGCTGACCGCGATGCAGGGGCATTCAGGGCGATCCGGATTTCTGCAAGCGCTGTGCGGTCCGCTCGAGAGCGTCTCGTGGACCGTTCGCGAAGCCACGCTTGTGGCTTCGATGTGGTGTGCGATGACACTGGCGATGATGCTGCCCAGTGCAGCCCCGATGATTCTAACTTACGCGGAAATTGCTGATACAGCCGCGAGCAAGGGCGAACGCATCGTCTCACCGTTCGTCCTCGCGGGAGGTTATGCAACAATCTGGATCTGTTTTTCGCTACTCGTATCGATCGCTCAACTGGCCTGCATGCGCGCAGGACTGCTCGAGGCGGGAATGAAATCAGCGAGTGGATTATTTTCCGGCGCGCTCTTGGTCATGGCCGGTGCCTACCAATTCTTCGGGCTTAAGCACGCATGCCTTACGCAGTGCCAACGGCCGTTTCCGTTCTTTTTCGCCAACTGGGCGACTACGCCGGCAAGGGTTTTTCGGCTCGGGCTTAAGCAGGGCGTTTACTGCGTCGGCTGCTGCTGGGCGATGATGCTTGTAATGTTCGCGGTCGGCTTGATGAATGTTGTCTGGATGGCGGTACTCGGCATTGTCATGACGACCGAGAAGATGCTCACCGGGCGAAGCTTTACTTATGCAGTCGGTGCGGCTCTCATCATTCTCGGTGCCGGGATTGCTCTCATAGCCATAGTCGCCCATTGGCCAATGCGAACGGTTTGAGCATGGCAAAATAAGGAAGGGAGTACTGCGTTGACGGAAAGTTGGACTTTAAAGGGCGAACTCGCGTTGTCTTGCAGCTGCACCGTGTTTTGTCCTTGTGTGCTGTCGTTGGGCGCGCATCCGCCAACTGAAAGTCGATGCCAGACCTGGGCCGGCATTCGTATCGACGATGGACATTTCGATACAGTCGATCTTTCTGGCATCAAGGTAGGCCTCATGATGGATTTGCCTGGCATCATGTCACGAGGCAATTGGACGGCGGCGCTATTTGTGGATGAAAAAGCCTCCGCTCTTGCGGTCAAGGGATTGACGCGGATTTTCACCGGTCGCGTCGGCGGCACTACGCATTTACTGTCGATCCTGGTCGGGCAGTTTCTGGGCGTGCGCCAGGTGCCCATCACTTACGAGACGCAAGGCGAGACCCGCCTTGTACGCATCGAGAAATATGTGGATGGCGCGATCACGCCGATCCGCGGCAAGGAAGCGGGCCAGAATGTAACGATCCGAAACAGCGAATACTGGATCGGTTCTGATATCATTGTTTCGCGAGCCGAGAAGTCGCGGTTTCGGGGCTTCGGGCGCAACTGGAACCTGGCAGGACGATCGGCTGAGATTGTCAGGCTCGACTGGGGCAATGTTAAGTGAGGGGGTTCGAGCGCATCCGCGCTTTTACGGTACATGTCTTCACCGCAACCGGAGCGGCGCTTGCATTGCTCGCGCTGATCCTGGCCACCGGGGGACACTGGGCTGGAATGTTTTTGTGCCTCGGCCTGGCGCTCCTGATCGATGGCCTCGATGGGCCGATGGCGCGCGCTTTCGACGTGCAGAATTTGCTGCCGCGCTGGTCCGGCGACACTCTCGATCTGGTGGTTGATTTTACGACATACGTGTTCGTTCCGGCCTATGCCATTGCCGCCAGCGGCCTGCTGCCGCAGTTTCTTGCGATTCCCTCCGGCATCGTCGTGGTCATCAGCGGTGCTCTTTATTTCGCCGACCGCGAGATGAAAACCAAAGACAATTATTTTCGCGGATTTCCCGCTGTCTGGAATCTTGCGGCGTTTTATTTGTACCTGCTCGAGCCGCCGGAGTGGGCCGCCGCTTTGGCAATCTTGATCCTTGCCGGTCTGAGTTTTGCGCCGATCAAGTTTCTCCATCCGCTGCGCGTGCAGCAGTGGCGGAAAGCTAATATTGCGCTGTTGGCTCTATGGGCAGTGCTTGCCTTCATTGCGGTCATCGAGGACCTGTCACCGGGCCTGTACGTAACGGTGCCGCTATCGCTGATTGCCGTGTACTTTTTTGTTGCCGGTTTACTGCGACCAGCTGCCTGAACGGCCTTGCGAAATAACTCCAGGAGCAACTCATGTCTCGACCAGTCCTGCTTATTGCCGGCGGCAGCCGGGGAATCGGGGCTGCTACTGCGAAGCTCGCGGGCGCGCGGGGTTATAACGTGGCGATCAACTACAAAACCAATTCGAATGCTGCTGCCGGAGTCGTCGACGCTGTTAAGCACGCGGGCGGGGAGGCGATCGCGATCCAGGGCGATATGGCCCAAGAGAGCGATATCGAACGCGTGTTCGACGCCGCGACCGACACCTTTGGATCGCTCACGCATTTTGTGCACAGTTCGGGCATTATCGGCGACAGTTCGCGGCTGGACGAGGCCAGCGCGAAAACGATCCGCGAGGTGCTCGAGCTCGATACGTTCGGTGCCCTGCTTTGCCTGCGCGCCTGTGTGCGCCGGATGTCGAACAGGCACGGCGGCAAGGGCGGCGCCGTTGTGATGTTGTCGTCAATGGCAGCTCCGCTCGGCGGCGCCAATGAGTGTGTCTGGTATGCGGCAGCCAAGGCCGGCGTCGATTCCATGGTGATTGGGGTTTCACGCGAGGTCGCGAAGGAGGGTATTCGCGTCAACGCGGTTACACCCGGCGTCATTGACACCGATATTCAGCCGCCCGGGCGGATCGAGCGGGTCATGCCCATGCTGCCGATGGGCAGGGCGGGGCAGGCCGATGAAGTCGCCGAAGCCGTACTGTTTCTGCTCTCGGATGGCGCCTCTTACATCAGTGGCGCGAACCTGCGCGTGTCAGGCGCGCGCTGATCCACCTTGCGCTCGGCGATTGGCTGCCTATTATCGCCGCCGAAATTCCATCCCTAAAACGAGCTCAAACGTCATCAAGGAGTGAAACATGGTCGCGGCAGTGCGCGTTCACAAACCCGGCGGTCCCGAGGCTCTGACGTATGAGGACGTTGAGATCGCCGCGCCCGGCCAAGGTCACATCAAGATCAAGCAATATGCCTCCGGCGTCAATTTCATCGACGCGTATTTCCGGATGGGCATGTATCCGTCCCCTGTCGGGCTGCCCTTCACCGCGGGCAACGAAAGTGCCGGCGAAGTTATCGCCGTCGGCCCCGGCGTGACCAACGTCAAGGTCGGGGATCGGGTGGCCTACGTGGGCCCTCTGGGCGGCTATGCGGCCGAGCGCCTGGTGCCGGCTGATCGCGCGGTGAAACTGCCCGACAATATTTCATATGAACAGGCTGCCGGCATGATGCTCAAGGGCATGACTGTGCAGTATCTGCTCAATCGCACATACAAGGTCGAGAAAGGCACCGTCTGCTTGATACATGCAGCGGCCGGCGGCGTCGGCCTCATTGCCTGTCAGTGGGCCAATTATCTTGGCGCGACAGTTATCGGCACCGTCGGCTCCAAGGACAAGGCCGAACTCGCCAAAAAGAACGGCTGCCATCACACAATCCTTTATCGGGACGAAGATTTTGTTGCCCGGGTGAAAGAGATAACCAGCGGCAAGCTCTGCGACGTCGTTTATGATGGCATCGGCAAGACCACGTTCCCCGCTTCGCTCGATTGCTTGCGTCCGCTCGGCTATTTCGTGAGCTTTGGCAGCGCGGCGGGGCAGATCGAGGCCTTCAATATCAACATCCTGCAAACCAAGGGCTCGCTTTTCGCAACGCGGCCGACGCTCAACAATTACGCTGCCAAGCGTGAGGACCTGATGGCCATGGCCGCCGATCTGTTCAAGGTTGTGGGTTCCGGCGCGGTAAGAATTCCGATCAACCAGAAATATCCGCTCAAGGATGCTGCAAAGGCGCACAAGGACATGGAAGGCCGCGAGACAACGGGTTCGACGATCCTCATACCCTAGTCGTCGCGTGACATCGCGCGGTGGCGGTATGTGCTCTGCTCGCCACCGCGAATTTCTCGTATGCCGGCAGTGTTTCAGAAACCGAAGCGCTGGGAATTGCACGCAAACACTGCGTCATGTGCCATACGGCGAAGCCCACGCATCAAAGTTTCCGGGAAGCGCCGAAAAATATCATCTTGGAAACGGCAGCAGACCTTAAAAAATATGCCGGCGTGATTTTCGCCCAAACGGTTCAGACCAAGGCTATGCCCCTCGGCAACGAGATCGAGATGACCGACGATGAGCGGGCAATATTTGGCCGATGGCTGAGGGAGCTCCCTTGAGCGATGGCACGAAACCGTTTGGCGTCACGGCCACGTTCGTCATCGGGACGATTGCGCTCCTTGTTGGTCAGCTCTCCGGAATTGCGGTACTAAGCGGATGGTATGGCCTCAACCTGAAAGAAGTCGGCGCCCTGAGCCAGCATGGCGGCGCCATCGTACTGTTTATTTTCGTCTCCGCACCGGTACAGGTGGCGTTGCTGGCATTGGCGGCAAGTCACAAGGGAAGCGTCGCAGACTACCTTGGCTACAAGGTGCCTCGACGAGGCGAATTGGTGGCAGCCGTGCTGGTGCTCGCTGCTCTGATCACCGTGGGCGACGCCGTAAGTTGGCTCGCAGGCCGTCACATGGTCGATCGCTTCCAGAGCGATATCTATCAGGCCGCCAAAACTGCGAACTTGCTGCCATTGCTCCTGATAGCAATCACTGTCCTGATTCCGATCGGTGAAGAAACTCTTTTCCGCGGATTTCTGTTTCGCGGGTGGCTGAGATCCTCACGCGATGCCTGGCCGGTCATTCTCATCACGGCCGGAATTTTTGCGATCATTCATGTTCAATACGACTGGTTTCTCATTGTCCAGGTATTCATTTTTGGCGTATTTTTTGGGTGTGTGCGCTGGGCGACCGGCTCAACCATTTTGACCATGCTCCTGCACGGGCTGGTGAATATTGAGGGAATGGTCGAAACCATGCTGGCTGCAAGCAGCTGACGAGGAACGGACTCGATCAGATCCGCCAACTCAAAGCATGGCCGCGATACGGGCGATAGCCGGGTGGTGATTGATGCCAGCCGGCAATCTGGGAAGACCGATGACTTCGACGCCGACCGCAAATCGCTCGATGCTCGCCACCGTGTCATCGAGCGAAACAGTGTCGCGGTCGCTTTCGCTGATGACGATTGCGGCGATAGTAAGCTTTCGCTGACGCAAAACATCGAGCGCGGTGAGCGTGTGGCTGATCGTGCCGAGATAGCCGCCGACAACAAGCAACACCGGAATCTCAAGCGCCGTCATCCAGTCGAGCACGGTGCGGCGGCCATTGAGAGGGACCATGATGCCGCCCACACCCTCGATAAAGAGCGGCCCTTTTGCGGCATTGATCGCGAGGCGACTGAATTCAACCACCTTGTCAAAGTCGATGCTGCGCCCTTCACGGGCAGCGGCGAGGTCGGGCGCAAGCGGAGCACGAAAGCGCCAGGGTGCTATCCGGTCGATCTCGTCAGCGGTAACCGGCCGGCCAAGCGCGGTCAGCAGAACTGCCGGATCGCTAGTCTGCACAATGGAAGAGTCATAGCCGCTGACAACCGGTTTCAGTGCATCGACTGGCTGGTTTGACTCGCGCAGGTAGCGGACAAGTGCCGCGGTAACGAATGTCTTTCCGATATCGGTGCCGGTCGAGGTTACGAAATATGCCGCCACAGTTTCACGCCAGTATTTTTTCGCGCACGATATCGGCCAACCTTTCGACGTGATCGTCCGGGTGTTGCGCAGTAAATGTCAGTCGCAGGCGGGCCGTGCCTGGAGGTACTGTAGGCGGACGGATCGCGACGGCCAGATAGCCATGACTTTCCAGCAAGTGTGACGCGGCCAGTGCACCTTCTTCGTCGCCGATCAGGACTGGCACGATCGGAGTCTGCGCTTCGGGAAGGCCTGCGTGCTTCGTGAACGTTTTTGCCTTCTGGACCGGCTGCGCCGCATAAGCGGGCTCGCGCTCGATCAAGTTTAATGCTGCAATGGCAGCCGCCACGCATGCAGGTGGCAGGCCGGTCGAGTAGATCAATGTGCGCGCGCGATTGCGCATCAATTCGATGACAGATGCCGATGCGCAGAGGTAACCGCCGTACGAGCCAATCGCCTTCGACAGCGTGCCCATCTGCAGCGGAACAGGCACATATGAGTTCCCCACGAAACTCGACCCATGGCCTCCGCCGACGACGCCGATGCCGTGGGCATCGTCCGACATCAGCCAGGCATCGTATTCGTTCGCGACAGCGAGCAGGTCGGCGAGGGGCGCCAGATCGCCGTCCATCGAAAACACCCCATCGTTCACGATAATGACGCGATCGTGGCTGCCGCGATGCGCCGCCAGAAGCGAACGGACATGTTCAACATCGTTGTGGCGAAAAGTCATGACCGCGCCGCGGGACAATTGTGCGCCAGCGTGAATGCAGGCGTGGGACAGTTCGTCGACCAGGACCAGCCCATCACGTCCGACCAGCACGGGAATAATGCCCGTGTTGGCGAGGTAGCCGGAACCAAAGACGCAGGCTGCTTCGGTTCGCTTGAAGCGCGCGAGACGGGATTCAAGCTCGGCGTAAAGAGGATGATTGCCGGTCACCAGTCGGGACGCCCCGGATCCGGCGCCGTATTCTTCGATTGCGGCGATAGCTGCGCGTTTTATCTCGGGATGCTGGGTAAAGTTGAGATAGTCGTTGCATGAGAAGGACAGGAGCTTGCGCCCGCCACGCTCGACCCAGATGCCATCCTCGCGCAGCGTTTCGTTCAGGGCGCGATAGAGGTGGCGGCGCTTGAGTTCGTTCAGCTTGCCTTCGACGAAAGCGTCAAGTGAGTGCATGGTGACCTTGCCAGCTAGCACGCCAGGTGCTTAGCACGAACGGAGCGGGGACACGCAAATGACGTGCCAGACGGGCAAAAACAGCCTGATGCCAGGTTGGTACGACGCCGGTTTGAGGCACATCTGGCTGCCCTACGCCCAAATGAAGACGGTGCCGTCTCCGTTGCCTGTCGTGCGCACCCAGGGCGCCCGGATTGTGCTGGCAGACGGGCGAGAGCTGATCGACGGCATCGCGAGCTGGTGGACCGCATGCCACGGCTATAACCATCCGCACATCCGACAGGCCGTGGAGGGTCAACTGGCTTTGATGCCGCACGTTATGTTCGGCGGACTCGGGCACGAACAGGCGTACCGGCTTGCGCGACGTCTAGCTACGTTACTGCCCGGCGATCTTAGTCGCGTTTTCTTTTCCGACTCCGGTTCAGTCGCTGTCGAGGTTGCGATCAAGATGGCGACGCAATATTGGGTCAACAGGGGACATCGCGGTAAATCTCGGTTGATTGCGTTCAAGGGCGCCTATCACGGCGATACCACAGGGGCTATGGCGCTGAGCGATCTGGAAGCGGGCATGCATGCCACGTTTTCGGGCTTGCTGCCGAAACAACAGATGGCGGACCTACCGGAAGACGATGCAGCGACGTCCGCGCTCGAAAAGCTACTTGCCGCGTCGAATAGCACGATCGCCGGAATAATCGTTGAGCCATTTGTGCAGGGCGCCGGCGGCATGAAGTTTCACGATGCCGCTGTGCTTCACCGCTTGCGCGCGCTAGCTGATAGATACGATGCGCTGCTGATTTTTGACGAGATCTTCACCGGCTTCGGCCGCACGGGAAGCTTTTTTGCATGCGAGCAAGCGAACGTCGTTCCTGACATCATTGCGCTATCAAAGGCGCTGACCGGCGGCACGCTTCCACTCGCCGCGACCATCGTATCGGGCAAGGTGTTCGATGCGTTTTGGGCGGACGAGCAAGCCAAGGCATTGATGCACGGACCGACATACATGGCGAACGCCCTTGCATGTGCGGCCGCCAATGCCTCGCTCGACCTTTTCGAGCAAGAGCCTCGCCTGCGACAGGTGGCCGATATTGGGCTCGCATTGCAACGCGATCTGGCGCCCTGCCGGGATTTTTCGCGCGTCAAGGACGTGCGCGTTAAGGGCGCTATCGGCGTCGTCGAACTCGATCGGATCGATGATCTTGATGGCTTGCGGGCGCGCTTGGTGGAGGAGGGAGTCTTTATCCGCCCTATCGGCAATATCGTCTACCTGACCCCGGCCTTCACGATCACCGCTGCCGAGCTCAAAATATTGACCGATGCGGTTGTTAAGGTCGTTCGCGACCTGAGGTAATCCGGCCGGGATCAATCAAAATCCGACCGCGGTCCCGTGCAGATCGTATTCGTCGGCGCGCTCTATTCTGACTGTGGCAATTTCGCCGACGCGCAACGGCCGACGGCTGGCCACGTAAACCGCACCGTCGATCTCCGGCGCGTCCGCCATCGAGCGGCCTTTGGCGACGGTCGGGCCAATTTCGTCGATAATCACTTTCTGGCGAGTTCCGAGCTTGCGTTTCAGGCGGCGAGCCGAAATCGCTTGCTGGGCTTGCATGAAGCGATGCCAACGCTGCTCCTTCACATCGTCAGGAACCAGTGCGGCCATGTCGTTGGCCGCGGCCCCTTTCACCGGCTCGTATTTGAAACATCCGACCCGATCGAGCGATGCCTCTTCGAGCCATTCGAGCAGCATGTCGAAATTTGCTTCGGTTTCTCCGGGAAATCCGACGATGAAAGTCGAGCGCAGCGTGAGCTCCGGGCATTGATCGCGCCAGCGCTCAATGCGCTCCAATGTTTTCTCCTGCGTCGCCGGGCGGCGCATACGTTTGAGGACTTCGGGAGCGGCGTGCTGAAATGGGATATCCAGATAAGGTAATACCTTTCGATCCGCCATCAGCGGGATGACTTCGTCCACGTGAGGGTAGGGATAAACGTAGTGCAACCGCACCCAGACGCCGAACTCGCCGAGCGCGCTCGCCAGATCGATGAACTTCGCGCGCACCTCGCGATCGCGCCATTTGCTCGGCGCATATTTGATGTCTAACCCGTAGGCCGAGGTGTCTTGCGAGATCACCAGCAATTCCTTGACGCCCGCCGCCACGAGTTTTTCGGCCTCGCGCAGAACGTCGGCCGCCGGACGCGATACAAGGTCGCCGCGCAGGCGCGGGATAATGCAGAATGAGCAGCGGTTGTTGCAGCCATCGGAAATCTTCAGATACGCGTAGTGGCGCGGCGTCAGCTTGATGCCTTCCGGCGGCACCAGATCAAGAAACGGGTCGTGCTTCGGTGGCAGCGCCTTATGGACGGCCTCGACCACCGTCTCGTATTGCTGTGGGCCCGTAATCGCCAGAACATCAGGGTAGGCGGCCGAAATGCTTTCCGGCTCCGCGCCCATGCATCCGGTGACGATGACTTTGCCATTTTCTTTGAGGGCGTTTCCGATCGCGGCGAGCGACTCGGCCTTGGCGCTATTAAGAAAACCGCAGGTGTTCACGATGACAAGGTCGGACCCCTGGCGTTCCCGCGACAGCTCATAGCCCTCCGCGCGCAGACGCGTGACGATGCGCTCGCTGTCGACCAACGCCTTCGGGCAGCCAAGCGAGACAAAGCTCACTTTAGGCGCTGTGGCATCGGGTTTTGCAGCAGGATCACGCATGGCAGAGGGGGCTAGCCGCGATGTGCGGCAAGATCGAGGGGAGGGAGTATTTCGGCTAAGGAAATAAGGGCAATCTAGCCATTCCGCAACGCTTGTGCCTCGGCGTAGAACTTCTTTTCCCATGCCTTCTGGTTGTCCATGCCTTCGCGGATGAAGGGCGTGAAAACCGCCAGGTGCAGCAGAAGCAATTGAACAAACTGGCGGGAAAACGCAGCGGTTTCCTGAAATCGACGAAAAGCACGACCCGCGTGTGCGGCGTGCGATTCCAGGCCTCGTGCTCATAGGCATCATCGAAAATGACGACCTCGCCCTTGCGCCACCGGTACACTTCGTTTTCGACCCGGATGCCGAGCATGTCGCGTGGCTCCGGAACAATCAGACCGAGATGAAGCCGCAGCACTCCGTTGTAAGGACCACGGTGGGGGCTCCATGATTGAATACATCACGCTGACGAGCCCCGGAATGTTCTGGCAGATTCTCCATGTTTGCGGGCATAAGCCAATATTGTTCGCCGAGCGAAAGCCGTAGGCCGCCAGGATAAAACTCTTCCAGCCATGGTCCCGGCTGATCGTTGAAACATCTGTGGCCAGCTCATGGAAAGCGGGCAACTCATCCTTCCGCGTGAGCACCCGCTCAAGCTCAGCGCGAATAGGGCACATTCCTTTTCGATCAGGCACGTCCAGGGAAATACCGCGTTGTCGTAAATCGGCGGGTTGCCGGCCGTGCTGAAGGCAAGATTGAGCCGTTCAGACCATGAAACGATCCGCATGAAGCAGCGCGTAACAATCGTGGGGCGTCCCCATCGGCTTGATGCCGGTGGTGCCACATTTTTGCACCGGGTTTTGCTCATGGTGAGCTTGTGGGCCTGCGACGCTTCGCAACGGGCTTCTCCCGCGGCTCTTTTTAATATTAGCAATCGGCTTCGGGGCACGGAAATTCCATAGGCTTCCGTCAGATCATTGGCGGATAGGCCGCGGCGGCGCTATCGTGTGACTTGGGGTAGGGCGGCACACATCATGAAACGAACGGGCATCCTGGTAGGTCTAATGCTTGTCGGCTTTGTGGTCGCCTCCCAGGCGGCACTTGGCGACAGCAGGAATTCATCCTGGCGGTACAATGTGCACAGCCCCGAGCCGCCGTTTCCGCGCAGCAAGCGCGCGGAAGCGATCTGGGCGTCGGACTGGTGCTGGAGCGACTGTGGCTCCTACTGTGCTTGGGGCTTGGCTGGCTGCCTTAAAGAAGATTCTCAAGGTCGCTGCCTGAAGTTCACCGACAAATGCGATCGCTATTGCCAACGCGCTTGCCGCACCAGGGGTGGTCCGCTGCTTCCGCTCGAATTTCCGTGGGATTAGCCCGCCGGGATCCTTCCGAGATTGCTGCTTGCGGCCCAGATGGACAAGCCAATCAGGCGACTGCCATAAGTTGAGCATGCGTCGCTGATGTTGGCGATGCACGTCGGGAAGATCCTGATCGTTGTTTTGCTGCTGCAGCTTCCGCTCGGAATTATTGTCGGGCGCTTCATCAAATTGGGTAACCCACCACTGAGCGGCAGACAAATCTGGAGAAAAAAGGCTAGGGATTAGATCGGTCGATTGACTCGCCGTTTCACTGGCTCTTGATGGAAGGCGACCGGTCTCAGGCCAATTTCACGCACATTCACGAGCCGCCGAGCGCGCATTCCAGCGCACGCGCCTTGCCCCGGCGCGTTAATCCAGCAACTCAATAGAATTACGCGGCCGACTTCGGAAAGCGAAACCCGTGCTTACCTTGTTCAACAAGGTTCGGCGAAGACTGGCCTCGCATTTGGTCGGCTTCGTGTCGGTAGTAATCGCCAATTTTTCGCAGGGCCTGCTTTGCAGCGCGGCTGCTCACCAGATCGGCCTGAGAATGAAACAGTTTGGCGATTTTCAGCAGTTCTTCCTTGCGCGACATGACACAACAACGGCTGAGCCGATTTGCTCCTTTTTACGAATGGTTTGCGTTCCGGTAACGCGCTGGGCAAGACGTCGTTCCGAGGTGCTTGAAGTTCCATCTACCCATGGCACCCGTCCATTCGCCACGGGCAGCACCCGGCATGTTCCCCGCACCAGCGATGCCGGAACGGAACTTGGCACACTCCAGCGCGCGTTAGATCCTCACGTCAGCTTGTGGCCCTTGGCGAACCTTCCAATCGCGCTGTCTACTTTCGGGGGTAGAGGGGACATTTTCGCAGAAAGCCGCCGGAGGCTCACCAAACGGCAGCCCCGATGTTCTGCCTGTGCCGGATGTGACGGCGGGTAATGGCGAACGGGTGCAACGCATCGCAAAACTACTAGCAGCCAAGATCCGCTGCCAGAGGTCCGTCCCAATTATCGTTCGAGAATCTTCCAGTTGTTGTAATAGATGAATTTAACGCTTTGCGTCAGAAGTCGAACGCCAAAAACTACGGCGCGCATGAAAGCGGGGAATGGCGTCGGGCGAACGATGTCGACGAACAGGCAATAGCGCGTTTCATTGGTTTCGTTGGCGGAATAGTGCAGGAGCGTATCGTCGAATATGAACAGCTTGTTATCGCACCAATAGTTGATCGTGTCCCCGACCTCGATGTAGGCGGAGCGATCTTTCATGTCGTTAAGATTGTACAAGATGCGGAGCGAGGCGCGCAGGTATCCAAAATGCTTCGAAGTGGAGACCTTTTTATTGAAGACCGAAACGCCGATCGTCTGAATGTACTTCCATGGCTCATGAAACGCAGGAATATTCACGACTGTGTCTACGTTGACGCCATACCATCGGAAGAAAACCATTGTTCGTGGAAATTCTTTGGCGCGTTCCTCTAATTGACCGACAAGATTCTGGTCTTTCGCGATTGATATCAGGCGCTTCACCTCATCCTGATAAGAGGGTGGCAGATCCTCCAGCCGATAGACGCCTCTGTTGATGTAGGGCAGCGACAGCAGATCCAGCAAAATGTTGAATGGCGACAGAAGCCAGGTCCCGAATCCGTTGCCGATGAAATAGCGCCGCAGCGTCGATAGGTTCAGCCCCTTGTTACGGCTGACGTCATAGGCGCCGCATGCGAGGTAAAAGATTGCGATCTTTGGGAAGAAATACGCAAATGGGCAGAGAATGCCAATCGGGAACAACACCCGCCTGACAAAGAATTTGAATACTCTGGTTACGCGTTCTCTACCCGTAAGCGTCTCGGCAACCGTTGTATTCATGCCGTTTACCCCCGTTGATCGCGGCCCCACCTTTTATCACCGTAGCACAACGCCGGCCAAGGCCCGCGCACACTATGCACGCCGTCAAACAGCCAGAAAGTTCCTGCCAAGGCGCCATCCACACGAGAAACCAACGCAGACGTGAACTGCCTCTTCAAGGGTCTAATTTGAGGCGATACGATAGCTCGTTCTCAGTTGTGGGGGCGGCAATGCGACGGCGCGATTTCATCAGAATCATTGGAGGCTCCGCTGCATGGCCGTGGGTCGCTCTCGCGCAAGAGCCCATGCCGGTGATTGGATTTTTAAGCGCTGGGGCCATTCGCGCAGCGGATTGCCGCTTTCCACCGGGGCTTAAACGAGGCAGGCTTCGTTGAGGGACGAAACCTGGCAATTGAAAACCGATGGGCTGAGGAAAAGTATGATCGATTGCCGGCATTGGCGGCGGATTTGGTTCGCCGCGCGGTTGCGGTGATCGTTACCTATACCGACGCTGCAGCATTGGCGGCCAAGGCAGCGACGACGACAATTTCCATCGTGTTTGTGAATGGCGCGGGGATCCCGTTGGGGCCGGCATCGTGCCCAGCCTTAATCGGCCGGGAGACAACATCACCGGGGTCAGCTTTTACGGAGTCGATCTCGCGCCGAAGCAGCTCTCGCTGCTGCACGATCTTGTTCCAAAAGTGTCGTCGTCATCGGACTCCTCATTGATCAAAACGTTCCCGATGCCGTGGCGCAGGTGCCTGCGGTGGCCACAGGACACGGGGATCGGGTGCTCGTTTTCCTCATGTAAATGCATGTCGACCAGGTCGAGGGCATATTGGCACTTTTCCTCATATGTCTTCGGCAAATTGCGACGAGCAAGAAGTTGCTCAACCGTCTCTCGGGATTTCTCGATGACATGCATGATGTTCTCCTGTTCACGATGCACAAGAGTTGCGCCAGAATAGTCGATGCAAAAAGGGTGTCACGTGGATATCCGCTTTTGGCCCTTAGCGGACGATCTTCAAGCACGACGAAATGTCCGCTTTCGGGGGTAATGCGGACATCGCCTGAACATGGGGCTAATTTCCCGGCATG
>Ga0114129_10009007_pt1 | contig 14233 bp, 12 predicted proteins | sample RhiMetdeltSRZDD1_FD_80071 | JGI IMG/M metagenome (GOLD analysis project Ga0114129, IMG submission 80071) | Populus rhizosphere microbial communities from Tennessee, USA - Rhizosphere MetaG P. deltoides SRZDD1 (version 2) (version 2) | ecosystem: Host-associated > Plants > Roots > Rhizosphere >... | reverse complement strand
TCTCCGGCTCCTCGATCGTGACCATGCTGGCGATCGGCACGGTGATGTATCCGGCCATGCGCCAGGCCGGCTACGACAACAAGTTCTCGCTGGGAGCCATCATGTCCGGTGGCACGCTCGGCATCATCATCCCACCGTCGATCCCCATGATCATCTATGGGCTGGTCACCGAGACGTCGGTGACGGACCTGTTCGCCTCGGGCTTCGGCCCGGGCATCCTGCTCACCATCGCGCTCTCGGCCTATTCGATCTGGTTCAATCGCCGGATGCCGACGGCCCGCTTCGAGCTCGGCGAGTTCTGGGTCGCGTTCAAGGAGGGGATATGGGCGGCGATGATGCCGGTCATTCTGCTGGGCGGCATCTACTCGGGCTACTTCACGGCCACGGAGGCCGCCGCCGTAGCGCTCGCCTACTCGCTCGTCGTCGAGATCTTCGTGCACAAGGAGCTGAAGGCCGGCGACTTCTACAATGTCGTGCTCGAGACTTCCAAGCTCGGCGGCTCGCTGTTTCCTCTGATTGCCGTGGCGCTCAGCCTCAACATCATCCTCACCGAGCATCGCGTGCCGCAGATGCTCGTCACGTGGATGCAGGGCTACATCACCAGCCCGCTCATGTTCATGCTGCTGGTCAATGTCCTGTTGTTGATCGTTGGCTGTCTGATGACCACCGGCGAGGCGATCCTGGTTCTGGCGCCACTGCTTGCGCCGCTCGCGGCCGCCTACGGTTACGACAAGGTGCTGTTCGGGCTGATCATGATCCTCAACCTCGAGATCGGCTATCTGACGCCGCCGGTAGGCCTCAATCTGATCGTCGCCATGACGGCCTTCAAGCAGCCGTTCGCCCTGCTCTGCCGGGCTGCCGTGCCGTTCATCGCGGTCATGCTGGTCTGCCTCGTGGTCGTCATCTGGCAGCCCTGGATCGCCATGTACTTCGTCACCGGCAAGTTCTGACGCCGGCTTCGTCTGGCAACAGACGACTTGGTTAGCGCGCTGCCGGCCGGACCCGCCTGGGGAATTCGGCCACCCCAGGTCCTCCCCCGGTGTGTACGAGGGTTTTCCCGCATTGTGTGTCCATACTCCCCCGACAGAAGATGACGGCTCTGTGCGGTCCTTCTTCTTGATCATCTGGAGAAATACGATGTCGTCTTCACGTACCGTTCTGACTGTCGGAACTGCCATCGGGTTTGCAGTTGCGGCATCAGGGCTCGCAGTCGCGTTTGATCCCTGGGGTCAGAGCCGGTGGTCGTTCATGAAGGGCGCAGAGACAGTCCCTGCGCTTGCCGACAACCAAGGCATCTACGTGGACAAGGCAACCTTCAAGCTCACCATGGGAGCAGCCCAGGCGAGCGACCCGGTGGCCCTGATCACCAAGATGGGTGGCAAAGAGGTGGCCAACGGAGCGGTCATCTTCCGTTCCGGCGATAAGCTCTACATCGTCGACGGCAAGCCCGCTGGCGGAAACTGAGATCGGAGCGTTCGGCCTGCATTGGACCGAGCTGCGGCAGCGGCTTCGAGGCTGCTGTCGCCAGAATGTTGCGTAGTGTACGGCCGCCGCGATCGGAGCTGCCGTTGTGCCATGAGGTACATCATGACTCCCGTGCGACTGTTGATCTCGGCGACCTTCTTCGCCCTAGGCATTGCTCCGGCATTCGCCACATCGCCCAATGCCCAGCCGCAGCGCATACGCATCGAATACGTGAAGCCCTCGAATCCCGATCACCAGGCGCTCTACGAGCATATCAAGGAGCGCCGCGTCCTCGAGAAGCTGCAAGTAATTTTTGGCCCGTTCAAATTGCCGATGGATCTCAAGTTCGAGACCGTCGGCTGTGATGGCCGCTCGAACGCTTGGTACCATCGCCCCACAATCACTCTTTGCTATGAGTATCTCGAAGAGATTCAAAAAAATGTTCCGAAGGAACCTACCCCGGCGGGCGTCACGGCGTCCGACGCGATGGTCGGGCAATTGTTCTATGTCGTTGCCCACGAGTTCGGCCATGCAGTGTTCGATCTGCTGCAGCTCCCCTCGTTCGGCCACTTCGAGGATATCGCCGATCAATTTTCGACATACATGATGCTGCAGTTCGGCAAAGAGGACGCGCGAAGACTGATCTCCGGGGCGGCATACTCGTATAAGGGCACCTTGCAGACCCCGGTCGCCTTCGTCCCCTTGAAGGCGTTTTCCGACGTTCACGGCCTACCGGCGCAGCGCTTCTTCAATCTCCTGTGCATGGCCTACGGCGCCGATCCGACCAACTTTGCCGAGATCGTCGAGGACAAGTACCTTCCCAAGGATCGGGCGGAGGACTGTCCGCGAGAGTACAGTCAGGTTGCGTTCGCATTCCAGGAGCTCATTGGCCCGCATGTGGACGAGGCATTGGCAAAGAAGGTGTTCGCAAGGGAATGGCTTCCCGCCCCCTCGAACGCCGCCGCGCCAGCCCGGTTTCGGTAAGCCTCATTCCGCAGAAGTCTCTGTCGACAGTGCATGCGGGCAGGGATGCGCTGCACGGGCAAGGAGCCAGCCAAATGGCCTCCAAACCATTGCTTACAGCCTTCCCGCCAACCCCTCTGCTCACGGAGTTCACCAATAGTATCGCCACGCGAGATACGCCCGGCGAGGTGCTGAATGCACTGAACGCGCTGGCCTCGAATCATCTTCCTTTATCGGTTCTGGGAGCCGCCCGCTTTCCCCTCAAGTTGTCCGACTGGCGTTCGACGCGACTCGGCAAGGATGCCTTCCTCCATTCGTCCGTGCCGGAGGGGTGGTGGGAGGAATATGCTGCGATGGCCAGCACCGACTACGATCCAGGGGTGATGATGGCCAGGTCGAGCCTCATGGCCTGCACGTGGACAGAGACCATGCAGATGCTCGACCCCATCGGCATCGATCGCTGGCCCTACGAGCTGTCGCTCAGGTATGGCATACGCGATACGCTCACGTGTTCCGTCGGTCGCCGCTGGCTGGTCGCCTACTGGTCGCCCAAAGTCCTTTGCAACATACTGACGCAGCCGGTAAGGATCATTCTTTTCGCGGCTGCCAGCTTCGCGGCTCTGCGCCTGGAGCAGCTGGTGGACCATGATCCCAGATGGATGGGAAAAAGGGCCGGTGTCACCGCGCGCGAGCTCGCGGTCTTGCGCCTGGTATCGATAGGAAGGCGAACTGACGAGATTGCGAAGCTGCTGGAGATCGGGGAGGAAACGGTCCGCAGTCACCTCAAGAAGGTGCAGACCAAGCTCGGGGTCCGCAACCGCTCCCACGCGGTAGCGGAGGCCGTCCGACAGCAGTTGATACCCTGACGTTCCCGCAACTGCTGTCGTTGTCTATGCGATCAGCGCTTGGCTGTGGTCCGCTGTCGAGCGCTTTCTACCAGCGCCGCCCGCCGCGCCAGCCCCAAGCCCGGCCGCCCCAACCGCGCCACGCCACCACCCGCGGTCGATAGAAGCCGCCGTAGGCAAAACGCGGCGCGTAGTACGAGCGGTAGAACACGGGGCGATAGGCGGAATAACCGTAGGCACGCGGAGCATAGCAGCCGCACCCTCGGTAACCATACCAGCCACAGGCTGACGCTGATGTACTTCCCAGTGCAAGCAGCAGAGGTGCTGTCACTAGGCTGGCAAGGAAGAGGCGACGCATGTGTTGGCACTCCTTTCGGCATCCCGGCTCGAAAGGAATGCCACCGCTGCGGCGGGGTGGTCACTCGGGCATAACCCTGAGTTGACGTACTGCCCGTCACCGTTAATCGCAGCGCGCTCGAATCGCATCGCGAAGATCGTTCGATGCCGGCAGATCGGGAATTGCATTAGCTCAGGGCGGCGATCCGCTTGCGCTTGATCAGTTCGAGATCGAAATCGGCGCCGATGCCCGGCGTCTCCGGGCAGCGGGCCATGCCATCCTTGCCGATCTGGATATCGTTGGTGAGGCCGTACTTGTGCGCCCCGTGCGGCAGCAGCACCTCGAAGTAGGTGGTGTTGCGAATGGCGCAGGCGAAATGCAGCTGCGCCATGTTGTTGGCGGAGTTACCGCCGTGGTGCACCTCGTAGGTCATGTGAAAGGCTTCCGCGAGGTGGGCGGTCTTGAGCATGGTGGTAATGCCGCCTTTCACCGGAATGTCTCCACGCAGATAATCGGTGGCGCGCTCGGTCAGCCACACGGCATAGGTGCCGATGTCACCCGCAGCGTACTCGGTGGCCATGAGCGGGATGGTGAGCTGCTGCTTCAACTTGACGTAGGAGTAGATGTCCTCCTCGTTGAGCGGATCCTCGTACCAGAGGAAACCCAGGTCCTCGATGGCACGTCCCACGCGCAGCGCATCCGGATAGCGGTAGCTCCACGTCGAATCGAGCATGACGGGATAGTCGTCACCGACGCTCGCGCGCACCGCCTCGCATACCTTGATGTCCTCCGCGGCCGGATGCGCCGGGTGGATCTTGTAGGCCTTCCAGCCGTCGGCCTTGAATTGCGCGGCCTCCTCGGCGTAGGCCGCGCGGCTGTCGAGCACCTGGCTCGAGGCATAGGCGCCGATGGCCGAGCGCCCGCCCCCCAGGAGCTTGTACAGCGGCATGCCGGCTGCCTTGGCGGCAATGTCCCACAGCGCCGTGTCGCACGCGCCAATGCTGCGCAGGCCCATATTGCGCTGGCGCATGCGCATGGCGGCGTGCAGGTCCTCCCGCGCCAGCGGGTCCTGGCCCATCAGCACAGGCTTGAGGAAGCGGATCAGCGCACCGGCGTCGGTCTCGGCCGGGTTGGTCGCGGAGCCCAGGAACGCGTTGCCATCGATGCCCGCATCGGTCTTGATGGTGAGCAGGCCGAGATTGCTCTTGCCCGACTGGTTCTGCGAGCCGGAGGTATACTTCGTCGGCGGGATGTCGTCCCAGGCAAAGAGGGTCAGCTCCACGGCGTCGATCTTCATGGCGTGCTCCTCCCCGGCTGCGGCTCGTGGCCGCTCTGCTATTTGTTTTTCGGATAGACGGCGATCATGTCGAGTTCCACCCGCGCTCCGGGCGTCGAGAGCTGGTTTACACACACGGTGGTGCTGGCCGGTGTCCAGGCACCGAAATACTCTGCCAGCACGGCCACCATGCCATCCATGTCGCGCATGTCCGTCAGGTACTTGGTCACCTTGACCACGTCGGTCCAGGCGAGGCCCTGGTGATCGAGGATGGTCTTGATGTTTTCCATGGCGAGGCGCGTCTGGTCGGCGATGCCGACGGGGTGGTTGTGCTCGCTCAGATCGTGGGGATGCTTATGATAGAGCGGCGAGGGCGTTGCGCCGGAGATGAAGAGAAGGTCGCCCGGCGCCTCGACGCGGACGGCCGGCGCGTAGGGCATGTCCTTGACACGCTCGGGCACCGTCTGGATTTCGCCCAGCGACGGATTGGTCGGCGACGACTTGAAGGCAGGGCCTCGCACAGCCATCGGCAAGCTCCTATCGACAACGACAAGCCATCTTGGACTCCGCCTCGCTGTCTCACAATAGGCGGAAGCTGAAGACCGAGCATCGGGGACACCGGGCGCCGATCATTTGACGATCGGAGCGTCCAATGGAACCTTCCGGACCGCTCCTGAGGCGCCGGCGAAGGGAAACGCAACTGCGCGGAGATTCCATGTTCAGACGGTTGCGTGAAGCGAGAGGCAGAAGCATTGTGGTGACCATCGATGGCCGGCGGGTGGAAGCCCGCGCCGGTGACAGCGTGGCTGAAACCATGCGGGCTGCAGGTCACGCGCAGTGCGCTGTTGCCGCCAACAAGGATCGCGCGCGGCACTGCACGATGCCCGAGTGTTTCGATTGCCTGGTTACTATCGACGGGATCGGCAACCGCCGGGGTTGCCTCGTCGAGGTTCGCGACGGCATGCGGATCGAGACCCAGCTCAGCACGCAGGGCGACAGCTAAGCGGCCAAGATGCTGGTGTCGCCCTACAACGCTCAGATCGAGGCGGGCTTCCACTCTCCGCCGGTGTTGCACAGGACCGAAACGTTGGTGGTCTTGCCGTCGTCGGACTGTTGTTCCGCCTTCTTCCTGCCCTTGGCGGCGCTCTTGACCTCCATCTGCATCGTCACCCTGCGGCAGTCGGCGTCGCCAGGCAGCTGGTCAACCTTCACGACCTCGCTTGCGGACAAGGTGTCGCTCTTGCCCTTCGACTTGCCGCTCTCGCTGCTGTTGCCCTGCTGGATGGACTCAGCGGTTGCCTGAAGCGCCGGGTCGTCCCTGAAGTTGGAGACCTTCTGCGTGGGGCCGGCGGTGATCGTCACCTGCTTGCTGCCATCGGGTGTCCGGTAGACGTCGGTGACTTCCTGGTTGGGATCCTTGTCGAGCACCACGCGCGTGCGGCGCGTGACCTCGACGCCCTCTCGCCGGTTGAGGCGGTGCAGAATGACCGAGCCGACGGCGACGGCGCCGATGATGCCGAAGGTGCGGCGGAACTTGCCGAAATGCATGCCGGGTAGCACCCGGAATGCCCGGCCCGGCCCCGGAACCGGCAGAGGGAGGCGGCCGACTCGCGGCATGCCCGGGAGCCCGAACTGCGCGCTGGCGGGCAGGGGACAACTCGCAGCGAGCATCGTGGCAGCAACGACAATTCTGAGCACGGAGGCAGGCATCGCAATTCCCTCCAGACGTTACGCACACGCCGACTCGCCAAGTCTAGCGATTTGCCTGTCCGCGCGGTAGTCGGCATGGCGCGTCGCTGTCGGAGCTACTGCTGTGGATGGTTACCCTTGCCCCGCGATCCGCCTGTCTCGGTGGTGGCAAATGCGCCGTCAGCTGGTATGATTTCTGCTGCGAAACCGTTTCGAGCCAGGCAACCCGTCGAGCTGCACGCATAGGCCTTTGGGGGATCGAATGCTGTACATGCCACGATCCGGGCTGGCCTGCCACGTTTGCCGAACGGCGCTGAGCACGGCGATGCTGATCGCGATGGCGGCAGCGTGGTGCGGGGGGGCGCTCGCAACCTTCGACGTCAAGAAGATCGAGGCCAGCGTCTTCAAGATCTACACGGAGCGGAAGACCGGCATGGGCACCGGGACCGGCTTCCTGGTCAACGGGCGCCGCATCCTGGTCACCAACTTCCATGTCGTGGTCGATGGCGAGAAGTTCTATGTGGGATACCGCGAGGGACGCGACGGCAAACTGGTCGAGGCGCGGCTTATCGACCGCCGTTCCCATACCGACCTTGCGGTTCTGGAAGCCTACGACGACCTCCCCGGACGCTCGCTGACCCTTGGCGACTATGAGCCCGAAAAGCTCACCAACGTCGTGGCCGTGGGTTTCCCCGGCGTAGCCGATGTCATGAAGGCGCAGTCGATCCGGACACGCCCGGAGTTGTTCGCGGCCATGAAGGAGCCGAGCGGCTTCGATTCGACGATTACGCCGGGGATGGTGTCGCGCATCTATTCGGCCACCAACACGCCGCTGACGCAGACGCAGGTCATCAATGCCCGCACCGTGCAGCACAACGCGCCAATCAACCCGGGCAATAGCGGCGGTCCCCTGATCGACAGCTGCGGCACCGTCGTCGGCGTAAACTCCTTTTCCCCCAAGGGGGCGCAGGGCGTCTTCTTCTCAATCCATTCGGGGGAGGTCACGCGCTTCTTGCGCGAGCTCAATATCACCTACACCGCCGTCGGGCACGCCTGCCTCCTGTCCCCCTTGAGCAGCGGCAACAGTTTGCTGTTGCCTGTGCTGATCGGAATGGCCGTGACGCTTGCCGTGGTAGCCGTCGTGTTTGCCTGGCGCGGCGGTGCCGCCGTCAGCGCCGTCGGTCAATACGTCAGCCGCCGCTTCACCGGCGTCCAGAAGGGGGCGCAGCGAGGGCGGGATGAGTACCAGGAGGCACGCGATCGGGAACGCCAGGCCGGGCCCGCGAATCTTGCGACCACGGCTGCCGCTGTTTCCCTGCAGCCGGTCCGTGGCGGACGCAGCTTTGCGCTGGCCGGCGGCAAGACGGTCACGGTCGGGCGCGGCCGGAGCAACGAAATCGCGATCGACGACGACACGGTGTCCTCCTCCCACGCGCGTCTGGACTTCGATGCGCAAAGCCAGCGTCTCACGATCACCGATCTGAACTCGTCGAACGGCACCTTCCTGAACGGCAAGCGCGTGAGCAGCGCAAAGGCGCAAATGGGCGATACCGTCCGGTTCGGCAGCGCCGAGTTCAAATTCGGTGCGGGCGCCGCGTCGCCTGCGAACGGTGCCTATTCGGGTGTGCCGGGCTGGATGCTGTCGGGTTTCGACACCGCGGGGCGCGCGCTGCAGTTCGAGCTCCGGCCGCAGACGGAGGCGAAGACCTGGACGGTGGGCCGTGACCGAAACCGGGCGCAACTCGTCATCGACGACGACAGCGTCTCGGGGGCCCATGCGCAGATCACCTACGAGTCGCGTCAGGGTTTGACACTGCGCGACCTCGGATCCACCAACGGCACGAAGGTGGACGGCTCGCCACTCGGCAACCGCATCGTCGCCCTGAGCGACACCGGCCAGGAAATCACTTTCGGCGCGGCCAAGCTGAGGCTGTCCCGCCTGGTCCGCTGACCTCGGCGCGCAGCATCGCGGCGAGCGGCGAGAAGATCAATCCGATTCGCCGGCCCGGTTGCTCCCGTCGGCGCAGAACGTCATCGCGATCCGGCAATAGCCGAAATTGCTCTCGCAGGAAGCCTTGGCGTTGGCCTTGGCTTCCTCAACAGTGGGGCCGGCGGCACTGCGCCAGTCCGCGGTATTGCTCGGCACCTCGAACAGCGCCCAGCACTCCTTCTTGGAGAGAACCGCACTCACCCGGCAGCCGCCCGGCCCGACCTTCTCTGCGCAAAGGCTCATGGCGCCGTTCTCAGCCGCCTCCCTGCTCGGCTCCTTGATGCGCGCGAATATCCCGCCGTTCTTCTCCACGACCGCTCCCCAGCAGGAGTCCGAGGTGCCGCTGCATCCAGGAGCGCTCAAGGGTGTGGATCCAACCATCGCTTTCCGGACCAAGGTGACCGGATTGTACTGCAGGTCCGGGGCATAGCGGTCCGCGCTGATGCCCGCGCCCAGCAGCAGCACGCCCAAGGCGACCACGCTGGCGCGGCGGTCGAACGCGGGTTTCCGGCTGGGCCTGACAAAGGGAGCCGGCTCCAGCACCGGCTTGGGTGCGGGCAGTTCGGCGGACTCGACAATCCGCGTTCGCCCTTCGAGCACCCGCGTCTTTGCCAGCGGCACGGGGCCGCCGCCCGCGAGCAGCTCCTTGCGCCACTCGGCAATGTTTTGCGGCCGGTCGCGCGGGCGAAGCTCGAGCGCCCAGTCCACCGCCTTCAGGAAGGTGGGCCGATACCGCCCCTTGCCGACCTCCTCCGCCGGCTGCAGCTCGTCCTGGATCTGGCGCGATGTCGCCTCGATCGGCCGGCTGCCGGCGATGGCCCGGTAGATGGTCGCGCCGCACGCATAGATGTCGGTCCACGCGCCATAGCGGTCGGCATTGGAGGTGTATTGCTCGGGCGCCGAGTAGCCGCTCTTGAAGACGAGCGCCGACACCAGCTGGGAGTGCTGCTTGATCTCGAAACGCGACGCGCCGAAGTCGAGCAGGATGGGCGCGCCGTCGCTGGCGCGGATCATGATGTTGTCGGGCGAGATGTCGAGATGCCAGGTCTTGTTGGCGTGCACGAGCTCGAGCGCGTTCAGCAGGGGCGCCGAGATGAGATCGAGTTCCTCCTGCGTCGGCGGGCTGTCGAGACCCTGCAACCACTTCTCAAGCGTGCTGCCCTTGATGAAGTCGAGCAGCATGTAAGCGGAGTTGTTGGCCTCGAATACGCGCCTGACGCTGACGATGTTGCCGTGGTTGAATTGCGCCAGCAGGCGCGCCTCATCGTAGAACTTCTTGAGCCCCCAGAGGTAGTCGGCCTCGCTGTGCGGCTTGGCCGTGAAGCGGATCGCAGACCCTTCACGGATAACGAGATCCTCGGGGAAGAACTCCTTCAGGGCGAAGTCCTTCTGCAGTGATTCGTCGTGCACCAGATAGGTGATGCCGAATCCGCCGCGACCGAGCACGCTGGTGACGACGTACTGATCGATCTTCGTACCCTTCGAGAGGGTCGCGGGATCCAGCGGGCTCATCAGGTCGATCCCAAGGCGTTGGCGGTCGTCATCGACTGGAAAGGCAGCAATTTCTCACCGTAATCAAGCTCCAGCGCCACGGCGCGGCAGACCCTGCCGAGACTCGAGAACGGCCACCTCCGTCCATAGTCGATCATTGAGCCGAATGCTTGACGATAATGCCGGGCTCGGGTTGAACGCTCCCGGTGCCCAGCATAGAATGTGCGGAATTTCCTGTGAATCGGGGACGTGCGGATGATGCGACTCCGTCGCCATGGGGTGGTGTTAGGCACGATCGCTCTTTGGCTGTCGGGTCTGCCATCTGGCGTCGCCCACGCCCAGGACCTCCGGTTGCTGGCGCAATGCACGCCGCCCGAACTCGCGCCGTCCGCCCCATCCACTTCCACCGGCTCGGATGACCCTGCCGCGGCCGCGCCCGCTCCGCCAGTGACGAATCTGAGCTGCAATCTCTGGGCCACCGATGCCGTACAGTTCAAGGAAGTGCGGGCGAACGTCAAGGGGCGCACAGAACGGTTGCAGGTGCGCTTCGAGCCGCGCAACCAGTCGCTGGCCGCCATGTTCATCATCCAGATGATGGAGCCCAGTCGCCGCGCGCTGACCTCCAGCATGGTGGATACCGTGCTGAAGATCGCCGATATGCGCACCGACAAGCAGCGGTTTGCCGCCTATACGATTGCCAATGACCTCAATCTCATCGCTGACTTCGACGCCTCCAAGGCGGACTTCGAGAAGAAGGTGAAAGGCGTCAGGGGCGTGCTGCTTCCGACGCAACTCTACAAGGGCTCGTTGGAGGCGATCGGCAAGCTTGCCAAGGAACGCGCCGATCGCAAGGCGCTGGTGATCCTGGGCGATGGCAACTCCGACGACACGAGCTACGACCACGATCAGGTGGTCAAGGCGGCGAAGGAGGCAGGTGTCATCATCCATGCCCTGGGCTTTGCCGCGGAGGCCGCCAACCTGCCGACGTTCCAGAACATCCGCCGACTCGCCGAGGAAACGGGCGGCTTCCGCAGGGAAGTGCGCGTGGGCGGCACGCAAAAGTACACGGTCGGCAATCAATTCGCTGCCGAGGCCCTGGAGAACGGCGGTACGGCCCGGATCACACTCAAGGAGCCTCCCGGGCTCACCACGCTCAGGATCACCGCGGACTTCGCGGGCGGCAAGTCGGAGGCGTTGGAGTATGCGTTGACCGTGCCGACGCCGCCGCCACCGCCCGAGCCTGCCCATGTCGCGGACCCGTCTTCACCGAGCGAGCAGCCACAACCGGCAGCCTGGCACGAGAAGCTGGTGGCCTGGGCGGGGGAGAACCCGGCCGTGGCCGCCATCAGCGGCGTGGCCGTAGGCCTCGGGACGATCGGGCTTGCCCTGTTCGCCTTCAGCAGCCATGCCGCCCGCAAGGCGAGGCAAGCCGAGGAGGAGGAGGCGGAAGCCGAGGGCGGTACGATCTACGGCTGGCTCGACATGCTGGATGGCAACGCTTCGCAGTACCCCCTCCAGACAACCAACGTGCGCATCGGGCGGCATCGCGATAACGATATCTGCCTCCTTAATGATTCCATTTCGCGGCGGCACGCACTTCTGCACTACAATGCAGATACACGTCGCTTCGTGATCACGGATCTGGGCGGGGGCAACGGTGTCATCGTCAACAAGGTCAGGCAGCAGTCGCACGACCTGAATGACGGAGACCTGGTCGAATTGGGCGAGGTTCGATTGCGGTTTCGAGCCAATACGGAGATTCTCACCTAGACCCGAGGCAACAGGCCGATAAGTGAGGATTTGTTCCGTCGGGTACATGCCCCCGGGGCCGCCAAGTGTGATGTTTCGTGCAACCCGATCCGGTCGCGGTTGTAGCAGAAAGGTACCGAAAGGGGTTCTTGCCATGAGCAGCAATCCAGGCAATGGTGACGAGGATGCTGGCGAGGACGGTCTTGAGGAACGCAAGACGCGCGTTGTCCCTCGGTCGGACGTTGTGGATCGATCAATTTCAGGAGGCGCAGGGCGCCTTCGCGGTCTGGGAGAGACGAAACAACCGGACCCGGCTCAGTCCGAAGTCACGCAAGAACGTGAAGCACCCAAGCCGGAGCCTGCACCAGCGGGAACAGTTATTGGTCGGACGCGCCTGATCGGCGGTCATGGACAGTCGCAAGAAGGAGACGGCAGGCAAGGCGCCATGCCGACAACGCGGATGGGAGAGGCCAAAACGGAGTATGTGCGCGGCATTGGGGTCGAGACCGAGCCTGTAGCCGCTTGGGTGGTGGTGGTGAAGGGTCCGGGCCGCGGCAACTTCTGCCCCGTGTTCGTCGGCATGAACTCCGTCGGTCGGGATACCAACCAGCGCGTCAGTCTGAGCTTCGGCGACGATTCCATCTCGCGCGAGGAGCACGCGTTCATCACCTTCGACGAGGAGCAGCGCGTCTTCTATCTGCAGCACGGCGGCAAGTCGAACCTCGTGAGGCTCGGTGGTCAGCCCGTGCTCAGTCCGACCGAGCTCAGGCCGAACGACCTTATCCGCATTGGCCGCACGACGCTGCTGTTCGTTCCTTTCTGTGGTCCCGAGTTCTCGTGGAGTGACGAGGTTCAGGACGCATGACGCTCGTCTTGTCGAGTGCGGCCCGCGAGACCACGGGCGCGCGCTCGGGGCAAGAAGATGCCTTCCGCCTCTGGCCGGCCGAGGGGACCGTCTCCGCGAAAGGAGAGGGGACGGGGCTACTCGCGGTCCTTGCCGACGGCATGGGTGGTCATACTGGTGGTGCCGTTGCCGGGCAGACCGCCTGTCAGACGTTCACAGAGGTTTTCGCCGCCACCTCCGCACCCTTCGACACGCGCTTGAAGACGGCCCTGCAGGCCAGCAACGATGCGCTGGCGAAGGGCGTCGAGCAGAATGCGGCACTGCGTGGCATGGGCTGCACGCTCGTTGCCGCCTGGATCGACGATGTGGGTTTGCGCTGGACCAGCGTCGGCGACTCGCTCCTCTTGCTCTACCGGCTGCCTGACGTCATTCGGCTCAATGCGGACCACTCGCTGGGTTCGTTCCTCGACGAGCAGGCGCGTCAAAATCGCATCTCGCGTTCCGAGGCTCGCAGGAACCGCAACCGCAACGCCCTGCGCTCCGCCCTGACGGGCTCCAAGATCGACCTGATAGATTTGCGCAGCGAGCCGCTCGAGTTGCGCCCCGGCGATTGGATCGTGCTCGCGAGCGACGGCATCTGCACGCTTGCAGGCGACGAGATCGCCGACGTCGTCTATCGCCTGCGCCAATCCACGCCGGAGGAGATGGCGGACGCTCTGATTGCCGCCGTCAAGGAGAAGGGTGCCGTCGACCAGGACAACACGACCGTGGTGGCTGTGCGCGTCGATGAGGCCAAGGCCGCCAGCGACGATGTGACGACACGAGTCGTAATGCGGCCGCCCAAGGGTGACGATGCGGACTTGCGCACCCGGCGCATCGGTGTCAGCCGGCCGCTGCGCCATACCAGCAAGAGCCGCAAGGCTGCGGTGTGGCTGGCGACCGCCGCGGTCCTGCTCATTTCCGCGGCGGCGGTGATGATTGCCCTTCCGCGGCAAACCAGTTCGCCGTCTCCGGAGGGGGCAAGCGCACCGCATTCGCACACGACAGCGCCGGCAAAGACCATCGAAACGGCGCCGGCGCCCGGCTCGCCCACACCCATCAGGGCTCCAGTCGACCAGGCGCCCAGGGCACCGCCCCCCGGACCCGTTACGCCAGCCCCACAAGAGCGCCCGGGGAGCGAAGGAGAGGAAGGGGCATCGCCGCGCGAGACGGCCCCGAGGGCGGTCGCACCCAGGCCGGCGGCTCCAACCGGTCCCGCGAGGTCCGGCCCCGACAGCGAAGAGGGCGGTACGTCCCGGTCGATCAGAGCTCCGACCATGCCGGCCATGCCGCCCAAGGGAGCGGGAGAGGGCGAGGAGGGCACCGTCCCCCGGCCGAGACCGCCGAAAGCCTCTGCCGTGTCCCGGCCGCCTTCACCCGAGGATCAGCCGGCCCCGCCTGCCAGGGACGGCGATGAGATTGCCCCGCGCCCCAGCCCCTCCAAGCCGCCCGCTGCGGCAAGGCTGGCGCCTGCCCCAGCCGCCAGACCGACGACCGAAGGTGAGACGGGCGGGCCTGCGGCTCCGCGTGCAACCACTCCCAAGAC
>Ga0114129_10009005_pt1 | contig 14235 bp, 14 predicted proteins | sample RhiMetdeltSRZDD1_FD_80071 | JGI IMG/M metagenome (GOLD analysis project Ga0114129, IMG submission 80071) | Populus rhizosphere microbial communities from Tennessee, USA - Rhizosphere MetaG P. deltoides SRZDD1 (version 2) (version 2) | ecosystem: Host-associated > Plants > Roots > Rhizosphere >... | reverse complement strand
TTAGTCTTAGTCTCTTGCTTTCGATCCCAGCGACTCTGGCGGCACAGACGCAGGGAGTAACTTCGTCTGAATTACAAGAGGCGATCAGGGATGCAGCGAAGACGCGGCAAAAAAATCGCAACGATGTTCAGGCATTCTTTTCGAGCGACCGAGCACGAAAAGCGATGAAGGTGGGCAAGGTCGATTATCAACGCGTTCAGACCGCGGTCGCTACCTTGAGTCCCGAGGAACTCGCACGTCTCGCAGCTCGAACGAACCAGCTACAGCAGGACTTTGCAGGTGGCGAGCTAGACAATCAGCAAATGACCTACGCCATCATAGCGCTTGCGGCGGCGGTCCTCGTTCTGATCATAGTAGCCGCCGATTAGGACCTGCATCGCAGTCGTGGGTCGAACCGAGGGCAGGACGTCCAGTACCGTTTCCACCTGCGACAGTCTCCCTGCTAAGAACGACTCGCTGTCATCCACCGGCTCCTGTATATTTTTGTTCTCACAGGGAGGACAAAAATGCCAATCAGCGATTTACTTCTTTCCGAATTTGATGCAGAAATGCAAACGACGCGCACTTTCTTGGAGCGCGTACCGGCAGACAAGAAAGATTACAAGCCACACGGCAAGTCGATGACGTTGGGCCGGCTGGCTCCACATGTGGCCGAGCTTGCGGGATTTGGCTTGTCGGTGTTGACAGGCCCTGGTTTGGACTTTGCGCAAGGAACATACAAGCCGTTGGAAATGGAGTCGCCTCAACAGCTGCTGCGCGCACTTGATGAAGGCAGCGCGAAAGTGCGTCAGGTGCTCCAAAACATGCCCGACGACGCCTGGAAGGAAAACTGGAAGTTGAGTTTTCAGGGCAAGCCGCTTTTTGAAGGCTCGCGGTTTTTGGCGTACCGAGAAATGTTCTTGAATCACCTGGTACACCATCGGGCTCAACTCGGCGTTTATCTCCGGCTGAACGATAAACCTGTTCCTTCGACTTACGGTCCGTCTGCGGACGAAACGTTGGGATTCTAGACCATCTCATACCGCGTACTGCGGCTCAGTCCCCGCAACTACAGGCGTCCCGTGAGTGGCGAAGGCGCGGTTTTGAGTCCACGGCGAGCTTGCTTGCGTAATTTCTTTTGCATCACGCCTAATTGTGCCTATTATAGTAACAGTCATGGCGACCAACATGCAGTTTGCGATCGCCGTCCACATTATGGCCGCTCTCGGTTACCGTCGCGGACAGGAGGTCACCTCAGGTGAACTGGCAATGAGTGTAAACACCAGTCCGAGCTTTGTGCGGCGAGTCCTGGCGAAGTTGTCTAAAGCCGGCCTCGTGCGAACGGCAACCGGGAAGGCCGGAGCCTGTTGGCTTGCTAAGGATCTGCGGGACATTTCCCTGCTGGATATTTACGAGGCTGTAGACGCTCCCAAAGCGTTTTCCATTCATAACTACACCGAACAAAAAAGCTGTACGGTGAGTTGCAATATCAAGGGCGCCCTGGACAAAGCCCTGCAAAAAACGCAAAAGGCGATGGAAACCAGTCTGGACGACATCAGCCTCGCGCAGATTGTTACCCATGTGAACAAGACTTAAAAAAATTTGCCGCTTATTGTTACTAATATAGTAACAATAAGCAAATCCGCGACCACAAATCGTAGATTGGAGAGAACAGATGAGCAGCAGCATTACAAAAAGACTCGTTGGCAGAGTGGCCGTCGTGACGGGCGCATCCAAGGGCATCGGCGCTTCCATCGCGAAACATCTGGCGGCGGAAGGTGCGTCCGTCGTCGTCAACTACGCCTCGAGCAAGGCCGGAGCGGACAAGGTTGTCGCAGAAATAACCGCAGAAGGGGGCAAAGCTATCGCCGTTCGGGCCGACGTGGCGAAGAAATCGGACATTGGCCGCCTTTTCGCCGAAACCGAGAAAGCTTTCGGTCCGCCCGATGTTCTTGTTAACAACGCGGGCATCTATGAATTTGCTCCACTTGAGCAGATCACCGAAGAACACTTCCACCGGCAATTCGATTTGAATGTTTTGGGTTTGATTCTTGCCACGCAGGAAGCAGTCAAGCATTTCGGCTCTGCCGGAGGCAGCATCATCAACATCAGTTCGCTTGCCAGTACTTACGCGCCTGCAGGTGGGTCGGTTTACAGCGCGACTAAGGGCGCAGTGGATACCGTAACAAAATCGCTGGCCAAAGAACTCGGCCCTCGCAAGATTCGCGTCAACGCGATTAATCCGGGCATGATTGAAACCGAAGGCGTCCATGCGGCTGGCTTCATCGGAAGCGACTTCCACAAAAACGCGGAAGCGCAAACACCACTGGGCCGCATCGGACAGCCGCAGGACGTTGCCACAGTCGCGACATTCCTTGCGTCGGCGGATTCAGGTTGGATCACGGGGGAAACCTTCCACGTTGCGGGCGGTTTTAATTGATGGCAAAACTCGAAAACAATATGGAATGAATTACGGCGGGCGGACGTTGTCCGCCTGCGTTTTTGCCTGGAGGCCAATGGATTGCCTGGAATCACGCCTTGACCCCGGCATCATGCATTACTACGGCGTGACGACGCCGTGCAACGGCTGGTGGCCAAAATGAGATGCCGCAGAGCCGCCGAAGGTAAGCGTGATGTTGCTATACGGAACTGCCTCGCCTCCTGTGATCTGGACATCCACAAGAGAGCCGGAAAAGCCCGCCAGGTTTCCGTTGGACGGCTCGTCGAGCTCGTTGGCGAATCGCCTATGCATTATCTGGCGGGCTGGCGTATGCACCTCGCCAAACACCTGCTTCGGGATAGTACGCTTAGCGTCGGCGAAATTGCTGGCCGCGTGGGGTACGAATCCGAAGCAGCATTACAACCGCGCCTTTCGGCGATTGGTCGGCCTGCCCCCCGCCGCGTGGCGTCAAGCAGAGTCCAAAAACAAGTCTGAAGGACACTCCCTGTGAGCTTTGCCGGGTGGGCAACCCGCCGTTTAGCCCGCGTACAAAAGGAGGAAATGTTCTCGCAATTGCCCGAGTGCTGCGTGTATGTTTTGCAGGCGAATTTTCATTCCACAGGAGAGTTATGAAACGTGTCGTTCTTTTGATCGGGCTCGCAATGGCTCTTTGCGCAACAAATCTTCCGGCGCAAACGGCAAAACCGGAGGATGTCGGCCTTTCTTCGGAACGGCTGAAAAGAATCCATGACCTGATCGAACGCCGCATCGAAGCGCGAGACATTTCCGGCGCGGTGACGCTCGTCGCGCGGAAGGGAAAGGTGGCGCATTTCGAAGCCCAGGGGTTGATGGACATCGACACGAATAAACCTTTAACGAAAGACGCCATTTTTCGCATCGCCTCAATGACCAAGCCCGTCATTGGCGTCGCGATCCTCATGATGATAGAAGAAGGAAAGGTCCGGCTCAGCGATCCTGTTTCGAGATTCATTCCCGAGTTCAAGGAGTTGAAAGTCGCGATCCCACAACAAGGTCAAGGCCAGCCTGGAGCGCGCGGAGCCGCGCCGGCGACGTTTTATACAGTTCCGGCGGAAAGAGAAATCACTATTCGAGATTTGCTGACGCATACATCCGGTCTCGTCAGCGGCGGCATCAGTGCTGCCGAAGCCGCAAAAATCCAGCGCAAGCCAGGTGACACGCTGGCGGATTATATCCCGCGCCTTGCACAGGTCCCGCTCGCATTCCAGCCGGGAAGCCGATGGACCTACAGTCCCGGCGCCGGTTTTGACACTCTCGGCAGGATCGTCGAAATCGTCTCCGGGCAGAACCTCGACCAGTTCCTGAAACAGCGCATTTTCGAGCCGTTGGGAATGAAAGATACCTTCTTCAACATCAGCGACGCACAACGATCCCGCGCCGTGACGATGTATCAAAAGACACTCAACGGCCTCCAGAAGTCTCCGAATCAGCCTGCCTCAACGACGAGCTACTACTCTGGCGGCGGCGGACTGTCGAGCACTGCCGACGACTATTTCCGCTTTGCTCAGATGCTCGTCAACGGAGGCCAGCTCAATGGAAAGCGCCTTCTCAGTCCACGAATCGTTGAGCTGATGGGCTCTCCATATGCGCCGGATACGCTTCCCGGCAGAGCACGAGGCGAGGCATGGGGACTGAGCGTACGCGTCATTACGGACGCCGCTGCCAGAAACACATCGCTTTCCAACGGTTCCTTTGGTTGGCAGGGCGCTTTCGGCACACACTTCTGGGTGGACCCGAAGGAAAAACTCGTCGGCCTGCTTATGGTTCAAACCTCCAACCAGGAGATGATCCGGGATTTTGAAACTGCGGTATTGCAGTCGATCGTGGAGTGATGTCGAAGTTATGGGGCGGCGTGTACGGGTGCCAGAGGGGGTTCAAATCAGCCTCGCGAAATTTTTCGGCGACCATGTTGCGCATGTCGAGGTAATCGAGCACTCATTCTTTGCACGCCTGCACTGGCACGCGCTTGCAACCACTCGGCGGAGGCGAATCTATCTGCGCGGAAGTGCGGAAGACTTTTTCAACGATCCGGCTCTGATGATGCACGAGTACTTTCATGTTGTGATGCAGTGGGAACCGCGTCTGCTCACGAGCGCTCGGTACGTGTTCGAGTCGTTACGGCGTGGATACTGGGGCAATCGGTTTGAGGTCGAAGCCAGGCAATTTACGGACGAGAACCTTTACCGCTTCAGGTTCTTGCTTACTCAATCGCGCAGCGAGCAGCACACTGCCGGCTCCTGAGGAATTCGCGGCGGGCGGCGCCAGTATTGACGGGGACCGAATATAACAAATGAATGCTGACACTATGAGCGATGAGCAGTAAGAAATCTTCGGAATTTGAAATCTTCACGGATTCTCAATTTCCTAATAACAAATTTGGAATATCGCGAGTATTCCGAAGATTTCTTACTGCTCATCGCTCATAGTGTCAGCATTCATTTGTTGTCGGCAGAAGGCAGATCCGTTGCCGTTTCAGTGGCACACTTTGCACCAAACGCTTAAACTTCGGCCCATGCGCCGCTGCAAACTCGTCATGGTCGCTGTTGCGATTGCCGCCGTGTGCCTGATACCGGATCTACCCGTGATCGCCGCTCAGGTTTTCGGATTCTGGCGCGGGCCCGTAATTCAGAACACACCGCCACCTACGGAGTTTGTCGTTGCGCGATGGCGATACAGCACGAATGGAAATATCGGAGGGATGGGTTGGGCGCACAACTATCCCGAAGGCGAGATGCACCTCAATCAATTCATTCGAGGCGTTACCAATATCAACGTTGAGCCCCTTTCATACAGGATTGTCAATCTGAGCTCCGACGAAGTGTTCGAGTATCCGTTTGCGCTCGTGTCCGAACCGGGTGAAATGCGTTTGAACGAAAAAGAGTTTGCCAACCTGCGCGAATATATCAATCGAGGCGGATTTGTCTTGATCGACGACTTCGACGGCCCGTGGCAGTTCGACAACTTCCGCCGTCAGATGTATCAGGCGTTTCCTTCACAACAACTCCAGCGCCTGACTGCCGCCCATCCGGCGTTCAATCTGTTCTACGAGATCGAGTCGCTCACGATCTTCGCGAACTACGTTCCGGGCGACGAGCCGATCTTCTTCGGTCTGAATAACGAAAATGGGACGCTCGCCATCGTTGCTTGTTTCAACAACGATCTCGAAAACTTCTGGGATTGGATCGGGTCGCCGGCGTACCCGCTCCGGCCGGCCACCGAAGCCTTTCGCGTGGGTGCGAACCTTGCGATCTATTCGATGACGCACTGAAGCGATTTCAACGCAAATTGCTTGGATCGCCGTAGACGATTTTCCCCCCAACAACTGTTAACACGGCGTGGACGCGGCGAATGGCTTCGTCGGGGACCGCTTTTGGATCGAATACATCGGCGTTCAAGACGACGACATCGGCAAGCCGGCCGACTTCAATGGAACCCAGCGTGTTCTCCTCTCGTGAGAACCAGCCGTTTGCGCCCGTATAAAGCCATACTGCTTCCTGCCTCGTGATCTGCTGGCCATCGTTAATCAGTTCCCCGCGCACGTTTTTGCCGGTAACCATGTAATAGACGTTCAGCCACGGATTGATAGGCGCAGCCTGCGCTCCGTCCATTCCAGTGCCCACATGAATGCCGCTATCGAGGAGCATGCGATACGGAGGTCCGGCTTGGCCTGCTGTGCCGGCGAGAAATCGCCAGCCGTGCGCGCGGACGGCGACGCCGAGCGCTTTCATTCGATTGAGCGTCCTGGGTTCGATGGTGTTGACGTGATCAATCGTCCAGCGCAAGTTTGTGATCGGAAATTCGCGATTGACGCGTTCCCACACATCAGCGCGAGCGGCGTGATTCCGTTCGTCGAAGCTGTGTTCCATCAACTGCCACCCATGTTGGGCGATAAGCCGGACTGCCTGGTAGTATTCCTCGCCGAGCGGCACGGCGCCCTCGAGCGGCCAATCAACAATGTGCTCTCCCACCCCGGTGGTCTTGACCATTTCATCGCCGAGATCAAACATCTGGTTGTCCAGCACGTCTCGCAGTTGCGGATTTCCAGGCTTGCCATCGACACGAGGGCCGGCGTTCAAGTAGAGACGCAGCCTCAATGTCAAAGCACCCTCTTTTTTCAGTTCCTGCATGGGCCGCTGTTCAGCCCAACCGAAATATTGAGCGGGGCCGCGTTCCTGCGAACCGAGTACGGAGTGAACCGTCGTGAGGCCCACCGAATTGAAGTAACTGAACACTTCGCGCATCGTGCGTTTTGTATCTTGCAGGGTCCAGTTGGCGCGCAGCGCGTCGAGCGCATCCCATGTGGGCTCGTTCTGCTGGATCAGTCCACTTTCTGAAACCTTGATGCCGCGGCTCTCGAAAATTTTTTTTCCAAGCGAGTTCGTGACGGCGGGGCCGTTGAAGGACACGTGGATATACACGGGATGCTGAGGTGCGGCCGCGTCGAGTTCGGCCAGCGTCGGCAGTCGGTTTTCGGCGAACTGGCGGGGCTGAAGCCCGCCAATCGCGGTAATAAAGGACCCTGCCGGCACGGTCTTCGCACGTTCGCGGATTACCGCCTGCGCCTCGCCGATCGAAAATGCCGTCTCGATGGAGCGCGTTTCGTAGCCCGGCCGGCTGCCGACGAGTTGCACGTGAAAGTGGTTGTCGATCATCCCCGGAATAACGGTGTGACCGCGAAGGTCGATCGTGTCCGTACAGCCGCCCGCAGCGCTCGCAGCGTCGCCCAGTTCCACGAATCTTCCATTCGCGATGCGTACTTTCGACACAACAGACCGATTGGCGTCCATCGTGTGAATTCTCCCGTTGGTCAGCAACAACAGTCTTCCGCCGGGACAAGTCTGCGTTTGAGTTGGAGCCGCGCCCAGGAAGAGCATGCTCAAGAGTGCTGGTAGAAGTCGTACGAACATCACGTGTTTCACCGAGACGTTTCTTTCAGCAGCCCTGCGAGATAGTTCTTCCAGATTGCAGGAATGGAGTGCGTGCCGTGGCCTCGGGTCTGGTCGCTGATTGGGATCAGGACGAAACGCCCGTGCTTCACTCGTTTGATTTCGCGCTCCATGATGCCGAGTTCAGGTGGATTCACGAAGTCATCGGCCGAATTGACGGCCAGTAACGGCGCCTTGATCGACTCGAGCTGTGGGGAAGGATCGTAATCGCGGGAGGCTTCGAACTGGTACAGCATATCGTTCGCATCCGTGGAACCTATGCGAGAGCGGATCTGGTCGTCGAGGTATTTGTCCGCTGCCTCACGCGTCGAAAATTGTTTCTGCCATTCCAGCGGGGCGCTAGTCATCAGCATCAAGCCGTACAGCGCGCTGACGAGTCCATGCGGTTGCTCCGTGTATTCGCCGTTCTTCCACTCCGGATCATTTCGAATGGAGTCCATGATCATCTTACGAATAACGCGATTACGGCCGCCGATTTGAACGGGATTGCTGGCGAGAGGCATCAGCGCATCCATGAAGTCCGGATACATTTCACCCCATACCCACGTATGCATTGCTCCCATCGATGTGCCTAGGACCAGGCGAAGATGATTAACACCCAGCCCATCGGTGAGCAGCAGGTGTTGCGCAAGAACCATATCGTCATAGGTGTAGTGAGGAAACTTGGCATGCAGGCCATCGCTGGGTTTAGTCGTGCGGCCATGACCGATGCCGTCAGGCAGTATGATGAAGTGCTTGTTGCCATCGAGAAGTTGTCCTTCATTGAACAGTTCGCCGGCGAATCCTGCGCTCAGGAATCCGCCTCCCGTTCCTCCGGTCCCGTGCAGAATCAATATGGCGTTGCGCACGATACCGGACGCGTCGCGAGAAGGCTTTCCAATCGTTCGGTAGTGGATTCGTAGCTCTGGTAATACTTCACCTGTCTTGAATTTGAAATTCCGGATTATGTAGTCTCCCTCGACCGGGGTGGGGTAAGCCGCGAACGAAGGTACGCCCGCGATCACAGCCAGACAAAACGCGATCAGGACTTTTTTCATCATCCGATTTTCACCCTTCCGTCCAACGGATATGCTGCTACCGGGGATTGGCCTCTAATCTCTGCTTGATCGCGGTCAGCGTACGCTCGAGTGCAGAACGAGTCTTTCCCACGGCTGAACTGCGCACGATACTGCCTTTCAGTCCTGTGAGACCGGCCTGCTGAGAGGCCTTCATCGTGATCAGGTGAAAGCCGCGTTCACCCGGGCGGGCCACATCCTTTACGCAGACAGTCAAGTCAAGCGCAGTCTGAAAGTAGTGACTTGCATAGAGCTGTTTCAGCGCCACCGCATCGGCCGAACCTACGGGGCTGGCCCCGTGATAAGTAATTTGCTGAACGACTCTCACTGTAGGCTTCAGCCCGAAATCCACCTTTTCCCAATAGAACTCGGACTGTGCGTTTGGCAACTCCACAGGATACTCGAGAAGAAATCGGCTCAGCTCCGGCAGGTAGACCGGGAGGGCCTCCAAGCGGCCCAGCAAGCTCTGAAAGGTATCACTGACCCGAGTGGGGTGGTCCTTGTCACGGTAGATCCCCAGCGCGGCATTCCCTCCTTTTTGGTAGGCCAGAACCGCGTCGATGGTCATCTGCTGCGCCAGTCGATTCGCCTGACTTGCGGCATCCGGCGCATTCCAGTTCACGGATTTTCGGAATTGATCCATCGATTCGGATGGCAACTGAACCTCGCAGTTACCCGGCTTGCAGTTTTTTATTTCTTTGAGGTCATCAGCGTCGATGCTGAATCCGGCAAGATCGGAAAGTCGGGGAGGATTGCTGAATTTCTGAACTGCGAGATAGCCGGGGAGCTTGCGCATGGCGTCGAAGTCATTCGCAACTTTGAGATAACTCTCTGGTGCCGCATCAATGTAGATGGCTCCAAAGATAAAGACCTGGTCCGGGTTGTGCGAGTCGAGGGAGGTCGTTACGGCTTTGCCTCGATGAACCGAATCGATCTGGCCACTATCCAGGCCGACGGTTTCTTTGAAGAATTTGTCGATCACTAAACCTTGCTGGCCTGCCCGGGGAGTCATACCTCGCGGCAAAACTATCAGGAAACAAGCAATCGACAGAGCGAATGCAGCTCTTGAGCTTTTTATCCTACTCATGGAACACACCGACTTTCCAGTAGTGTTGGTGTCAGGATCGCCCGCGAGAAGCAGTAGCCTTATAACTTTTTGGACTGGCAAGTGGGACGATCGCTGTTACCGTGGTGCCGTGATCATCCGACGAAATTTCGAGCCTTCCCCCAAGTTGCTGCAGACGTTGGCGCATTCCGGGGATGCCCACACCCATATCGACCAAATCTTCCGCGTCCGGGGATTTTTTCGTTGCTCGCAGCCCGCGACCTTGGTCCTGGATCTCGAGAAACACTTCTTTCGATTTTGTTTCCAGGGTGATGATCGCAGTCCCGCTTCCGGAGTGCCGCCGTACGTTCGTTAACGATTCCTGCACTATACGAAAGAGGGCTAACTCGATGTCGGAAGGCAGCCGCTCGAGCGGTTTGGTAATGACCTCAACATGGATGCCGCTCCGCCTAATGAAACCTTCAACGTACCAATGCAACGCCGAGATCAAACCGACCTTATCAAGCAACGGTGGATGCAATAGGTACGACAAGGTACGTATCTCCTGCAGCGACTCTTCTCCTAACAATGCGCATTCGGCTATCAGTCGTTGCATCTCATCGTCCTGCGTCACATCAAGTTTGCGCAACTTTGCAAGGTTCAGCGAAATCGCAAAAAGATTCTGGGCGGTTCCATCATGCAACTCGCGCGCAATTCTGTGACGCTCTTCATCCTGCAGACGGAAAAGCCGGGCTGTGAGCTTCCGAAGGTCCTCTTCAGCGCGAACCCGATCCGTGACGTCCTGACTAACCGTCATCACTGATTCCACATGGCCGTCGTGTGCAAGTTCCGGGATAACCCGGGTCCAGTAGTTTCTTCCGCCATATTCAAGGGCTCGATGAATCGTCTTCTTTTTGGTAATCGCTTCACGACAGCTTGCTTCAAAACTACGCCAATCATAATTCTTGAGAGGAACCTCGCGGAGAGTTTTCCCGATGAACCGATCCGGCGAAACACCTAATGCTCGTTCGGCACCAGGGCTGACGTAGATATATCGAAGATTATGGTCAAGACGGGCAATGATGTCGGGTGAGTTCTCCACTAAGGTCGAGAATTCACGCTCGCTACGCCTCAGTTCCTGTTCCAGCAACTTGCGTTCGGTGATGTCGCTCGAAGCCGTCAGAACGCACACCTCTCCATTCAACTCCAACCGCTCGGCTGAAAAAAAGAGAGTGCGAAAGGCTCCGCTCTTTGTACGAAATTTCAATTCGAGATTACGAACAACTTCGGACTTCAGCAGTGCGAACCTCACTTGATCGCGGTGTTCGGGAGTCTCAAAAATCTGGAGTTCCGAGGATGTGTGCCCAACAACCTCATCACGCGAGTAGCCGCTCATGCGCAAGAAACTCTCGTTGACATCAAGAAATCTACCTTCCGCCATCGTCGTGAGGGACATCGGCTGCGGATTCGCCTTAAATGCCTTGGCGAAGCGGTCTTCGCTTCCGCGCAGCGCCGCCTGTTCTCTGAGAAGCTCAGACCGGTAGTGAGCGTTCTCTAATTCGCCGGGTAGTTGATAAAGATAGCCGGGGTTCTTGACCACATAACTCGTCGCGCCGAGCTTGAGTGCCTGGAACGCCACTTCTTCGTCGCCTTGTCCTGTGACCAGTACGACTGGAATGTCGAGTCGGCGGCTGTGGTGCACCTGCAAATCCTTAAGAACCTCCAGCGCAGTCATGCCGGGCAGGCGATAGTCCAGCAGGATCAGATGGTATGGGCTAGTCCTTGCCAATTGCGAAAACCGCTCCAGCGCTTCAGGACCGGTCCGCACTATGTCGAGGCGGATGTGAGGCGCGTGCCGTTTGAAATGTTCGCGTGTTAAATCGATGTCCGCACTGCTGTGTTCAGCATACAGTACTTTCAAGGGACGGGCCTGCCGGGCAAGGCGGGCGCGATAACCGTGCAGTGCGCTCTCCAGCGTGAGCGGAAGAGTGTCGAGATAGTCATTGCGTTTAACCACGTAATCATCAGCGCCCGCCTTCAAGGCCGCCACGGCAGTCTCCTCATTGCCTGCTCCAGTGATGACGACCACCGCGAGCGGCAGCGAGCGTTCGCGAATCAGGTTTAACAGCGAAATGCCGTCGCCTGCGGGCAGATGCAAGTCTGTCAGAACCAGATCATATGGTGGCGGTGACTGCGTGGTGATTCGAGTCATTGCCTCGTCTAATGACGAAACGGTCTCGAGTTTGAAGTGCGGCGCGTGCAGACTCAGATAACGCTGCGCCAGGTCTGCATCAGTCGAATTATCTTCAACGTAGAGTATTTTCATCCCTGATTCGGCGGAGTGTTCAAAACACACCAATACATTTCAATCTGCGCGGCGACGTCGACAAATTTCTCGAAGTCCACCGGCTTGACGATGTAGGAGTTCGCGCCCAGCCGATAGGCTTCCTGGATATCACGGTCTTCCGCTGAAGTCGTGAGAATAATCACCGGGACTATGCTGGTTTGTCGATGGCTTTTAAGCCGGCGCAGAACGTCCAGCCCGTTCACCTTGGGCAGCTTGAGATCAAGCAGAATCACGGTCGGCAACGGTTCTCCTGCTTCCCAGCGTGGAATGAAGTCCAGCGCCTCTTCGCCGTCCCGAGCAACTTGAATCGGATTAGCGATCCGGTGCTTGGCGAAAGCGCGCTGAGTTAAGTCGAGATCGACGGGGTTGTCTTCAACTACCAGAATTGGGCGATTGAGAAGGGTCATCGTTGCCTCATCATCATCAAATGTGCGATTTGGGTATTTCCAGATAGAAAGTCGCACCCTTTCCCACGGCGCCTTCAGCCCACGCCCGTCCCCCCATCCGTTCCATTGCCTTGCGCACGAGTGCCAGGCCGATTCCGGTTCCTGGGTAGTCTTCCAGCCGATTCAACCGCTGGAAGATCTCGAAGATCCGGTCTTGGTATTTGTTGTCAAACCCAATGCCGTTGTCGCGTACCCACAGCCGGTAACCACGATCGGTCTCTTTCGTGCCGATCTCGATGCGCGGCTGCTCGGCCCGGCCGGTGAACTTAATAGCGTTATCGAGGTAATTTCTGAACGCCTGCGCCAAGCTTTCAGCGTCGGCTACCACGGTGCCGTTGGCGATATGCAAACTGAACTCGATCTTGCGGTGTTCCAGTTCAGCGCGCTTCTCTTCGATCAGCGCCGAGATGAAGGGGCGGAGTTCAAAGGCGCTTGTCGTAAGTGCGCGGCGCTCGAGTCGCGAATAGGAAAGCAAATCGTCTATCAGTTGATTCATTCGTTCGGTCGAAGCGCGAATGTTGAACAGAAGAGTCCGATTGTCTTCGTCAAGCTGACGGATACCGCTTTCCAGCAGCAGCCGACTGTAGCCGTCAATCCCGCGCAGTGGCGCCTTAAGGTCGTGCGCAACCGAGTAAGCAAAAGTCTCCAGCTCTCTCGCTTTGCCGTCGAGTTCCGCAGTGCGCTCTTGAACTCGCTGCTCCAGTTCCTCGTTCAGCTTGTTGAGCGTTTCCTCCATCCGCTTTCGTTCGGTGATCTCTTCCTTGAGGATCTTGTTGGCGTGAGAGAGTTCGGCCGTGCGTTCCATCACCCGCGCCTCCAAGTCATCGCGGCTTTCACGGAGCTCTTTTTCCATTTGCCGATACTCGGTGATGTCGGTGTTCGTACCGAACCAGCGCACGACACGTCCATCGGCATCGCGGATCGGGAGGGCCCGCGAAAGAAACCATCTGTATTCGCCCGTCCTACCTCGTAACGGAAAGGTGTCTTCCCAGGGCTCACCAGCGGCGAAGACAATTTTCATGCGCTTGACGACACGGCCGAGTTCCTCAGGATGGTGAACCTTTTGCCAGCCCCAGCCCTGCATCTGTTCGAACGTGGTGCCGGTGTAATCGTACCAGCGATCGTTGTACCAGAATCTATAGCCCTCATGGTCGGCCATCCACGCCATTTGCGGGATAGAATTGGCCAACGTCCGAAATTGCTGCTCACTCTCCCGCAGCGCCTGCTGCATCTCCATTTGCTCGGTGATGTCGGTGTTGGTGCCGAACCAGCGCACGACACGTCCATCAGCATCACGGATCGGGAGCGCACGCGAAAGAAACCACCGGTATTCGCCGGTCTTACTCCGTAGGGGAAAGGTGTCCTCCCAGGGCTCACCGGTGGCGAAGGCGACCTTGATGCGCTCGACCACACGGCCGACTTCATCAGGATGGTGAACCTTCTGCCAACCCCAGCCCCGCATTTGTTCGAGCGTGGTGCCTGTGTACTCATACCAGCGATCGTTGTACCAGAAGATGTAACCCTCCTGGTCGGCCATCCAAGCCAGCTGCGGGATTGAATTGGCAAGCGTTCGAAACAGCTGCTCGCGCCCATCCAATTCGACTCGTTCGGCTTGTTGCGATGCGGCTGCCTGCGCCTGCACCCTTCGGATTCGCGCCGGTAGAAATTCGTCCACGGTTAATGTCCTATTTGCAAGGGCGGCAGTCTACGCCCTCGCGTCATTTGATTTCAACTCAAAATACCCTGCGGCGCATCACACTCGGGCGTCACGTCAGGCTCTCTTCGGATAACGAACGCACGATTTGTCGGTCTAAGACCCCTGGAAAATTTCTGCTAGGGAAAATCCGCATGCAACGACCACTGAATCTAACCGCAATAATGGCCGCGATGTTCCTGGCAACCGGCGCGGGCTTCGCCGAGACTCCGATACCTCCCGGC
>Ga0114129_10009004_pt1 | contig 14235 bp, 10 predicted proteins | sample RhiMetdeltSRZDD1_FD_80071 | JGI IMG/M metagenome (GOLD analysis project Ga0114129, IMG submission 80071) | Populus rhizosphere microbial communities from Tennessee, USA - Rhizosphere MetaG P. deltoides SRZDD1 (version 2) (version 2) | ecosystem: Host-associated > Plants > Roots > Rhizosphere >... | reverse complement strand
GGCACCAGGGGCGGTCCTGCTGATGGCGGAGACGACGCTGCAGGGCTACGCGCGCTCGGATGCGTTCCGCGCGCGGGTCGGCCTGGGTGCCCTCGAGCGGCATTGGCACAACCTCTATCTGGACGAGGACGATCTCCCCGGCTGGCAGACGCTGGGCTGGAGAGCGGACGCGGTCATCGGATTCGAGACGTATCTCTTTCTCAGCAAGGTCGTCTATCCCGCCGCCTGTGGTTCGGACAACGTCCGGTTCCTGTCCGGAGCGAACGCCGCGGCCATGGAGGTCGCCGCCGCGTTCCGTACCTACGGATCCGCGGCCGAGATCGGAGAGCGCGCCCTGCTCGACCTGTGGGTCGACCGCGTCCGCCGCAAGGACGAAAAGGAAGGCGCCGCCCTGGGCACCTGGCTCCGGCGCCACGGCCGAGAGCTCGGCGATTGGAGCGGCATGGGCCATCAGCGCCTCGTTCTGGGCCGGGCCGTCTGATGGCGACCGCGGGCCAGGCCGCGTTCTGCACGATCATCGCCAAGAACTACCTGGCCTACGCCAGGGTCCTGACTCGCTCCTTGCGGCGGCATCATCCTGGCGTGGACGTTTACGTCCTGCTCGCCGATGAGATCGAGGGGTGTTTCGATCCAGCACAGGAGGAGTTCACGCTCCTCTCGCTGCACGATCTCGACCTGCCGTCACCACGCGAGTTCTGCTTCCGCTACGACGTGGTCGAGCTCAGCACCGCGGTGCGCCCCTTCTTGCTTCGGCGTCTGTTCGCGAGGGGTTACATGCAGGTCGTCTACATCGACCCTGACATCCGCGTCTACCACCCCCTCACGGAGGCTCTCGCCCTCCTGGCGGATCAAAGGGTCGTCCTCACCCCCCATCGGACTCGCCTGGGTGACGCGGACGCACTGCCCATCGAACGGCGCCTGTTGCTCTGCGGGGCCTACAACCTGGGTTTCCTCGCGGTGGCGCGCCACGCCGACGTCGACAGGCTTCTGGCGTGGTGGTCCGAACGGTGTGAGCAGCATTGCCTCATCGATCCGGCCAACGGATTGTTCGTGGATCAACGCTGGATGGACCTGGCCCCGGGAATGGCGGACGGCGTGTGCATCCTGCGCCATCCCGGATACAACGTCGCCTACTGGAACATCGATCAACGGGCCGTCGGCCATTCCGCAGAGGCGCCGGTGGTCGAAGGGGGCCCGCTGGTCTTCTTCCATTTCAGCGGATTCGATCCCGCCGCCCCGGCGCGCCTGTCACGCCATGCCGCCTCGGCCACCGCGGAGCCGCTGCGCTCGATGATGCAGGCGTATGCGGCCGAGCTCGTCGCCGCCGGTCATCCGCTCTGCTCGCGATGGCCGTACACGTGGGGCGTGTTCAGCGACGGGCACGCGGTGAGCCGCGAGATGCGGGCCCTCTTTCGTGAACAGCCGCGAGGTCGCTTCCCCGATCCCTTCGACGCGAAGGGTGAGGAGTCGTTCCTGGCGTGGGCCGTGCGCGTGCCGGAGAGCGGCGCGTTGGCACCCCTCGCCCTACGCCTCGCCGAGACGTGGGTGGCCGAGGATGCGGCGACGACGGGTGCCTGGTGGAAGGCCAAGGCGCGGCGGCTCTTGACGCGCGCCCGCCGGTATCTCGACGGCACGGCATCCCTCGCGCCCCTCGCCCAGCGTGTCCTCCGGAGCTCGCCGGACGTGCAGCGCGCGTTCAATGCGCCGGGGGCGGGTCTGGATCGCACCGGCTTTCTCCGATGGCTTGCCGATGAGGGAGTGCGCAGGCACGGCCTGAGACGGGAGTGGTGTCTTGGCTGGCTGGCCGGTGATGCCTTGCCCGGGAGCGTGCGCCAGCTCGTCGGGCTGTACGACTCGCGCCCTGACCTGCGCGCCCGTTTTCCCCAGGCGTTCGTGGAGGAGCACGATGCCACCGCACTGGTGGAATGGCTCGAAGCTCACCCGGGGGAGGCCGGCTTCAAGGCGGGCGAGCTGGCGAAGATCCGCAGGTTGGTCGACGAGCGCCCGGCGCGCCGGATCCGCGAGATCTACCGGACACGGCCGGACGTCGCGCGAGCGTACCCGGCGGGTCTGCTGTGGCCTCCGGATCCGCAGTTCCTGGCGTGGCTCGAGGATTCCGGCCGGCGCGAATACGGCATTCGCTGGGACTGGATCGATTGGTTCGCGCGCGGGCAGGCCCAGCACGTGTGCCTGCGCGTGCACCATGCGTACCGCGCGCGCCCGGACTGGCGCGAGCGCCACCCCGACGGGCTGGGCCCGCGCGGGCGTCATCGCTTTCTCGCGTGGCTCAAGGAGTCGGCGGCGGCGGAGCTCGGCCCGAACCCTTCCGGAGTGGATCGACTGTGCCCGCCCGACGAGATCACGCCGCTCGAGGAGCTGCGGCTCCTGCTCTCGTCGGACGAGATCTCGCGGCGATTCCCGGCGGCGCTCGATCGTCCGGATCGGATGGCGGCGCTTTTGGCCTGGCTCGGTCGCGGTGCGCCGGAGGCCCCCGATCTCGAGCCGGGCTGGCTCGAGCGGGTCGAGGCCGACGCGTTCCAGGAGGGTCTCGTCGATCTCAGCGTCACGGTGAGCGGTCCGCTCGGCTCGAGCTCGCCGCGGGGTGAGCTCGCCCGCGCGACGCTCCGCGCGGTCGCGGCCGCGGGCGTTCGTTACGCGACAGTCGACGTGGACGGCCGTCTCCCCGAGGCGCCGGCGGAAACGGCGTTTTCCGTTGTTCACGTGGACCCCCTATCCGGACGCGACGCCGCTTCCGGCGTCCGCCGTGGACGGGCCTATCGGATCGCGTACTGGACCTCCGACCTCGATGTCGTCCCGCCGGAATGGGCGGGGGCCTTTGGTCCGTTCGACGAGGTGTGGACGAGCAGCCGTCATTCAGCGGCCGCGATCACCGCCGTCGCGCCGGTACCGGTGCACGTGATCTGGCCCGCCCTCGACGAGTCGACCCCGTCGTCTCTCGGCCGGATCGACCTCGGACTTCCCCCCGACCGCTTTCTCTTCCTTTTCATCCAGGACGACGGGAGCAGCCTCGAGAAGGGCAATACCCTCGGCTTGATCGAGGCCTTTCACCGCGCTTTCGGCGCGGACGAGTCGGTCCACCTCGTTCTGAAGACATCGTACGAAGCCGGAGACTCCGCGCGCGTGGCGGAGGCGGCTCGCGGCCGTGGCGTGACGATCCTCGATCGTCGTCTGAGCCGTCCGGACCAACTCGCCCTCATGGCCGCCTGCGACGCCTACGTTTCCCTTCACCGCGCGGAGGCGTTCGGCCTGTCGCTCGCCGACGCCATGCGCCTCGGGCGTCCCGTCGTGGCCACCTACTATTCGGGCAACGTGGACTTCATGAGCCCATGGAACTGCTTTCCGGTGCCCTGCACGCTCGTGCCGGTGCCGGTGCCGGAAGCGGCAGGGCGGGGGGCGGTCTGGGCGGAACCGGACATGGGCGCCGCGGCCGCGCTGATGCGCACGGTTCGGGAATCCCGCGACCAGGCCGCCCAGGTCGCCGCCCGCGGCCACTCCGACGTGCGCGGGCTTCTGTCCGCCGAGGCCTGCGGCCGGCGGCTCGTGGAACGGCTTCGCGCGATCCGGCGCGGGCGCCAGCGGCAACCCCCGGCGTCGTCCTAGAGGCCGTGGCGAGGATGGCTCCCGCCTTCTGCACTGTCGTGGCCCGGAACTACCTGGCCCAGGCGCGGGTGCTGGCGCAGTCGCTCCGCCGCCATCATCCGGAAGCCGAGCTGTACGTGCTTCTCGTGGACGGCGCCGGTGAGGATTCCTCGGAGCCGTTCCGCGTCCTCTCGCTCGAGAGTCTCGGCATCCCGGCGTGGCGCGAGATGTGTTTTCGCTACGACCTCGTCGAGCTGTGCACGGCGGTCAAGCCGGCGCTCTTGCAGCGGCTCTTCGAGCGAGGGCACGACCGCCTCGTCTTCCTCGACCCCGACGTGCGCGTGTTCCGGCCGTTGGGTGAGCTGCTCACGCAGCTCCACACCTGGGATGTGATCCTGACGCCGCACCTCACCGCTCCCGTCGACGATGGGCGGCATCCGGGAGCGCCGTTCATCGCCGCCGTAGGCCCTTTCAACCTGGGGTTCCTCGCGCTCGCTCGCGGGCCGCAAGTGGACGGCTTTCTCGAATGGTGGCGGGTGCGCTGCGAGGCGCACGGCTTCCTCGACCTGCGGCAGGGCCTCTTCCTCGATCAGAAGTGGATGGGCCTCGTTCCCGGCATGCTCGATCGGGTGCTCGTCCTGCGTCATCCCGGCTACAACGTGGCGCATTGGAACCTGAACCACCGCCGCTTGCACGGCCCGCCGTCCGCGCCCCTCGTGAACGGCGAGCCGCTCTATTTCTTCCATTTCAGCGGCGTCGATCCCCTGCGGCCGCTGGTCCTCGCCTGCCCGCAGACACGATGGGGTGTGCTCGACGAGGAGCCTCTGCGGACGATGCTGCTCGACTACAGCGCCGACCTGCTGGCCTCCGGGTACCACGAGAGCTCGCGCCGCACCTACGCCTGGTCACGCTTCGACGCGGGGCCGCGCGTCACCCCCGAGATGCGCGCCCTCTTTCGCGAGCAGCCGGCGGGGCGTTTCCCGGACCCCTTCGCCACGGCGGGCGCGAGGTCGTTTCTTCGTTGGTTGATCACCCCGCCGCCCCGGTGGCTCGGGCGGGTGATAGAGGCGATCGGGGCGCCGTGGCGCTGGTCGCGCCGCAAGCCGGCATCGGCCCGGCCACGCCCAGGCGTGATGCCGCAACTCGGCCGGCTCTACGATTCCCACGCGGAGCTGCCGCACCTCTTCCCCTCGGCATTCGTGGAGGAAGCAGACGCGCCTGCGTTCCTCGAGTGGATCACGGTGCACGCCGATGAGCTCGCTTTGCCGGCGTCCGCGCTCGCGGCGATTCGCAACCTCGTGGCCGCGCAGCCCGGTCGGCGGATCGCCGACATCTACCGCAGTCGACCGGACCTCCAGGAGGCCTTTCCAGACGCCCTCGCGGGGGAGGCGGGTTTTCTCGAGTGGCTGCGGGTGTCCGGCTGGAACGAGTATCGGATCGAGCCGGACGGGGTCTTGTGGTTCGCACGTGGTACGGCCCAGAGGGCTCATCTCCGTCCCCCGGGGCGGCGCGCCGAGGGTGCGCGCGTCGTGGGCTATCTCCACGCCGAGTCGGGCATGGGGCAGCTGGCGCGGGCGACGCTCCAGGCTCTTCGTACGGCGGGCTGGCCGGCCGATGCTCTGGCCTTCGACGACGGCCATCACCGCGACGGCGACCATTCGGCCACGGGCAAGCCGGACGGGGAGCCTCGCCCCGTCTCGATCGTCGTTCTCACGGCGCACGACGCGCTTCGCCAGCGGAGCCTCGTGGCCGCCCTTCCCGGGAGCTATCGCATCGGCTACTGGCCGTACGAGCTCGAGTCGCTCCCGGCCGAGGTCGACCCGGCCTTTGCCATGTTCGATGAGATCTGGACGCTGAGCCGCTTCTCCGCGGCCGCCGTCGCCGAGCGCTCCCCGATACCTGTGCACACCGTGTGGCCTGCAGTGGATGAGCCCGCCGCAGGCCCCGATGGCAGCGGCCTCGTCGATCCCGAGGACTTCACGTTCCTGTTCATCTACGACTTCCTGAGCGAGACCGAGCGCAAGAATCCTTTCGCCCTCGTGCGCGCTTTCCGCGAGGCCTTCCACGCCCGGGACAAAGTCAGGCTCGTGATCAAGACGATGAACGGCGGTCTGCGGCCACACGAGCTCCGGCGCCTGGGCGATGCTGTCGCCGGGCTCCGCGTCACGCTCGTCGACCGCTATCTGAGCGCGTCCGAGCGGTGGGCCCTCATGGCCGCCTGTGATGCGTACGTCTCGCTTCACCGCGCCGAGGGTTTCGGCTTTACCCTGGCGGAGGCCATGATCCTCGGGAAGCCGGTGGTCGCGACCTACTACTCCGCCAACGTCGAATACATGACGCCCTGGAACAGCTTCCCCGTCCCGTATCGCCTCGTCGAGGTGGCGGAGGACTGCGCCTCGTACCGGCGAGGCCAGCTCTGGGCCGAGCCGGACCTCGCCGCCGCCGCCGGATTGCTCCGATCCGCGTTCACCGACCGGGAGGGCGCCCGCGCCCGCGGGGAGCGAGGGCGCGCCGACGTGCGAAGGATGCTTTCGCCGGCGGCATGCGGAGAGCGCATGGGCCGCCGGCTGCGGGCGATCCGCGACCACGGCACTCGCCCGCGCGGGGTCCGAGGTCGATGAAGATTCTCGTCACCGGTGGCGGGGGCACGCTGGCCCGCGTCCTTTCCGGTGCGCTCGCCCGGGAGCACGAGGTACTGTGCGTGGCTCGGCGGGAGCTCGACGTGACCGACGGCGTGGCGATCGGCCGGTGCCTCGACGGGTTCCAGCCGGACTGGGTGGCGCACCTGGCCGCCCTCACCGATGTCGATCGTTGCCAGAGGGAGCCCGATCTCGCGTTCGCCGTGAATGCCGTCGCCACGGAGAACCTGGCCCGCACCTGTGACGAGCGCGGCATCGGGGTTCTTTTCTCGAGCAGCCTGGCCGTCTTCGATGGGCACAAGTCCGCCCCCTACACGGAGAGCGACGGCCCGAATCCCGCGAATCTCTATGGGGCGAGCAAGCGGCGAGGGGAGGAGGCGGTGGCCGGTCTGCGCCGGCACCTGATCGTGCGCACGGGATGGCTGGTGGAGGGAAGCGCCGCGGATACCAAGTTCGTGGGACGGGTCCTTCGCCATGCGGCCGAAGGCCGGCCGCTCCGCGCCGTGGTCGACAAGGTCGGCTCGCCCACGTCCGTGCAGGATCTCTCGCACGCCATCGTCCGTCTTCTCGCCGGTCGGGCGCAGGGTCTCCGCCACGTGGTCAACGCCGGCGGGCCGGTGAGCCGCTTCGATCTGGCGAGGCGAGTGGCGGCGATCGCGGGGCTCGACGTCGAGGTCGAGCCGGTTTCTTCGGACGCCTTCCCCGGTCTCGCGCCGAGGCCGACCATGGAGGCCGGGGTGAGCGAGCACGGGGACGCCGGCCTGCGGCACTGGACCGAGGCCCTCGCGGACTGCCTCCGGCCTATTTCTCGCAGATGAAGATGGCGCGTCCCTGTCGCAGATCGCCTTCGGGCGTCAGGAGCCCCGGCGGCGGGCGTTCGGTGATGCCCTGGAGCTTCACGCGCGAGAAGCCCGCGGTGCGGACCATCCCCTCGACGCACTCACGGCCGAAGATCCACCAGTTCGTGCGATCGCCGCAGTAGGCGCCTTCGATGAACCACGCGTACCGTGAGAGCGGTTCCGACAGCAGGAGCTCCGTTTCCAGGAACATCACGTCGCGACACACACGCGCCATCCGGGTCAGAAAGGCGATCGGATTCTGGGTGTGATAGAGGACGCCCATGCACATCACGACGTCGAACGAGCCGCCGACGGCCGCCTCCGCTCCCACGGCGAGAGGCACGTCGAGCTCGAGGGTGTCGCGCAGGACACGGGCTTGCGCGATGCGGATGGGATCGACGTCGATTCCGAGGACGCGCGCCGCGCCGCGCGTCTTGGCCACGAACCCGTAGTAGCCCGAGCTGCAGCCGATGTCGAGCACGGAGCGTCCCGCGACATCGGGGATGCCGTGCTTGTCGAAGGTAGCGAGCCAGTCACGGCAGGGCAGGATCCCGCTGGTCGTGATCGTTTCCCCGGCGGCATCCCTCACGCTGACGATGTGAAACGTGTCGAGAGCGTGAAGCCGCGCGCGTACCTTCAGGATCTCTTCGCGCGACCATTCGCGGGCGAGGCGAAACACTCCCTCGACCAGCGAAGTGCCCGGCGGCGCGCTTGCCATCGCGGGATTCTATACGCACCGCAGATGGCCTTGCCCCGTCCAGCGCGTGAGTCTATGCTCGTGGCCTGCCTCCGCCACGTGTCTCCGTCTGTATACCCACGTACAACGGAGCGGCCTACCTGGCCGAGACGCTGCGCAGCGTGCTCGAGCAGAGCTATGGCGGCTTCGAGCTGCTGGTCGTGGACGACGGCTCGAGCGACGGCACTCTCGACGTGGTGTCCTCCTTCTCGGACCCTCGCCTCGTCGTGCATCGGAACGAGCGCCGGCTCGGCCTGCCCGACAACTGGAATCGATGCCTTTCCCTCGCCGCCGGGGAGTACGTGAAGTTCGTTTTTCAAGACGACACCCTGGTGCCCGCCGCCGTCGAGCGTCTGCTCCGCGCGCTCGAGGCGGACACGGACGCGGCGTTTGCGTTCTCTCGTCGCGAGATAAGACACGAGGGCCCGGGTCTGGACGCGCTCCCTCTGCAAGGCGGCGTCTACCAGGTCTTTCTCGACCGCTTCTACGCCTCGTTCCGCGGCCACATCCGCGGGGTCGATCTCGTCGCGAACGCCCTCGCGAGCGGCCATGACCTCACCGTCAACGTGGTGGGTGAGCCGTCGTTCACCCTCCTCCGCCGCCAGGCGGCCCTCGCCGCCGGCGGTTTCGACGGCACCTTCCGGCAGCTCGTGGACTGGGAGTTCTGGCTGCGATTGTCCTGCGGGTCGGCGATCGCCTTCGTGGACGAAAGCCTGGGAATGTTTCGCGTGCACGCCGGCGGCGCGAGCGCGAGCAACCACCTGAGCCTCCGCGTGCGTTGGGAGTTCGTCAAGCTGCTCGGACGCGTGCGTCGGGAGTACGGAGCCCTGCTGGGCCCCCACGAGCGGCGCCGCCTCTCGCGAGAGCAATGGCGCTTCCGGCGCCACCTCGTCGGGCAGGCGCTTCGCGCCGCGGTGGGGAACTGAGGGTGGCGGCGACCGGCGCCCGGGTCGTCTGCGTCCTCGGCATGCATCGCAGCGGCACTTCGTTGGCCGCGCGGCTCGTGAACCTGTTGGGCGTCGACCTCGGCCCGAGCGCGGCGCTGATGGCCCCGGACCCGGAGAGCAACCCGGCCGGCTACTGGGAGCACGCGGACATCGCCGGCCTCAACGGCGAGCTGCTGTCGCGGCTCGGCGGCATCTGGCACACGCCGCCCGCCTTCGAAGCCGGTTGGGAGCACCGCCCCGACATCACCGATCTGACGGGGCATGCGCGCGCGATCCTGGCGCGCGATTTCTCGGGGGCCGCGCTCTGGGGCTTCAAGGATCCACGCGCCTGCCTGACGCTTCCGTTCTGGCAGCCGTTGCTGCCCTCCATGCACTACGTGTTCTGTGTGCGGAATCCGATCGACGTCGCCCTCTCGCTCGCACGGCGCGACGGTTTCCCGCTCGCGCGTGGCATCGATCTCTGGATCACCTACGTGGCGGCCGCGCTCGGGCACATCGGCGATCGTCCGGCGGTGGTGGTGCGCTACGAGGAGCTGATGGAAGACTGGCGGTCGCCCGTCGGGCGCATTGCACGCTGGCTCGGCCTCGAGGGTCGGTTCGAGGAGGGGGCGACGCGGGAGCGCTTGTCGGCGGCGACGGTTCCGGCCCTGCGCCATCATCGGACCGGCCTGGAGGACGTATTGGCGCACGAGGCGATGACGCTCCCGGCGGTGGCCCTCTACACGCTGCTGTCGAGATCCGCGGGAGGCGGCGGCGGGGTCGATGGCACCCTGCCGGCCGCCCACCTGGTCGAACGCTGCCGGCAGATGCGCGACGTGTTGTCCGATGCCGCGCGGGAGCGAGCGCGCCTCGTCCAGAGGGTGGTGGCGGCCGAGGAGCGCGAGCGGCAGCGCGCGGCGCACATGGAGGCCGTCACCGGCAGCCTGGCCTACCGGGTGATGGAGGTGGGGTGGCGTCTCCATCGCCGCCTGGCCCCGCCCGGAACGCGGCGCGGCCGCTGGGTCGACTCCGTGCTGCGCCGGCTCAAGTCGCGGTGACGGGCCGGGCGGCCAGCCGCGCCAGGACCTCCGCTTCCGGCAGCCGGCCTCCGTCGTACACACAGTCGTAGCGCCAGTCGTGGTCCTCGCGATACTCGTGCAGACGGGAGGAGGCCACCACGAACTGCGCCGGGTCGGAGGTGTAGCCCAGGTAGTGCGTGTTGCTCCACCGCAGGCGCGCGGTGGGGCGCACGCGCTCGATCTTGCGTTGACCTTGTTCGATGCTGCGCAGCTTGTAGTGGCGGCTGACGTACGAGCGCGGCGAGGCGTGATCGGGCACCCCCGGCGGAAAGACCGGACGATGCACGCCGTGGGCGAGGATATCGAGGCCGGGCATCGCGGGGTACGCGCGATACATCACCACGTCGAAACACGAGTAGTGCCGCATCCGGCGGAGGGGGTCCGCATCCTGCAGGTCGTCCCGCTCGGTCATCCAGAATTCCATGTTGTGGAACTTGATCAGGTTGTATCCCGCGCGCGCGTCGGCTTCGATGCTGGCGCGGAGGTCGGAGCCGTCGGCGACCTCGAAGAACTCATCGGCGCCGGTGACCATCAGCCAGTCGGGCCCCTGATCGCGGGCGATCGTCAAGGCCCGTGTCCACAGCAGGTCCCACTCGAACGCCTCGGTCTCGAGCCGATCGAGCGCGGCCAGGCGCCCGTCGCCCAGGGCCCTCTGTGCGATCTCGTACGATCCGTCGCGCGAGCCGTTGTCCACGAGCACCGTCGTGAAGCCGCGCTCGGCGTACCAGTCGAGGTTTCGCTCGAGGACGTCGGCTTCGTCGCGCGCGACGATCAGGCGAACGATCCGCACCGCGCCCTCCGCGCGCCGCCCCGCGGCTTCAATAGATCGTGAACACGGTCCGCCCTTCGTAGCGGGCGGGCACGGTCTTGTCGCCGGCCTTGGCCGGATCGAAGCGCCACACCAGGAGCACGTTGGAGATGAAGCGGGTGTGCTCGTCGCTGAGCGGCGTCTTCACCACCGGGCGGAAGACGCGGCCGTCCGCGCCCACCACCGTGATGAACTCGACTTCGCCCTCGTGATGCACCTTGCCGCCGGGACTCGAGATGGAGGGCTCCACCGACAGCACGGGCTTGGGCCACGTCGTCACCTTGCGTCCCAAGGTGCGCTCCTCGGCGTCACCGCTCGCGTGCGAAGCGCTGGCGGCCAGCTTCGGCTCCGGCTCGGGCGCATAGGGAAGCGGCCGGCCGTTCGCGGCGAGATAGGCCTCCGGGGTGAGCAGCGTGGAGGCGAGGACGTCGCTCCACGTGTCGGGCTGGCCGGCGTTGACGCCCCGCACGGTGAGGGTGATCGGCGTGGCGAGGCCGCCGCATTTGCCCACCGGGTTGCCGCCGACGCGCAGGCGCCCGAGCGAATCGAGGGTGAAACGCGCGCTGTCTCCGACGGCGGTGGCAGCGACGACGTTCACGGCGACGTCGCACCCGCCCTTCGGCTCTTCGCCGCGTTTGATGGCGGCGTCCTTGCGGTCGCCGAAATGGCGCAGCACCATCTTCTGCCCCACGAACTTCTGCAAGGGGTCGGCCCCCGGCTTGGGCTGGCTCACGGTGGTGCGGCCGCCCGAGCGGCAGCCTGCGGCGAGGCCGGCGAGTGCGAGCGACACGGCGATCCAGGACTTCTTCATGGAGCCTCCTTTTTTCGCGGGAAGAGCTTACCTCCGTCCGGGCGTGATGGGGCTCACCCGCGGCGAAACACGGTATCCTGATCCACCACAGACCCGAGGAGGTGGCAATGCGCGCGTGGTTGCGGGGTGTCCTTGCCGTCCTGGCCCTGGTGGTGCTGACGAGCGTGTCCGGCGCTCATCCGGGGTTCGAGCATTACGCCGGGCCCATCACGGCGATCGACGAGAAACACGTCGAGATCAAGACGGAGAAGGCCACGGTGTCCCTGGTGCTGAACGGCCAGACGAAGTACCTGCGCAAGGGCCAGGACGTGCCGCGCGACGAGGCGAAGGTCGGCGCGAAGGTCGTGGCCGATGCGCGCCGCGAGAAGGGGGCTCTCGTGGCCAAGGAAATCCACTTCGTGGCCGACGACGGCGCGAAGTAGCGCCCTCTCAGGTCAGCGGGGGTCGGCCAGCTCCGAACGGCGCGCCGGCATCGTCTCCTCGTCGGTGACGCCATAGAAGCCCGCGCGCGAGCGCACCTTCGTTCCACGGCGCGCGACCTTGACCTCGATCTCGTGGTACGCGCGCTGGCCCTTCTTGTTCGGCCGGAAGGCCTCGTCGCCCGGCGTGTAGCCGACGAGGTAGTAGCCGCGCAGGTCTTCCATGATCACGTCGAGGGCGGAGTCGACGTGCTGGCCGCCATAGAAGAGGAAGCCGCCGGTGGCGTCGGCGAGGCGACCGATGCCGTCGAGGTCGCTGTAGCGGCGCGTGAACGCGCTGCTCCGCGCGTGCGTGAGCTGGCGGCTGATGGAGGCGCCGGGATCGGTCTGGCCGGCGGCGGTCTCCAGGGTCGGCATCGCACCGCTGTCGGAACCGACGCCGTAGATCACCACCGCCGAGCGGCTGGCGGCGTCGGTCACCCGCTGGACGCCGTCGAGCATCGTGGGGTCGACATACGGAGGCTGGCCGCTGCTCGCGAGATGATCGCGCAGGGTGAGCTCGTCCGAGAAGAAGAGCAGCGACTTGCGCCCGGGCAGGCCCCGCATCTCGACGATGAAGTCCTCGAGGGCGCCCAAGGTCTTGCGCGCCAGATACTGATTGCGCAGGCCTGTGGGCGGCGCGCCGCCGATGGGGATGTTGTCGCTGCTCGATGTCATTCGGTCGGAAGGCCGCATCGCCGTGCGGCGGAGGGGGTCGTTGGCGCTCATGAAGCCGCTGGTGCTGCGATTCCACGGGTCGTAGCGCAGCGCATCGACGGCGGCCAGGAGCTGCTCGCGATCGTTCGTGAGGCGCGGGCGCAGCCCGCCGGGCTTGCCGGTCGTCACCACCGCCACGATGTCGTTCGGCCCGATCTTCTCCTGGACCAGCTTGCGCAGCCCGTCGCGGATGTGCGACATCGACGGGAACGACAGGCTGAGGTCGTCGACGACCAGGGTGATCACGCGGCGCGGGTCCTCGCCGCGCGGCGCCGTCCCCGGATCGGCGGCCACCACGTACCGGACGTGGGTGACCCTCTGCGGCTTTCCGTCCTCGCGGACCTCGAAGTCGTCGGGCTGGAGGTCGGTGATCTGCCGTCCGTGGCTGTCGGTCACGACGGCATCGAGCTGAACGAGGTCGACGCCGAGTCGGACCACGACGGGCGGTGCCGGGTCCGGTGCGGCGGCGGCCGCCGCGACGGGGGCGGGCTCGGACGGCGGCGCCAGGCGAGCCTCACGCATCGGCTCCGGCTCGGTCTCGACGACCGCGGCGGGCGCGGCCGGTGGAGCCTCCTCCTGGCGTTCACCTTCGAACGAGACCTGGTAGCGCGGGGCCTTTCGTTCGGTGGCGCGAGCGTCGCGGCCGCGGGCTGTCTCTTCGGGCCGCGCTTCGCTCTCGATCGCGGGCTCGGGCGGAGCGGCCTTCGTGGTGGCGGCGATGACCTGCGCCACCGCGGCGCGGGCCACCGGTTGAAGCACCGCCACCGTGGCCACGAGGCCGAAGCCGACGGAAGCCCCCACCGCCACCGCCCGGCGTCCCACCGCGCCGCGGCGCAGGTGCGGGTCGAGCAGGGCCAGCAGGCGATCCTCCAGGTTCGACCGCTCGGCGATGCCCATCACCACGATGGGCGGACGGGCGTGCTGCAGCGAGCGAGCGACGTCGAGCAGGTGATCGGCGTACTCCGGGCCCCGCGTGCCTGCGCTCAGCACGCGGTCGTCGCAGGCGTGCTCGGCCTCGCGGCGCAGGCGCTGCATCGTCCACCACACGAGCGGGTGCGGCCAGTAGAGGGCGTGAACGATCGAGGCCAGCGTCTGCACCAGGCAGTCGTGGCGCTCGATGTGGGCCAGCTCGTGCAGGAGGAACGCGCGCTTGCGGGCGAGCGGCCACTCGCCGGCGTCCGGCGGCAGCAGGACCTTGGGCGCACGGTAGCCCCACACCATCGGCAACGCGACGTCGGCGCTCTGCAGGATCTCGATCGTGCGCGACAGGCCGAGCGTGCGCGAGACGTCGGCCACCAGCGCCGTCCACTCGTCGTCCGTCACGGGCGTTGCGTCCCGGGCGATGCGCCGCGCGACCCACGCGCCGCCGGCGATGCGCAGCAGGCCGATCGTGGCTCCCAGCGACCAGAGCAGGAGCACCCACTCGCTCCAGTGCCTCGCGGGGACGATGTCTACGGCGGGAGTCGCCGCGAAGGCCTCCGGGGCGGCAGTCTCCCGAGCCGCGCGCGGGGCCGCGCTGGCAAGGACGATGGGGGTCGCCGCCGTCGAACGTGCCGCATCGGCGGCGGGCGCGCTCGTGTGGGCGGCCGAGCGTGCCGGCAGCATCGGCAGCTCCCATCGCG
>Ga0114129_10009003_pt1 | contig 14237 bp, 3 predicted proteins | sample RhiMetdeltSRZDD1_FD_80071 | JGI IMG/M metagenome (GOLD analysis project Ga0114129, IMG submission 80071) | Populus rhizosphere microbial communities from Tennessee, USA - Rhizosphere MetaG P. deltoides SRZDD1 (version 2) (version 2) | ecosystem: Host-associated > Plants > Roots > Rhizosphere >... | reverse complement strand
TGTATCTCGCGGTCTGGTCGAACGTCGTGTGGGAGCTCGACGAGAACGGCAAGCCCGATCTCGCGACGATCGACGACGTCTTCAAGGTCCCGGTCGTGTCGCTCCCGCAGATCTGGGAGCTGCACGCCGCCTTCCCGGATCGGGAGACGCCCATCCCACGCAGCGACGCGGCCGCGCTCGAGGCCTACATGAAGGAGAAGCGCGAGAGCAAGGGGAGGATCCAAGGATTCCAGAGATCGATCGCGACCCTCACGAGCTTCTACGACTCGCTCCCGAGGGTGCGAAGGGCGCTCGCGAACGTCCCGACGTACATGGTCTTCGACGACCACGACGTCACGGACGACTGGAATCTCGGGCGGGCGTGGCGCGACCGGGTCTTCACCTCGCCGCTCGGCCGCCGCATCGTGACGAACGCGATGGTCGCGTACGTCGTCTTCCAGGACTGGGGCAACGACCCCGTCCGCTACCACGATGCTCAGGGCCCGTATCGGGATCTGCTCGACCAGGCCTTCGAGTACCAGCCGCGCACCGTCCTCCCGTTCGCCTCCGCGACCAACCCCGAGCTCCTGGCCGAGAAGAAGCTCGCCGAGCACTTCGGCTTCAACCAGCCGGACCCGGAGAAGCCTGCGCCGAAGGTGAAGTGGCACTTCACGATCGACGGTCCGCGCCATCGCGTTGTCGCGCTCGACACGCGGACGCGCCGCTCGTTCCGCTCGCGCTATCTGCCGCCGGGGCTCCTCTCGGCCAAGGCCCTCGAAGAGCAGTTGCCGAGCCCGAGCGAGAAGCCGCTGCCAGCCGGTGTCGACGTCCTCGTCGTCGTGTCACAGACACCGCCGGTGCTGCCCTCGCTGGCGGCCCGCGTGATCATCCCCCTGAAGACTCGGATCGAAGAGTTCAAGCACCACGAGCAGTGGCGCAGGCTGACGGGCCTCGAGCCGGACAACGAGATCTGGCCGGGGGACGACGTCACCTACGAGGCGCTGCTGAAGCGTCTCGCCGAGTACAGGAAGGTCGTCTTGCTGTCGGGGGAGGTGCACTACGGCGGAGCCGGTGAGCTGAGCTACTGGGAGAGGGGCCTCAAGCGCCTGACGCTCGACGCCTCGCTCGAGCCGGACCTGAACACCGATCGGAAGCCGCCGATCGCGTCGCAACGGCTGCGCGCCGCCTTCCAGGACGCAGGCTTCGGCCTCTCGGACATCACCTGCGTCCAGGTGCGGAAAGGCAACGACGAGTGGATCGTCGCCGACGTGCGCACGAAGCAGATGTTCCTCGTGCGCAAGGAGAAGGACGGCCTGAACGTCTACCAGGAGGACGAGCCCGCCCGCATGGCCCAGTTCGTCTCGAGCGGGCTGAAGAACATCAAGGGAGATATCTTCCTGCTCGGGAGGCTCATCGGCTTCGCCTTCCCGATGTCAGACCTGACGCCCGCCGAGCGGCTGATCTGGAAGGACAACACCCCGGCCCCGGTGAAGGCCCCCGAAGGAGGCCGCTTTCACCCGTCGGTGCGCGACCGGCTCGGCAGCGAGCCCGTGCTGCTCCCGAGCGGCAACTGGCCGCCGGGGACGACCCTTGTCTCGCGTCCCGATTTCAGCTGGCGCGCCGACGCCGTCCGCGACGACCGGCCCGACGGCGAGCGACCCGAGTTCACGCGACCGGCGCCCCTGCCGACGTTCGATCCCACGGACGTCGGCGACTCGTACGCGAAGATCGCCGCGAGCCACGCGGGCCTCGTCAGCAAGTTTCGCTTTGCCCGAGGCGTGATGTTCCAGTCGAACTTCGGGCTCGTTCGCTTCGAGCTCGACGACGAAGAGCGTCTCGTCGCCTGCCAGGACCTGTACACCCATCCGCCGGGCAAGCACGAGGGTGTGCCCGTCAACACGTACCGGGTCCCGCTCGAGGTCTTCGGGCTCGAGCGTCCGAAGCTGCTCTTCGACCTGCCGACGGGAGGCTGACGCCCGTGGCGATCTACCTGCTCTTCGCCTTTCTCGCCCGGAAGCTCATCGACGCGATCGAAGGGCTGATGGACGCGATCGCCGACGACACGCTGGTGCAGCGGGGGCTCGAAGCGGATCTCGGACTCCCGCCCGGATCGCTCGATAAGGCGAAGGTCGCGCGCCCGGACATGAGCGGGATCGACGAGTACATCAGCGCGGTCGACCCGGACGCGGAGAAGCTCAAGGTCGCGTTCGACTCGATCGCGGCGTACGCGAGGTTCTGGACGACCGTATTCGACGCGGCGAAGACCGAGGATCCGTCGATCGTCGTCGACGAGCTCGTGTACCGGCTCTTCGAGTACGCGACGGTCGAGCTGCTGAAGTTCGAGCACCCGCGCGGCTACGCGTGGATGCGCCTGCTGGGCGTCATCCAGTACGACGTCCGCACGGCCCTCGAGGAGACGTTGGCACCCGAGGTGCCGGCGAACATCTTCACCGCCGACTACTGGCGGGCGATGCCGGCGGCCTTCGAGCGCAACTACCACAACTTCCGTCTCGATCAGGCGTCTGACTTCTCGCTCCAGGATCCGGCCGACGCCGATCCGCCGCTGCCTCCCGAGGAGGTCACGAGCCTCCGCCAGCTCGGAGTGCCCGTCTTCGCCTGGTCGGACACGGGCTTCTTCGGCTTCTGGATCATCGTCACGCTGAGCCGTTGGCTGGTCGGCGACCGCGACGTCAAGCTCGAGCAGTTCTACGGCTGGGAGCTGCCCTTCCACCAGAGGCCTCCGCTGTGCATCGAGCCCTCGAACCGGACGGGCATCCCGATCTCCGACCACATCGCGAGCCGCGGCTACACGGTCAGGATCAGCACTGCGGCCGGGGCCCCCGCGTCGAGCTCGGCGACGCTGACGCAGCTGCTGTTCGTCGACGAGGAGGGCGACTTCGGGTGGCTGTTCGCGCTGCGCGGCGCGGTGACGTTCGAGGAGAAAGCGGGCTCGAAGCAGCGGCCGATCAAGATCGCGGTGAAGGTGGACGCGCGCGACGGCGTCAACGCCCTGGTGCGCTTCTCCGGCGAGAACCAGTTCTCGTTCACAGGGACGCCGTCCGGCGGGATGCAGCTCGCGATCTCGCCGGCACAGCCGGCGACCGCCGGGCCCGCGATCGCCCTGCCCGATGCGACCGGGACGAGGCTCGAGATCGGCGACTTCTCGTTCGTCGTCGACCTCTCGAAGGACGGCTTCAAGATCAAGGCCGCGACGAGGAAGAGCGCGCTCGTGATCGTGACCGGAGACGGCGACTCGTTCATCGAGGACTCGCTCGGCGCGACCGAGAGGCGAATCGAGTTCGACCTGGGCGCGACCGCCGACCAGAACGGGGTCTCCCTCGACGGCGGCGGCAGGCTCGCGACGACGCTCCCGCTCGACTTCTCGCTCGGCCCCGTGAAGGTGCGCGAGGTCCAGCTGGCGCTCGGCCCGGCCGGCACGCCGACCAGCTCGGAGCTGGCGCTGACCGCGGCCGTGAGCTTCACCTTCAGCGTCAGCTGGCTGAAGATCGTCGTCGAGCAGATCGGCATGACGTTCAACATTGGGTCGACCCGCGGCACGTCGCCGGACGACGCGCTCGAGCTCGGCTCGTCGCTCCTCTACTTCCGCAACGCGGGCTTCAAGCCCCCCGCGGGGCTGGGCATCCGCGTCGACAGCGACTTCGTGAACGGCGGCGGCTTCCTCTTCTACGACAAGGAGAAGGAGGAGTACGCGGGCGTGCTGCAGCTCGACTTCGGCCCGCGGTTCACGTTCACCGCGATCGGGCTGCTCACGACGAAGCTGCCGGACGGCGGCAAGGGCTACTCGTTCCTGATCATCCTCTCGCTCGAGCTCGACCCGCCGTGGCGGATCGGGCCGCTCGGCATCGGCGGGCTCGGTGGCCTGTTCGGGCTTCGCCGGGCGCTCGACACGGATGCGCTGCGGGCAGGGCTGCGCAACCGAACGCTCGACGCCGTCCTCTTCCCGAAGGACCCGGTGACGAACGCGGGGAGGCTGCTGGCGGCGCTGCGCACCGTGTTCCCCCCGACGCGGGACAAGCACGTCGCCGGCCCGATGCTGCTGCTCACCTGGGGCGCCCCGACGATCGTGACCGCCGAGCTCGCGCTCGTCTTCGAGTGGGGAGCGAGCTCGCGCCGAGCGCTGCTCGGGCAGCTGCACGCGTCCTTCCCGCCCAAGCTCGAGAAGAAGCTGATCGAGATCAACATCGACGCGCTCGGGATCTGGGATCGCGACCGCGGCGACTTCTCGCTGGACGCACGGCTCTACGACTCGCACATCGCCTTCGCCAAGCTGTCGGGTGACGCGGCCCTGCGCATGAAGAGCGGGGAGGGCTCGTTCTTCCTCTTCTCGATCGGCGGCTACCACCCGGAGTTCAACGCCCCCGCGAACTTTCCGAAGCTCGAGCGGCTGAAGATCGTGCTCGCGAACTCGGAGAACCTGCGGGTGATCCTCACCGGCTACCTCGCGCTCACGTCGAACACGCGCCAGGTCGGTGCCGAGATGACCCTCTTCATCGGCTACAAGGGGGCCTCGTTCGAAGCGCTGCTCAGCTTCGACGCGCTGTTCGAGGCCGACACGCGCTTCCTCGTCGACTTCGACGTCGAGGTCAAGTTCAAGTACAAGGGCCAGACGTTCTTCGGCGTTTCCGTGTCCGGGCGCTTCACGGGGCCCGAGCCGAAGCGTGTCGAAGGCGAGTGGTCGATCGACCTCTGGCTCTTCTCGATCTCCGGGAAGATCGACAAGACCTTCGGCCCCGATCGGCCGCCGCTCGAGCTGCCGAGCGTGGATCCGCTCCCCGATCTGATTGCCGCGCTGCGGAACGCGGGCAACTGGAGCGCGCCGCTGCCGCAGCAGAGCCGGATGATCGTGAGCTTCCGCAACCGGCCCGGCGCGGCCGAGGTGCTGGTGCACCCACTCGGCGAGATCGGCGTGCGGCAGCAGCTGCTCCCGCTCGGGATCGAGCTCGACCGCTACGCGGGCGGCACGCCGCAGGGCCAGCGGCGCTTCGCGATAACGAAGGCGTTCGTCGGGACCGACGCGGTCGCGGAGCTGCGGCCGGTGAACGAGCACTTCGCCGCCGGGGACTTCCTCGACCTGTCGGACGCCGAGAAGCTCCACCGCCCGTCGTTCGAGGCGATGCCGGCGGGCGTGACGCTCCAGCCGAAGGCGCTGGCCTTCGGCGGGCAAGCTCCCGGCACGGCGGATCAGATGGCCGTCTCCGAGATCGACTTCGAGGAGATCGTCGTCGACTCGGACGGGAACGTCGTCCGGAACGAGGCGGCGAAGCCGCTCGGCCCGCTCGTCCTGACGTTCGCGGCGGGCTTCGGGCCGGCGGCGCTCTCGCAGCTGCGATCCGGCGGGAGCGAACGCTTCTCGGCTCCCGGACCGGCCTTCACCGTGAGCCCCGAGCGCTTCACGGTCGCCGGCGTGGCCGATCTGGCACAGGTGTCGATGGACGGGCTCGAGCCGTCGTCCCACGCCGCCGTGCAGCAGGCGCTCGAGCGCCACCTGAGGGAGAACCCGCAAGAGCGCGGCACGCTGCAGGTCGTTCCCGAGTTCCAAACCGGGGTCACGGCGTGAGCCGGTACCGCTACCTGCCCTGGGTCCGCGAAGGCGCTGCGCATGCGTATGACAATCCCGACACGCTCGCGCCGGTGCTGGCGCGGCCCGGCAACAAGCCGCTGTCCGTCCTGCCCGTCTCGCTGCTCGTCAACGATGCCACGCGCGTTGACGTGCCGCTGAGGCTCTACGGCCCCGGCGACGTCATCGGCATCGACCCGCGCGCCGTCCTGCGCACGGATCCGCTCCGGCACACGGCCGACTTCGAGCCGAACTACCTCGCCTGCATCGAGTTCGACATCCCCGACTTCCCCTGGCTCTTCACGCCTGCCGCCGCGGGGGCGAACGGAAAGCTGCGGCCGTGGCTCGTGCTCGTCGTCGTGCGCCAGGCCGAGGGCATGCCTGCACGCCCGGCAGGAGCTGCTCCGCTGCCGAGGATCGAGGTGCCCGTAAGCGAGCTTCCCGACCTTGCCGAGTCCTGGGGCTGGGCGCACGCGCAGGTCGTCGAGCTCGACTCGTCGCAGACGGTCGAGCACATCCTCGGAGCGGAGCCCGACCGGAACCTCTCACGGCTCGTCTGCCCGAGGCGCCTGGAGCCCGAGACCCACTACCTGGCCTGTGTCGTGCCGGCGTTCGAGGCCGGGCGGAAGGCCGGTCTGGGCGAGGAGGTGACCTCGGCCGACGAGGACCGCCTCAGCCCCGCGTGGACCACGAGCCAGCCCACGGCTCGGCTCCCGGTGTACTACCACTGGGAGTTCGCGACCGGCAGCGGAGGCGATTTCGAGACGCTCGCGCGCAGGCTGAAGCCGCGCGCCGCCGGCGACGTCGGCCGGCGCCGGCTCCGGGTGGGTCGCCAGCCATTCGGGCTTCCCGACGCAGGCGTGCTGCAGCTCGAGGGGGCGCTCGTCGCGCCCGGCGAGCTTCAGCGGCCGGTGCCGAGCGCGTCCTTCAGGAAGGCGCTGCGCGAGCTCCTGGATCCTGCCGTCGGCGATCCGGTCGTCGCTCCGCCCCTGTACGGCAGCTGGCAGGCTGCCCGCCAGGCGGTGCCTGGAGACTCGGAGCCGCCCGCGTGGCTGCGTGAGCTGAACCTCGACCCCTCTGCGCGAGCGGTCGCCGGGCTCGGCGTCGCAGTTGTCCAGGAGTCGCAGGAGCAGCTCATGGCGGCGGCCTGGGAGCAGCTCGGCGACCCGGACGCGGTCTCGACGCTCGAGCGCCGTCTCGAGGTCTCCGTCGCCGTCCTCGGCTCGGTCGTGCGTCGCCGCGTGGAGCCGATGGACACCGGCCGGCTCGTCCAGTTCCTGGGGCCGGCACATGCCCGACTGCGCATGTCGCCGGAGACCCTGCACGCGTCGCTCTCGAATCAGAACCTGCCGTCGTCGTTCAGCTCTGCGTCGTTTCGCCGGCTCGTGACCCCGGGAGGAACCCCGACCCGGCGCGGCTCCAACGGCAACACGATGCCGATGCAGCTCCTCGCCACCCGCCTCGGGAGCTTCGTGCCCGTCGTCGGCCCCTCTCCCGCGGCGCCCGGCCTCGTCACCCAGACCGAGCTCGTCCAGCAGGTGAACAAGACGCCGCGGACGGCGATCGCGCGGCATCTGCGCTACCTGCGCGCGGCCTCGGCGGTGCGCGACTACGTGAACGACTTCTTCGGCGTTCGCTCGACCCCGCTTCGACGGACGTTCAGCTTCGAGACGAGCTTCAAGACAACGCTCGTCGAGAAGCTCGACCCGCAGCAGACGGCGCCGCCGCGCTTCTACGCGCGCCTCTCCGGGTCGGAGGGGTCGACCCCGTCCCCGCCACTGCCTGGAGACACCGTGCTCTTCACGCCCTCGTTCCCTCAACCGATGTACGAGCCGCTGCGCGACCTCTCGCCCGAGCTCCTCCTTCCCGGCGTCGGGACGATCGAGGCCGACACGGTCACGCTCCTGAACGACAACCCCCGGTTCATCGAGGCGTACATGGTGGGGCTGAACCACGAGCTCGGGGGCGAGCTTCTTTGGCGCGAGTTCCCGAGCGACATGCGCGGCACCTACTTCCAGAGCTTCTGGGACACGCGCGGGACGCCGAGCCCGATGGGCCAGCTTCCCGCCATCCACGCCTGGGATCCGGCCGCCCCCCTGGGCAAGAGCTTCGGCGTCGGAGCGACGCACGTCGTGCTGCTCGTGCGTGGTGAGCTTCTGCACCGCTACCCGGACGCGCTCATCTACGCCGTGAAGGCGAAGACGCTCAAGGCGATCGGAACCGAGGAAAAGCTGCCGCTCTTCCGGGGGCGGATCGACCCCGACATCACGTTCCTCGGCTTCGACCTGACCGAGGCTGCCGCACGCGGCGAGGCCGGCGATCCCGGCTGGTTCTTCGTCATCCAGGAGCAGCCGACCGCACCCCGTTTCGGGCTCGACGAGCAGCGGAGCAACCCGCTGGACACGTGGAACGACCTCGCCTGGAGCGACCTCGCAACGCCGCCGGGCTCGCACGTCCTGGCCTCTGCGACGCCGCCGGCGGTCGCAAATCCCGCCGGCCTCAGCTGGGGCCTCAACGGTGCGCACATGGCCGGAGTCCTGCGCCAGAGACCCGTGCGCATCGCCATCCACGCGCGACAGCTCCTACCGGCGCAATGAAGACGCTCGAAGACGTCGAGGCCCTCGTCGGTGCCCTCCCACAGGCGTCGCTGCCCGTCGCGCTCCTTCCCGTGCAAGTCCAGACGCGCTTCGTCACGCGCGACGGCGGCCCGCAGCTGCTCGTCCGCGTCTATCCCGACGAGCTGCATCTCGACGGCCACCAGCCGAACCTGACGGCGGCCGAGGTCGAGTGGGGCAGGAGGGCCTGGAGGCTCGCGTGGCCGAAGAAGCGGGACCCGGAGGCCGAGCGCCTTGCCTGGAATCAACTGTCGGAGCGCTTCGGAAGGCGGCGTGCCGAGTGGATAGCGCGCAAGCTCCGACCGAAGAACCTCAAAGAGCGGCCGCAGAAGCCCCCGGTGTTCCCGGCGCCGGGCCCCAGGCGGGACGCGGACGTCCAGGTGCCCGTTCGGGCGAAGAGGCTCCCGGACCGCTGGGTCGTCATGGGCTACCGAGGCGGCGAGCGGGTCATCCTCGAGGCGGGCGCGCCGATTCCCAAGCAGCTCGTGGTCGGGCCGACCTTCGACGAGGCTCCGCTCCCGGAGACCGGCCCGGACGAGTTGCCACTCGACCCGGGAATGCGCTGGCTCGTCGAGTACGCCGAGGCCGAGAAGGTCGGCATGGGCATACGGATCCAGCTGCCGCCGGAGCTCGTGGACACGAAGATCGACACGTTGCTCGTGTTCGGGATCCGCTCGTCGCTCAGCCCGGCGGCGGCCACGACAGAGCTCGAGGCCTTGCTCGACGCCCACCGGTACACGCGCGGCCTCGGTTTCGTCGCTCCCGGGACGCCGACGAACAACACGGCGGAGGCGAGCACGGGCTTCTCGAGCGTCGAACGCGATGCAGGTGGCGCCTTCGAGAGCGTCCCGGCGCGGCCGAAGCGGGTGTCCGACGGCGGGGTCGCCGCCCGGCTGCTCGGGATCAAGGCGCCGCTCCTCTCAGGCGTCGAGGGCGCGGCACGGACCGACGACCTCGATGCGCGGCAGCTCCAGACCGCGCTCTGGCCGGTGACCGGCGGCTACTACCTCGATCAGATCATGGGCTCACCGGAGGGGCAGCCCGCGACGTTCTCCCCGGACCAGCTCGAGCTGGCGCGCCGGCACTACGTCGACTTCGTCAGAGGCCTCGGCCCGTTGCCGACCGTCCGCGCGGGCCGCCAGCCGTACGGCCTCTTGCCCGCGGTCTCGCTCGATCTCCTTGCAGCTTCGCCCGCCGGCACGGGGCGGTTCGTCCAGAGCCTGCTCTTCCTCCGCGGCGTGTGGAAAGGCATGCTGCCGGGTGTTCCGCGACTGTCGGGCGACGACGATGCGAACGCGCTCGTCGAGATTCTCCGTCTCCAGCCCGCCTCGGTCGGCTACCGCGCGCGCCTCGCCATGGACAGCCAGTTCTTCGCGCCGACAGCCGTCTTCGCGAGCGCGCTGAGCCCGCATCTGCAGAGTCACGCCCAGGTCCTTCGCGGGCGCCTGGACTCGGCGCTCCGGTCAGGGCTCCTCTCGCAGGAGCGCTTCTTCGAGATCGTCCCGGCCGACAGCGCGGTCAGCCTCCGTGCGCCGCTCGTGTCGCGTGGAGGCGAGCTGCCCGGCGCCCCGCTGAGCGCGAACTACATCAACTTCCTCCGCACCGCGAGCTTCGACGACATCCTGAGCGAGCGCTTGCCGACCGGCTTCCCGGCGGAGGGGCTCGACGCGCTGCTGTACCAGCTCCTGCGGCACTCGGTCCTGCTGGCGTACGCCACCACGGCGCGTCGGATTCACGTCCGCAAGGGCAGCCTCCCGAACGAGCGCTTTCGAGAGCCTGTGCTGGTCGACATTCTCGGCGGCGCGACGCCGGATCCCTCCCCGACACTTCTGCGCGCAGTCGCGGCGGACGCGACGCTGCGGTCGAAGCTGCACGCGCTCACCGCCGCCGAGGAGCCCGAGGCGGCCGTGCTCGAAGAGCTCCGCGCGAGCCTCGGCCATCTCGAGAAGCTCCCGGTCGACGTGCTCGAGCGGCAGCTTCGCGGCTGTCTCGACCTCTGGTCATACCGCCTCGATGCCTGGATGACGTCGCTTGCCACGCAGCGGCTGGCCGAGCTTCGGAAGAGGACTCCACGCGGCCTCGCGCTCGGGGCCTTCGGCTGGGTGCACGATCTCGAGCCGTCCCCGCGCACGCCCGTTGCCGGCGCTCCGCCGGGAGAGAACGGGGCGCCGCTGTTCGCCGCACGCGAGCCCGGGGGATTCATCCACGCGCCGTCGATGGCCCAGGCCTCGGCCGCGGCCGTGCTGCGGAGCGGGTACCTGGCCCACGCGGACGGCGACGACGCCGGGCCGCTCGCCGTCGACCTGTCGTCGAGCCGCGTTCGCGTGGCGGAGTCGCTGCTCGACGGGATCCGACAGGGCCAGCAGCTCGGCGCGCTGCTCGGCTACCGCTTCGAGCGCGGGCTCCACGACCACAAGCTCGATCGCTTCATCGCCGGTTTCCGCCGTGTCTCGTGGCTCGGCTACCTCTACTTCGCCATGCAGCTCTTCAACGAGGCCCTCGCCCTGCCGCCGGGCCCCGGCCGGCTCCAACGAATCAAGGAAGCGCAGATCGCGATGGACTTCCAGCTCGGGAGGGCACGAGACCGATGGCAGCTCGCACCCACCGCCGGACTGGTGGAGCTCGAGACCCTCGCCGCGGCCAAGGTCACCGACGGGATGTCGCTCGTACGGCTGCTTCACGACACGGGCATCTCGTTCGACCGGCTCGGCGTCAACGTCTCTCCCGGCAACGACCGGCCCGCCGTCGACGCCGAGCTGGGGGCGCTCGACCAGGCGCTCGACTCGCTGAGCGACGCGCTGACCGCGGAGAGCGTCTATCAGCTGGTTCGCGGAAATCCCGCTCGCGCCGCGGCAACCGTGGATGCCGTCGCGCGGGGGGAGATCGCGCCACCGGAGCTCCAGTTCCCGGTGACGCCGCGCCCGGGCATCGCGCTCACGTACCGCCTCGCCGTCGTTCTCAGCGGCCCGGGCGGTGAGGCTCCGACAGAGCTGCGCGCGGCCCGCCGGGCCGCCGAGCCGAATCTCGACGCGTGGCTCAGGCAGATGGTGGGCGATCCCAAGAACGTCCGTCTGCAGGCCGAGTTCCTCGACCAGGAAGGCGAGTTGCTGGCCGCCGTCAATGACGTCCGGCTCACGGCGCTCGACCTGTCGAACACGGACGTGCTGTACCTGAGCGCGTCCGGCGAGCCGGGGCTGCCGTCGGACCTGGAGCGGCTGCTCGAGCATCACCTCCGCCGCGCTGCGCCGCCGGACATCCCGGCCGGCGCGCGGCTTCGACTCGACTACGAGCGCGCCGAGGAGACCGAGCCGGCCGAGCTCAGCCTCGGCGAGTTCCTCGAGCTGAACGCTGCTTTTCGGTCGGTGATCCTCGGTGCCCGCCCGCTCGACAATCGCGACTTCGTCCATGCCACCAGCGAGACGCCGACCGGCGTCGACGAAGCCGAGCTGGGAGCGCGGGCGGACCGTGCGGCAGCATCGCTGCGCAGGGCCCATAACGCCCTCGCCGGGCAGTTGGCAACGGCCCGAGCCGAGCCGTCCGAGGAGGCGCTCGACGAGCTGCGCGAGCGTCTCGTGGATCTCGTCTTTTTCGGGCTACCGGAAGCCGTGCCCCTCTCGGCCCGGGGCGACGAGCCCGCCGATCGAGACCGCCTGCTTGCCCAGGCCGGGGCGATCGAGCAGGAAGCCGCGCGGCGCCTCGGGCAGGCCGAGGCTGCCGCGGATTCGCAGGCGCGGCTCGAGGCGGTCTTCGGCCGAGGCTTCCGTGTCCTCCCGCTCGTCCGCCCGGCCGACGCGGACGAGATCGGGAAGGCCCTCCGACGCTCGAACGCGCTGCTCGGCGGCGAGCCGTTGCGGGCGCTCTCGTGGCTGCAGGGTGTCAGCCGCGTCCGGCCGGGCGCATCGCGCCTCGCGGCTGCGCTCGGGTATGCGGGCGCGCTCGCGCGTAAGGCTGCGCTGGACCTGAAGGTCGCACAGTTGCCGTTCGTCGCGGGCGAGCGCTGGATCGGGATGCGCCCGCCCGCGGGCAAGGAGCTCCCACCGGACAAGGTCTCGCTGGTCGTGCACCTGCCGCGGCCGTTTCGCCCGGCCGAGCCCCTTGCCGGCCTCGTGATCGACGAGTGGGTCGAGACGGTGCCCGCGGCCGAGGTCACGACCGGAGTCGCGTTCAACTTCGATGCGCCCGGCGCTCGTCCACCGCAGGCCATTCTGCTCGCCGTCGCTCCGCCCGGTCCGGCTCGCTGGCAGCTCGAGACGCTCGAGCAGACCCTGCTCGAGACGCTCGAGCTCGCACAGCTGCGCGCGCTCGATCCTCAGGCGCTCGGCGACGATGCGGTTCTCCAGCGCGCGCTGCCGGCCATCTACGTCACCGCCAACATCGCGGGCGAGGAGCTCTCGACCGACTTCTCCAGGGCGGTGAGCTGACGTGCCTTCGATCACGTTCTGGACGCGGATCGAGCCGTTCTCGCGCCTGGAGGAGATCGACGCGGGATTGCAGGCGGCGACGCACGATCCGCTGTGGCTGCTCGCGCGGCAGTGGCAGACCGGCGAGTTCGTTGCCGAGGACGCCGGGACGCCGGTGAAGGCTCGGCTGCGCCTCGAGCGCTCGCCGCTCGCACGCTTCCGTCCCGGTGCGAACGAGACTCGAGCAGAGCCGTACCGGACCGACGTCCCGCTCGAGGCGCTCGTCGAGCGGGAGCCCGTTCAGCGCGCCGGTGACCCGGGCCGCGACCTCCGCCTGGCCGCCGAGGCAGGCCTCTACTTCCTCGAGCTGCTCGAGCACTTCAAGGTCACGGCGGCCGGACGGCAGGCGTACGTCGCCGCGCCCACGCTCGCGCTCTCCGCGTCTCCGGACGATCGCGACCGCGCCGGCTTGCGCTACCTGAGCCTCATGGCGGGCCGCGTCCCCGACGGGCTTCGCGTCTACGAAGCGCTGCGGCCCACGGTACGGCCGAAGGCCGGCAAGGCTCCCAAGCTGCCTCCGCGCCCGAGGCTCCCAGCGGGCGACCGGCCCAAGGCTCTGCAGGCTGCGATCGCGTATCTGAACTGGTTCGACGCGCGCTACAGCGTCGCGCCGGTGGGCGAGAAGGCTCCGTCGGCACCGGCGGCGTGGGTCTCGGAGCGAATGGAGTACTCCTTCGCCCTCTCGGCGCGACTGGGGAGCGACGAAGTGGCGCTTGCGGCGCCCGAGTATCCGGGCGGCGCGCTCGAGTGGTACTCGTTCGACGTCGATCCCGCGCTGACGCTCGGCATCCGGCGAGACGACCCGAAGCCGGAGCCCGTCGTGCGGACGCTCATCCCCTCCCCGGTGCGCTACCCGGGCATGGCCGCCGGCCGCTGGTGGGAGTTCGAGGACGGCCGGGTCAATCTGAGCCGGGTCGAGGGCGACCCGGACGAGCTGCTGCGGCTCCTGCTCGTCGAGTTCGCGTTGACGTACGGCAACGACTGGTTCGTGATCCCGGTCGACACCGCGCCCGGCGCGCTCCTCCACGCCCAGTCGCTCGTCGTCACGGACGCCTTCGGCGAGCGCACGCTCGTGCGCCATTACGCGATGTCGCCGGGCGCCCACCCGGCGTGGCGTCTGTTCAGGCTCACGGCGCCGGGATCGCCGCTCACCGGGCGTCCGCCCGCGGAGGACGTGCTGTTCCTGCCGCCGGTTCTCGCGGCCGGCCTGCACGGCGACCCGATCGAGGAGGTGGTCTTCCTGCGCGACGAGCTCACGAACCTCGTCTGGGCCGTCGAGCGGCTCGTGCCGAGCATCGCCGGCGGGTCGCTCAACCGGGCCGAGCTGTACGAGAACGCGCGGCCCGATCCAGTCCCGTTGCCGCCCGAGGAGCCGACCGGAGACGCGCGCTACCTGCTCGCCACGACCGTGCCCGACTACTGGATCCCGTTTCAGCCACGGCGCATCGATCCGGCAAAGCCCGACGTCCGCCTGCGGCGCGCCGCCGCGCTCATCGACGAAGGCGACCAACTCGCCCTCACGCGTCCGCTCGGTCGCATCCTCGAGCCGGAGCGTCCCGACCTGAGCCTCTTCGAGGAGGAGGTGCCGCGCAGCGGCCTGAGGCT